>Ga0307515_10017969_pt1 | contig 12839 bp, 15 predicted proteins | sample 17_EM_MG_FD_194513 | JGI IMG/M metagenome (GOLD analysis project Ga0307515, IMG submission 194513) | Populus trichocarpa ectomycorrhiza microbial communities from riparian zone in the Pacific Northwest, United States - 17_EM | ecosystem: Host-associated > Plants > Roots > Unclassified | place... | reverse complement strand
ATTTGTAGACGCGGCTGCCAGATCGCGTCAGTTTTGGGGAGCCGCGTCTCCAAAACAAGCTAGTTATGCATGATAGAGATTTTCCACAGTCTCACCGGTCAAAGGGATATAGGCCTACGGAGGCCTCTAAAAGCTTACAAAGTTTGTCAGAATCTTCAATATCTGCAGATAATTATACGATATAGGATAGGGAAGCTTTTTTGTTTGATAGGGTCACAGGGCGTAGAAGAATGTATTTATATAACTATGAGTATTATACGCAGCCTCCTGGTTTTCAATTATCTATACATTTCCAACAGCGCTTGTACCGACCTGTCTCGCACGAGATTGTCGCACACTCCTGCGAATCGACCTTGTACCGACAGCAGACCCAATAACTTGCAGTATTATGCATGGTTGATTTGTTTGTGGGGGGATTGATAAGTTAACATGCAAGATTGCTTCATTGATGCGGCGATGTGTGTAGTGGCTATGGAACAAATCCGGGGGCAAGAAGAGCATCTGTGACTGCAAAGACATCAACTTATCCCCCCTTAGTTCAGGATGAAAGGCACCAAGAAGATGAAGAAAGCGTTGCCAGTCCCAAGCCTTCAAATTGCTAGTGACAGTATGTATAGTTTCAGATAACTTCGTAGCGATTCACGCGGTTATCGCGTCTCGGTGCCAACTACTAGGTACTCTATTATGCCATCATTTTTGGTGGCACAAAAAATTGGCATCCTCTTGATGTACAGGTGCTGTTTTGAAGGTGAGCGGAGGGGTGACAGGAGTTTTTATGTTATAAGTAGCTACCAAAAAAACATACCGACGAGACGAATATATAGCACCAGCAGGCAGCTCCCACTGTTTCCTGCAATGTGAGCGCCAGCCTCGATGTATTTCGTATAGCTCTCGCATTCCTCGAGTTGCAGTGTTTACAAGGGATTTAGGTTAAAAGACATATGTATGCATACGATATCACTCGACATGTTGAGAGTACAAGAAATTGCTCATAATCTCAGAATCTCATTTTAATTAGAAGAAATCAATTTTAAAATTCCCCTTCCACAAGTACGCCTTATATAGAATATAAAAGAGATGAAAGAAATAAAAGGCCACAATCGTATCATGAAGACAGATAACTAAAGAATCGATGCTCTAACATAGAACAAAACCCATGCGAATGTGAGGATGGGTATAGGTATGTATGTTCAAGAAACCACCTTCCTCCTATGCACTGCCAAAAAAATGTACCATAACATGCCAATGCCTTCTCATTAAAACTCATCCAAACCCACCACTCCCCGCGTCAACATCCTTGACGGATTATTCACCGTCACGTTCCGAGCATTTAATCCATCGTACACGTCGCACCAGCCGTTGACAGGAAGACAGTTTAAGTACTTGCACCATGTGCACACTTTCATATCTTTGCTGTAAAAGTTGTTTAGCAGTACTGAAAAAACAATCACAATGATTGCCAATGTTCCCGCTCTTACGAGCCACCATGCCCACCAAAGCGCCTTGCGGCCCTTAAAGAATCCCAATGGCTGCTTGATGAAGCCCGAGAAGCCAACAAGGTTGTTTTCGCCGGTCGAAGTGTTGTAAGGGTTTGTTGACGAGGCACGAGTGTACGGTGGGTCTGATGCTAATGCGCCCATCTTCTTGCGGAGTTGGTTTGGAGACCGCATCACCGTAAGACCGATTGCGATCCCGGCAATGAAGCCGCCAATGTGTGCAAAGTTGTCAATAGCGGGAAGAAGGCCAAGGACGAAGGAGATAACGATATCCAACAACAGGAAGATGAGATCTTTGCCGGGGGTAGCACGGTCTTGCCAGGTGTAAAGAATCTCAAGAAGGTAAAGCGAAAAGATCCCAAAGAGGGAACCTGATGCTCCACTGTGAAACTGTTAGGGGCCAAAACTCTTGACGAATCAGGTGAGGACAACTTACACAGAGGGCTGCCCACGTGAACCCAAATTTCCTCCGAGCACGAATCCAAAAATCCCAGAGCAGAAATATACAATCATGAACCGGATAGGCCCAATCTCTCTCTCTATATCACCGCCCAACCACACCTGGATAAACATGTTGAAGGCAAGATGAACTAATCCTGCGTGGTAAAACATCGGAATGATGAAGCGGTACCACTGATTGGGGGTGCTTCCCTTTGGTCCCTTACCATCTGGCAGATCCGAGGGAATATCTCTCCCGTTAAATCCACACCATTCAGCAAGCGAGCATTCAAGGTAAAGTGTAGTCCTGTTGGGACATGGGTATTGTTGGGCAGGATCTGTGTTTTTGAAACTGTCCACAACACGCATACACGGGACAAAGCGAGCGCCCATGTTGATCATAACATCAGTTGAAGGACCGATCATAGGGTTGAATTGGGGTTTGATCCCAATCGGTGTTCCCTGTAACTGCGCATTGCGCGCCAACATCCCGCAGAACACTGCAACTTGGATGGCCGTCATGATGTAGACAAACCATGGCCGCGAGCGCCGGTGTACCAACTCGTGTTTCCGCCTTCCCCCAGGGGGAATATATGAACCTCCTGCTTCCGCAGCCGACAGTTGTTGGTCGTGAGGTTTGTGCCCGGCTTCGTGAAGGGGTATATTATCGGAGAACGGATCGGTATTGCCATATTTTGTGGGGCTATCATCGGGGTGGCTGCTGTAAGAATGTGGATGGTATCCGGTATCGATGGAGTGTTGGGAGTAGTGTTGGGAAGCATACGAGAGGTCGTCATTGTATCCACCGACGTGTGTGGGAGGGAAGGAGCTTTGATGCGGTGGTAGCGGTTTGTTAGTCTCTCCGTGAGGCGCTGGTGAGGATATCGGGGAGACAGGAGGGTCTGCTGTATGGCCGGTGTTGTAGTAGTCGGCTGCAGCCATATTGGTTGGATGTGGGGGAAGTGGGGGGGAGGGGTCGTGGTTAGGGTGTAGGAAGAATATTGAGACCGTCAGCAACGAGAGATATCGATACGGGAGGTGTTCAGGCTGCGATGTTGCGAAACGAAGGTGAAATATGTAGGAATGTGGTGTCCGTATACCAAGACGAGGTCAGGAGAGGTCTGTGGGACGGCACAGCGCAGCTGATGGTGATCCGAAGGTGATGTTAATGGTGGTGAGTATAGAAAGGCAGAGCACCCGGTGATTGCTTGAGTACGTAGGAGTTCTCGGACTTTGGGTGGCTATTATTGACAGCGCAGAGGATTTTTCACAGCCTACTCAGTGTATATTTTAGGCTTCAGGATGATCAACGGTGCAATAGCAGTCCTAGGGGTATGGTTTTTAGACTGCACAATACGGAAGTCAGGATTGCATGCTTCTGTCGTTCATTGCCGTGAAACCCTGAAGGCCGCGTCAGATGTTGGCCCGTTTCAAGCTGCGCGGTATGGCTGTGCTGATGACAGCAGGTGTGTGGTGAACCAAAATAGAATGCTGAATCAGCGACAGACACAAGAGCCGCGTCTTCACTGCTCTTCAAGAGATCCGTTTCAATGCAGAGTCAAACTCCCATTCTCATCTTCTCCTTCCTTCCGTCGCGCGCTATACAGCTCTTTCTTCCCCAGGTAGGAGAGGTACGTAAGGGGAATTGATACATATATGCATGCTCCATATGCATATGAAACTCGATCGATGACAATTAAAAATCCCCCACCACTATTCCCCACCACTATTACCCACCACCCACCGCTGGCGCCACGCGAGTGCGCGGAGTGATCACCCCCCTGAGAAGTAGTCCACACGTAATATTCTCTTCCACCTCGAAATCCGTTCTTCACTCAGAGTCTACCTGCAAACATTCAATCTGGCGAAAACATTCGATTCCATCCCGTTGACTGCGGCCATGGATTCGGGAATCTCATCCCCCGTTCCACGCCGACGCCGCTCCCGCTCCGCCTGTCGCAGACTCGACAAGCTATGTTGTTTGGTGGCTGGCTACTTTCCTTTGTCCTTTGTCTACAGCATAACTTTGTGGGCTGCATACACCGAGATATATAGCATCAGTTGGCAGGCCGTGGGAGGTTGGAGAGGTGCGTGGTGTCTGTTCGGAGAAGAGATATTTCGAGATGCTTATAATTCATGAACCTAGAGTAGGCCTTGCTTCTGGAAGCATAGGACTGTTACTATACGTAATGGCAACATGGTCCTACACTTTTGCTGTGTTTACAAGCCCGGGAGTACCGATGGACAGCGTTCGTTTCCCGTCTTCCTATAACCTGCACGGCGCAGACCCTGACAACGTTACAGAAGCACGGCTATTCGCATCTCCCTACATCCGAAGTCTTCAGTTTCGCTTCCTCCTCCGTTACCGTCAAATCCGACGGTCAAGAGCGCTTCTGCAAAAAGTGCCAATTCTGTAAGCCCGACCGTACACACCACTGCTCGTCATGCCGCACCTGTGTTCTGAAAATGGATCACCACTGTCCCTGGCTTGCAAACTGTCTGGGTCTGCGCAACTACAAAGCATTCCTGCTGTTTCTAATTTACACCTCCTTCTTCTGCATCGTCTGTTTTGCCGCCTCTTGCACACTCGTGTACTCGGAAATCTTTACCAACGCCAAAGGCGGGGACATGGATGACCTTACACCTGTAAATTGGGTTCTTCTTGCCGTGATATCGGGCATTATTGGGCTAGTGCTGAGTGGATTCACGATATGGCACCTGATGCTGACAGGCTCCAACATGACCACCATCGAATCCCTCGAAAAGGTCCGGTACACCGCCCCATCACTCCGCAGTGGTGCACCCCCTCCTGGTGCCCGTCTTGTTGATGAACACTCCTCTCCGCACCAGCGCGAGGTAAACCGCTACGGAAACTACCTCCTCGAGGAATCCTCGAAAAAACTACCCCATGCATTCAACCTCGGACGCGCCCGCAACTTTGCGCAGGTGTTTGGAGGCCGTGATAAGATGTATCTGTGGTGTTTTCCTATGTTCTCCGGTATCGGCGATGGCTGGACCTGGGAAACGTCGCGGGAGTGGCAGGAGGCTGCTCTGGCGGTGAAGGAGGAGCGCGAGAAGTGGCTGCGAGAACAGGGAGAGAGGGAGCGCGCTGCGGGGTGGGGCTATGACCCGGCGGAAGAAGAGGCGTGGAGTAGGGGGAATCCAAAGGGGTTGATCCAATATGCGGGTAGCCACCAGAGGGGTGGGAAAGCGGATAAGGTGCTTGGAAGGAACCCCGGTGCTTACACAGATACGGAGGGACTACCGATGAGAAACATGACGAAGCCTACGCGTATAGATTTGGACGCTATTAGCGACGATGAAGAAGAGGATGGTGAAGTAGCGGCTTCGAAACCGCTGCGAGGAGGGAAGTCGAATGCTACCGGTGCGAACGGAGATGCAGAGTGGAATACCTGGGGTGATTAGATCGAATTGACTCGTGAAGTGTATTGTTTTGTATTTATAGCGGCGCTGTGCGGAGGCAGGGGGTGTCTGGCTGTTTTTTTGTGGTTTTTATCTTTTTTTCCCTTTTTTTTAGCACCCCCGGTTGTCAGTTGTTTATGGTGCATTTTTTCCTCGGGAACGGTGGGAGCATGAACGGCGTTGACAATGGTTGGGGGTCTGTTTGGTGATTTGCATAGATTCTCACCCGACGATGAAGATGTGCAAGTCCGGGACGTGCAATTCTGTGTGGAAGAGCCAAGAGTTTGATGCGCTAGCATGACTTCAAGTAGTCTAGATGAAGAGATGGTCTCGTTTATAGCCCTTATCTCCAGGTGCCAGTAGATGGGATACCTCTATCTCTGCTGCAAATGGGTTTTATCCAAACCTTACTCTCCCTCTTAAGCTCATTCTGCGGTATTGTTTTAGAATGACATTGGACAGCCGCAAATACTCTGGTCGCCTACCCCGCCGTCGTGTTGTCCTCTCCGGCCGGGCAGCGGTTTGCAAAATTCCGGACTTATCACTACCTGAACTACCTCCGCAATACTGTACAATGGATAAAACCCCTCCATCTCTGCTGCCAATGGATCCAATCCGTCGTCTTACTGTCTATCCTTCGTAAGTTCCTTGCGTAGGCGTACTCGTATGACATCAGACAGCCGCTCATAGTCGTCTACCCCGCCACCGCCACCATGTTATCCTCTCCGAGCAGTAGTTTACAGAAGCCGGACTTATCACTGCAAGAACCGTCTCCGCAATACTGCAGCGAGCATTAAGGTATAGACTGATGCCCGAAATGTCACTGTTTCTGTTTAGACAGAGCTAGCAGTGGCAACCCAAGGGACTGGATAGAGAAACACTCTACTACGGATGGGCAGATGGGATGAAATATCGGTATTGCGCGCACACTCTCTAGGACAGCCGATCAAGCTACCCTCGGTTTCACTCACCCCAAGTAATAGTGACTCGGTGATATCCACTCATGGAATGATAACCAAAAATAGCAACCGGAGTATCACATTCGTACTTTAATACTCGCTATAGTTGCTTCTGCAATTATTCGAGTACTTACTATTGTTAATCACGCCTGAAGGAGCGTCTCGTACCTATATCGATAGATAAGGATGGGATATATGCGGATATGCACAGTTAAGAAACTGTTGATATATGATATGTTCAGAATAACTTCGATAAGTTTGCGAGGAACCTTATTTTTGAAATACCTCAGCATCTAAAGGAAGTCAGAAGCTATAGAATAAGGGCTTAGATATTATGCCGTTTGTTTTAATGTTCTCAATTATAGAAATCTTGCTCTTGACTACGGAACAGTGTGGTCACTATTTTCTACCGCCAGCTGCTCGCTGAAGCACCGGCCCAAACGAACCATCCTATGTCCAGTCTATACCATACGTCAGAGCTATAGGAACCGGTCTCCTGGGATTCCACCATCCACACCCTGTGTGCTGTTCGATAGACTTGGTCCATGTCAGGCCGAGGAATTGTTTCATCCGCGCGTACACTGTTGCTTAAAGGGATTAACCCATCATATCTCCTAGTTTGTTAAACGACTGAGCTTAGTTACCGCCAAATTCCCTACCCAAGCCGTCTGACAGCTGCGTGTCTCCTCCACGCTGGAAGCACAGATGTTGTGGCATTCGAGCGTCCACTCGATCTCGTGCATTTCTGCCTCTTGTACTCGGCAGATCCAATTCAGCTTGGTTTACGGATAGATGTCAACCCCACACTATTCAAACAGAGTTTGGAAAGGGCACAGTTCCATTTAGATGGATGTGGCCTTAGGACATTGAAACTACCGGGAAACGAGAGAGTTTGTTAGTGTCCTACTGGATGAGTAACCCAAAGTGGAGTACAATTGTGCCTGTTGAACACCTACAGCTGTTCAAACCCTAACAGACTCAATGCCAGCGCTGTTGCCGGGCATATACGGTGGCCATAGTTAGCTAAAAGACCCCGGGGGATGGCCCTCAATTCGGCACTTTCACAAACGAAAGCTAAACATTGAAGCTTCAACCCTGAAGCCCACGATATTATACTCAACTACCGAAAGTCGTGGGGGTTAAGCCACCCCCATGAGCCGATACCTTCTAACGCAGGTCCGCCGTGGGGCAAAGTTAAACATTGAACCTCCAGCCCTAAATTCATGTGTGATACCTAAACTGCCAGAATTCGAAGTCGTGGGGGTTAGAAGAACTCTATCTTGCAGCAGAGCGCCTTCAGCCACCGGGTACCCCCAATTGTAGAGCCGATACACTCTAACGCAGGTCCATCGTGGGGGTCTACAAAGCACGTCTGTTGTGCGGTCTTTCTGCCAGATCTTCAGACAACGCAGAATGTACAACTGAAAGTCAGGTTGCACTTCGGCCGGCGGCTGCTTCGGGTTTCGACCGATAAACTTTGACCAAGTGGGACTCCCAGTGCCAGGACAGTCTGGCAAAGGAAAAAAAGACGGCTCGCAAAACTTCAGATGAAACTTTGCTTCGAAGCAATTGGTATTGTCTCCGAGTAGGTGGGATTATCTTTTTAAAAAATGCTTATCGAGGAAAGCCTCCAGCGAACGATCTTGTGCCGTGTACGTTGGACCTGACAGAGTGATATGCATACCACTAATATCTAAGACATTCTGCCTTACGGAACTTTAAAACAAATCTGCCATCTTCCGCCAGGTCCTGCGAGATTCTCGACTATCGGCTGGAGCGGCCGCTGGTGATATTCAGGGCGTTTGACGTTTTTGTCTTAGGATTTGGAGGAAGTAATTGTTTGATAAGAGTTGTTTTCAGATTCTCACGTAGTATTGACATCTGGACCGCAATGCCTTAGAGGACACCGTTATACCGGGAGGCTTGAGCGCCGCGGGTATAGCTGAATCGTGTTAACGTTCTGCAGAACGTGTTTGTCTCCATCATCTCAACTCCTCCTGCCGTCATCTCAGATATCATTTCTGATAACGGGATACACGCTATCAAAGGAGAAATAAGCAGCCAGCTTTAGAACTGCACCGCTTATTTCACATGGTACATATTTCTCCTCTTTCGCTCCGTTTGTTTGTGTTTGTTGTTCACCAAGCGCTCACGTACGGCAAGCTACCACTGCCATTATTTCCTACCCAATTGGAGCTCCCCTATCTGGCTATCAATTGTGGAAAGGATTTTCTGCACTTCCCTCGACTGGACTGTTACAATCAATTAAACATATATTATCACTCGACCTTGGCGCCTCTAGCGCGAAGACCCGAGAACCCGGTTCACATGCAACTAAGGTTTAGCGAATGAGATCATTCGTCAACAACTCGTCAACAACATCCATCACTAACCTGGCGTGATCCAACATTGTATGTACCGGCAGTTTCTTGTCAACAGACAAACAATTATCGCCCTCAATCGCACCGTCACATCGAGGAAACTAGCACAGACTGCAAAAATGTCACCATCCGTCGAACCCTCCACGGCAGTGCCAGAAGCTTCACAACAACCCTCAAAGAAGCGCAGCGCATGTACAAAAGCCTCCCCCATCCCCTCGCCTCCTGCCACTCACATCGAACAAAGTCTCCATAATCATGTCCTCCTCCCAAACCCCCGCCAAAAAACCCAAACCAACACCCCGCTACAAACACCCCCGCGATGGTCTGGGTCCGTACATATCGCATCCCACCGGCTTCCCTCCCGGCGAGGTGATCCACCACACACCTGACTACGTCTACATCCGCGATCGGTATCCGAAGGCGACGGTTCACACGCTGCTGCTCCCCCGGGACGCAACAAAGACGCTGCTGGACCCGTTCAAGGCGTTTGAAGACGCCGAGTTCCTGCGGGCCACTAAGGAAGAGGCCGAGAAGCTGCGGCGGTTGGTGGCGGCGGAGTTGAAGAGGAAGTTTGGGGAGCAGAATGGACGGGAGTGGGAGAAGGAGGTTAAGGTCGGGGTGCATTCGAATCCTAGTATGAATCATCTGCATGTGCATGTGATTTCGAGGGATAATCATAGTGAGAGGTTGAAGACGGGCAAGCATTATAGTACGTATATTCCCAGAGTTGAAGGGGGAAGGAGGGTTAATTGTTTGGGTAGATTCTTTTAATACGCCTTTTTTTGTGGATTTGGAGGACCTCCCGTTGCCTGAGGATGATGAGAGGAGAGGTCAGGGGATGGTGTTTATAAAGAGTGATCTAATTTGTTGGCGCTGTGGAAGGAATTATGGGAATAGATACAAGCAGCTGGACGAACATCTGGAGGAGGAGTTTGAGGAGTGGAAGAAGGTGCCTCAACAGGTGGAGAAGAAAGAGGCCATAGCGGAGGAAAGCAGCGGCAGCGGTAGTGCTGTTGTCAATGAAGCAGCGAGAGAGGGGGTTGATGATGGGGATGAGACTGAGTAGGCAGTATAGGAAGATTTGGGTCTTGGTGGTGTTTTCTTGTTTTCTTGTTTTCGGGCATTCAACTTGGCGGTCCTTTATGACGAGTGATTAACTGATTTTGAGATGTTTTCTTGATGTGTTGGAGGAAAAGTGGTCGTCTCTCATAATTTTTCGTGGAATTATTTCTTGCTAAGTGGATCAAGAGTGTTTCGCTGATCTTTAGCGTGAACAAGTCCCACGAGACAAAAATGGTATCCGAGTGAACGAATGTGAATGTATCTATTTCCAGCAGCGGCGACAGGGATCGCGGCAATGTCCGTCATTCCCGGCACCAACTCACCTTCACTCTCCGTCCAATAACTCAACTGCTTCTTGATCATCAACAAACCAACCCGTACACCACACCACAATGGCTCGAAACCGCAAGCAAACCACGCCCTCTACTTCCGACCCCAAGCCCACAAACTCCTTCACCACAGACGAAGGTGTCCACGTCACCGAGATCCCCCTTCGGACCCCCGACTACAATTCCAAGCCCACAGGCAAGACACTCCTCGACATCATCGACGAAAGGCGGCCGCGCGATGCCAACGGAAATCCCATCGGCGTCACCCAGGAGGAGGAAATTGAGCTCTTTGGGCCCGGCATGAATACTCTCTTCTTCGTTGTGCCGTTGACGATACTGTTATTTTGGCTGGACGTATTGGTGCATATACAATACCGGCAGGAGACGGAATGGAACTTGATAGTGAGCCGGTGTGCAAAGGCATTTCCTGGTATGCCGCGTATTTGTCCTCATACTGTTATTATGGTGGTCTTGTGTGCTGACGGGGGTGATAGCTATCTTTGCGATCCATTACTTCTTCCACCCAAGACGGAACTGGGCTACGGTTAGGCTGTTTTTGTTGGGGATGAGTATTGCGGCAGGATGCTATATTGTCAAGAGCGTTAATAAGCACGGGTACTACTTTGTGATGAAGAGGACGCCGCCGTTGGGGACGCTGTGGATTTGGGCGGTGATTGAGATGGATATTCCGGGTGCTATGCTGAGCTTGGTGGGTGTGGGGTTGTATACTTGGTACAACGGCTACAGTGTTCTCTAATATCGCCGGGGTGCAGAGGTAAATATGTATACTTTGAAGGAGAGAAGGAGAGATTAATCCCCAAAGCGCCAAGCAGCGAAGGAAGCAACGCCTCTCTCAGCCACGGGCGACTTCAGCCACATGTGATATCCACCCTTCCCCCCCACCACCGAAAGTGTACTCTAAGTAATGCGAGAGACCGTACGATACCTTCCTCTCTCGAATCCACGCTTCCAGCTCCTTGCGTACCTCATCCTGCACACCCGCAACAGATCCGTCCCAATGTCCACCACCACTCTTGATCAGCTCCCGCCTATAGAAGCCTCCGACTCTCCTTCACCCCCACCACCGCATACCTCACCGGCGCAAAATAAGCAGCAGCGCCCTCGCGCCCCCAAAAAGAGCCGGACCCAAAACGTCTCAAAATTCGTCAACCTCCCTCCCTCACCTCTATACTACTTCGAGGACGGCCTACGCAAAGTCCACCCCTACGACTATACGTACAATACATTCTGCAAAGAGCGGTGGCGCGGGAAAACGCTGCTAGAGATCTTCTCCGCCGAGTTTAGGGATCGTCCGCTTGAGTACTATGTGCGTCTTCTCCTCCACACTTCCTTTCCGGCGGTGCTGACCATCCGGCGGTAGAGAAATGCAATTGCAGCGGGAACAGTGTGCGTTTGCGCCACAGACAAGCAGGCGACTCTTACAGATACTACAAGGTCGGGGTTGGAGACGATCGTCAAGAATGGGGATATGATCTCGCACACGATGCATCGGCATGAACCTCCGGTCACAGAGAAGCCGATTGGAATTGTGTTTGAGGACGAGAATATTATTGCGATCTCGAAGCCTGCGGGGGTGCCGGTGCATCCTACCGGACGGTATAACTACAACTCTGTTACAGAGATCTTAAGGTACGAGAGAAACGGGTTTAATCCTATGCGTATGTTCAACCCCCCTTCCTCTCCCACTCCCCCATCTTTACCCAGGGAAAGCGCTGACTGAAGGAAGCCTGTAACCGCCTTGACCGCCTCACAAGCGGCTTGATGTTTATCGCAAAGACTCGGGACGCAGCAGACGCATTCATGCACCAGCTTAAGAGCAGGACAATACGAAAACAATATGTCGCTCGAGTTCGCGGCGAGTTCCCTGAGTATATCATCTCATCCCATCTCCTCGCAACACCCAACTAACTTCACATCAGAGGCGATATAATCTGCGACCAACCCATCCTCCAAATCTCACCCAAACTCGGCCTAAACCGCGTAAAGGCCGACGGCAAACCCGCAAAGACCCTCTTCCGCCGACTCCGCTACGACGCCGCAAAAAACTACAGCATTGTTGAATGCCATCCCTACACCGGTCGCACTCACCAACTGCGGGTACATTTACAATTCCTCGGCTACCCAATCGCCAATGACCCCATCTACTGTAACCGCAAGGTATTCGGCATAAACCTAGGGAAAGGAGGAGAGGGCGACGACGAGGATATCATCACGAGGTTGAATCGGATGGGAAAGACGGAGATTGCGGAGGCGGAAGCATACCATGAGGAGATTGTGAGCGAGCATCAGAGGAAGAAGGCGGAGAAGATGACGGGCGAGGTTTGTGATGTTTGTGCTACACCGTTGTATTCGGACCCTGGACCACATGAGCTGGGGATTTATTTGCATGCAAAGAAGTATGAGTGTGAAGGTGGCGCGTGGTCGTATGAGACGGATTTACCTGAGTGGGCGCTAGAGGGCGAAGATGAGAGATAGATAGCAGTGCACAGCACGGTCTGAGGCTTTTGGGCGTCGCACAGGCCCGCATCGCTGTTGTTCATCTACCGAGTGACTGATTATGACGCCGACTATCGGGCATAGTGACCACGCGTAGCTCTACGTCATTCCCGAGCCGCAACACCACTCCGTCAACCTCACCACCACGGCAATGTCCTGGACAATGTACGCACTAACACTCCCCCTCCTCATACCGATAATATGGCAAGCCCCCTCCCCCTCCCCCTCCCCCTC
>Ga0307515_10017968_pt1 | contig 12839 bp, 6 predicted proteins | sample 17_EM_MG_FD_194513 | JGI IMG/M metagenome (GOLD analysis project Ga0307515, IMG submission 194513) | Populus trichocarpa ectomycorrhiza microbial communities from riparian zone in the Pacific Northwest, United States - 17_EM | ecosystem: Host-associated > Plants > Roots > Unclassified | place... | reverse complement strand
TTTCGATGTGCCTCCAAGATCTTTTTTCTTTTCTTTCTTTCATTTTTTTCTTTCTTCTAATTAAATCTCGTATCTTTCAAATTTAGCAATTTAAAAGCGAATCACATTTTACAAGGGACTCTCTAAACTATATCATTTTTTTTAAAATATCTTTTACACTGTATTATTATATTATATTTTAAAAAAACGCTAGGAAAAAAAAAATCATAAAAAGCAACATCGCAATATCCGAACAAAGAATCTGACAACGTGTACGTACGTTTTGGATCTTGCTAGCGTATTATTAGCATGTGTAGATGAGGACCATTTTAGAGTCCTAATTGAAAGTGGATAATGACTCCTACACCACTACTTTCCTGATTTGTCCTCTCCTAATCAAGAGCTTTGTTCCACTAACCCCACACCAATAAATAACCCTCGACACCCCCTACCTCAATTATGAATTATGTGCGTCGCAGCCAAAACATTATTAGTTAAAAATTCAATTATTTTTATTAATGTTTTTATATTATTTTAATATGCTAATATAAAAAATAAATTTTAAAAAATAATACTTTAATACATTTTCAAAAAATAAACAACTATTTCGAAAATGCCAAACACTCTCACATCACAAACCACATCTTTCTCTATCAGTACGCAACTCACGCACGTAGCTGATGACCACCTATTCAACTTCACTTTCCCATACTGCCCTCGCAACTCCAAAAACGACGGCATTCATTTTCATCTTCTTTTAAGCAATTAATAAGGGGAAAAAAATACTAAAAGACAAAGGACACATACACGTGGCCACAAGCTGACCAAGGTCCAAGCATCGAACAAGGACGGTGCGTGCCGTCGCCATAAGTTAGCACCGACCCCATTTGCACTTTTTGGACTTTTTTGGTGGTGGGGGGAGGGGCGTTAGAGGTGGTGAGGAATGTGTTCATGGATAGTTATGGCAATAACTTGAATGCGCAACATGTGGATGGCTAAGAACCCTTGTTAAGAGGGGACTCTCTGCCATTATATGCCCCCATTTTAGGGCAACATCGAAAGTCTTGTGATAATGTTGTCTAGCATCAAAAGATAGTGCCACTAAACTAAGATACACAAAGTAGTGAACTTACTTTGAGAGCTCTAGAGATGCAAACACAATGTGGCTTGGAATGGAAGAATCAGTGCAGAGATTGTTAAAAACTACTGCTATTCAAGTTCTTAAAGTTTCTTCGACAGAGTGTTCAAACAAAGTCCTTCACAGGACACTTTACATAACCCCGTAACACCACGCCCCATCGTCTTGAAGAGGCCAAAAGCCTCTGAAGGAAGGGAAAGGGTGGAAGAGGAGCAGTGAATTCTATCAACACTCAACCACCTAAATCCACTCCTTCATGAGAGAAAAAGAAAACCACCCCTTAATTAATAAGCACATGCACTGTTTAAATCACTCAGATGCCCTGAACGAGCGTCAGATGCAAATGTATATGACATGAGAAAATGAAATGTTGAGGGTGGAGGGAAAAAAATGGGAGAAATTTTTATTGATTGATAAAATGGCTGGAAAAAGTAACAATATTAATAAACAACATATTCATCCTTCTTTCACTAACCCAATAAGTACCCACCAGGCATCCAATCTCCCTCCCAATGTTTCTGTATATATCACATAAAATGTACAAGATCCTCCTCTACCAGCCTGCCAGCCCCCCTCCCTCTCTCTCTATGAAGAAGGAGACAACTTAATCAATTGTACACATTTCTCTCATTCTCTCTTTTTTTTCCTCCTTTTCATCTGAATGGAAATGGGGGTACAAGAACAGGCTGGTCTACATGAGAACAAAAAAGTGATAAGAAGATGAAGAGAAAGAATAACAAGAGAAAGAGACCGGAGGAAGAACATGAAACCGCAGAGCAATGAGGAATGAATGAATAAATTAAAACAGCAAAAGGTGAACTAAGCTATCTCTCTGGGTTCCTTCTGGCATTGGCCGCTAATAGGATTATTATGTAGCTCTGATTTATGTCATAGGTAGATGGTAGTCCTTATATGGTGGGAGAAAGAGACTGGAAGGTTTATGTCATAGGTATCTGGTAGTCCTTATATGGTGGGAGAAAGACTGGAAGGGCAGTGAGGAGGTCCCATCTAACAGGGGATTTGCGTCGCAAGTAAATGTAAAAAACTGGGAGAGTAATGGTACAAGTACAATCATGAGTTCTAAAAGCTGTAATGCCTCACCGAATGTTCCAACATATCACGACTTGGGCAGACAATCTCCTTCACTCGGCTACCATTTTTGTATATCTTGAATGTTGGAACAATCCTCACATTCTCAGCATTTGCAGTTGCTGGATTCTCCTCTACATCCACCTTTAACAAAAACACCAAGCAGATGTATGCAAATTAAGAAAAACACTTGTTTATTTCATTTCTGAAACCAAGTTAAGGTCAGGAACTATCCAAAAGCTTAGTACAACTGGGATTATTGAGCTAAATTTACCTTGAGAAAGTTTAGAGATGGATACCGAACACATAATGTATCCACAAATGGAGATATTTGCTTGCAGTGCAAATGAGAGGAGGATTTGAAATGAACCACTGAAACACCTGTATTACACAAATTCAATTTCCATTAGAATATTGGAACTCTAGAAATGGGAGAGAAAGAAGCAAGCAAAGAAAAAATGAATTTTCAGAATGTAGAAGGTAAGGCTTGCCTGGTAATGATATCGCAGCTCTAAACTGTTCAAGCCCCAAAACTTCCTCTACTCCACCACCAAACTTCATATTATACACTTCTTCTCCACGAGATTTCTTCAATGCGACTTGAGCATGAAATAGAGATTCAGCAACTCCATTGTCATCTGGAAGTTCCCTCCTCAAAACCTCATAATCTCTCACAGCATCAGCCCACCTTTCTAACTGCAGTTTACAAAAGCAAATCAATCTGGAGTGTGCAAAATATATGAGCCAGTAGGCTAGCACATTGAGGAGCAAATTATACATAAAAGCCAAGTCTTTCGAGGAGATTTTACCTTGCTGTTTGAGGCAGCTCTTCTAAGAAGCGCTTTTGTGTAGTTAGGTTGGATACTTAAAGCTTGATTGCAGTCATCAATGGATCTCTCCCACAGTCCACGCTTAAACCAACATGCTGCTCTGTTGCAATAAAGAACAGAGTTCGAAGGATCAAGCCTAAGGCCTTCCCCATATGCTGAGCAGGCTTCAGTGAACCTTTCTGATTTGAAGAGATCATTGCCGCGGATACGAGCTCGGGCTACTAATCGCACATTGTTAAGCAGCACTGCTACTTCAACATTTCGTGGATCAATCTGTCCAGCTTTCTCAGCAGCTGCAACTCCATTCTCAAACCTGCAAGGCATCCATTCTCAAGCTCTCCAAAATTGTATGTTACCTAATATCTTGTAGTGGTTTGAAATTATGAACTCACCTTCCTAGAGCCATCTCAATCTGCGCTCGAACCAAGAAAGGGTAAGCTTCAGAAAGCATCCCAAAAAATCTAGTCTGTGAGTAGATGGCATATGATTCTAGTTTTGGAACTTTTGATAAGCAATATTGAGCATCTTCAAGTTGGTGGAGCTTCAAAAGAGCTTCAGTTCTACACATAAAGAGCTGTAAATTCAATTTGAACCAGTTCAGACATTTGTTAATTCACTCTCCATATCAATTTTGCCAATTTTACACAGTAAGAGTGCAGATAGCCATTTTACCTGGGGGCAATAATCAGCTCCAGCAGCAATAGCAGCATCAGCTTCCCTTAATGCACCTTTCCAATCATTAACCTTCCGGGCATCTGAACATTTGTTAAGATGTTTCTCTACTAATTGCAACTTATGCAACTCGGCAGAATCGGGATGCTGCCCTGGGAAGCATAGGTGCTTCTTAGCACTCTCAACCTGTCCTAACCTGCAATGAAATCAAGTTCAATGCTTGCTGTCCCAACATCATAAATCAAACTATTTGCAGCAAACTGTTGGGGAAATAAATAGAAAATTAGAGCTCTGTTAAAATTATAGAACACGGTAAAAAACATGAACAAAAAAAAACCAAAGTACAAGTCCACAATAGATGGATCGAATTTATTACAAATGGTTCAAGACAGAGCTGCAGAATATGCAAGGAAATAATTCCAAAGGAAGTATTATTGGCTCTAGGATGATTCGAATGGTTTAAGCATTTCAAGACTACTTAATTAGAAGAATGTAAGAAAATCAAGGCTTGATAGAATGGTGGAAATTGTTTAGATAAGCAGCAAGCTAGAAGCCAAATCAACCACAGCTATGTTTCGAGGTCATCAATACAGAAAAAACACATTAACTCAACACTCTTAGAAAATAGCATGATTAAGTGCATCCACCCATACTAGAACTGGCAAATGCAGCAGGATCGATAGCATGTTAAGACAAAATTAAAGCATCTTAAATCCAAGGAGCAAAAATCAACACAAAAATAGTGTCAACAGCCATAACAAACACAGAAGGCAAATGCAAACAAATGAATCAGCTTTGGTAATCGATCAACTATTCTCACCATGTGGATTAACACATTAGAAATTAGAATAACTTACTACAATCCACCACAACTCATTTAGTTCTCAAAACATTTAGAAGCTGTAATGCAATCACCAAGCATCTAAGAAAATTGAATTTCTCCACACTTTCACCGATCTACCAAATCCTAATCAATACAAATTAAAACATAACTACTGATACAGGTCATAAGAAGACAAACATCACATCCACCAACCAAATGCTCACAAATTCCTCACAAACTCAGCAATCATAAACTAAATGATACATAAAGATTAAAACTCCATCAACACGACTTAGAACCCAATCAATCTAGACTTAAGGTTGTCGTCGTTGTCATGGTTCATCAAACTCTCTCAAGTCATTCGAATTGTCCAAATCAACAAGAACGAACAAAACTTTGAACTTCATTTCAGAAATCTAATAACAAACAGATAAGTATCGCAGCAATGCAGATCAAATCACCGCTAAAACTCACAAAATCCTCCAAAAAAACAAGAACCCCACCACAGAAAACACCCCATGAAAAGATAAAATCAAGCCCCCATCAACAAACTCACCTAATTAACAAAGCCCCCAACCTCTGATGTGCTCTCCAATAATTAGGATCCAGCCGAACAGCCTCCTCACACTCTTTCACAGCCTCCACAACTCTTCCCAATCCCATCAACGCAGCCGCCCTATTACTCCTGTAAGCAGCATTCCCTGGTGCCAAAGCAATAGCCTTATCATACAATCCCAACGCCTCCCCAAAACACCCTTTTTTATACATCTCATTTCCAGCCTTCTTCACCTCCTCCGGATCCACACTCCCTCCGCGCGCACTCCAAGCATTCCTGCTTGCTGAATTAACAACATCAGAGCTAGCACATTTTGCGCTCCCCCCGCCCCGCATTATGCTGCCGTGACCATAATTCGCAGTCCCGGATCCTAAGACATCCGGTTTCGCACTCCGATTCACCATTCCCATGCCTGTCTTCAAGATCCTGCCCGACGGACAAATGTTACCGGTAGGCAACACATTAACAGTTACCGGAGAGTTTACAGCACTCTGGCTGCCAGTTTGACCTGAGTAAGTTAAAGAGTCGGATCTAGAATGACCCGGTTGACCCTTCTTGGCGCTAGTCGTGGGGCTGCTTTCACTCGAGTTCGATAACTCTCCTGAGTGGTTGTTATTGTTGGGTTTGTGAAGTCGGTTTTGGGCACCGGATGCGGATCCGGAGGAGCTGGAGCTGGAGGAGGTGGTCGTCGTCGTTGTGGTTGTGGTTGTGGCGGTGGTTTTAGTGGTGAGTCCACCTCGAGTTCGGAGAGGTGAAACGGGAGAGCCCAGATCGAGTTCACGAAAATCAGGCTTGTTGGCTTCGAGTGAAGAGAGTGAGTCACGGAGTTGATCAGTTAGTGAGCTGAGGTCCAAATCTCCTCCAATGGAGGGTTTCGCTGATTGTGGCATGTTTTTATATAGTAATTCTTTAAACTAAAACCAAAAACAAGAGTAGTTCTTTTTTTTATTTTTTTCTTAAATAGAGTTGTCTGTCTATGTAACTGGGTTTGTGATGATGTTAGAAATGTGAGCGAATGGAGATTAGTGTTGGAAAACAAGGAAAGCCATGAGAGGAAAAGGAAAGAAAAAAAAGAAGGAGATGGGGGGATCTCGTGATATATAAAAGGAATGGGAGAGTTTGAGGGGGGGCTGCCTGTTTGGTTTTTGCAGGGAGAGAGAGGAGGAGAGGAGAAAGCTTCTCTTTTCTTTTCTTTTCTTATATTTTGTGGATTCACCTCACCTGCTACTTCACGAGACAGGTTCCATCACTTGATGGCCTGCCTTGCCTTCTCTCGCTCTCTGACTGGACTCTACCCCTCTTCCTCCTCCTCTTTCTCTAACCAGCATAAGAGAATCCTTCTCTCTCTCTCTCTCTCTCTCTCTTAAGCAGTAGGTGTTTTCTTTTTTCTTTTTTCTTTTTTCTTTTTTCTTTTTTATCTCGTCTCTATTCTTTTTTCTTTTACGCAAGATCCTTCACCCCATAATTCCCTTTTAATTTGTTTTTACTTGAACGGAGAGATGATAACTCCCTCCACCCACTTCACTTGGAAATTGAGTCGCACTCTGATTCAAGGGCGTGTTTGTTTAAGAGATACGTCGTTATGCATCTCATGAAAAAACATGTTTTTTCTACAAGAATGTAATACGACGCTCTTTATAAACAAATATTCTTTTAATATAGCTACATTCTGAATTTATTATTTACAAAAATACGTCAAAACATCATAAATATTTATCCTTGCAAAATAAAATCTCAAACAATAAAGGGATGAACCTTTCTATCATATTTAATAGGATATAACTTAACTAGTCAAATGATAAATTTGCTCTCTAGAAGTTATTAGTTCAAATTTCATAAATCTCAGAGCCACTGAAGAGTTATATAATCGTTAACTTCAAAACCCGTGGAATTAGTCGAGGTACATGCAAGTTAACCCAAACACCCAGAATAATTAAAAAAATCACTTTAAATGTTACCTCTATTTCTAATTAGAATGGATGTAAAGAATTCCGAATTAGTTCTAGCAAGAATTTGATGGGTCGGTTGAAACTATCATCTTGCTATATGCTTATTTCTTCCTATTCTACTTTTAATTTTGTGAGAATATTTAATATTATTTTAGAAGAGTTGATGAATCATAACAATATATATCATAAAATACGTAAAAATCATTATTTATGTACATGAAAGAAGAACTTTGTATTTGTATTAGATAATGTATCAAATTGATTGAGTTTCCAACACTCAAATCTGAACCTTTACCTTTAACTTAATGTTTAACTCATTTATAAAGGTTTTATCAGTTACTTACTGTTGAAATTTTATTTAAAATAAATAAATTATAGGTAAATGAGTAATCAATCTCGAATAATCTTTAATTATTTTAAATTTAATTGTTGATTCATAGTGGCTAGTTAATAATTGATAATAATAAAAATTAATTCTTATTGATTCTTTAACCTTTTAATTTTTAAAATCTCACAATAAAAAATAGACGAATAAAGAGTTTTTAACTTTAATTTTTTAGATTTTACACACTTAAATCACCTCATTTTTGGTGTTTTTCTTCTTCTTTTTATGCTTTGATTTTTCCTCTCAAGTCCAGAGTTTAGGTTCATCTTGTTGAGAGATATTTAAATTACATAAGTTTTTGTTCAAAAAATTATTTAAAAGCGCATCTAAATCAAGGTAGTAATGTTTGAATCTTTGGAGATATATTCCAAATATTTTAGTTGCACAAGAAAGATGTAATAAATTTTTAAGACAAAGGATTCTTCTTTAACAATAACAAAAAAATTTATTCATTTAAAGTGCTTCAACAAATAAATACTTTATTTTATTTTGATTTAAGCATATATATTTTTATTATTAGCATTCATGTTAGGACTTTAAATTAGTATTAATTATAAGTTTGGATATATGTTTTAATATTTATGCTAGTATTATATTTGTGTTGATAACATATTTGTTATGAATTATTATTTACATGTTTATAAATTTAAATTTGTATGAATTCTAGGTTTTAATATATTTATATATCTACCACGCTCTACATCCGACATCCAGTTAACCTAAAATTTCAAATCAAATAAAACAATAAATTACCTTTTTCATTTATTTCCTCTCATTTTGAACCGAACCTTCAATTTCTTCTCAAGTTCCTAAAAACCGCTAGATCCAGACCCCACAATTTGCTAAAGGCAAGGAAGAAAAAACTATTTGTTGTGCTCTTGCCATGCTTGAAGTTGAAGGTGAGTACCATATTCTGCAAAGTCTTCCAAATGCAACCTATCTTAGACGAGGGAGATGGTGGATGTAAGGTGGCTATGATGGCTAGACAATGATGACCGGCGTAGAGAAAGAAAAAGGAAAAGAGGTGGTGAAGATTATTTCATCATTGGAATGTAATGACTTCGATTATTTCTTCTGGGCTTGGTGGAAATTGAAAAGAAAAAGGAGAAGGAAAAGGAAGAAGAAGTTAGCCATGGTGGCTAGTATTTTTTTTTTAATTTAATGGTAAAATTATAATATTTAATACAAGAGTTTTTTAAATATTAAATGAAATAATATAATAATTTTATAAATAATCGGATATTTTTTGTTAATTTTTTTGGTGCGTTAGTGAATATATAAAATTTATGATTTATCAATGCTAGCTTATTTAAAAGATAAAAAAAATTATTGAACATGCATAAATTTTAACATTAATATCATACTTTTTTATTATATATTTTTTTAGAATAAAAAATATTTTTGAATTAGTTTTGGTTAAAGACAAATTATTTACTTGAAATGTGAGAGGGAGAATGTATCATTTTAAATTACTAATATTTGTCCAACGATATTAATGGCATTGAAACTCTAGTTCAAAAAAAAGCACAATTAATCAATTTTAATACTAGCTATTTCACCTGTATTTTACTGTGAATTGTGATTTTTTTAAAAAAAATCTAGATATATAAACTATTTTGATATGTTTTTTTTCACATAAAAAAATTCAAAATATAAATAAAAAATCTTATACAAGCATCTAGTACTCAAATAAATCAATAATCATCTATGTAAATAAATAAATAAAAATCGTTAATAATAACTAAAAAAAAAACTGAAAAAACTGAGAGATAGATATAGATTATTATATTTGATCCTGCATAATAAAATATTTACTCGTTTATGTCTATTAAATTTGTTTATTAATTCAATAAAAGATAATGAAAATAGGAACATATATGAAACTAATAGAATAAAATAAAAAGAAAAAAAATATTATGCAAAGTTGAACATATTATAAATATTATTTCAAAATAAATACATTTTATAAAATAAACATATAGAGTAAAACAAATCTTCAAAAAATAAATACAAACAAAACAATTAAAAAAAACCTTTATTAAAAAATGACTTGCAAAACTTGTGGCCTAATTCATGAAACCGAGATAAATCGATAGAAAAGAAATTGAAATTAACCACAAAGCCATTCTTTTTTTAAAAAATGTAGAATGAGAAAATCATAATTAAAAAAAACCTTTATTAAAAAAATGACTTGCAAAACTTGTGGCCTAATTCATGAAACCGAGATAAATCGATAGAAAAAAAATTGAAATTAACCACAAAGCCATTCTTTTTTTAAAAAAATGTAGAATGAGAAAATCATAATTAAAAAAAACCTTTATTAAAAAATGACTTGCAAAACTTGTGGCCTAATTCATGAAACCGAGATAAATCGATAGAAAAGAAATTGAAATTAACCACAAAGCCATTCTTTTTTTAAAAAAAATATAGAATGAGAAAATCATAAAAGAAAATGAGAAAAAAAGGATACATAATTGCATTGACTTTTCAAACTTGTGACTTGTGACCCATGTCATTGGATTAGAAGCACCACAAATGAAAAATTATAAAGTTCAATCTCCAACAAACCAAACATCGAATGATGAAATCGGGAAAAAAAGTCAATCACATAAAAAAATTATAATTAAAAGAATAAGAGTAAAAATCAAAATAAAAAATAAATTAGAGGGCATCAAGAAAATTTAAATTGGAGGGTTAAATTAAAAAAAAAAACTCTAACAAAAAGAATGAGGGCTAGATTGGAAAAAAAAAACAAAAAACAAACATGAAATTTGTTTGAAATTAAAAACTAATTAAATTTTAAAAAAAGAGTTAAGGGAAAAAAAAATCAAAAACCAAAAGAATAAGAACTAAGTTTGAAAAAAATAATATACGACAAGTTGTAATTTAAAAATTAAATTGAAAACATTAAAAAAACTTTTATAAAATGGTCAATGATGAAAATAAACAATAAAAAATATAAGGACAAAAATAAAAAAAACCAAAAGAAAAAAGACAGGCATATACTTTCTATAGAAGAAAGAGAAAATAAATAATAATAAAAAATCTCTGACGACAAACTGCCCATCATCTACCACCACATGCCACATCAACAAGAAAAGAACATGGTAGCGCTTCCAAAGACACAGTAAAATGGCAGGTTTGGCCATTAGAAGGCGTAGCACGCACTGTTCAAAGGGTGCAAACACTACCTAAATGTTGGCAAGTAATGAGCACACGTCATCAAAGTTTTCGAGTAAAAAATTATTTTTCTAACTAAAACATACTAGAACACCTTTCATGATCCTTGAAATCACCAAAACAATTGTGTGGAAGGAAAAAAATGACCCTTGATGCATGTCTTGTTTTTTATTTGTTTTTGTCTTTTCTAAGGTAAAAATGTATTTTTACTACATTTTAAGAAGCAAAAAACAAAAAAAACTCTCTTGGTTAAGAGTTCTAATTTTTTTCACCCTAGAGTAAATAAGTAATTTGACCAACAACGAATTTTGAGATTTTATTTACCTTAAAGGTAAATACATCATTTTATTGTGTAATTTTTTTGAAAAGACTAATATATCTCCAAATAATTTTTTAATGACTAGTGAATAACTAAAAAGATCAAATTACCCCATCATAAAGGCTCTCGTTTCTTCCATCCAATGATATAATGGTAATTTCAATGTAACAATTTACAGTAAATTATGTTTGATACCATTTTAATATAACAATTCACGGTAAATTATATTTGGTACTAGAGTGAAAAACCCTTGTCCTACCTGTATAATGTATGTTAATTAGGTTACATTCCATTAATGATGAAAGCATCATCAACACAAGGCATGATACACTAAGGAAAAGGATGCTTGACAGTGTGATAGCGGTTGTTTTTTTAATAATTTTTTGTGTCAAGATGCATGCCAATGATGTTTTTTTATTTTTTAAAAATCATTTTTGATATCAGCACATCAAAACGATTCAAAATGTACAAATCATATTAAATTTTAACAAAAAAAAAAATTTAAAATTTTTTGGGAACGCGGTTTGCACCGCGTTCCCAAACATATTCGAAGTTTCATGTTTTAATCCTTACTAGTTATCTCAAGTACATTGAACTTGCCAATACAATATCTCTATCTCTAGCATGCTAACCAAACTCCTGAAACTATCTTAAAAATTCACTCGTTTCTTAATTTAAACTCTTTGCTCTAGAACTTTGTAGTTCGAAGGAGAAACAAAAATCAATTGAGAATTTATATTCATATATTATTATTTTTTTATATAAAAAAATAAAACTAAGTGAGAATCAAGGCAAACGAGGAAACTCTTCCTATCTGGTAATATCGAAGTTATTGCGCGCGTCCAATAAACGCGCCAAGAATGGCGCGTGGCCGGAGAAACAATCTGGAAAATAAAAACAAATTGTTTTTTACCTCAGTATTTTCTTCAAGGGCGGTCTGTTGGTGGAGGAGTGCGCAGGTTACGCCCCTTGTGCCGTGGGGCTCATGTTAGACTCAACCCCTTAAATACTGTATTCCTACAACGGCAATGAATCACTCATCCATCCCCATACGAAACACTGTATATTGGCCCCACGTTGAATATACCCCCCCACTACGACCAGCACAAGGCTGCATGGCATCAAAATCAAAACAAACAGAATATGTGGACCGTCGGATTTGAGGCAATCCCATCATAAATAGGACACATTACCGATTTATCATGGGACCCACGCTGTGAATAGACCCAAGCTAGAGTTCCTATTTATCCTGGTGGATTCATGTGCTTTCTTCTAGTATTCGTAGATCTTTCACTATCTTGCGCAGAGCCAGAAGCCAAATCAAATCTTGACCGTTTGGTAGCTTGTTCGTTTCTGCCTTTTATCTTATCATAAAAGAAAAAAATAATACCTAAATAGATTGTATTTATTATTTATGGGATTTATACATAATTATATTTTAAAACTTAGTTCTTAGAATAATATGTTTTTTTATTTATTTTACCTGAAAATTTTTTATCTCACAACAATTTTAACTATATATAAATATATATATATATTTTTAATTTATTTTTTTAAAACCACAATTAATTTTTTTTTTAAAATCTATTTTTTTAAATCACAAACTAAAAATCTATTACAGCACCAAACACACTAAGTGTGTATTTGAGATTATGGTGTATATTGCTTTTTAAAATAGTTTTTTTTGCTTGAAAATACTTAAAAATAAAAAAAATTATATATATGTTAGATAAATTTGAAAAAATATCTAAAATATTAATAAGTGATTTTTCAACTTATTTTTTTTTATACATTCAGATACTAAAACATATTTTTTAAACTATTTTTCATGACATGTTCTAATATCAAAAAAATTATCTGCTATTTAAAAATCTATTTTATATAAAAAAACATTACTTTCCAAAAAAACGTATTATGTT
>Ga0307515_10017967_pt1 | contig 12839 bp, 10 predicted proteins | sample 17_EM_MG_FD_194513 | JGI IMG/M metagenome (GOLD analysis project Ga0307515, IMG submission 194513) | Populus trichocarpa ectomycorrhiza microbial communities from riparian zone in the Pacific Northwest, United States - 17_EM | ecosystem: Host-associated > Plants > Roots > Unclassified | place... | reverse complement strand
ATGAAACTAAATATATAGAAAAATAACCTTTTCTAGAAAAAAGAAAATAATAATATAAAAAGGTCATAATAAATGTAATATATGTTGAGGTAGAAAAATGATTCCTAATTAGACTACAATTTTAACTCATATCTCAACAACCCCTCCTTAAACAGAGAGAGTCATTTGGATTTCCTTTATATTCTCCACAAAGAAAATATAAAAGAAGACAACTCAAATATGAGTTGTTTGTGAAAATTAGAATATTATTTGATGTTTGCTCTCAAGAAGATCTTATTTAAATGAAAGTTTCTCATTGTTAAACTGAGTATTTAATAACATAAATTAAGAGAAGGATTGTAAAGGCAGAAGAAGGATACCTAACTATAATAAAAGACACCCTTAAGTTAGGATCGATCGTTTGTTCTTGATGTTTACATTCTAAAAAAATCTAAGTTAGAGAAGAGCACCTCATTATTAAATTACGTGTTTAAAAACATTAATTAGTTTAAGAAAGAGATTGAAAACATAATTTAATTGCAATTAAGTTTATTGAATAACAGTAAATCGGAGGAAAAAAAGTTCAAATACTTTAGGTATTTTAGTTTTTTTAATGGTCATCGAAGTTTAATTGGAGCGACTAATTGCCATATAATTTGCAGGGAATGGAAAATTGGATGCTAGAGCTGTTTAATCACTCTGTGGTCGATCATTAGTTGATCAATATTTAGTCGATTGTAAGGCCATTTAATTTATAATTGTACGAAAAGATTTTTATATACAATTTAGAATAGTTAATTCATTTTTATAAATATTTCTATACATAGCTTACAACGTTACACACTGTTTACTTAATATTAAAAGAGTTAATGTAGTGAATCATTAGTAAAAACAAATACGTATAATATTTAAACATCAATAATTCTAGGAAGATGGATATGACAATTTCAAAAATTATATAAGCAACCAATATAATACTCTTCATATAATTAAATAAACGAATTCTTATTATAAATCATATAATGTCGTCTAGACTTTTTGTAAGATGGTTCAGTTTAGATAATTCCACTGTTCGTAATTTATTTTAATTTGATTATAGCAATATTTTGAATACTATGATGCACGTAACTTATTTATTGTACTAGTAAATACATTTTTTATACGATCACCCATGCTAATTAATTTAATTAACTTCACCAATTTTGTTCTTAATGTGTGTGTGTGTGTATGTGTGTGCGAGTGCAAGCATTTGTGAGGAAAATGGTATTATGTTCCATATCAATACAAAATTATTCACTCAAATTAATCTCAATGCAATTAACACTATACTTAGCTTCCATAAAATTGTTTCATTATTATTTTAACTCAAATTTCAATACAATTAACACCCAACTATTAGAAACCTATTTATGATTTGATTAATTGTTTCATTGCTTTTACTAAATTTATTTTATATCATACTTATTAATTCAATCCAAACATATATGTATCTATTCAATTATTTGAATAACTATTTGTATAGTTTTTTTATCAATTAAATTTAAATAAAAAATAACATCATTATAAATAATAAAAAAATAGTTCAAACACACACACACACACACACCACAAGATATCTTATATCTCAATGCATATTCACTTGAAACTCTTTTAAAAAATTATTTTTAAACAATATTACAAGTTATATCACATAATTTAATATTTTTTATTTAGAAACTACTTAATTGAAAAATAATAAGAGTGTACGTGAAACACAATTTAGCCTAAAGATTAAAATAAATTTCAAAACACCTTGAAATGAAATGATCTGAGAGACATTTTTCTTATTTTATGTTTGATGAAATTAAAATACGTGGTATAAGTTATAATACAACCACTCATTTAATTATCAAAATAAAAATAAAAATAACTATTATAAAATTTTCATTTTATTTTTTAAAATTTTATCTTTAATTTCTCTATTGTCAACTTTTTTTTTAATTAAAACCAAGAGACCAATTTTTATTATATAAAAACCTTGCATTAATTACTATTAAAAAGCAAAACATCTAAACCACACTAGAAAAGAAGCAGGAAGTTAATTTATGGTGATGAAGAGTATGTTACCATTTTATAGTATATAGTATAAGATGGATAGAAAAATAGATAGATATAAATCAATTGATATGTTTACAATGAAAAAGGTATTGAACAATTAATTTATAGCTAACGATACATTTATATTAATTTATAAATCAATGAAAAAGGTATATATATATATATAGAGTGAATTCTCTATTATATATATGAAATTCATGGATAAAATAATCAGCCGATTCTTTAAAAATCAACCATGCATTTATCAAGGTTTAAATTCCATGATTTAAGATCTAAATCCTTTTCCTTCACAAAAATATGAATCAACTACGTTCTTCTTATTTAGCAAATGGAAGTATTGTGTCTAACAAATCAATAACTTTGTTTTTATCAAGGGAGAGTGGAATAACAGCCCATAAAAGAAACCCTACAAGAGAGATAACTACTTCTACAGACAAAAGCCACATAAAGAATTACAATTAAAAAAAATAATAATAAAAGAAACTATAGCGAGAGAAAAGAGGGGGGAGAGAGAGAGAGAGAGCAAGTATAGAAAAGGTTGGGGATTGAAGGGCACTTCACCACTTTTACATGTTGCTCGCATCCACAGCAGAAATTATAAGGAAGACAGGGTACTACCGCAGAGCCACAGCAAGTAGGCAAGAGAAGAACCTGAGAGAGAGAGAGAGATCCAACAAAATTAACCCGCTTATAACAATCAAGGAGATAAAAGATGGTACAGAGTATGAGATAGCTAGCTAACTGGATGAGTTTCCAAGAAGAAGAAGAAAAGCTTTATTACAAGTTCTCTCTGTACTGTGTGTTCTCAAATGGGGTGTTTATGTTCTTCTTTTTTTCTCCTTTCTGAGCTCTCTCTTTGTGCATTAAACAACTTGTCTTCTCTGGAAAAAAAAAATCTGAATTTGATTTTAAAAGTGTTTTTTGTCTCTAGTTGCAAGGTACAACCTCCTGCTTTGTTATATTCAAACTAACCCATAAATATTTTCCTTTCAGTTTTTTTTTTTTTTTTGTCTGCCGAGTGTTAAACTTTGAGGGGCTGTGGTAACTGGTTGGGTAGGGGTGGGGTGGTTTCTTGATTTTCTTGAAATAAACTGGAGATATCTGGGGTTGCTCAATTCTTGTTTCTTGTTGTTGATTTTGTTAAATGAAGGCCATGCCCTTACCCTTTGAGGACTTTCAAGCGAAGGGGCTGTTGGGTTTCTCTTCTTATTCTTCTTCCTCTCCAGATCCATTCCATCAACACCACCACAAGTGGCAAAACAACAACAGCAAAGAAAGTTGTGGTTTTCTTGTGGGCAGTACTGAGCCCACATCTGTGCTTGACACAATAAGCAGACAAAGCCCGCCAACATCCTCCTCAACACTGTCTTCTTCTCAAGGCGGAGGAGGTGGTGGCGGAGGAGCCTCCACCGACACCACCAACGGCGCGGCAGGTGCTGGTGGAAGCAGCCCTAGTGTAGATGAAAAATGCGGACCGCAACTTGGAATGGAGGACTGGGAGAGTGTGTTGTCAGGGTCTCCTATTCAAGAACAGTCCATATTAAGGTTAATTATGGGTGATATCGAGGACCCATCTTTAGGACTTTACAAGCTGTTACAAAGTGGAAGTAGGTCTCAAGATATGGAGCTTAATGCATCAGGTTTCGGTGCAGTAGATCAAGTTTTTGGCTTTGAAGTACCCAATATGAGTACAGCAAGTGCCAACTTGGCTGTCAACCACAACAATTTTGACCCTTCTTCAATCCATGGTACTTCTCCTGATTTCCCTCTCGTTAACCTCAAAGCTACTATAAGTTTTAATATTGGTTGTGTACTTAACCAAAATCCAACACCAAATCCTGTTTTGTTTACTTCAGGGATCAATCTTTTGCCAGGTTTGTTTCAGCAACACCACCAGCAGGCAGCATTTGATCAAGACGAGAAGCCTCAGATTTTGAATCCAGGGGCGATGATCAACCAAAATCAACATCAGTTTGTGCAAAACCCAGCTATGCTTTTGCCATTGTCATATGCACAATTAGAAGAGCATCATAATAACCTGCATTCCTTATCACCACCGCCATTGAAAAGGCTGAATACTGGGCCTGTTGGAGCCAATCATGTGCCCAAAGTCTTTGATTTGAGGCCTCCAGAATTGTTTCTTCCCCGACAGCAGCAGCAGCAGAATCATCAGTTTCAAATGACGCAGCATCAAAGGCAGGGAATGATTACGAAGCAGAAAATTGCAAGTGATGAATTGGCAAACCAGCAGCAGCTTCAACAGGCAATAATAAACCCGATATGTCAAGCAGCAGAGCTGATCGAAACTGGGAATCCGGTACTTGCGCAAGGGATATTGGCGCGGCTCAATCACCAGCTCTCTGTTCCAATCGGTAAGCCTTATCAAAGGACTGCCTTTTACTTCAAGGAGGCCTTGCAGTTACTTCTCAATATGAACAATAACAACTCTATTGGTACTGCTTGTAACCTGATTTTCAAGATTGGTGCTTATAAATCCTTCTCTGAGATCTCACCGATCCTTCAGTTTGCGAGTTTTACTTGTAACCAAGCCCTTCTTGAGGCTTTTGAGGGGTTTGAGAGAATTCACGTTGTTGATTTTGATATTGGGTATGGTGGGCAGTGGGCTTCTCTTATGCAAGAGCTGGCTTTGAGGAATGGAGGTGCCCCATCTCTTAAAATCACCGCTTTTGCTTCTCCTTCTTCACATGATGAACTTGAGCTTGGTTTCACTCAAGAAAATTTAAAAATGTTTGCAAGTGAAATCAACATGCCATTTGAGATTGAAATTTTAAGCCTTGAATCCTTGAGCTCTGGTTCTTGGCCAATGCCTCTCCGCCTAACAGAAAAGGAAGTAATTGCTGTCAATCTTCCAGTTGGCTCCTTTTCAAATTACCCATCAACTCTTCCTTTGGTGCTTCGCTTTGTGAAACAGCTCTTGCCCAAAGTTGTGGTCTCTTTGGACAGAGGCTGTGACCGAAGCGACCTCCCATTTGCACACCATGTAAATCACGCCATTCAATCTTATACAAGCCTGCTTGAATCACTGGATGCCGTGAATGTGAATTTAGATGCAGTGCAAAAGATTGAGAGGTTTTTGGTCCAACCAGGCATTGAAAAAACAGTACTGGGTCGGCATAGCTGCCCTGATAGGACTCCTCCTTGGAGAAGTCTGTTTTTGCAGTCTGGTTTTACTCCATTGACTTTCAGCAACTTTACCGAGTCACAGGCTGAGTATTTAGTGCAACGTACTCCAGTTAGGGGTTTCCATGTTGAAAAGAGGCAATCTTCGCTTGTTCTTTGCTGGCAACATAAGGACCTCGTTTCAGCTTCTGCTTGGAGGTGTTAAAGAATGGGAATTAGCTTTTTGGATAGTGGTTCCAAGGTGCTGAGCTCCTAACCCCTGGTTTAATTTCTAATATATATGTGTGTGTGATTTTCCTGTCACTGGTTCTCTTTCGCTAAGTGTCCATGTGCTGCTGGACTATTATTTCCAATCAAGAAACTGAATGTTTTAGTAACTGGATGGGTGTACAGTTCTTATTTTCTGTCACTTAGTTATTGCTTATAGCTGGCTGTGATGCTTTTCTTGTTTAAGCCAGTAATTCTTTGTTGTACACCTGAGAACAAGGTAAAACCAAATGGAGAAGACATAACCAACCCTTTTCAAACCAGTAGTCTCTTTGGCAGATTTGATAATCTTTTTTCCTAATTTAATTCGTCAACTTTTCTTCTTGTCTGTCTTTAACTTCCTCGATTGTTACACAAACTTCACTAACACTAGCAATCCTAAAAAACACATTCTCTGATCTGCAGCTAGTCCTGTTTCTGATGTTCACAGTAATTATATTCTTTCGTGACTTAGTTTAGGAAAGCATCGAAACAATGATTCTTAATCTCTGGAACTTATCTGCTTCAATTAGCTCTGCAACTGAACTAGCTCGGATTTTTAATTTAAGTTCCAACAGCCCTGCTTATTATAATCTTTGGTTGATGTTTATCGGAATCTGGATGGTGTTGCTATTTTGCATGCTTGAAACCCCCACTTTGGATAAAAAATGCGACTGCCCTGCCTAACATCCTTTGGCTTCACGATAACATGTGTAAATTAGTTTGCAAATGTAGTGGTGTAATATGATGATCGAAACAAATTTAGTTGCTAAGATCAGTGTCTCAGGCTCATAGATTTGTGTCATTGAAGGTCTCAAGAATCGGATGTTGGCCTAAATTCTCTCTAATAGATATTTTACATGATGGTGGGTGCACTAGCTACTTAATTTAGTACAAGGGCTATGGATATTTATTTTATGAAGTCACATGGGTGTTGTATCATTGGGACCATTGCATGATGATTTCAAGTCCTTTTCTTCTTCTTCTTCTTCTTCTTCTTCTTCTTCGTCTGCATTATTAATACTTTAGTTGAACATCATCAATCACATAATCTTTTGATAAAAGCCACCTTGATTTGAAAACAACATCAACAACAACAACAACGTCGGCTCTTTGGACTGTATGTATCGATACTCAAATAGCCCTGGGATAATCGAGCAGAGCATTGTTAATTGTGCATCTTGTGGTCCAATGTTGGGAGAAAATAGGTGGTCCAAATCCAACTGGGAAAGCACTACCACTACTACCCTTTCACCTAGAGCCAGAGGGCACCCCGATCCCATTATTTGAAGAGGTCTGGGGCGAGGAAGAACAGCTAACATGATGGCAATATACAAGAGCACGCAACCCAATTATACGTTGTTGTCTTTATTAAAATGATTTGAGTCTGTTGTTTATCCAAGTTGTTAGGCAGGGTTAGTCTTAGATTTTGCAAGGAGACTTCAGAGGTGTATAGAAGAACTGCCTAAGAAGGTCAGTTTGATGGTTGAAGAGCTTTATGCTTGTTAAATCCTGAGATAAAAGGGGTCTTTCATCCACAAGTCGCTAATATCATCATCGAGTTTTTATTTAGTGTAGATGGAATAATTGGCGATAGGCTTAGCTAGATGGGAGATTTTAGAAATATTTGTAATTGCTTGTCTACGAGGACAGTTAAAGGAAAAGAAATAACGGTTTGCGGTTTATGGTCTTTGTTTTTTTATTTTAAAAGTATTTTTTTAATGTTTTTGTAACCTTGGAATGCTTTTTTTGAAGAACTAGGCAGCAGAATGGATGCCGTCCTCCCTGTCTACACTTCTATAAAAAAAAAAATGCAGCGCCCCTATAAAAAAATAATCTGAAAAACTGTTTAAAAAACAACGGCTAATATATTGCCAAACAAGCATTTATCCAGAAGGGTTTGACCCTTGAAGGAGAAGTTGCCGTTTTTTGGGAATTGCACACCCCTCTTGAGTCTTAAGAATGACGACACCACAGCTTTATATATGAATCCCGTGGCACACCTTCTCGAGACTGAATTTCTTTCTTCATTTTCTCCCCGTCTCTTTCCCAGGCTCCGTTATTGAAGAGTTTTTGAGGTTCAAGTAGGTCTAATAAGGAGCACGCTCTCGTTCATGTTTGGCACACGGATCTACATAACCCAAAACCACAACGTGCCTCACATAATAAAGCTTGCTGAATCTGGCCTTTCCATGGCCTAACACATTGAAGAAACCTACGGCAAACCCAGCGAGAAGAAAGACAAGACTCTTCTGATTGATTGATCCATCACCATAGGTCCGGCTCCCACCTTACGATCCCATCTGGAGAAACTCTATTCTTAATTATATGCCGATCTAGGTGAATTGTCTGCAAAATGGGGAGCTTCTGTTTCTATGTAAACGCCTGTAAGTTTTTTCTCTTTCCTTCCCGGTTTCATGCGAGTAATTGGCTTTTATGTTTGGTTTTGATTGAAGAGTAGATTGGTCCTTTCATTCGTTTAAGCAAAATATGTGCTTCAACTCTTGTACTACAACTCAAGATTGCAGAGGCTGAAAGTTTATCATTCGATATCTGGCCTCCAATATAGCTCGATCTGTTGTTTCCCCATACTGCAGCCATGCCATAAATTCATATCGCCTTACCAGGACATTTCATGTCTCGAATTAGTGTCGGTGACTTGGGAAAACCGACAGCCCTTACCGTGGGATTAATAATAAATTGCATCGAGCAGGTTGTAAGAACCACAGAAATACACGCAATAAAAAAAAAAATTGAAGAATCAGAGATGGAAAGGAAAGAACGTACATTTTCGGGTTCAGGAAGAAGACTGGTGCGGTAGTTGATGGGCTAAGCTTCGGTAAGAAAAATCAATCCATTCATTGCAAGAGAAAGGGCAGTCACTAATTAGACTACAAATCAACCCATTCACAAGATATCTTAAGTTGCTATTAGACAGTCTAACCACCACCTAAATCAACTAAGTTCTATCTCAAACATTTGACAAATCAATAATCAAAAGTACCAACAATGCATCAGACTATGATTTTACAAACTACGTGAGGAAGTCACTACAAAGTTTCAAAACCTTTGGGAAGGCTGCACACTCTGTTGGCAACCCAAACTAATCTCAGTCACTTGGATGTCCTTGTGTTCACTTGAAGATATAGCCAACCAAGATGCCAAACAAACCAACCAGAAATACAACCAATAAAGAGAAACCCCCGGCATGTTTTTTGCTAATTTGTTTTCTCATCAGTTCCTGTTGCAGGAAATCACACACAACAGCAAGATAGGTGAGCACTAACAGTAAAAAAGATCATTGAATAACTAGAGGCATTTCACTGACAAGAAACTTGACCAGAAGGAATTCATGTAGGCAAAAGAAGATATACAACAACAAACTATCCTTCCTACTATACCATATGGCATCTCATTCATTGACACAAGATAAGAATTTCACATCATCAACTTCAAGTACCAAAAGCGTGTAGTGCATTTCAATGGAAATCCCAATCCCAAAAAAGCACAACATCAAACTTGTCCAAACTCCCCTCAACCAATTATCTAGCCTAAACAATGACATTAATATTTAACTCATACCAGTTCATGCTGAAGCTTCTGATTTTGCTGCAGGGCAGAAGTTTTCTCCTCAGTCAACCTTGAAATCAGAGACCACGTCTGAAATTCAAACATAGGTCAGAAAATTGTGACCCAGAATTGCAAAAACAAAGGTGTAGCATAAAGCAAAATACTTTCAAGTGGCAGCATTTAGCTTTAAGAAAATGTTGATCTATGGAAGCTCTAATGGTGATTAATCCTTGACAACCTTAATACAGAAAAGCAATAGTATTACAAGGCAAACCTCTTAATTATGAACTTATGAACTCTCGTAAAAGTAAGCTCTAAAAGAGAGTACAATGAAAATTTTATCTGACATGGTTGCCCAAACATGGTCAGATTTCTACTCACAGGAATTTTAACATGATTTGTCCAGAAATCGAGCAATTAATATACAGTTCCTAGAGGCATATGGCTAGATATTTCAAATGCCGCACATGTACCCTGCCAACAGCCCTCAAAGCAAATGCCTTTCCCGCCAAAAACAGAAAACAAAAGAATGAAAAGACACATAGCTTCACAGTCTCAGCATAATCCTTATATTAAAATTGCAGTGCCACACTAAATTCCTCAATATCCAATACAGCAGAGCATTCACAACATACTAGCGTATTCTTAAGAGGATTTTCAAAATAAAAAGAGAACGGTAAATATAAAATTAAAGCAGTCATTAGTTTTTTGCAAGAAGTAACAATGTAAGAGCTGAACATCTTATACCAGTGAGGACTATAGTTTATAGAATCACTATGAACTTGTGTATTTCAGATTTCATGCAATGAAATTCAAATCTTACTATGAAAATAACATATTTGTCATTAAGTAAACAAGGACCATTAGATTAAATTTTTTAGATCAAAGTCATTCAATTTAAGAAAAAACATGGTAAAAAGATAATTTACCTCAAAAGATTTCTCTTTAGGTTCCTCCAAAGTTCTGGATACCTAGAAAACAACCACAAACAAATTAAAGATATCATAGCTTCCTGAACACAAATAAGCACATTTGCATACACTAAAAGCAAAAAGAGGAAAGAAGATCTCAAAACTGGAAAAAAAAAAGATATACTTACAGCATCAAGTAATGAACTATCCTGGTTACCATTCTCAAGCACAGAAGGCCTAGGGGGAGAAGATCCTTCATCAGACTCTTCTGGGACAGGAGAGGGAGGATTTGCAGGGATATATACAACCCTCAATTTGAACTCCTCCACAACCTTATCACCCTCCTTATTAAACTGCAAAACAAAATACTCCATCCTTAATTCTACATCAAGAAAACATAACCCCCAATCTTTAAACAGAAATAAATGATAGAAGAAACAAAGAAGCCACCCCACCAATTCAGAAGTTATCCCTTTTGTAGTTGTACCATCAGGCGCAACAACACTCTGAAGTAGGAACTTGTCCTTGCATTGCATATCTGATGGTGCCTCTTTTTGAGCTTGCATGGTAACTAGCACAATCCATACACGAATAGTTGAAAACTCTTAAAACCATAATATACTAAAAAATATGCCTAACATGCGCACTTAAAACAAATCGGAAAAAGCCATGTACTTAAGGAAAACTACCGTAATTTACCCAAGACACTATCATTGGGTATAGTATTATCAGCCAAAATGCATTACCAGCTAATGATTTGAATTTCAGAAATCCCAACAAAAAGCGATTTAGAAATTTTTATCATCTATTGATTACGAAGTATTCACCTGTAACGCTGCAAGTGGATCCGGGCATGACAATGCCGCTGTTGGGACGAACGCAGTATTTCCTCGGATTGGTTGTTTTAACCTAAAACTCAACAAACCCATCAAGATTACATTTTCACATAACAGTTATTATTTACTAATAACATCAATAAGGGAAAAATTGGGGAAAAAATACCTTAAAAGCCACATATTTATCTGACTTGTTAGTTAATTGCATAGAACATGAACTCTGCTTCTTCAATTCAACTTTATCAATAAAAAAAAGACTATTAATCCCAACAATTAAACTAGAGTTTTAGATCTATAATAATGCACCGAAAACTAATTTCAGATTTTGATTTTCCTTTACCATGATTTTCTCAGCAACCAAACAGAAATTTACGAGAGCACAGTGTGACTAACAATTTGGCTCCTAGTTAGGAGTAAGGATCATTCTTATGTAACTTCGAAACAAAATCATGAAATTCAGATATTTTCTTTTGTTTTCCTAATTTTCTCGGAAACCAAACATGAAAAGGAAAAGGAAGAAAGGAACTTACATGGGAATTTAAGCTCTATTGGGTGAATATTAAGAAGATCTCCAGTGCTCATGATTGATTTTTTAAAAAAAAATCAATCCGTGAAAATAAAAATTTGTTTCAATTTTTTTTTTCTTTGTGAGATTTTTTTTTTAACCTGATCTAACGAGGAAGGAAAGAGAGATAGTGGGAGAAAGAAACAAAATTTAAAAAAATATATAATTACTGTTTTGAGATTTGGTAGGGGAGTAAACGACGATGACTGTAATTTGGGTGACAGGTGTGAGCCGTTCGATCTAAAGGAAATGTTGTGAGAGTATTGAATTTGAGTGGGATTGTTATCTTCGCAATGTCAACAGCAAGTGACGTTTAAGAAGAGGAATAGAGTTAGTTTGGTATTGCGGTAGCTGTTGTGGTTGTGATTTGAAAAAAATTATTTTATAAAAAGTATTTTTAGTTGAGGTTGGTTTGAAAAATAGGTGTTTGGTTAAAAATATAGTTGAAATTGAGGTTGAACAAAAAGTAGTTTAATGTGTTTAGTTAAAAATACTTTTCAAATTGAGGTTATAAAATAATTAATATATATATATATATATATATTTTTTGATGGTTTTAAATTTAATTATTGTAGATTTAACTACTGCTATTACATCATGAAATAAATAATATTTATATCAAATATTTTTTATTATTCCATTAAACTATTTATAATTTTATCACGTTTAATAAAAACTATAATTTTCTTGATTTTTAAAAATCGCAATAATATTAAATAAAATATCATAGAAATAAAATTAGAATTTCAAGACATTGTTAACGACCCGTGAATTAATTCAACTGTGCCAAGTGAATTAACATTCAATGTCCCCATTTTCTCTGTCTTGAAGCCATTTAACTTCACCTTTGATAAATTATCTTTTGATATCTTACCCAACTCCATCTCTTTCCTTGTACATAGCAAGAAAAACAGAGCAGGTCCATGGCCGGTAACAATTTTGCAACCATGCTGAACATAAACACCAACAAGATCACTCTCATAGTCTATGCAATCCTTGAATGGATTCTGATCAGTCTCGTAAGATATGTGTGAGGACTGCTCATCCTCATCTCATTGTGAATCCTTGAACAAGTTTGCTTTTTTTCCTTGGATGAAGCAACTTCGTGACCTTCAAGATTTGGGGTGGTAAGCTAAGTGAAAATGGTGAGGAGGATTTGAAGTGTTCTTGTTGTGGTGTTTGCTTGGACATGAAACTATTTTGTGATGATTACTGTCTAATTAAGCCTTCCTGGGATGACTCGATTGTTACCCAAAAAAAAATTTGGTTTTGGATCATTAAGTTGATGATAACGCTGGTGTAGAGGATCATCCTGATAAAGAAAGCTTAAGAAGTGAACAGTGCAGGATGTGGCAACAGGCGGCAATGAAAAGTGAAAAGCAGCAATATTCTGCTTCATCAAAATCAGCGGTCGAAACACAATTTCTAGTGGAACCCATCTTCAAAACTTGCGTTTAAAATATTAACCAAACAGCTATTTTTTTGTGGTTGGAA
>Ga0307515_10017966_pt1 | contig 12840 bp, 11 predicted proteins | sample 17_EM_MG_FD_194513 | JGI IMG/M metagenome (GOLD analysis project Ga0307515, IMG submission 194513) | Populus trichocarpa ectomycorrhiza microbial communities from riparian zone in the Pacific Northwest, United States - 17_EM | ecosystem: Host-associated > Plants > Roots > Unclassified | place... | reverse complement strand
TATTGTTCGTCGAGAGTCAGGTTTGCTACTTCTTATAATAGTGTAATTATAAGATTGTCCTTGAAAATAAATTGAGTTATGCATCAAGGTAAGGTGGCTTTTTTAGCAGGACACAATTGTTTTTTATTTTTTCAAATTGCATGGGTTAGATTTGTGATTTTTTTTTACATTTAAATTATTAATTTAACCCCGTGATAAAATAATTTAATGCCCACTACTCAAGGGCATTTTTGTATTTCTATTTTTCTATAATAGTGTAATTATTTTTATGTTTTTAAAGACAAACCTAACAAAACTCGTGTTTAAGGGTTTTTTTTTTATCATTTTATGTTGATTTTATTGTACATGCAAGGTGTACTCAAGACATTGCTATAAATTACATTCTTCAAATATAATTTTTAAAAAAAACTAGTGGTGTATGCATAGCACACGTGCCAACACGTGGACATGTCCCGAGTAAGAGGCCAGCCAGCCACTAAAAACCACCTTTCAACACAGTGTTTAAAAAGTCTTTGTGCCCCCGGCCCAATGGGAAGGCGAATGCCCTTAACACACATCGGGTTTGGAATTGGTAGCTGTTTTTTTTTCTTTCCACATCCTTGAATTTCTTAAACTCATTAGGGCTTGTTTAGGAATGTGATAAATGTTACATCTCAAAATGTTTTTTTATTCAAAAATACATTAAAATAATGTTTTTACTATTTTTAAAAAATTATTTTTAATCTTAACACAGTAAAAAACAATTAATTTCAAATAAAAAAAATTAAATTTCAAACAAACAATAAACTGCGAAACACGCTTTTATACCAAGTAGCAAACTTGGAGCGAGAAAAAAGAAAATAAGAAAATTTTAAGAATCATGCCCCCACTTCTACCAAACCTTTTTTTCCGTCATGCATGATCGACCGATTCTCGGGTTCTTGTCGAAACTTCACAGTTCACATCTCCCTAGTTTTGTTTCCAAAGCCAGCAACTTCATGATCATAATCTCGAAAAGGTCCCACTTTTCAATTGGGTCATGACCTAATCCTTACCTTAAATTCACGTCCTCAGGCCACTCTATTCCCATTTCTATAACGTGTACGTGGATTCTTACTCACCGTCAGTATATAAAAAAAAAAAAACCGGGTAAAAAAAAAAAAAAAAGAAGCCACCTACTGGTCACGCATGCTATGCCCAACTCCCAGGGAAGGGGGCTGCATCTAACGGCCGAGATTCGTAGAATATCCTGTTTCATTTCCTGCCATATTCTAAAAAATTAATCAGTGAAGGGTTTGGTCTGATCTTAATCCGGATGACCTAAAATCAACAGCACGTATTCGCTCAAAAATTGATAAGAAAAAGGGCATGCAGTAACCAAGGAAACTGATTTAAAACCAATTAGGATCCAGTACATGAGGTGGCTAGATAAGAACCACAAAGTGGAAAATTATGGCCTCCAATTTTCTCCGATGCTTATCCATAGTCTACAGCCTCTACTTTTGGTAGGGGTACGTGTCATTTTATGAATAGGTGTTGATAGCTATCTCAGACTCCGACAAACGTTTTCTGGCTTTTCCCGACCCATGTTTAACCAGGGAGGGATTCAATATCCTAATCTACCGAGTTGTAAAATGGAGCCCGGATTCAATACCCGAGAGCTCGCACCCTCGGGTTCAGTATCCTAATCAACAGCACCATGATTACCTCGTTCACACGGGGAACTTTTTAGATTCGGAAAGCAAAATTCAATACAATACATACATCGTGTTGTTATTATTTTTTAAAATATTTTTTTATTTATAAATATATTAAAAAATTAAAGCATTATTTATTTACAAAAATATTTTCCAACCAAAAAAACAAATTTGTCGTTAACTTCAAAGCAAAATTCGGTAAATGACACTGCAAGGATTGTTTGAAAGCAAATTCCCTCGACCAAAGAGTCTCGATGCAAGTATAAATACAATTTTTTTCATATATATTATTTTCCAAGATACGAAAATATTAAAGATTATATGAATATATAAATTCAAATTAAGCTTTACTTAAAGGAAGGATTTGAACATCAAATTATTTGATCGTCGATAATTTGAGCCTACCGTGTATATTAAAGAAAATTTCCACTTGAAAATATTTAATACGTATATAAATAGAATAGGACAAAAAATAGAGCCAAAAGCGTTGGACTTTTCAATGAAAACAAGATTAAAGTTTTGGAAAGTGCGAGTGCAAAGAATCAAGCATAAAGTCGAATGTAGTTCTAGAAAGAGTGTTCTCATTCTGTAGTCTGTACACACAATGCGAGTATAGCCTCGTTAACATCCGAGGTTTTCAAGTCAACAAAACAACCAATCAAAACCACGAAGCCACAACAGGACAAAAAACCCTCAAAAATAAAAGGGCCAGCCATCTCCTAGCAAACATTTCAAACACCCTCATTTCTCTCAAGCCCTCCTCTGGCCTCCCTCCCCTAGCAAAGCCTGCAAGGTCACTTTAATCTTAGCAAACTGCCCCAAGATTTTTTTTTAATACCTCTTGTCTTGTTTGAGCGCTAGAAATGCAAGGAAAAACCAACTCTGAGCAGCTTCCTCCTGGTTTTAGGTTCCACCCTACCGATGAGGAATTGATCATGTACTACCTTCGTAACCAAGCCACATCCAGGCCATGCCCTGCATCAATTATCCCAGAAGTTGATATTTACAAATTTGATCCTTGGCAATTACCTGGTTGGTTTTAAGTTAAAGGATCTTGTTTTCTGGGCACATGGAAATTGAAAAGTACCCTTATAATTCGCATGCATGCTTGAATGTTTCTAGACAGGGCTCGTAATATTGATTGTTTAACTTATGTGTAGAGAAAGCGGATTTTGGAGAAAATGAGTGGTACTTCTTCACCCCTCTCGACCGCAAGTACCCAAATGGAGTGAGGCCTAACAGAGCAACTGTGTCAGGGTACTGGAAGGCCACGGGCACAGACAAGGCCATCCATAGTGGCTCTAAATATGTTGGTGTCAAGAAAGCTCTTGTATTTTACAAGGGCAGGCCACCTAAGGGTACTAAGACCGATTGGATTATGCAGGAGTATCGCTTAAATGATTCGAATAAGCCAGCCAGCAAGCAGAATGGATCCATGAGAGTAAGTTCCTCTCCCCCCCCCCCCCCACGGTGCACATATATCATCGGGTATTCTAATGATCAATTACCATGTAATTTTTCCAAGAATCTTTGTATCTTCTGGTGATTTGACATTTTTTTTTTGTGTATGCGTGTTTCAGCTAGTCCTGTGCAGAATTTACAGGAAGAGGCATGCAACAAGACATTTGGAGGAGAAAACAGAAAATCCAGTACATGCCCATTTGGACGTCACCCCAGATAATGATGCTAGAGAGCAACAGATGATGAAAATCTCAGGAACATGTTCTCTTTCTCGTCTGTTGGAAATGGAGTACCTGGGTTCAATTTCCCAACTCTTGAGCGGAGACACGTATAATTCAGATTTTGATTCCCAGAACCTCATGAGCGATGCTTTGACTGACCATGTTATAAAAATTCAGCTAGGAGAGATGTCTCCCGAGCACACAGATAATGGCAATTTTCAAGGAAACCAGCGGGGCAGCACTTCTTTAATTAATCAGCCCCTAGTTGTAAACCCAATGATGTACGGATTCCAGTGATTTGGATGGTTTTGACCATTGAATGAACAAAATCTGGGCTCATCATCGTATTGAAGACATCTCAGTGGTTAACATCCAATCAGAAATGTACATGTTGTCTGTCGGAGCACGTATATATCCTGCGCGATATTTTTTATTTGCAGTTTTATTAATGTGGTACCAACTTGGCATCTATTAATATATAGTTTTATTTACACACGTGTACATTTAGGACAACCTTGAAGGTGTTTCCATTTGTTATGGGTATGTTTAGTGTGTGGCCTATGGGTACTGTTTATCAATGTTTGTTTGTGGATTTTAAAAGTTTTTTTGAAAAAAAATATTTTTTTGTTTTAAATTATTGTTTTAAAATGTGATCAATTAACCGACCAATAAAACTATTTGCTACAAATAATATCTTATTGTTACATCGAAACATATAAAATGTTGACTCATCTACTAAATGAAATGGTTGAATAATTAAAAAAATAAGATTATTTGGGAATACACGTTGAATGTTAAGATTATACATTGAATTTCTGGTAGTAGATCCATGATAAAAAAAATGCTTGTGATTGTTCTAGAAGAAATGAAATGAAAGATATCGTAGAGCTAGGACAATTATTGTACGAGGTCTATCTAATGCTAGATGCAGAGGCGCATAATAAAACGATATGAACATCATGAGCTGTCTCGTAATAAAACTTGTTGTTGCTGATATCTTTTTCTCGGTTTCTTCTTCTCTTTTTATAACCCGAGCAAGGAAGAGATAAGATTATTTTTTTATTTTAAATTATTGTTTTTGTTGTATTTAGATGGTTTTGATGTGATGAAATCAAAAATAAATTTTAAAAATAAAAAATTATTATTTTAATATATTTTAATTTTTTTTTTAAAAAACAACAGAAATAAAAAAAACACTCATCCAAGAATATGCCCTGACAAAATCCAGGATGGCCAACAAACAATACAGAAATTTAATTATTACAATATTGAGCAGATTTGCAGTCGGCCAGGCACTGTTTTAACTTTTCTGCCTTCGGAATAGTAAAAGTCACTTGCCCGAAAAACAAATATCGAGATATTTTTATTTTATTTAAAATATCGAGATATTTTATAGACTGGGCAAAGACAATAAAGAAAGCAATTTGATTTATGCAACTAACCAGGTGTTTTGGTGGTTGCATGGGTTAATTTGTCGTTTGCTTGATAAGAACTCTAAAGGCTTGAGATTCCAACCATTCCATCACCAGCTAGCTCATTAGGAAGGTTGGATTCCATTATTTTAAGTTCTATCCATGACCCGCTTCTCTGACTTGGTCAATTTCGGATCATCGATAAACACTACCGGGTCGGAAATTTTATCATGATATTCTACATATATTGAGAGAAATTGCGTCTACATATGCAATGATAACATTATTTAGCACCACTTTGAGTGGTCCAAGGCTAATACAGACTGTACAGTTGAGAGGTGTACACAAAACCTTGAGCCTCAAGGAGTGAATGCAGCCATCAAGCAATGGCCTGATTGCTTGCTCGTCTACGGTTAACTAGGTTGAGAGCAAAAAAGAGGGGAGACATTATTTTATCTTTAGGCATCCTAAAGCATACAAAGACTGCCGACAAAGAAAGCTAATTCAGTAGTTCATAAGCTTCACCACTTCTTAACCAACTTCCCAGTTACCTTTACCATACTCAATTATAAGAAAAAAATCAAGTTAGGCCTTCCTGCCAACACATTCAATGTTTTTATCCTTTAAGTTTTATAATCAATGGAGGAAGAAAAGAGTCTTTCATTAGCTTCTTATAAAACCGATGGCTACAACATGGGAATGGCATTGATGCTAGCTAGCATGGTTTTGTCATGGATGTTTATCCATAGATGGAACCAAAGGCACAAAAAAGGCCCGACAACTTGGCCAACTGTAGGAGCAGCAATGAGCAGTTTATGAACTAATTAAATGCAATGTGAAAGAGCTGTTCAGTCCATTTTTGATTTTTCGAATAGAGCTTCTGTCGATTCTCTCTGGTTGTTTATAAAGCTTACAGTTTCTCTTTCATAGGAATTGTTAATGAGGATGACTCCAGAGTAGAAATTGGAACACTGGCTCCCAACCTACAGCCAATCGCTTTGCTCAGTCATTTGATACTGCTAACATCATCGTGACGCTTCGGTTCATTGATCCATTGTGAAAAATTAAGAAATTTCTTAATGTGGGTTCAGAGGCTCTACTTGGTAAGAACATTAAGATCATTTGATGATTTCACCTACTCAATGATTCGCAGAAGGAAAGCAGAAATTGAAGAAGCCAGAGGCACTGGTAAAAGTACCAAGGTAACTTCATCTTTGTGAAAGATTTAATCTCCATAATGATAAAAGAAATTGTATTCACTAACCAAATTCATGGTCGATGTCAGATAAAACATGACATATTATCAAGGTTCATTGAGCAAGGTGAAGACCCAGAAAGCTATTTTGACAGACAAAAGCCTCAGAGATGTTGTCCTGGACTTTGTGAAAGCAGGGCGAGATACAACAGCAACAACCCTCTCAAGGGCTATATACACGTTAATGACACCTAACCACGTAGCCGAGAAGCTTTACTCTGAGCTCAAAACTTTTGAAGAGGATAGGGGAAGGAAGAGAATGTTAAGTTGCTTCAGATAACTCAAACGACCCTGAATCATTCAGTCAAGGGAAATGCAATATGCAGGACTTCTGACTCAAGATTCCTAGGGAAGATTATACTATTTGCATGCAGTGATCACACAGACACTTCGTTTGTATCCAGCAGTTCCTCGGGTAAGCCTAACGTATCGAATGCAATGCAGTCAATGAAAACCGTGTAAAAACTTTGGAAAATAGAAAACAGATGATTTAATTTGATATAGCTAGAGAAAATGGAAATCTTTAGCCATGGAGATCTTGGTTTTGATATACGTGCTTTTTTTTAAAAAAAAAAAAAAAACATGACAGCATTATACTGTTTAGTGAACTGTTATTTGATGATTGCAGGATCCCGAAGGTATACTGGTGGACGATGGATTGCCTGATGGAACCAAAGTAAAAGCAAGAGGCTTGGTAACTTATGCTCCCTATTCCATGGTTAGAATGTAGTATAATTGGGGCCCTGATGCAGTTTCTTTCAAGCTTGAGATCGAGATGGCTCAAAGATGGTTTCTTCCAAAATGCATCTCCGTTCAAGTTCACTGCATTCCAAGTAAGTTAAAAATAATTAACGCTCGCAACCAATACATTAATACTTAATAATTGGGTTCCAGCTAAGATTAAGGAAGTTGAACTGCTTGTGCATTTTGAATCCAATATGATCTCGAAGCTCTATCAACATATAATAAGAATGGGAAGTGAAAAATAAACATGCATTCAACTCATAAAGTTTTTGGTACATTGTGCGTGATCATGGATATTGTATAGAAGCTGTATGGCATTATTTAGTTTAATAACGGGATCTAAACTGATCGATGATGTTTATTGAACGGGCTCCAGTTTAACTAAGCAACTTCAGCTTCTTCTCTTTCCACTCTTTTATTTCAGCTTCTTCTCTTTCCACTCTTTTATTTCAGCATCAATCTTTGCTTGAACACTGGCATGAAACCCTGGGTATGGTTCATAGCCAAAAGAGGTTTGAAGAGCCTGAAGCAAAGCAGCATAACCACAATAGTTTTGAGATCAAATCGTCAAAAAAAAAAAAAAAAACAAGAAGAAGAAGATTATGAAACTAGAAATTACACCTCCAGCAGCACAAAGAAGGGAGCCATTACAAAGGCTTGAACAAGGTTATCCAAAAGAGCAGGGGCTCGTTTCTGCAGGAAAGTATCTGAACCTGAGGCACATTTTAATGTAACTAAACTTTAATAACTCCAGATCATAGGATCAATTACCTCAAAGACCCCATGGCCAATGAACTGTCCAGTCCAACAAATTATTTGAGCCACCAGGACAACCTGGAGAACAATTTGTTGCCTTCAAAATTAAATGAAACAAAACTGAACTACTATCTCATGGTTTGCATTGTTGAAAGAAAAATGCATGATGCATGAATGTTCAGAGTCAGACTTAAATGTACACGCATTAGATGTTTATGAGCAACAGAAAGTGCAAATGAAACTTACAAGTCAAGGAAATTGTCACACAAACTAACGTACTAACTCTCAACAAAATGATCAAACCACGTGCTTCTGTGAAAAATGAATCTTACAAGTCAAGGAAATTGTCACACAAACTAACGTACTAATGTCCAACAAAATGATCAAACCACAGCAAAGAAGCACACTTAGAAACACTCATATACTGCATTATCCTGTAAAACTGCTTGCAGCCGTAAAAAATCAATAACTACTTTGATCCAACTCGCAAGACTTCATGATACTCCATTCTTGAGGTTGGATCTGCCATCTACCTCTAAAACACCTTTTTCTCAAAATTGGATCGAATCCAGTAACAATTCAAGCCATGGGAACTCTGAACAAAGATGCACTACATTCATCATGTCCATCTTCTTTATCGGAGATCAGCCTCAATAAACTACACCAATTCAATTATCTTTCTGATTTTAACATCCATCATGGCATTGTAAGAAAAACAGATAGATTCAGGTCGTGCACCAGTCAAATATACAACCAATATCCAGATTCCACACAACTTCCTAATCTCCTGTAGCATATAAAGTCAGATAGAGACCAATAGAACCATTCAAATCCAAAGTCCGACATTTCTCAAGCCTGGCTATATTGCTTTGGAAAAGTATGCATCTAGAAGTGAAATATGAGATATTTCATCATTATTTCCTACAGGAAACATATGGTTTACAATCAGAACTGGCCTGCTTAATAAAGTTTTCTGTTATACATAATGTCAAAGGATGGCAACAGATCGGGGTGTATGAAGAGCCATATTAATTATAGCCACGTTGACAGACAAATTGGAACAGTGAAAGGAAAGAGTTCTCGAATTTCTGATTCTGTGCTTGTCTTGACCATACCAATTCACAACATTTGCGAAATATAACTTTTAAAGAACCAGATTTTAAAAAAGAATAAAGAAATAAGCCATCAACTATTCTAAAACACATATTTCTGCTTCTACAATAAATGCAAACTATAGCTTTCAGAGAAAGCTCTAAAGAACTCTGAAGTAAAGAGATGCCCCGATAAAACTAATAACAATTTGAAAGTAGCTAATAAATTGAATAAAATCCAGAATTGCTCTTCAGGTAGCGTATCATCAGGGAAAAGAAGTATCTGATGAATAGCTATTATTGAAATTTCAATAGCCAAAAGGACCAGACAAGAGACCTATTATTCTCTGTTTTTTCAATTTCCATGAATCATGAGCTATCATCAGCACAGCAACTGAACATTATTGTTCAATACCCAACACACCAAAAACTAAGAATATCACCGGAAATAAAATTACCTTCCAAGCAAGAGAGAATCCAAGCCAGCTAGCCACAAAACAACTACTTACCCAACAGAAACCACAGAACAAAGCAGCCAAGGAACCAGCTTTTGGGTCCAAACAGATATAAAACAAAGCATATATTAAAACAAGAAAGAACCCGATGTTAAGAAACAGAACCACATCATTACTACCAAACAGAGATAACTCGACTTGAGGGAGATTAAACAGAGGAGGTGTGAAATAAAGAATCAAACTAGAGGCGAAAAAGATTGGCCAAACAAATATCATGTGAATCAATATGTTTATTGGGTTACTATGGTATGCACCATAGAATGCATAGTGCTTCTCTAGATCAAACAATCCATACTTCCCCATTGAAAAATCAGAAAGGAAAAGATGGGATTTTTTCTACGGGAGGATTTTGTTGAGAAAATTATTGGGTTGTGTGTATGTTTTTCTACAGGAGGGGAGAAGGAGACAAGGAGATAAGAAGCTAAGTTTAGGACAAAAATTTAGAAAAGGGGATTTCTTGAATTTTATGCCATCACGGGACAGACAAAAGTGAAAGCAGCTCTGAAGACGGGTTTGCTGCCGTGAATGGCTGTGACAGACTAGGTATATAACCGTCTCCTCTTTGGCTCCCGATAAAAACTTAAAAGAGATTGGTTCTCCATTTAATTTTAGGAAATTAAAAAAATTATAATTTTTTTTAGATATTGCATCTATCCGCCTCGTAGAGCATCCAAACCCATTAAAAAAAAAACACGAATGGGATGATGAATTTACTGTTATTCTAGATATGAGAATAATGTTTTTACCATTTTACTTTTTTTATAAAAAAAAAACATAGGTTGATGGCTGAGGTCAAAAATGTCTTTGCACTGGGATCATTTTAACATTTCAAGACGGACAGGGATAAAACAAATATTTTACTTTTTAAATGTACAATAAAATAACATAAATAATCTTAAAAGTGAAAAATTGTTAGGCTGACATGCAGGTTATTTTTGTATTTTCGCTTTAAAGTACATATTTAAATAACCATTTTATCATTATAGACCGGTTTACTATTATAATAATAAAAAAAAACTTGAGCTTCCAGTGGCGGTGTTTTTGTCTTTTGTGTTTGTATTTGAGGTGTAGGTTGAGGTTAGGTGTGGGACCCACTAAAAAAGCCACATAAAACAAGAAAAATTAGCTTTTGTGGTTGAGTTTTGTGCATAAATGGGTTGTACCCTACCACAACTTCAACCACAAAAGCTAAACCAAACACACAAAACCGTTGAAAACCATGGTTAAAAAACCTCCCTACCCTTTTTAATTAAATTCTTTAACCTAGAATCATAGGGTATTTTTGTAATTGGCCTACTAGATTTTGCGTTATTATTGGGTTAGGCTAGGGATAGTTTAATTTTTTAATAAATAAACAAACACCACCCGCTGTCATCTTTAAACGATATGAGCAGTTGGTTCTAGTGGCCAAAAAAATCATTTCGGGTGGGTATTAGATTCATCTTGGTATTTCCTCCATGACCAAACGATACGTTTACTGAGAAGATCTCTGGTTTTGAGCTAATAACCATTTTTTTCCCTTCTTTTTTTTCCTTAATGTTTGTGCCATCTCTCTTGATTTTTCAAATAAGCCCTTGAACTTCTCTTTCTTTTTTATTTGGCTTTGTTTTTTTTTTTGTTATTTATTTTATTTTAAGATAATTTATGAAATTAAAATTTTATTTTGATTTTATCCTCATTCGATTTTTTCTTTATCAAATTTAGTCCTATTTTTTAATTGTTATTTATGTAATCTGAGATGATTTTTTGAATTGGATTTTTTTTACAATTCCACCCTCTATCAAATGTTTTTCTTATTTATGTTTTATTTTCATTCCTTTGATTGTTGTATTTTTTCTTTGCAAAATTTTTAGATTTATATTTTTTTGCTCGATTTCATCCTTAAACATTTAATTAGTTTGGATTTGAGCTTCTTGGTTAAGTCCGTGTTTAAGATTTCACGGGTTAAAAGTTTTGAAAATTAAACTAGCTTTAATAGGTTCGCCTGTGGTGTTTATGTATTTGCTTTGTTTTCAATTCACTTGTAAGTATAAACAAAATTCTTAACTCACTAACAGGAAAAAAAAAAGAAAAAGAAAAAGAAAAGGAAAAAAAGATTGCTTAGGTACTGGAATGATAAAGAGGTTATATAAGAGTTAGGTGAAGCAGAGGATCCTGCGGTTTCTGAAGAAGCAACAACTTCTATGGAAAATTATGGACATGATAAAGCAGGGAACGAGGATGAATCAATTGTCCATTACTATGCCAGTGTCGGTGATGCTAAGGTAGGTAGAACTTGCCTTTGATTGTATGCTGCCTTGATTACTGGTCTGACCACAGGTTTTTATTTCGATACACCATAAGACTTTCCGACATGGCAACATTGTTGGATAATTTTACATGTACACTCGCTGTTCCTGTCTCGATTGATCTTGGAAGTAGTTTGTTGGATATTACAACCCCCATTGTTCTTTCATTTTTATAATTCAGTGTTCTTGAATCACTAGCTTGTATCAATCTTCCTCCTGGTGATGACATTTGCACCGGAGTGCCTCTCGTTACAAGGCTTAAACACAACACATGTCTTGTACCAGAGATTTTCTTGTAGTTTGATGATAAAACAGTGCCCGCCGATGAAGCCTACATTGTTGATGCTATCATCCTTGCCACTGATGAGGTTGCAGGCAATGGTAAGGGCATATCTAACACTGCATCAGCTCTCGTAGTGAACAGGAAATGGCAGAGATGTTGATGTTTGTTTGCAACTTGTAAAATCTCATTTAATATGAAACCGAATGCAATAAGTTACAGAGATCAATAAATTTCAAAGTCGTTGCATTTAAATGTTTTATTTAAATCTAATAGATAGAAAAGTATAATTTAAGATTTTTTTTTCGTTGTAATTCTACCGTTTTGGATAAATAGTATTTGTATACGGTCCAAATTCTTCTATAAAATGGGGTTTTTCTATTGAAAATTTACACTTGCATTAATATCTTTCAACTTTCAATTTCTTTCTCATCAGTAATTATTCAAAAAACAATAATTCAATGGAATTTCAAGTTATGACTATTTTTTTTTTAGTTTAATGTGGGTGTCCGGGTCAGCTTGCGCGCATCTCGACTAATCCCACGGGCCCTGAAGTTAACGACCATGTAAGCCTCCAGTGGCCATCATATGAGCAACCACAAGGCTTGAACCTGAGACCACAGAGAAAGCAAACCTCTTGATCCCAAGTTTTTACCACTGGGCCACCACCTAAATGGTTATGGCTATTGGTTTAATGCATGCATCAAGGGACCAACCTCTATATATATATATATATATATATATATATAACCTAATCATAGCTTATTGTTTTTTTTTAGAATACATTTTTACCGTGAAATGTGTTTTTAAAAGTGTCCAAGAGTTTGAATCAGTCTCGATTGACATATAAAATTAGGTTAAAAATATTATTCTTCATCGAATTAAGAGAAAAAGAAAGCTAATCTAACGATACATATTGTATTTCTAGAAAAAAAATATACTTGATTGTAAATGAAAAGGATGAACCAGGAAAAGGAAAAGGAATGGTGGGCCACTAAAGTTATCCTTGATAGATGCAGTCGTGGATGACAGGAAGACCCATTGGGCCATTCTAAGAGAGCCCAGTCCAAATATAAACAGGCCTCAACCTTTGTCTGTGACTACGCTCCGGCCCTTCTAAATGAACAAGTCTCATCGTAAT
>Ga0307515_10017965_pt1 | contig 12841 bp, 14 predicted proteins | sample 17_EM_MG_FD_194513 | JGI IMG/M metagenome (GOLD analysis project Ga0307515, IMG submission 194513) | Populus trichocarpa ectomycorrhiza microbial communities from riparian zone in the Pacific Northwest, United States - 17_EM | ecosystem: Host-associated > Plants > Roots > Unclassified | place... | reverse complement strand
TCGCAGAACAAACGACGACAGCTTCAACGTCATCCAGCTTGTCCGTGCTCAAACAGATGCAGCACGATTCTTTATCAGCTATAGCATTCAGTCGAAGTGGCGGATACTATGGAACTCGATACACGCCCTGCAAGAAACGAGCTCTTCCAAGCGGTAAGTGTTCAATTCTAGAAATTGAGACCTTGCTAACAATGATAGCTCAAGCCTCGATGTGTCGAATTAAGTCAGATGGCTCTACGCGACGACGGTAGTAGCAGCAGCAATAAAGCTCTGATACATTCCACCACTCAACTCTTTGCCCTTCTCCAACAAAAATGTCGGCGGACGGATGGCGTTTTCGACGAGAAGCTGGCCGACTATACCTTCTTCCCTATCTCGCAGATTCTCAAAAGGAAACAGACGTATACTGACCCACTGTCTGAATTGGCGATCAAGAGCTTGAGGATATTGTTAGAATATGGGTGGAAGAGTGGAATAGCTCTGGATCTTGCTAGGCAACTCTTGATGTTGCTCACTTTTGTTGCCGGCGGAGTTCCCGGAAAACAGTCTAAACCTGCACCGGAAGAACTTCTAGTTGAAGCATACGGGGCCCTCGCCGCTCTTTTCAGAGACCTGGCAAACACGTCTGGGGGCTCAGCCTCCTTAATCGATGAGGGAACCATTCCAGCCCTCGGATATTGCGTGACAGTGGTTCTGGAGGGAGCAACCGATGGACCATCAGCAGAAGCCCAACTTGAAGCCTTGCAAACCCTTGACGCAATATGGAGCTGCATAAAAGATGCACAGGCACTTTCCATCTTTCTCCCTGGCACAATTTCAGCGCTGACCAAGTGTTCGTTGCCGAGCACTAGCGCACGCAGATCACGAAAGGTAATTGTCAAGGGTTTGGGAATTTTCCAATATGTTCTCGCCTCGTTGTTGAGCGATATACGTACCCGAAGCATTCGGACTCAAAACAAGGCTGCGAGTAGCAAGGACGCAAGCGAAAAGCAAGTCCTAACTAGTTCCTGGCTCAAGGCAACCTCCAGTCAAATTAAACTAGCACTTTCGAATATCATCAGACTCAGGAACCATGAGTCTGTGGAAATCCGGAAAGCTTTGAACAGACTATGCATCACTATCTTGGACGAGTGTCATGACACATTGGCTGAATCAGCGCCTATGCTCGTAGAGACTTGCATGGTTCTGGCTGGGGTCGACGACGACGAGGAGCTTGTGGACAGAACAACATCGGTCGTAGATATCTCCTCGATCCATCTTGATTTGGGTGATTTGATCAAGAGTACGATCTACAACTGGGTAACGAGTTTGCCCAGAGTTATGCAATCAAATGACGAGACTGGAAAGCTTTTGGCATTGGGAAATCTATCGAAAGGTCATCTGCTCCTCGAGGGGTTGAACCTCGAATCTCCTCTTCTTTATGATGCTCTACGCGATTCTCTACGAGACAGTATCACTGTCACGCTTGAGACTTTACCCGCAAGGAAGCCTCTGCAGGATTCAGAATTTGACCTGAATAGTCAAGCTGCTCTGACCTTGGGGGTAGAGAACACTCTGACCACTCGCTTCAGCCCAGTTTTAATGGCAAGGGAGAGCCAGAAGGAGACTCGGAAACAATTCGCAAGCTTATTTGATAGTCTTGGATCTAGAGAGTGCCAAATAAGAATGGCTAGCGAAATGCTTGAATATGCACGCGGCGCCTCTGGGTCAAGTATTCTTTCCTCATTCTGGCTATCATCTCAGATCCTGAGATCTGCATCCTCGAAGAACAAAGATTTCGATGAGTATTTTGAATCGTCTCTGACTCTCTCTGACGAGCAAGACGTGGTTGGCCAGGACTTATTTTCCTATTCTATGTCTCTTCTTGGAAGCGAGAATGAGGCCACTCAGGACTGGCGCATGCAAGCCATTGCTCTCGAGGTCGTTGCTGATACAGCACAGCATTTGAAGCGGGACTTTCGAACGGAATTGGTTGACACACTCTACCCCGTCGCGCAGCTGCTGGGTTCCCCCAACCCCAACTTGAGGGAGCACGCTATCACCTGTCTAAACATCATATCAAAAGCTTGCGGATATGCCAATGCCAGCGAGCTAATTATCGAAAATGCGGATTACATGGTCAATGCTATCTCGCTGAGATTGGACACCTTTGATACCTCACCACAAGCGCCACAAGTTCTAGTCATGATGATTCGTCTTGTGGGACCTTCCTTACTTCTGTACCTAGATGATGTAGTTGGGTCGATATTTGCAGCCCTTGACAATTTTCATGGGTATCATCGCCTTGTAGAGGCCTTGTTTACTGTCTTGGGGGAGATTGTCTCGGTGGGATCCGAATCAAACCAGCTGCGGATTACGAATGGCCCTTCGATTTGTCACCGTAAGGCCAAACGCAAATGTTCTTCAATAGAAGAAATCGCAAATATGATCTCAATGAAACCACCCAGGCCGGAAGGAGAATCACTTTCACAGGAAAAGGCACCGTATACATCTTGGAAATCCGCAAAGGAACTCCTGGACGAGGGAGATGTCCCTCCACCAGACGAAGAAGATAACGGAATTGCGACAAGCGAGATCGCAAAAGTACCTTCGACAAAAACGTACACGATGCTCCATTCCATCGCCCGCTTATCTCAACACTACCTCACGAATGCCTCTCCCGTATTGCGCGCTAAGCTACTTAGACTTATCAGCACCTCCTCTACTGCACTTTACAAAGATGTGGATAGCTTTCTCCCTCTTGTGAATGACATTTGGCCCGTTGTCGTCAAAAGGCTCCACGATGACGAGTCATTTGTGGTCATTGCCGCTGCAAATGCCGTTGCCGAGATATGTCGTTCCGCTGGAGATTTCTTGAGCACACGAATTTCTGTGGAGTGGATTGAGCTTATGAAGTTAGCCGCACAGTCCAAAGCAAAATTTGCGGCAGAGAAGAGAGGGGAAGGGGGAAGGGGGAAATATTCACAGGCCAGTCAGGTTTGGGAGGCTGTGATTGATTTGTTGACTGCGATTGCAGGATATGTGAGGATCGATGATGGGATGTTTGATGAGCTACTCGAGCAATTTGGAGACCTGGTTTGGCAGAGAGATGAGCTGAGGGATGCTTTAGAGGCTGTGAACAGCGACGCTGTCTGGTTTATTTTGCAGGATCGGAGACAGAACAGGAGGCTTGATCGGCCCGTCATGGAGGGTTTTACATTTGCCATCGTAGAGACTGCAGTCTTGGCATAATATCATGTCACCAATATGCACAATGAACAGGAGCCCAATTGCCCGAGAGGAATTCTTCGATTGTACTAGCACAACGAACACAAAGACTTTTCAGATGCCCAGAAAGAAGGAGTTGAGTAACACAGCGGGACGATTAAACTTAAAACAAATCTATCAACGATGACTCGGTCTAACGGCTTGGTCCATGACAATAAAGGATACCAGAAACCCAACAGCGCAGACTGGCAACCTAGAGTATCCGAACTTCATCCTGCCAATTGGCTATGCAGACCTGAGCAACACACAAGGGCAAGAGATTACTCGGAATCCTCGTCGTCACTCTCAGCCTCGGCGAGCCAAGTGAGGAAGGTTTCGGCGGACTTGCGAACCTTCTTACTAGTTGCGAGGTCAATGTACTTCTTGCTAGCCTTAGTGCCCCATTTGGTGATGACATCTTCAGGAAGGATATCCTCGTTGTACAGGATTGCAAGGATCTTCGAAGTTTGGTCGTAGAATGCAGCGTCCTTCTGACCTCGGAGACCAATAAACCGCTCGATGCCTCCAAGGAGAGCCTTCTGATGCTTCTCGGATGTGATCATCTATGCATATGTTAGTCCGATTCAAGGGATCGTTCACGTTGTCCACTTACGCTCTTGAGCATGGAAGCGCGCTTTGGAACCTGTTTGACAATGTTGTCATCGAAGATTGTCTGAACCAAGACGAGCAGAGTTCGATGCTTGGTCTCAATGCCGAGCTCCTTGGCCTTGAGGTAGATTGCCACATCATCGACGTTGTCGACACTTCCTTTCTCCTCTGCTTCGCTGGTGATCCAGTTCCCGAGCTGATCGTAGGTAGAGTTGCCACCACCTTCGCCATCCTCATCGTCATCGTCGCCACCGAGTACAAGCTTCTGCTTAAGATCATCCGGGAGCTGCTGCTGACGAGCTTTCACAGCTTCGGCAGACATATCAACAGTCCACTCATCGTCTTTGACCTCAACAGGCTCGTCGAGCTCCTCGGCACCGGCTTTGATGCGTCGGGTAAGTTCGTCGTCGCTGTTTGCCTCGTTACCCACATCACCGTTATCACCGTTGGACCCATTCTGGGAGTTGTTCTCGCTTCCATCGTCATGTCCATTCTCCTCTGCATCAGCGTTGCCGTTGCCATTTTGCTTAGCCTTCCGGGCAGCCTTCTTCTCAGACTTGTCCTTCTTGCCCTTCTTTGGCTGATTCTTGAGGATAAAACCGCTAAGTTTGAGGCGAAGGTCCACGTCTGAACGCTGACCACAGGCTTTACAATCAAGGAGAATACGTCCGTCCTTGATGACTACATCGGTCTCGGGATTCTTGCATTTCTTGCAGAGAACGAACTTGTTGATGAACCCGTCAAGGTAGTCTTGCAACTTGGAGGCTTCGTGGGCACCGTTGATAATCCAACGATCGTCGGCAGGGTTCGTGTTGGTCTGGGCACCGAGTTCGAAACCGAAATACTTGATTACGTAGGCTCCAGGGCGTGCCAAGGACTGGGCGACGCTGCTGAGGTTGACAATGACGGTTTTGATACCGTTGCCCTTGCCTTCAATCTTGGACTGGAGCCTCTCCATCTTGTAGCGATAGAAAGGATCCTTCACATCGCTGCGAATATTGATGGTAGCCATTTTTGCGGTAGCTCGGGGATAACTTTGGGATTGCTTTGGTATGGATCAGGGCACGACTTTGACCGTTACGCGACCGGATGATGCGACATATGACATGCAGAGGAGTGTGGTGAGAGGGAGCGAGGAGAGAACTGAAGGAGATGGATAATCGTGGGGTTGCTAACGCGACATTCGACGAGGAGGAGATGTATTAGCCGTTACTACTGAAGTAGGGGCTACAAGGTTTCCGCGGTATGCGAAATGGTTGCAGCTCGAGAGGCGGCTGGTGTCCGAGGTCGTTTGCGTTGGGTGTGAGATACATATAACGCAGATGTATCCGTTGACTTGCTGATGGCTTTGTTGAAGGAGTTGTGGAAGGGGGCTTCCTGGGCAAGAGGGGGCTGTCGAGGTCGACTGGCCAGTTTCGGAGGGGCGCGGAAATGGAGGATCAGCACTGCGACTGAGCGGCTCTGAAGATGAAGTTTGCTGGGTCCTGCGACGAGGAGGGTAGGCTGTTATGGAGGGGAGTTGCGTCTTGTTGTGGAAGACTCTTGTTCTTGTTTGCGGACAAGTCGACAAGTCGTTGATGACAGCAGAGTGGATGTGGATGGAGGCGATGTGGTGGGAAGAAGGAAGAAAGAACTTCGGGTCCACTTTGGGCGGGAATATCTTTGCATGTTTGCCGACTACGCTAAGCCCCAAAGCGGCTGGCTGCAGCAGAGTCACTGGGAACGTCACTCTTTTTGAAGACTCATTTTTCTTCCTCTCCTTCTGTGGCTCTGTGAGACATTGCTGTTCCCTTACCCGTCTTTGTGAATTCCATCGATATCCCCTTGGCCTGTGGCTGCCCAGGGCATCGTCCTCCACCATCACCATCACCATCAGCAGTAGAGGTGAAACAATCACGGGACATTGCCTCCCACGTGACTCGGCGCATGCCTGGAACACTTCCCTCAAGGTAGAAAACTTGCAAGGCTGTCCACTACCAGAACGGGGGACTTCGGGACTGCCCCCGTTCGCCCGTTCGGGTCACTGGCGTTGTGGCCTGCTGGAGTCTCACTATGGCTCCTGCCGTGGACTACTCCCTCTACCTGGTGACCGATTCCACCCCGGCTATCCTGGGAGAACGAGATCTCGTGGAGGTGGTCGAAGCCGCGCTAGAGGGCGGGGTCACTTTGGTACAATACCGAGATAAAATCAGCGACACGGCACTTCTTGTCTCGACTGCTCGCAAATTGCATCTTGTGACTCGGAAACACAACGTTCCTCTTCTCATCACTGACCGAGTCGATGTTGCTCTGGCTGTTGAATGTGAAGGTGTCCATGTTGGCCAAGATGACCTTGGTACGTGATGAGATACGTGCAACACGCCTGTCAATCTTCTGATTTCAACCCCTAGACCTGCCAAGTGTGAGGAAGCTGCTTGGGCATAATGCTATTATTGGAGTGACAGTGTCCACCGTCGAGGAAGCACAACTGGCCTGTAAGGGTGGAGCCGATTACCTTGGTATTGGGACGATGTTTGCAACTGCAACGTGAGGTATCCTTTCCACTTCAAATGGTGTTGTAAATTAAAGGTCAATCCAGCAAAACAAACACGAAAGATATCATTGGAACCGCCGGAACCAAAGAGATTTTGAGGGCCATAGCAGAAGATGGAAAGAATGTTCGAACCATCTCGATTGGTGGTATCAATGCGTCCACTGTTCAGCGTGTTTTGTACCAGTCTTCGGATTCGAAGAAGAAGTTGGATGGGGTTGCCGTCGTTAGTGCTATTATGGCAGCAAAAGATCCAGCAAGAGCAGCCGCGGAGATTATGAACCTTATCAATACACCACCACCGTTTGCCGCAGCCTCGTTGGCCAATACAGCAAAGAAGGGTGATCCTAGAAGCCTCGTCGGGCTAGTACCTGCCATTATCAAAGTTGTTACTGAGAAGAACCCACTCTCACATAACATGACCAATTTGGTGGTTCAGAATTTTGCAGCAAACGTGGCCTTGGCTGTTGGGGGCTCCCCGATCATGTCCAACTATGGGGAAGAAGCTGCAGATCTTTGCAAGTTAGGCGGATCTCTCGTGATAAATATGGGAACAGTGACTGCTGAAGGGCTGCGGAACTACGTTCAAGCGTTGAAAGCATACAACCAGGAAGGCGCGCCAGTTGTATTCGATCCTGTTGGTGCCGGTGCTACAGCTGTGCGGAGGTTAGCCGTCAAGACTCTTTTGGCTGCAGGCTACTTTGATGTCATCAAAGGCAACGAAGGAGAGATCAGAACTGTCTTTGGAAGTGTGATTCAACAAAAAGGGGTCGATAGTGGTGCCAGCACCCTGAGCGATACGGAAAAGGCTGCCCTGGTCAGGGATTTGGCCGCCCGGGAACGAAATGTTGTGGTGATGACCGGAGCAACAGATTTTGTGAGTGATGGCTTGCGAACATTTGCAGTATCAAATGGCCATGAGCTACTCGGAAGAATTACGGGCAGTGGGTGTGTATTGGGTACAATAATCTCCTTGACATTGGCGGTCAATCGAGACGACAAACTTCTTGCAGCTCTGGCAGGCTTGCTTCATTACGAAATTGCAGCAGAGATTGCGGCTACTCGGGAAGATGTCAAGGGACCAGGGACCTTTGTTCCTGCCTTGATTGACGAATTGTACAATATACACGAGTCAACAAGTCAGGGTGATTGGAAGTGGCTCGAGAGGGCCAGAGTCGGTGCAGTGGGTCTATAATTGAACCCCAGCTGCCACAGCAAAAAGTCACAAACTCATAGCGCATATGATCGATACTCTGGTCTTTTTTTCCTTGTTGAATGTCTCGCGAGTTCTTGCATATCCAAGTCTCTCCAAATTGTTGCAACGCAGAACACGAGAGCACACTGTGGGATTCAAAAGCAAGGAGATTAAACTCTCCCCCTCCTCTTATATAAAACGTAGAGCGGCCAGGGTACGGTATGCGTTAGAGCGTCCGTGCCAGCCTTGTCACGCTACGTTTTCTTCAAGGGGAGAGAAGAAGTATATTGAAGTCTGAATCTTATCGGATCAGAAGGTGGGGATAGGCCCGATATTTAAACTAACCGTAGGCAAAGACGGGACCACCATAAACTCTATTTCTTCACAAATGTTTCGGTAGTTACTTCAAAGTTCTTCCTGGAATTGTCTCACGGATTGCAGCACCACTGGTCCACTGGCATTTCTGGCATTCGTGCCATCATGAACATTCCTCTAAGACACATTCTTTGGCTTCCTAGCTTCTTTTCTCTTAGCATAAACCCGCCATCCTCAGATGGTATGATGGACGACTCCCAAGAAACACAGACCACTACTCGACCTCTCCGTTGTACGGTACCTCGATCGTGCAACATGACACCTTTGCGCTCCCTCGGAGGCCAGGTCTCAAGCCTTCCGCGAGCATCGCGAATGGTCCTTGCGTGCGCCTCCGCAATACTTGTCCTCATTTTCACCTATAACAGGAGCCGCATTAGAGGCGTCCCTAACGCAATCATCCAACAACATGTGGTCAAGGAATCTGGGGGCACGTACCGGATCCCGAAAGGTCGTCCACCAAGTGTCAACCTCGTTGTGGCGGCAACGTCAAGAGAGGACTATTCTTGGGTTAAACACCTCAGAGTCCCTGAACTGGTGGTTATACCTTATGTTGCCGACAATATCAGCGCCCCTCATCACGCACAGAAGAATAAGGGGCATGAGGCGATGATATATCATCAGTATTTCTACGACTTTTATGACAATCTCCCAGATATTTCGATACTCATCCACTCGCACCAGCAGTCGTGGCACGTTGATCAACTTCTTGAACAAGATAGTTAGTTTCAATTTCTAGAAACACTCTCCTTACTTCAGCTGTCAGCGTGGTTGACATTAGACAGCCCACAACAACACACTCCCGACTCCAAGTTCCAATTTTTGCTGATTAGACCTGCTGGAGCCTAGTGATCTTCTCCCTAAATCATCTTGACCTGCGGGAGGTGCAACGACGACAATTTCTCAATATGAGAGTTACGTGGGGCCTTGGGTGTAGCTCGGGCACAATTAACACAACGCGAGTAAATGAGGAATCAGGGAACTCGCCAGAACAGAAGGAAATGCAAGAGGTGAGCAAATCCAGCAATATTTATCATTCTTGCAGGCACTTTGAATCTAAAATGAAGCGAACAACTATGGTCCGTGTATCGTGGAACGGCTGCCAATGTTTCCACGTGCTACAAGACCCTCAAGCCAGCTTCCTTCGGGATTTCCAAGCTGACAATCTTCAGGCTTTCCGAGCAAACTTCAATATCTACGAAGTCCCCGAAATCCTCGCCACACCATGCTGTTCCCAAATAGCAGTAACGCGAGAAAGGATCCGTAGCGTACCACGAGAGCAATATAAACGCCACATCAACTGGCTTCTAAACACAAATCTGCCAGACGACATAAGCGGCCGTACCTGGGAGCACATGTGGCAGCACCTATTCCTCCAAAAAGCAATAGATTGCCCAATAGAGCATAAAGCCTACTGTCTGCTCTACCGTAAGAGCAACGGAGTTCCTTAACCCCCTTGTTCTCGATTTCTGAAATACTCCATCCCCATCTCATGCACTCCCAACAAACCCCAAAGAGTTTAGTTCTACTCATTTTTGCTCAACTGTACTCCTTAGGCATTCCGAAATAAGAAGGTGCTGACTCCCCCGTTATCCAGACATCTGCTTCGGCGGCAGAGAACAATACGACGAGTGGATCGAACTGATGCAAGGACGACAGAAACTGGAAAAAGAGTTGAAGAAGCTAGATGATGAGAAAGAAAAGACTAGGATTACGGAAAAGGAAAAGAACCAACAGGAAGAAGTGGAGAAGAAGGACGAGCAGGGCCATAAAGAGCAGGAGAAGGCAAAAGCCAAGACGAGAAAATGGCTGGTGAGTGAATTGGCATCTATTAAGGAAGCTATTAGGGTTAGGAGAGAGGTGGCCGTTGTGAGAGGTGCGGTGAGGATAAATCGAATCACGGAGGGCGAAGGGCTTTACGGTGATGATATTGAGCCGGGACTAGAGAAGATCATACTGCCGCAGCCTGGACCTCAGTCACCAGAGGTTCTGGTGACTGAAGCAAAATAAAGCTTTCACTGCACATTTTGTGATCCAAGCGCTTTTGTACATAAAGCTCGTAACTAGACTACATCTCTGCTACTATATCTGCCGGTAAAGACTTACATCTTACTCAACAAAGTGCTAACCGCCTCCTTCGTATCCTTGCTGCACTCCTTTACCAACCCCGCAATGGCTCGAAACTCTGGGATCGAAGCATCGCCCATCAGCTCATAGAGGAAGCTCTCACTAGTTGTAACCACTGCGCCTGCAGCCCTCAGTCGCGCCAGAGCAATTGGGACCTCCTCCTTGTTGCAACTGCTTACTCCGTCTGCCAATATATACACCTTATGTCCATTGGCCAGCAAATCCAAAGTTGTTTGCGTTACGCAGATATGGCTCTCGATCCCAACGATGGCGATCTCGGATGGTGCAGCGGAAGAGAAATGGCGCGATATGGGGGGAATCCACATCGAGAAGGCAGATTTGTCGGCGTGCTCGACTGCATTGGGAATATCGAGTTCTGTACACGTCTCTCCCAAGCGTGCTCGGTTTTGTGTCGTGGCGTATATGGGGATGTCAAGGATGGAGGCCGCCTTGATCAGCTTCTTTGTGGTGAGAATACTATAGAATGAGTCAAGTTTGGCACTTTGAGAAGTATATCGGACGTACACTTTCTCGTATTCCCAAACTGCCGGGCGAAACTTCTCTTGGATGTCGCAGATACTGGAGTTGGATCAGCTTGGGTATGAATGTGAGAATTCATGGCACGCATACAAAAGCGCGGACCTTTCTGTGGCATCTATGTCAGCGAGGTCTCTTCCATTGAAGAGAATTCACATACTCAGGCGTCTTCCTGCTTTCTCGGGCATAGTTGCTTCTGTCGAACTCTCTTCGATTGTGCCAGAGTTCTATGTTAAGTTGAAGTTGTTCTGTAGTATCTGTACAACGAAATAGTGGGGTCGTCATCGGGTCTGGCTCGGGTGCGGGGATGTTGGTGGGGTTGAACCTGAGCCGAGCTGCGGCATCGCTCAGTCACCGGAAAAAGGGGTGCGAGTAGAGAAGGAAAAAGGAGACCCAGAGAGGCCTTGGTTGCACAGTGCAAGGTCTGAAGCCAGGCCTACAGGAGCTTCTACTGTATTTCATGATTGAAAACACCAACCTTGGAATTGCCCAGTGTGTCTGAACAAACACTACATTCAAAACCAGCACCATGCGTCCTGGAAGCGGAAGTGTACTCCGTTTGCACTCAATTGACTGCGCAGAACCAGGGTCCTGGGTGAATCCTACAGTATTAAACTCAAAGCATAGCAGAGTTTAGTGACATCAGCAGTCCTGGAATTGGCTCGACGACCTTTTCAAGGCGTTCTGGAGTGAGCACTAAGCGCGACGAGTCACCGAACTGAAGGCAGATGGACCAAGTCAAGGAATAATGCGCCTTCGAGAATGCTCCGGGAGGATGAAGAAAGCGGCTTTGACTCTGGAGGAGAGCATCGGACATATCCGGCAGCGTTTTGGGTTGATTGTGGCTGGTGAGAGGACATGGATGGACATGGACATGGACATGGTCAAGGGAGGACGGGAGGGAAGAAAATGCGAGAGCGCCTTGTCAGGCTGACTGGGGAGAAAAGCAAAGTCCAGACCCGCCATTGCAAACTTGCACACCCGCGGCCATCCAATCCCAGGCCCGGGCAGTGAATAGATCAGGTGCTTCGGGAATGAAACAATTCGTCGAGTCATCGAGCATTCAAGGCACACCTCCAGGACTCTCCAGGGGGGGCTCGCAGACCGAGTTCTGGTTTGGCTCACCGAGAGCGAGGTGGTCGTCGACGCGTCGCAAGCACAAGCACAAGCACGTAATGGGCCGCCGACGAAGATTACTGTGCAGTATCGGCATGCCGATGGCAAAGGCGCTCTCCGCATCTCCATCTGGTACGGGACCCTTCCCTCTGTGCCCGTGCCCCGGGTTGGGGCTCGTACCTGCGTGGAAGCATTACTACCTACGTGGGGTTTTAAAGGTTAATTGACACCTGATTCCAGGGTTCCCACCGGCGAACCAGCTAGAATTACAGGGTGGTCTGACCAATCACCTGTCCAGATTCCAGCTTTTCTTGCTATATGTAGTTAGATACTAGTTAACCTTTAAAGACCCCTGTAGGGAGTAGGTTGCGGACAGCACGAATCGCGACAATTCGCCTGGATCACCAGATCGTGCGCTGCATGCGAGTTTCTGCGACTCGACGAAGCATCTGGATCGGCAATGATGCGCGCAGCATGACCCTGGGAGCTATCTCTGCAGCACCACAGTAGTCGGGCTCTGGCGTGAACGGTGTGGCGGCGGCGAAGCTTGTTGTTTGGTCCCAGCACCAAGTTGGCTCCACTTGGAGGTTGCATCGTGAAGTTTCAACTCGCACAGCCTCAGCCTCCTCTCCTCGAGCCTCGAGGGGTGCAGATGCATAGCCACTGAGGGCTGCCACCCAAACCACGGGCCTGCACAGCATCGTCATGATACGGTGCAGTACAGGACAGTACTGAACCGTGCAGCGTCCGCTGCCCTCGCATTCACGCATGGCCATCAACAGAATCGAGCTTGTCCTCCGGAAGGGCTGAAGAAAGGCGCTTCGAGAGGGATTTGACACACCTTGCTCGAAGTTAGAACGCAGGAGTTTGCTGGGGCACGCAACCACACACCCCAAAACCTCCAATTGCTCCCTCACTCCCAATCACTGAAACAGGGATGGGCAGCCGCACCAGCCAGGTCGAGAATGGGTCGGAGACTCGGATCATCTGAGGCACCGCACCAGAAGGGCACAGCACAGTACGGAGCACAGGGTAACACTTCGCGCCGACCCGTCCGGTCAAGGAGAGCAGGGAGCTTGGGAGCTTAGGAAGTTGGGAGCTTTGCGAGC
>Ga0307515_10017964_pt1 | contig 12841 bp, 9 predicted proteins | sample 17_EM_MG_FD_194513 | JGI IMG/M metagenome (GOLD analysis project Ga0307515, IMG submission 194513) | Populus trichocarpa ectomycorrhiza microbial communities from riparian zone in the Pacific Northwest, United States - 17_EM | ecosystem: Host-associated > Plants > Roots > Unclassified | place... | reverse complement strand
ACGCCAGCGTCCGGCGGTATATGGATATGGTTGCAAACGTGGACTCGAGTGAGTATATATGTAGACGTGTAGATGTTAAGGTAAGATTATCGCTAGAGATCTAAGGCTCGTGGCGAGCCGACTATATGGAATGGGGGTTACCCGGCCCTGGACACGTCACGTGCGACCGTGCCGTTACATGATGCTTGCTAGCAGTGGGCGGGTTGGTTCATTGTGATTGCTTGCAGCGGGTGGTTGTTATGAAGTGACGTTGTGTCTGAGTTAGGGTTGCAGGGATTACTGTCTCACTTCTTTAGTATTACGGATCTACTTTGAAATTGATAAATATTATCCTGTTTGGACTGGTCCAGACCAAGCCCGTCCAGTCCAAGACTGCCAGTCTGCGGCCCGGTCCAGTCTGACCTTCCGGTGGGACCGGACCGGACTGAGCCCTACCCCAGACCGGGTCCGTCCGGACTGGTGGAATCATTGATGCTGTGACTATGAAGTTACATCCACATCGAGACGAAGTATTAGACCAAACTTGGTCGATGTTGCATTCGGTCGGCCCAGACGTTTCACAACATTTTTTTGGTATTCACTCACTTTGGCGGTGATATTTTGTATGCGGCACGTATACTATCCAGTGTGCACACTGACTTTCACAGTATATCGGCAGCGGTTTTGTGTTGTTCGGTTCGCCATAGGTAGCCTTCTGCAGCCGGAGTTGGACACCGGAGTAACCATTTAGCCTCTCGGAAAGTCTCCGAGCAGATGAAGATGAAGATGAAGCTATGTATCTCAAATAGTTTGAGAAAAGTAGATATCTATTTGTTGGGCGGAGTGGTTTAGTTTAGGTTTCAACAAAGAGGATGCCAGGCTCTTTCAGTTTTCCTAGGTTGCCACCTGCATAAAGCCTGGGCCTGGCCTGCTAGCTGCAAAAGGCCTGCCTGCTACCAGGCTTTGTGTGGTGCAGGCTTAACAAATTGAGGCCAAGCCTAGCCTGTAGGCTACCAAAAAGCCGGGCGGTCGGCTTGGCCGCTTAGGAACACTGGCTCTTTTTGATGGTTATTTTCTAATGCTGCTGCTGCTGCAGCATGATAATCGATCCATGGCCACTATCACCTCCCCAATCCACGTCGTAGCCCTACTAGTAGGCGGCCAGAGAGCTGTGCAAAAGATCTTCAACTGCAGGGTCCAGATTGAAAATTGGGTTGCCGGATGTGCACGTATACCAGCACCCATTTTGGCACTAAGTACTATTATCCCCATGTTGAGAATCGTGCGTTGAACAACAATAAGTTTGTCATATTGCCCACATTTATAGACTAATGAGATTAGTAAATATAAAATATGGGTTATCTAGTTCCACTCATTCTTACATTCATTCTCATCGACGGATCCCGCGGGATCTATCAATTTACGTTCAGATTTTTCACTTGCGCTTGTTTGATTTAATGCGGGAGCGTTTGGTACCAATATCTCATGCTTCTTGGGCTCATTCGGCAACAAGATCTTTTTGTGGAATTGCTCATCGGCGTCATTCAAAGAGGTGTACTGCTTGCTCTATCTCGATCGATAGCGGTTTCTGCAACTTTCACATTCAGTCACAATAACCCTCCAACTTGGGGTGCCGCACCAACAAGCCATCGTCGACCTCGACCAGTGCTCTCTGCCAGTGCTTTATCGTATATCTTGATTCCGTAGCCATTGACTGGGAGAATTGTTAAGAGCAAAAGAGAAAGAACAAAGCAGCTCGATTGTCTATCGATCTAAAGAGAGAAAATGGCAAGCTTATATACAGAGAAAAGACCACACTCGGCGAAGCCGAGTATCACAACCGGAGCCCGAAGTCGAGTACCAGTGCCGGGGCTAGGCCGCCTCCTCAGCATGGGGGCAAGCGAGGCCGGTAGGAGCTAGCAAGGCCGGTGGGGGCAGGCGAGGCCAATAGGGGCCGCAAGCTATTGGAAATACGGAAGTATCTACATTTCTCTTTACTAATATTGTACTTTCTTAAGTATTCTCCTTACGATAAGATGGTACTTTACGGATAAGAATAATGTGGTCTGTTAATAACTTTTAATACTTTTGTTATCTTTTTAGTGTCTAGAACGTTCAGGGGTTAGAACGTATCTAGAACTTTCTTTTTGGTCTGTTAGAAAGCATTTATCAGCGCGTATCTTTATAGAACGCGCCTAGATGTTTCTGTTATTTTCTATACAGTTCTTTTGTATTTATGTACAGTTGAAGGTTTTTCTTTACTGTTTTAGGATATTGTTCTGCAACCGTGGTCACGGACAATCACTCCTTATTTTATGTATATATAGTTACTGTTTCTCCGGTTAGAGAACAGTTCCTTAGACTTGCTCAGACATCGATCGGAATACAATAATATCTCCTCTCGACTCCTCTCACTCAGTATATGCTTGTCTTTCGAACACTTCTTAACTTCGTTATAATTACTATACTTTTACTTCGCATACTTCTTTTGAGATTCTAATAGATCTCTTCCATCTTGCGCTGTCGTAATCGAATAGGTTATGAGTCCGGAAGAGCGACACTGAATCAAATCCTGAATACCCTCCTTTGGCGCAGAATTTGTTTGACGCCCACTCAGTTCCTGTAGAATACCAAGACTTTCCCGAACCTTCAACAACTCCTCTCGGTCCTCTACCACCTTCTCATCCTATAACACCAATTGCACCAGAAGCTTCCTCCTCAAAGAATCCAATGTTCTCTTTTGCGGCTAGGGTCAACAAGAAAACACCAGTAAACGTTAAACTCGATAGTATCGGAAAGTTAACTGGACAGCATAATTATCAAATTTGGAGTGCCTCGATGACCATAATCCTCAAAGGGATAAAGGCATATGAGGTAGCGGTAGATGGAGTTACCCTGGAAGAAAGTGCTGACAGTACCGAAACAGATGCCTTTGAGCATCTTAAACATACCGCGTCGACCATATTCATACAGGTCGTCTCCCAGGACATTTTGGAGAAAATTGTCGAGTTGGAGAACCCGCAATTAATGTGGACCTGGCTTCGCACCGAATACTATAGAGACTCAGCTTTCGCATTAGTCTCCCAGATAATGCATCTGGTTTCCCTTCCTACTCGATATTCTGGTACAGACTTACCAGGATTTATATCCAAATTTGAGTCACAGTGGCTCCAGCTTACGAGTCTCTCGAAAGCCTCCTCCGATTCGTACCGAAAAACGTTGGCTACGTTTCTTCATGAAGATAAGGCCAAAACAGATTTTCTGTTGGGTTTTTTGGTTAAACACCATAAAAACGTATTTGATAATCTTACGACAAAAGATAGTCTGTCGTATGCTGATGTTAAGCAACGACTAATGGATATCGATACTTCCGATAACGACGACAATTCTGCCCTCTTTGTTTCTAAGCCCTGGGGCAATAAGAAGAGAGGGAAGAAATCTAAATCCGGAAACAACAATTCCTCCTCCTCCTCCTCCACCTCGAAGAAATGCACCTGGTGTGCAAAACATAATCCCGGAAAGTCCGAAGGACATACCTGGAACGAATGATTTCGTCTTAACAAGATGAATAAGGAGAAAAAGGAATAGGAAGAAAAAGATAAGGCAGAAGAAGCGAATGTGACTACGGAGCAAAAAGTAAGAACCAAATCATTCTATTTTGACACAGCCTGTACCTCACACATGACCCCTTATGCAGGACGTCTCCTCAACTACTCGAAGTGTTCCGGATTTGTAAAATCCAGTTCGCAAAAGAGCATGGAGATAATTGGCAAGGGAGATGTGGTTATGGACTGTGTCTTGAGAGATGGGAAGGTTTCTTCTTTTTGTGTTCGCGGTGTTTTGCATGTTCCTGATTTGGCACATCCATTGATTTCTTGGAGAAAGTTACGGGAAACAGGATATGTTGAGATTGGAGAGGGGGACTATATTTCAGTTAAAAACGAGGAAAAAGTTATGTTTGAAGCTGTTTTTGACGGAAATTTACTTGCAATTCCCAAGGTAACAAATTCGGCCCATATTACTTATGACTTTTGGCATCAGGCACTCGGACATCTGGCACCATCAACAATGGATAAGTCCGTTCAGCTATACTCCGATGCAGATATACCAAAATGACCGATAAACTACACCTGCTCCTCCTGTGTTAAAAGCAAAATGAATAGGGCTCCTCGGATTTCTACATGTTGAGGGTTGTCCTTTAATCCCGGTATAGGTACTTGCATATTGTTATAATGAATACATGTCTTGCAGTTACTCTCGGTCTAGTCACATGACATGCATAACACCTATTCATATCAAATGCGAAGAGACCTTCTCTATTATCCTTCGCGGGATAGGAGAGCCGCGCATCGATTGAATACATGGTCTGTAATACCTTTAGTGGATTCACTTGAGATGATGCAACTATGTCGCTATCGCGGGGAACTAGTTTGAGCCATGCGCATAGTTTTCAACCATTTTCACTACCCAGAGACTAGGGGGTCTGGCATGATTCGCACAGGAGATTACTCCGACAAGACAGACACAGCAATCGTGGGTCAATATGCCAGTATGCGGAACCTCAGGCTTATCGCCTCATGCGATAAGACTTACCAGGGTAATCCCCAGCCAAAGAGGATAGTCTCGGCCTGAGCATGACGTGATTGAGGGAATTATGACGTTGGCTGAGGACACGAGGCCAGAAGCAACCCTGCTCATTGGGTTGAGTTAGTATGCATTGCAACGTCAGACTCGTATAGGATACGAGATGACGCGTCATATTCTATGTTGGCCCAGTATCGGTTGGTCGCCGATTGAATCTGGGACGCAAGCCGAATAGCCGTAAGGTGAGGCATTAATTTGCGATAAGCACTGCCGACCATGGACGGCAAATGTTCCAACTACTGCACGAATCGGAACGCGATAAGTCTAAGTTCAAGTTTCATCTGACGCGTTGAGTGATGCAGGACTGCGCCATGAGTGGCCTGATTTAATCAGGAGCGATAAGGCTTAATTGCTCATGGTGTGATACCTATCACACTTGGTGTGATCATAGCATCGAGGTCTAGGTGGACACACCTTCGAAGATGACTATAAAGAGATGGCTTCGCTCCGGCGAAAGAAGAGGCATCATGTAACATCCCACAATCAACAGTCAGAGAACCGAAGAATATCTTTAAATATTATTAAGAATTCTATCTACAAAATTACTTCCCTCATTCATACTCATGGCTGGGCATTATATGTCTGGACATCGTGACACACACGCCGAGTACGCACTATCACAGGTCGTCGAGACTTTCGGGAATCTGCTATACACGTTGGCACAGCACCATTCAACCCACACCTACCGAGTGGTGTTACGTTTCTGCGAACTCGAGAACATCGACTACCTAGTGCTACGGTATCTGAATACCGGAGCTTTACCATACAAAGAGTTTTCCGAGGAGTGGTTGTACGATGGAGAAGCTTACTCTTCGTCTACCTCGGTGACGGACACTGGAGAAGGATTGATTTGGAAGCTCTTGCGAGACAGGTGCAAGAGGTTGAGTTTCGGGACGAAATGTGGACAGAAAGAGAAATTAGATCGGCGGTTGTACTTAATCAATTTAAAGTTGTATTGCTTATAGGGATTAAGAACCCCCGTAACAGTATAATATTTAAAAGTACTACTTCCCTTTTCTGATTGTGGATGACACCAGAGTTGCTCAATCTTTATAAGGAGTGTTATGAGATTGGAGCATATTTTTATCGATTACCAAGGGACAACAATTTGCATTTCGTCCTAATAGAAAGGCCCAACATCACCAAAGTTTGTGACTACGCACTGCCAGAGGTGCGAAGACAACTTTTGTTGTGTCTATTTGGGCCAGAGGACTTGCAGAAGTCACTGTCGGAGGCAGAATTCCTTTTGCATAAACTGCCAGTTATACAATTCCGAGGAAAAAAGCCCAGCAAAATACTGCCAGAAGTGTAGTTTTTTATTTGAGTGCTACGCCTATAAGTTCCTCGGAAAGTTTAACGGACAACCTGCGTACACGATACAAAGGTTCTGCATCGACCACTGTTAATTGGAAAATTGTCCACACAGGGACGAAGTTTCAGTTGAACTAAACAGATTGATACCTCCTCCAGATTACAGTCATTTAATCAATAATGGCCACCCCAAGGAGAGGGTTGACATGGAAAGGCGGAGCTCTAGCCCCGAGCATGTCCAGAGTGGAGAAGCCTCGGTCCCCTGCGGCCAGGGAGATTCCGGCGTGGGTTCGAGAATACCAACGCCGCATCGAGCAAGCACAGTCGCAGCACGAGAAGATAAGGCAGGTAGGGTACCCAAAGGAGGCCGAGCTCGGTCAGGGGGAACTCGAGATGCTAGACAACAACACGAGCTTAGTTCAAAAGCAGTTGTCGGAACTCGCGCAGCAAGTCGTGCATATAATCCAAGCTTGCAACGAAGAAAAAGATGTCCTCGAAGACGAGTTTGAGTCTTTTCGGGCCAATATAGAAATCCTAGAGTCCAGGATACAAACGGATACTCAGAGAGTAGATGCCGATGTATCCGGTGTAGGATCTCAGTCACAAATACAACAGGCTGTATTACAGGAAGTTCGGACCAGTATCAATGTGTTACAGAGTCAGGATAATCAGATCGTTACCGAAGCTAATACGATACTGGAATTACATAAAAACGAACTGGACAACCTGAGCAAGAGAATCACCGATAATTCGAGTCAAATTCTATACATAAAGGGAATGAATATCGGAATTCAACAATCTCTGAAAGATATTAATTCCAAAGTTGAGAGTACGACAAAGGTATTAAATTCTATTAAATTGTCGCTCAAAGAAGTTCCATCAAGAAGGGAATTACGAGATCATGTTGCCAAAATGGAGGAGTACATGTCTAGATTCCAAACCATGAATACTGGCATGACCACCGCAATGGAGGAATTTCAATTCTCTCAATCATCGCATATAGATTTCGCACATGTCGGGCAAACCCCGCAAGCAGGAAAACACCCATAGAGAAGAGGGTTGTTCGAAAGCGACGAATCTAGTTTGAGAGATACCGATAGTGCCTCTACTTGGTTAGGAAACCTTAGAGGAGGAGCTGGATCCAATACTGGAGTAGCTGATGACGCAGCCGGTGGAGCAGCTGGCGGAGCGGCCGGAGGAGCAGCCGGCGGAGCAGCTGGTGGAGCAGCCGGAGGAGCAGCCGGCGGAGCAGCTGGTGGAGCAGCCGGAGGAGGAGCCGGAGGAGCAGCTGGCGGAGATCCACCGGCACCTGGTTCAGGACCACCCTCGGAACATGATGGACATCCCCGCGGCAGTAGAAGACGACGACGAATTCAAGAGCTTCAGTACTCGAAGCCAAGCCAATCAACATCAAGGAACCCAAGAGGTTTGAAGGACAACCAGGCGAGGATTTTGATACCTGGTGGATCTTGATCAAAGTATATATTCGAGATCAACCAGAGAAGTTTCCAGAGAACGAACGAACAATTAATTGGATTGGTTCGTTAATGGATAAATATGCGGCAGCCTGGCATATTCAATGGCTTAAGGGAACACTGAGCGGAAAACATCCCAAATCGTTTACCGGTTACGTTCAGGCCCTGAAGCTACGATTCGAGGATAAAAATGCCAATGGTGAGGCTTATGCCGACTTAGAGAAAGTCCGGTACGAGGGCTGTATTCAGGATATGTTCACCCAGATACACACCTATAATGATAAGGCAATGGTTACTGGACCGGCCTTTAAGAAGCTCATACTGGACCGATTACCACCCAAGATCCTCGAACAAATGCATACCATAGACCTCAGTGGGAAAACGGATGACGAAATAATTACGATTATCACCAATGCCAGAAAGACTGCTGAAAAATGGGAAGCGGCAAAGAAAAGTCTGGGTCTGCGGAAAACAGTTTCGGATAACAGAAACGAATTTTCTAAACGGCGACCCTTCGAGAAGACAGAACGCACACGGTTCGAGAAACCACGGGAATTTAAAAACAAACCCAAATTCCAGCGGAAGGACGATAAATTCTCGGGCGGAAAGTTTAAATTCCGCAATAATAATATATCCAATAAATCTTACGCCGAACAAACGGACGGCATTGATAAATCAGAATTGGATAGAAGAAAGGCGGCCGGAGAATGTCAGCGATGTGCCTGGCCAGGTGATAGAAAGGGAGCCCATAAAACGATGGACTGCTACAGATGGAAACGTGTGGAAAAAGGAACGGCACCTTTTTCCAAGCCTAAAGCATATCAACAGCTTAAGGTAAGAGCATATGATCAGGAAGAAGATCCAATAGATCTGTACACGACAGATGAGGAGGATTCCGGGAATGAAGAAGAAGATTCCGGAAGCGAGGATTCCGGGAGTGAAGAAGAAGATTCCGGAAGCGAGGATTCCGGAAGTGAGGAAGAATGTCTAGAGGAAGATTCTGGTCAGGACCAGGATCACGAGGAAGCAGAAGATCCGAAAGGAAATTGGAGGGAATCTGGACCAGGGTCCGATTCTGAAGAATAATCCTCGAGGCATTATCATTGTTCTATTTTTTAAAATTTTTTTTTTCTTCTCCTCTGAGGATGACCGGAAGGTTGAAACTGCTGGACAGTTAGGAGATAAGCTGTTACAAATTTATTCAACTTATTCACCGACTTAATACTTTGCCAATTTTTAACCCGTTGAGGTTATGCTATGTCTGAAAAGGTAGCAATGTCCAAACGCAAAGCAACCGAAGAGGTTTCGCCTCGAAAAAGAAAAGATACGAGACAAGATTTTATATATTACGATAAATTATCGTATAAGAAAATCAAGCGTTGTTCGCCAACAAAGATAGGAAAGCGACCAATATATAAATTTTTTATCGATTACGATGGCAATTACTATCCACTACGATGCATGTTGGATTTAGGCAGCACGTCGTTTGTACTTTCGCCAGAGGCAGCCAAAGCATTCAAAATACCAGTGGTTAAGCGTATAAAGAAGATTATCTCTAAGGATGTCTCCGGAAGAGGGCTGGAGACTGAGGGACTCGATACGGTACCATTAGGGGTATCCTTCGGAAATCATCGAACCTTCGATCCCGAGGATCATGCCTTTGAGGTACTTAAAACATCAGCCGATTACGATGCTTTAATTCCGGCTTGGTACCTCGAAAAACATAGAGCAACTGGAGTAACCACTTCACATCTCCATTTTCCGCATTGCTCTGATAAGTGTTTCGGTCATGGGATGGTACACCCTGAGTATTCGATCACTTACGATAAGAAGGTTGCGATCAACAAAGACGCTATACATATTGGAGCGATAGTTGCAGCAAACCCCTCATTGGCAAACAAGTTGCCAGAATGTTATCATAAGTTTATGTTACTATTCGACCCAGAACAAGCGGAAAAACTCCCCAATTTAAGTGGATGCGATCATCGAATAGAATTAATTGGACCACAAGATAAGCTTCGGATGGGACCAATTTATCAACTTTCTCAAGAAGAAGAGAGAATTCTTGTTGAATATCTTGATAAGATGATCAAGGAAGGCAAGCTACGTCCTTCGAGCAGTTCGGTAGGAAGTCCAATATTATTCGTACCAAAAGCTAACCGAAGGTGGTTACGGTTATGTGTTGACGACCGACACCTGAACGATTATACGAAAAAGGACAAAACACCTCGACCGATAATGACAGAACTTAAGCGGAAACTCAGGGATGCCGATCTTATCACCAAGATCGACATGAAGTCCGGCTTTCATTTAATCAGAATGGCCCTTGGACATGAAAAGTTTACTGCTTTCCGAACAAGGTTCGAATTGTTCGAATATCTAGTTATGCTGTTCGGCTTAACAAATGCACCGGCTACGTTTCAACGCGAGATTAATCGAATTTTACGACCGGTCTTAGGACTGGAACTTGTTATACGATACGATGTCGATATCGAAAGCGATGACGGTATGGCAGTGGTTGCTTATATCGATGATATCATAATAGCCACGAAGGGCTCATTAGAAAAACATCATCGACAGGTATCGAAGGTATTTCAACTTTTAATGGACAACAATATGTGCGTCGAGATCGACAAGTGCCAATTCGATCAGCAACAAGTACCATTCTTAGGTTTTTTGGTTTCCGGTAAAGGGGTAGTAATGGACCCGGATAAGGCCAAAGCTATAGTCAATTGGCCAAGACCAACAACGACTAAGGAAGTTCAACAGTTACTTGGACTTTGGAATTTCAACCGCAGATTTATAAAGAATTATGCTGCTATAGTATCTCCTTTCACGGATTTACTAAAGGGAAAAACCAAAACGATAGTTTGGGATAAAGCACAGGAAGCAGCTTTCTTGAAGATCGGAATACTATATACGAGCGGAACTCCGCCAATATTACGACATTACGATCCAGAACGACCAGCACTGATAGACACGGATGCTTCCGACTTCGCTATAGCAGCCGTATTATCTCAGAAATTCGAAGACTGTCGTTTACACCCTATCGATTTTCAGTCACGGAAACTATCAGGTGCTGAAATAAATTACGAAGTCTACGACAAAGAAATGGCAGCAGTTGCTTTTGCCTTCAAAAAATGGAGATATTATTTGCAAGGCGCACAACAAAAAACGCTAGTATATACGGATCATCAAAATCTTACGTACTTCAAGACCACTATCGTGCTTAATCGAAGACAAGCAAGATGGGCATTGGACTTGAAGCAGTTCACCTTTACATTGATGTATCGTAAAGGAACTGCAAATGCAAAGGCCGAGATTTTGTCAAGGTGCCCGGAGTTCACCTCTAGAGAAGGGGGTACGACAGCAACCGCAGATGTTCGAATGTTAGAAAAAGAACAATGGTTGGAAATCGGAGCCATGCAAATCGATGATGATACGTATGAAGAGCTCAACATAGGTGCAATCGAAATAGAATCACTATTGCCAGAGGCAGTGGAAAGGATTAAACAGAAAGCGCAGATCGATGACGAATATATCGCGATAATGCAGGCAGTCTTGAAGCAAGAGAAGGTAGACCCGAAGTTTGAAGTTAAGGAAGGACTATTGTGCTGGAGTAACAGGATATACGTGCCAAAGGATATGCGACGAAGAGTTATGCATTCGGAACACAATTCCAAAGTGGCAGGACATTTCGGCAGAGAACGAACAACAGAACTGTTAACGAGGAATTTCTATTGGCCAAAAATGGAATCGGACGTTCGTGGATATTGCAATACGTGAGACAATTGTCAAAGGGTAAAGGCACCTCGACATGCGAAATATGGACTGTTACATCCGCTAGAAATGGCGTGTAAACCATGGAGGCATATCAGCACAGATTTCATAACAGATCTACCCGAGTCAGAGGGAGCGACAATAATTTTAGTGGTAGTAGATCGGTTTACGAAAATGGCGCATTTCATTCCGCTTCATAAAAAGGATTCGCCTACAGTGGCCAGAGCATACCTGGAGAATGTATGGAAGTACCACGGCTTTCCAGAGGATTTGGTTTCGGACCGAGATACGACTTTTACTGGTCAATTCTTCACGGACCTGTATAATTCTCTCGGTATTAAAAGAAGCATGAGCACAGCTCATCATCCCGAAACAGACGGCCAAACGGAAAGGATCAATCAGGTAATTGAAGCCTACTTGAGGTCGTAGTGTAACTACGAACAGAACGACTGGAAATCGATGTTAGCCATGGCCGAATATGCATACAACAACTCCAAGCAGTCGGCGACGAAGATATCTCCGTTTTACACCAATTACGGATTTGAACCAAGAAGTACTTGGCCGACGAAATTTCAATTCCGAAATCCGGCATCCGAGTTGTATGGTCACTATATGCAATCAGTCTTTAATCGCGTTACCAAAGGACTGGAAGTTTCTATCGAAGCAATGAGAAAGCACTACGATAAGAAACAGAAAGAGGTGGAACAATTCAAAGTCGGAGAATTGGTAATGTTAAACGGACGAAATATAAGAGCGAAACATCGATGCAAGAAGCTCGAGGATAAAATGTTCGGACCATTCAAAATATCTATGGTAGGAGGCAATCAAAGATATTGCCGTTTGGAATTACCGAATAGTTGGAAGATACATCCTGTATTCAACATAAGTTTACTCGAGCGATACAAAGGCGACAATCCGGAACGACCGATGGTAGAATTCGAGGCCGACAAGGAAGGTTGGAACATGGAGACCATTATAGCGAGCGGGCCTTCCGATGACGATGTGAAGAAGCATGTGTACCTTGATAAGTGGGAAGGATTGACGCACGACAAAAATACATGGGAAACGTATGAAAATGTCGTTGAAAGTTCGATGGAATCGTTGGACGATTATTATGATAAGAATCCAACGATGGAAAGAGATGGTCGATATCAAGGTAAGTCGCAGGAAAGGAAAAAACAGAAAAAGAAGAAAAAATGAATTGTTTTTAATTTTTTGTTTTTTTAAATTTTTATTTTATTTCGCATTGGAATTATTGCATTTATATGTTTGGTTCGTTGAGTGGTATTGTTTTATTTCTTACTTGTTATGAAGAAGCACCGTTGTGGACACCGGTCCTAGAGAAGAGGGTGATGTTAAGGGTTGTCCTTTAATAGCGGTATAGGTACTTGCATATTGTTATAATGAATACATGTCTTGGAGTTACTCTCGGTCTAATCACATGACATGCATAACACCTATTCATAACAAATGCGAAGAGACATTCTCTATTATCCTTAGCGGGATAGGAGAGCCGCGCATCGATTGAGCAAAGGGTCTGTAATACCTTTAGCGGATTCACTTGAGATGATGCAACTATGTCGCTATCGCGGGGAACTAGTTTGAGCCATGCGCATAGTTTTCAACCATTTTCACTACCCAGAGACTAGGGG
>Ga0307515_10017963_pt1 | contig 12841 bp, 14 predicted proteins | sample 17_EM_MG_FD_194513 | JGI IMG/M metagenome (GOLD analysis project Ga0307515, IMG submission 194513) | Populus trichocarpa ectomycorrhiza microbial communities from riparian zone in the Pacific Northwest, United States - 17_EM | ecosystem: Host-associated > Plants > Roots > Unclassified | place... | reverse complement strand
CAAAAAGTGCCAATAGCGTTGGGCCCTGCCTCCCAGCCAGACCCAACAAACACTGTAGCCCTGTGGGGGGCGTTGTCCGTGTTGTTTGTAAGTCAGACCTGTAGGAACCGTTCCTGTGTTTTTAGTCAAGAATTGTGGCTGGGGGGGCGTGACCTTCTCTGCCACAAGCCGCTGGGTCTGGCTTTGGGAGCCAGACCCAGAGTTGTTGGGTCTGGTTGACAATCCAGACCCAAAACACTACCAAAAAGTGCCATTAGCGTTGGGCCCTGCCTCTCAGCTAGACTCAACAAACATTATAGTGCCTGTGTGGGGGCGTTGTCTATACTATTTGTAAGTCAGACAAGGTTCTTAGGTCGTTGCAACATGACTCAATAGCTTTTGGTCCTGCTTCCACTAGAACCCAATGACGTTGGGTTCTGCTAGTACCATTAGAGTTAGGTCTTACCCCAGCAGAACCCACTGTTGGGTCGTTGCAGCAGGACCCAATAGCTTTGGGTCCTGCTAGAACCATTAGAGTTGGGTCCTGCCCCGCCAGGACCCAAGACTGTAATTTTGTTTTTGCTTTTTCATACGGGTATGACTGCGTGGCTAGACCCAATAGCCATACCCAATTAAATGTCTCGGTCGTTGCCTTCTCAAAATAACTTGATTGCACTATGGACACGCACAGAGAGTTGGGTTCTGCCCCAGTAGGACCGAAGACTGTAATTTTTTTTCTTTTTCATACGAGTATGACTACGTGGCCAGACCTAGCAGCCATACCCAATTAAATTTCTTGATCGTTGCCTTCTCAAAATAAATTGATTGCACCGTGGACACGCACACACACTCTTTCCCTTTGTCGACAAGGAATTAAAGTTAATCAATGCAAAAAAGTAGTAAGATCACTGACATGGCATAGGAAGATTGTAAAAATAAAAAGCAAAACAATTGATTTTCTTTGGTGGACGGATTGTGAATCCATGTTATCATGTACGTGAGAATTCAACCCACCATGCCTCTCTATGCCTTTGTACATCGTGTGTGTATTCCTCACTACAGTATAATACCACCATTGAATATTAATGGAAGGCCATTGATCAATAAGGACGACTAATTGCCTTCCTTGATTTAAATTTATTTTTCAAAATAAATTGATGAGATTTTTTTTATATTGTATAAAAATTAGGTGATGATAATTGTTCTCTCGTTTCAGGTTGGGTTAAATTTTCTAAGAACTATTAAATTTACAATAAATATTACTACTATGAAAACTAAACATAGATTTGATTTTACGGGTAAAATCAATTATTATTATTATTATTGACCTGAGTCTGACATCTCCTTCTAGACCCAAGAAACTGAGGCTCGAAAGGTGCACCTAACCTATAGTTTTAAAAATACTTTGAAAGAAATTTGAAAATTTTTAATTTTTTTTTCTCTAATATGGTCATATTAAAGTTAATGGAGCTCTCAATAAATTTTTGATTCACATCATATACTTTATAAATTTTAGGTATTATATAAGAGATCCAATTGGGTATTGGGTCCTGTGCTGTAAAACCTACAATAGCTTTGGGTCTTGCTGGGTGCAAGACCTAAATTAGCTTTGGGTCTTTCATAATACATGATCCAATTGGGTGTTGGTTCTACCGGGTGCAAGATCCCACATACCTTAGGATCCTGCCTAGTGCAGGATCCATGTGGGTGTTGGATCTGACAGTGCAGGACCCAATTGCGTGTTGGGTCTTGTCACTAGGATCCAACAGTTTTTGATCCTATTTAATATCATAATCCAACACCTAATTGGACCTTTTTTTTTAGAGGAATCAATATCTTTGGATATTTTTATAACCAGGACAAAATATATATATATTTTTTTTATTTAGAAATTTTTAAATGTTTTTATTATTATTTAACCCGCGATGCGATGCATGTCACATGTCTAGTAATACTGTAAATTACGTTTATAGCGCTGGAATATTCTTCTTTTGTGTTATAAATTAACTTAAAGTTCTATCCTGTTATTGCTAGTAGTTCAAGGCGTTTTATTTAGCACGTGGCTGGCCAAGTGACTGAAAAAGGAAAAAGAAGAGCCAAAAAGAACATCATGGATGCAGACAAGGCTGAGTTCTTGAAGGAATTCGGTTCCGACTATGGTTATCCAAACGGTCCAAAATCTATCGACGAAATTCGAGCCACTGAATTTAATCGATTAGACCAAAAGGGTCGCTTTCTTTAACCTCTAATACTTCTTTTCTTGTTTCTTTATAGTTTCAATTTGTTATAATTTTCCTTTCCTCTTTGCAGGTATTGTATATTTAGATCATGCTGGTGCTACTTTATACTCTGAGTTACAAATGGAAGAAATCTTTAAAGATTTCAACTCAAATATCTATGCAAACCCACGTATCCTATTTTTTTCTTTAATTTGTCTTGTTTATTATTTTGAGCTGTCAATGTGAAAATTCTTTAATTTTTGGGGGAAAAAAATAGATAGCCAAAGTGTTTCAAGTTCTGCAACATCTGATATTATAAGAGAAGTTCGACAACAGGTAAAGTTCATTTGATTTTGATTGTTATAAGAATTGTTTTTGTGGTTTTTTTTTTTGTTGAACCATGAAGTGTTTTGTGTTTTTTTTTAATGGGAAGGTGCTTGATTATTGCAATGCATCTGCTAAAGAGTATAAATGCATATTTACTTCTGGGGCCACCGCGGCTTTGAAGTTGGTTGGGGAGGCGTTTCCCTGGAGTAGGGAGAGTTGTTTTATGTATACTATGGAGAATCATAATAGTGTGCTTGGTATTAGAGAGTATCCTTCAATTTGTGGAATCACCTAGCTGTGGGGTTTTTTTTACTGCTAATTAATTATTATGAGGTACTTTCGGTCAGTGCTTCCCACTCGGATTCATGGGGAGCCAAAGGTAGTTACAAGTGGGTCCCACATGAATTCAGGAGAAGGTACATGTACACTGGGAGTGCTCTATAATTTCTTGTGTTTCATGCTTTTGTTTTTTTATCCTTATTTTGCTCTCAAGATATGTTCATCCTTGATAATTTTTAGATATGCTCTCAGTAAAGGGGCTGCTGCATTTGCAGTAGATGTTGAAGACAATGTTAATGGAGGTGGAGCATCTGGAGGCCAGGAGGCACGGGTGAAGTTATCACCACATGCAACGCAAAGGAGGAATGAAGCTAAAATTCTAGAAGAGGAGCCAACTGGTAATCCTTGGAAATTATACCCTTAAAATAGCACACTAGAACTTCTATTTAGAAAGTGACAAGACTTGGTGTTTGGTTTAAATCGCCACGTCATATTTCTCCTTGGTGATTTTTTATAGCATTCAAAGGAAAAATTGAGTTTGGTATATATTTCCTGTTGGCCCGTCTGTAGGATATTACATGATGCTTTAATGAGGGAAAAAGATGGAAGATTATTGATAACATCACAGCAAATGATAGTTTCCCTCCAGCCTATGATTGTGTTGGAGTTTGCTAAGGTAGAGGTCACTTTATCTTCATCTTGTATTTTGCTTTTTGCAGGAAATGCTTATAACCTATTTGCATTCCCTTCTGAATGCAATTTCTCTGGTTTGAGATTCAGTCTCGACTTGGCTAATCTTATTAAGGAAAATTCAGAAAGAATTTTGGAAGGCTCTCCTTTTTGCAAGTATGTAAGGTGCTATCTTATTTTGTTATTTTCTATTTTCTTCCGATGATGAGCTTCTTTCTTATGGTTCGCTCCTTCGAGGGAACTTGCTAGTTGCTAATTTTGTTGTATCGATTACCTAGGACTGTCCATACACTCACTCGAAGTAAATAAGTTGCATGTCACCATAAACTGTTTGGGTTGATTTTAGGCTGAAAATACATTTTGTGTTATGAGTTAAAAAAATGTAAACAACTCGAAGAAAAGAAAACTGTTAATTGCCTTCTTTTTGTGACCTTACCCGTTGACCCCGCTTTGCTGGAGGCCATCAGGAAAGTCTCAGATAAACCCGAACTGAAGTTCTTTTTTCTATTTATGCTGCATAGACTTTACTGGTTTTTCAGTTAGCACTGATCAATAGTCTTCTGGTTTGGTAAATAGGGGTCACTGGATTGTTTTGATTGATGCTGCAAAAGGATGTACTACATGCCCTCCAGATTTATCCAAGTACGCTGTGGATTTTGTTGTAATCTCTTTCTATAAGGTATATACATTTTTCTGTCGATTCATTTATTCTTTTAAACTATCATTCCATATTCATGTTTTGCCTTGTTGTCCTGTCAAAGCTATTTGGCTATCCAACTGGACTTGGTGCTCTTGTTGTTCAAAATGGTAAGTGATTGGTTTTGAAGATTTAGTGCTAGATGTGGTTGCTTTGAAAGATTTAGTGCTAGATGTGGTTACTTTTTTTTGGAGCTCCTCTAGACACGTGTACCAAGGATCACTCTATTGGATTACTGATATTTGTTGTGAGATGTCACAGTTCTCTAACTTTCATCTACATTATTGTGATGCTACAGATGCTGCCAGGTTGATGAAGAAGACTTACTTCAGCGGAGGTTTGTGCTTAGATGTGTTAATAATTAAATTCAATACATAATGTCTACTACTTTGGTTGATTTTAAAAACATTTCAGGCACAGTTGCTGCATCGTTTGCTGACATGGACTTTGTTAGAAGAAGAGAAGGTATTGAAGAGCTTTTTGAGGATGGCACCATTTCATTTCTGAGTATAGCATCAATACGCCATGGGTTCAAAATCCTCAATTCCCTAACTCCATCCATGATGAGTCGGTATGTAAAATATGTCAGGATACTGTGGATTTATTGTACTTTGTTGAATGGAAAAACTTGTGATTTGACTGTAGCATATGTTGGATATTGTTTGTTGGAGGAATTTATTGAAAAAGCATTTTAAAGATTAAGGCTCGTAAAGTTTAATCTATATGAATTGCATAATCTTCTATAGCAAGTCAGCCTGTTCTTAGCCATTGTTGTACGAGCAATGTAATGGGGAATCAATGATTTATTTAATTTTTGTATAAGAGCTATTGAAATTAGTGCTAACAAGGTTCTCTTTGGTGCTGGTCAGTTGTCAAGAAGCCACAGAAAGTACAGATATTGATTGGGCCCTATTCTTTTATGCCCTTTCTGTTCTGTTAGAGATGGAAATAGTGGACTTTTGAAGGAGTCGAACTACTACTCAATGCCTTGTCCATCCTCAGTTTTAGAGTTCAGTTCTGGTGTTTCAATATTCATATCCCACATTTTAGAATGACAATTTTTATATCTGCCGTGTTGCTTGTCATTTCTTTTAAAAAAACTTCTTAATTGATCTGGTAAATTATAAGGTCATTAGTTTTGAGTTTCTGACATGATTTATGTACCTTGTATAATGGTGCAATACCTAATCTACTTATTTCAGGCATATTGCAGCACTTACCATGTATGTCAAGAAGATGCTTTTGGGCCTAAGGCATGAAAATGAAGCTAATGTTTGCATCATTTATGAAGGTCATACTTCAAAGGTTGGTTCTTTTTTATGATAAATATTAAAGGTCAGTTCATGTGAGTAATTCCATATGTTTTCACATTATTCTAGCTCTTGTCTGTAGAAATGACATTTAACTAAAGTAAAAGCACTAGCAAAATTTTCTTTTATTATTTAAAAGCACATATAGATCATTGTCCATGTTTTTGTTCTCTTTGGAAAATCGATATTTATCTTGAATTCAACTTTAGCTCCTATAAAATAGCTAACCTACCATATACATGCTTTCCTAACAACTAGCCTATATCTAGTATCCTAACAAAGGAAAGAATAAGTTATTTACAAATATAGAAGGTAATTGTCAAATTTGTCTTTAAATAAACAACCAACTCCTTTGACATCCCTCATCAATTATCAAATTGATGGTGATCTAGAGAGTAGTAGTGATATGTGGGAGGGTAATAACTTGATGGTCAAAGGCCTCCTGAATGGTGTGACAGTCAACCTCCATGTGCTTCATGCGTTTGTCGTAGACAGGATTGAAAACAATTTGGATGGCACTAGTGTTGTCAGCATGCCCGAGTGTAGGTTGAACCTTGGAAAAGCCAAATGATCTCGGAGCAAGCAACAAACATGATGTGGTAGTCAGCCTCATTAGATGACTTGGAGACAAAGTCCATTTTCTTGCATTTCCAAGAGATAAACGCATCACCAAGAAACATATACCAGCTGGTAGTGGATTTCCTAGTATCTAGGTAACTAGTCCAATCAGCATCACTGTAGTTGTGGAGGATCGAAGATTCAAGATGATGTTGGATTCGAAAGTCCTAAAATCCATGCCATGACTTGTGCATCAATGACCGCCCACCTGGCGTGCTGTTCCTTGTCTTTGATTTTGTCAGGAGCAGGGCTGCTGCCATCTACATGGCCCCATAGATCCTTCCCTTTGACAAATATCATGAAGTGGAATGCCCATGCTGAGTAATTCTTGCCATTAGAATGAATCAGGAAAGTTTCAGACATTTCTGAAGACATGATGCCAAGATTGTTTGATCTAGAATAACTGAGAATAAGGAATGGCACTAGGACTAAGATGGACTTGAGGACAAGAGACAAGAAAAACAAACAAAGACAGAACTAGGTTAGGCTGAGAAAGGCTTTTATACAAACTTAGAATACTTTGAACAGGAAAAGTTGTGTTCCCTCTATGGAGAATCTTGAATAAAATTACATGCTAAATTCTAGCTCCTATAAAATAGCTAACCTACCATATACTTACTTTCCTAACAACTAGCCTACAGCTAGTATCCTAACAAAGGAAAGAATAAGATATTTACAAATATAGAAGGTAATTGTCAAATCTATCTTTAAATAGACAACTAATTCCTTTGAGAATTATAATAGAGATTCATTGTTAAAACTTCATTTTCTTAAGCATAAAAGTTATGCTGTGTTGATTTGCGAGGTTCATTTCTTGTCTCATTGTGGCCCTAATTGCATAGTAGTCAGTGGTTGTTTGGCCCTGCTAATTGGTCACCTTGCAGCTATTGTGTGGTGACTGCACTATATGGTAGATGCTTACCAAACACTGCTATCACTCTACTACAACTTCTTTATCCTACAAAAATAGTTGGAAGTTGATTTTAGAAAAACTAGAGTTGTTGCTTTTGTTCGACAGTAATCATTGACAAGGCCAAACTGACCTATGAATTTCACATGTAATGCTCATTAGGTATGTCAAATTTCCATCCATTAATTCCAGTCTTCATCTCCAGAGTTATGCATCCTAGAATGTACTGAGTATCAATAATGGATGATGCATTCCTTATCACTGTGTGATGAATAACTATAATCTATAATCCAGACACTGTTCAGAAATATACTTCACTTTTCTGTCTATATGACTAAGACTGATATACCCTACTTCTTGGGAGTGCCTTTTTCTTTTGTGCATCAATGTATGGAATTATATTTGTATATGCATGCATCTTTATTTTATATATTTTAGTTACTTTTACTGGGTTCAATCCTAATACAGGTTGCAACTTTCCTCTTTCAGTTAGTTTGTCATGAATCAGGTTCCATAGTGTCATTCAACTTGAAAAGGCCTGATGGCTCGTGGTTTGGATACAGTGAGGTGGAAAAACTCGCTTCCTTATCTGGAATTCAGTTACGGGTAAAATTTGAGAAATTCTGAACCATTGGTGCATGTGTGTGTGGGTTTGTTTGCCATCTTCTGTGGAATGCTTGCCTCATATCTCTTTTTATTCAATTGCCAATTATCCAAATTGAAACTTTATTCCTATCCCACCATGAGTGGGAAGATCCAGATGATTTGACCATGTCACTAAACAACTGATATTATCTCTTACTAAAAAAAAGAAAAGAAATGAAGAGGTGGTCTTATCATTTTTATCAATTAATTATCCCACTTTCTTGTCACCTCTCTTTTCAATTTTTTATTTTATTTTATATTCTTTTCAAATAAACACTTCTTATTTTTTTCTTCAAAAAATAAATAAATAGAAAACAGTGCTTGTATATGCTTCTGGCAACATGACCCTGTTCTCACACCTTCAAGCATAATAAATACCAATGAGGTGAAATGGGACAGATGATTAAAAATGACTCTTCAATCAAATCTTTAATCAAAGGGGATTTGCCCATTTTGATTAAGATTGAGGTGAATACACAATTGTTCAAATTGTATAATCGTAAATTACTGACATTGCTAAATGACCTAAAACAATTTGATTATAATTCAATTTGTGATGATTATAGGTAGAAAGTTCATATTCTTCAGTCATTGATAAACAATTAGTTGGATCTTCTGATGGACACAGGATGTACTGTGTTATGTCATCTTTTTTATTAAAATTTTGTACATGATGTTCACACTCATGTTGATGATCTTGGAGAAATTTGAAGCTGTCAGCATCTAATCAATCTTCATTATGTGATGCTGATAATATTTGCTTTGTTACTTGTCTGCTTTTTTTTCTGTAGACAGGATGCTTTTGTAATCCAGGAGCATGTGCAAAATATCTTGGCTTGTCTCACCTGGATCTTCTTTCAAACTTAGAGGTACTTGTTCGCAATATCGTACTTAAAGAGACAAAGAAGAAAGAGTTGATTGAACTGTTATTGCTGGTGTATTAATTTCATTACATTGGTTTAATGCAAATTGATGCATTTTAATGCCTTTTTAATTCTTCTTTTAAATTCAGGCTGGTCATGTTTGCTGGGATGATAATGATATTATACAAGGAAAACTAACTGGGGCTGTTAGAGTGTCATTTGGTTACATGTCTACGTATGAAGATGCCAAGGTAGGTGCTTTACAGTCCAATTTCAAGGAGAATGGATTATCCGGGTGTTTCTTATTCTTTATATCCATGCAGATTCTATTCTACTTAATTACAAAGAAATGGCATTTATCTAAATCTTTAGTAGCACTCATGGTTGTTTTAAATGTATTGGTTGTAAGAAAGTGAAGTTCCCAAAGAATTTATCAGATGCTGTTAGGTCTTTAATGTAATACGGGTTTCGTTAGCTGATTTCTCTTGTTTTCTTTTCAATTTTGGATGTGCAGAAATTGATTGATTTTATCACAAGTTTATTTGTATCAAAGCCAAATAAGTCAGAAAACTGGAATATGTTGAGAACAAAATCCATCCTCTTGTCAAATGAAGGTTAGTTTTCACTTTGCTTTGCACTCCTGTGAATGTAATCAAAATTTCACATCTTTATACCTTAAAACTCCCAGTGGTCAATAGTAGAGTGTACACATTGATGTCGCTTAATATCCCTTCAAAATTTGTTAGACTAAAGACTACTGATTTTTTTGTGAAACATGGTTTCCTTCAACTGTCATCTGATTCTTTGCTGACACTGCAGGCCATGAAAGAAAAGCTGGTTATTACCTCAAGTCTATAACAGTTTACCCAATAAAATCATGTACAGGATTCAGTGTGGAAAGTTGGCCTCTGAGCAGCACTGGTAGCTATTTGTTTTTCTTTTTAACACTACATGAGCCTTTCAATTGGAATGTGGGATCACATAGATTTGTGAACCATCTGTATATTTTATTTTTTCAATTTCTTTGTTTTTGTACTAGGTTAACAAGCATCATTAAAAAAATGAGTATCTTTAACAAATTGAAGATGCAGGCAAACTAGACAGTATTGGCACTAGGCAAATGCAAAAAGTTCAATGTTTTTGATTTCTCTTTTATCATATTTTTGTTTCCTAATGTTAAGAGAATTTTGTTGCAGTCACTTCCCCATGCCACTAGTTTTCAATTTGTATTAACGGACAGACAACTTCTTATTGGATCTAATTCTGCATATTTTTTATTTTCTTTCTGAAAATGGTAATTACCAATCTTTTCCTGTAAATTGTGTGGCTATATCCTGTTTATAGTTATAGTCACAATCCCATAAATTAGCTATTAAGTGGACATGCCATACACTAAATAAATATGCTAATCCTTGTTACTGTCAGGAAGAGTGCATATACTATATAAAGCTTGAACCTTAGCTATACAGTTAGTGAGATTCCTTAATAATCCCCTCTGACATTATGTGACACAATTAAATGAAGAAACCTAGCCCACAGCTGAAACTAAACTGGCAGCCTTTGAGTGAGTAATGTGCATGACACACATACACACACATTTATAACGAGTATGATATATATAGCATATGACCATTCAAATATAATGAGACATGAGACTGTTAGAGCATTCAAAACTGAAAAACTTGAGCTTTCATTTAGCAGCTTTTAAAGTATATTATCCAGCCAAAAATCAATCACAGCTAAGGTGGGATCTAATAGCATGTCTTTTTGAAACATTTTATTGAGGTGTAGTCTCAACATTTACTGGAATTGTAGATAGAAATCATAGATTATGGTATACATGAATTATGTTTTGACTTCTACTGCTGGCTTGAGTAGGTTTGCAACATGATCGAGAATGGCTTCTTAAAAGTCTAAGCGGTGAAATCCTTACACAGAAAAAGGTGAACAAAATTATGTTTGTGGAATGGCTGTCATTTTCTTGTTTTCCTTCCTAGATAAAAGGTTAATAAATCTGAATTTCTTTTGTAGGTTCCTGACATGAGCTCTATTAGTGCTTATATTGACCTCAATAAGGGAATAATGTTTGTAGAATCCCCTCGATGTAGAGAAAAATTGGAGATCAACCTGAAGACAGATTCATATCCAGGTGGGATAGAGGAGATTGAGTTGCATGCCCAGAGGTATGGTAATACTGATTTTGAAGTTGTAAGTGCTAGTAGTTTCATGCTGTATTCTGGAATTTTATCAATGTGGCCTTTTTGTTGGACTATCTGAAGATGAGTAATATTGACTTCATTTGTTTTCATAATATTGTGTGAAATGTGAATATTCAGTTGTGAAGTTGTTGCTTTATAAATACTTTTGGAATATTATTCATATCATCTTACTTCTGAATGTTCTCTTAGTTTTATCCATGATAGGAAGCATGGTTCATACTCAGTGTGAGGGTTATGATGGTTGCTTGTTCATGAAGCAGATATGAAGTCCAATATTATGAGAATGATGTCGACTTGTGGTTTAGCCGTGCTGTTGGCCATCCTTGCTCTTTATTAAGATGTTGTAGTTCCCAGAATTACTCCAGCTTGAAGAAGAATAAAAGCAGGAACTTGTGCAGAGATGTGGAGAGCAGATTGAATTTTGCCAATGAAGCTCAGTTCTTATTGATATCAGAGGAGAGTGTGTCCGACCTCAACAACAGATTGAGCTTAAGTATGTTCCAGTGCGCACTATTTTGCCCCACAACTTCACATTCACAGAACAAGCTCATACTCGCACTCTTTTCGACTGAATAATTTATTTTCCACAAGAAAATGAACTTTGCTAGTTCTGGTTGTTGCATGGAAAGAAATGTGATTTTATTGATGATCATAGAAATATGCATAAAATTGATGAGAAACCATTATTGTTGCTAGTAGATGCACAAAAAGGAACTCGTGGAACATCAGTTCAAATCAATCCAATGAGATTCCGGCCCAACCTGGTTGTATATGGAGGTGAGCCTTATGCCGAAGATGGATGGCTAAATATCAAAATCGGAAATAAGAATTTTATGGTAAGTCACTGTAATTTCTGTAATACTTGAATATTAAAAAACCTGAGCTTGTTGACACAGTACAGTTATATGAACTTGCTATACTTTTCAATGTCCTGTTTAATTTTCCCTGCATTACTTGTTATGTATGGTTTAGAGTCCTTTACAAGTTCATTAGCAACTAGGAGATTCCTTGAGTTTTCACCCTTCTTCCAACACAAGTCCAGAAAACATTTGCAAGTGATAGTCAATTTGATTTGTACTTTTAAGAATGGGAAGTTATAATTTGACTCAGGAACGTAATTACTCATATTTAAGGGCTACCAGTAAACCTCTGGAACTTAACATACTCAGTGGATTGATATACATTTTTCAGATTGAGCATTGAATCTCAATGTCACTTCTTTCATTTGCTTTTGTTAACAGTCGCTGGGTGGATGCAACCGCTGCCAGATGATCAATTTAGTTCATCAAGCTGGACTAGTGCAGAGGTCAAATGAGCCTTTAGCAACTTTGGCTTCATACAGGAGAGTGAAGGTTAACCATCACAGCCCTAGTCAAATATGTTATCTTTGTTGATCTCAATTCATAGCATTCAGTAAATTAAATTATGCTCCTTGCAGGGGAAGATTTTATTTGGAATATTGTTGAGATATGAGATTCAGGATAAGATGGGGATGCAAACAGGGTCATGGCTTCGAGTGGGAGAAGAAATACATCCAAATTCAGAATAGGCAATATTGCAAAACAAGAAATTGCCAACCTATAAAGCACATACATAAGATCCAATCTCTAGAGCAGTCAATATACATGCAAGCAGCAGCTTGGATATATAGTATACAACTAGCTCGAGTTTCGAATTAAACCGTGTGAGAACTGATCCAAAGTGAATTATTATATTTAATGTGTCCAAATTCAACTTGGATGACAAGTAAAAACATGACAGCTTTAGAAAAAAACTTGAAGATAATTTTTTTTTTTAATATTGAAACAATACTAGATTGGATTGACCTCGGTTATCCTATGATCTGGGTCATGGATTTTAATATGTTTAATAATTTTGTTGTTTTTATAAATTATTTTTATTTAATTTTATGATATCATTAGACGCCTGCAAAACCTAAAAAGATGTTTATTTGAGATCATGATAACCCTATAGAAAGTAAAAAAAAAACCATGAATTTCATTTCTCAACCAATCTAATAATGAAGAAGAGTGAAATAAAAAAAATAATAGAAAAATTAAAGGATTAGAAATTATAAAAAAATCC
>Ga0307515_10017961_pt1 | contig 12842 bp, 9 predicted proteins | sample 17_EM_MG_FD_194513 | JGI IMG/M metagenome (GOLD analysis project Ga0307515, IMG submission 194513) | Populus trichocarpa ectomycorrhiza microbial communities from riparian zone in the Pacific Northwest, United States - 17_EM | ecosystem: Host-associated > Plants > Roots > Unclassified | place... | reverse complement strand
AGCCACAACCCCGAATCAGTTTGCATCGAGGTGCTCGACACCGGCATCGGCATTCCAGAGAATCAACTCGAGCTCATTTATGACGAGTTCTTTCAAGTCGGCGTGCCGACGAATAGCTCGCGCGATGGCTACGGGTTGGGACTGAGCATCGTGCGGCGGCTCGCGAAGCTATTGAACTTGTGCCTGGAAGTCCGATCGGAAATGGGCAAAGGCACGGCGTTTTCGATCGAGCTGCCGCTTGCGAAAGCAAGCGACGTGGAGGAGAAAGCCGCGCGGGCGCCGCGGCGTGGCGCAATCGATCAGACCCTCGCAAGAAAACATTTGCTGTTGGTCGAAGACGATCCCGCGGTACGCAAGGCCACGCGAATGCTGCTCAAGGTCGAAGGCTATCACGTCACGCCGGTTGCATCATTGAGCGAAGCATTGCAAGCGATCCAGGACAACCCAGCCATCGACGCCGTCGTTACGGATTACCACCTCGCGGGCGGCGAGACGGGAATCGAAGTGATCTCCGCGGTGCGCGAACGCTTGGGCGTGACGTTCAGAGCCATTCTTGTCACGGGCGATACGTCGTCGGCGGTTCAAGCACTGAGCCGCGATGCGCATTTGCGCATCGCCAGCAAGCCGATCAAAGCTGATGAGCTGTTATCCGTGCTGAAAGCACTGCTGACTTCCTGATTCGCGGCGACTTTGCGCCCGGAGCGCGAGCGCTTTCGCCCGCGGGCTTCAATGAAGTTGCGACAAGTAATCCGCCACGCCTTCGAAATCTTCCATCACAAAGCCTTTCAATAGCCGCTTATGGGCGCTCGAAAGATTGGGCCTGCGGCCTTCGGCGGCGTCGTGCATCTGGCGAAGCAGATAGTCGTAGTGCTGCGTTGCCAATCTGGGCACCTGTTTCTTTGGATCCCCTCCACCGGCTGCGCCGTGACAACCGGCGCAGCGCTGCGCATAGGTCTCCGCGCCCTCTTTGCTCTGCGCTCCGTCGCCGGTGGTCGCGCGTGTGGCGCGCTCCAGGCCGGCGGCATAAGCGGCCACATCAGCAACGTCCTGTGCATCCTGAAGCACGTGACGATCCGCGATGCGCTCCATGCGAATGTCCCACCGTTTGGCATGCCGGTAATCGACGAGCTGTTTTGCGATAACGGATGAATGCTGGGCGGCAATGATCGGCACCGAGCCATCCGGCGCGCCGAGCCCATCTGCCCCATGACAGCTCACACAGTTGCGAAACAATGCGGCCCCGTGCTCGACATTGGGTGTTTGCCGCAAGACGGATCGGATGTCCTGTGCGGCGGCGGCTGTTATAAAAAAGTTTGCGGCGACCCAAAAGGCAAATGCTTGCCAAGGCGATCGAATTCCGATTTTCATGTGCAGGCCTGGGTTGCGGAACGGTTAACCAAACCGGGCGCACAGCATTGCATTGATTGGCGTAATGGCGTCTCCGTATTTATGCTCAGGTCGCCGCGCGGAGCGGGCCGTCGTGTCATTTTCAGGACAAGGCCCGATTGGCCCCTTAGATCCACTAGCGACTAAGCACTTCTCCCGATGCACGACGCGGGCTGGATTGCCAATCTCAGGCGCAATCGGTCCGTCAAACCGAATTCGACCAGGAGGAGCGTCGCCATGAGCGAAAGAGCTCGTCGGCTTGCTTCACGCGTACTTGCCGTTAGCGGCTGCCATGCCCATGCCGGGCCGGGTGGACAGCCCGTGGCCGGATGGCTCATCGTTAAAGCTGACTCACGCGCGGCTGCCTCCGCCCGGCGTAAGAACCTCCCAAGGTTTGTATGCCGCCTGAGTTAGAGCGAGGAATTGAACAGATGAGCGGTGACTTGAAACACTGTGCGGCCTGTGGCCGGTCACTTGCGTCGGCGACTCGCTCTGAAGAGCGCCGATCGTCCAACCGGCAAGCCGAAAAGGGGATGCTGCTATCGGGCCGCATGATGCAAGTCTCGCGCTTGGCGACCATCGGTGAGATGACATCCGGCGTGGCTCACGAGTTGAACCAACCGCTGGCTGCCATCGCGAATTACGCACAAGCGAGTGTCCGACTACTCAGTAGCCCTACTCCGGACATAGCCGATGTCCGCGAAGCGCTCGAAGAGATTGCAGCACAGGCTGTGCGCGCGGGAGACATCATTCGGCGCATGCGCAATTTGGTTCGGGCCGAAGAAGTCGAGCGTGTGCCCACCGATTCCAGCGCGCTGGTCGAGGAGATGTTGGACTTGCTACAAGCCGACGCGCGCGCGCACGACACAGGGCTGAAGCTAAGCTTGGCGCGCGATCTGCCGAACATCCTCGTCGACCGGGTTCAGATCCAACACGTGCTGCTGAATCTCGTTCGCAATGCGATGGAAGCGCTGGGCGCCGTTCCCCCGAATCAACGCGAAATCATTGTCGGAACCCGGGCGGTGCCCGACGACAATGTCGAGATTTATGTCGCCGACAGTGGTTTGGGCATTGACCCGACAGTGCAGAAGCACTTGTTCGAACCTTTTTTTACGACTAAGCCGGCGGGCACGGGCCTTGGGCTCGCCATCGGCAATACAATCGTGCGCGCGCATGAAGGCACGTTCGGGTATCGTCCCAACACGCCTTCGGGCGCATGCTTTTTCCTTCGTATTCCTTCGATTGTGGGAGCGCGGTCATGAAGCGGTCATGAAAGAGAAGCCGGCGGCCGTATTCATCGTCGATGACGATGAGGCTGTGCGCAGCTCATTGAGGTTCGTCTTTAAATCGGTCGGCCTCACGGCCACGCCGTTCGCTTCCGCTCAGGCGTTTCTCGACGCGTACGATCCGAATCAGCCCGGCTGTTTGGTGCTCGATGTGCGCATGCCCGGCATGAGCGGCTTGGCGCTCCAGGAGCAGCTCAATTTAAAGGGCGCGATGCTCCCCGTCATTTTCATCAGCGGACATGGCGACATTCCGATGGCAGTGGAGGCGATTCAACACGGCGCCTTCGATTTTCTGCAGAAGCCGTTTCGCGATCAGGATCTCATCGACCGTGTGCAGCGCGCCCTCGCCAAAGATGAAACGAATCGGGTGCAGCTCAAAGAGCGCAACCGCATTCAAGAGCGCTTTGAGTCGCTCACGCCGCGCGAGCGCGATGTGCTAGCGTTGATGACATCAGGCAGGGCGAACAAAGTCATGGCCGCGGAGCTCGGTCTGAGCCAGCGCACCATTGAAATTCACCGCGCTCATGTGATGGAGAAAACCGGCGCGTCGTCGCTCGCACAACTCGTGCGCATGGCGATGGAGCTGAACTGGTCACTGCCCGAGCCCACGAGCCGCGCTTAGCGCGCCATCCTTCTTGAATGCTTTCAAAATCAGCAGATCGCATTCGATGCTTTCGAGGATCTGCGAAACCGTGGCCGCGCCCAGCGTGTCACGATCCCGCGAACGCGCCGCCACGCCGATAGCCAAGATGTCCGCGCGATACTGCTCGGTCACCGATGCCATGCTGTGCTTGTCGCGCAACGTATGAGTATCGACCCACTCACCGTCGACCGCTCTGCTGAGCGACTGAACGTAGACGATTAGCGCATCCTCCAGAGAGGACCTGCGTTCGTCTGTACCACATGCTTTGAGCGCCGCGACGATGACAGGCTGAACCGGCCACGGCTTGGAGTGCACAAGCAATACGGGCGTTGCGATTTGATGCGTCAGTATCCACGCGGTGCGTTGTCCCGTTGATCTAGTCAAGGTACCGCGTAAGGACGCATCCTTGATGATCAAGTCCGGCTTCGATTTCGCGACATGCTGCAGAATTCCGGGCTCGGACATGGTGTGCCACTCTGCTGTCACGCTAACTTGAAGTCCATCGACGCGAACGCGTTCCGCCATTTGCTCAACATCGTCGAGACGCCGCTTTCGCAGCAGCTGCTTGTAGGCCTGAATGCTCTTGTCTCCACCCACCCAACTGTTCGGGAGGTTCGACTCGACGTCGCAGGCAAAGAGCTCGATCGCACCGCCCGCATGCGCCGCGATGCGTGCCGCCTTCTCGAGACAGGGATGCCGATGAGCCGCCGGATTGACGATGACCAGAATTTTACCGATCGCCTTGTGATTCACGGCAGCGGTGGATCCACGCACTACGTCACATCGAGGCGGGACCAGGTCATTCACTCAGTATCTCCTGTTTGGTGATACGGACGTTACACGCTCACGGCAACGTAGGTATCGGAGCAAACAGCTAGGGCTCTGAGTGTTTTCACTGAGTCCACCTAGGGGCCCTCGCCATGGCGGAGCGGTGATAATCGTGTCGCGATTGGCCGAGCACGTTGAGAAGTCTGCTGATCGCTTAGGTATATTCCTCCCGCGGCCGATCCTTTACCAAAGCCAATACTGTGCCGACCCCTCCTCAGGCGAGACACGAATGCATCAACGGCGTACCTCTCATCTTAGGGACAAGACCCAAGCGGAAACGCGCCTCGCTTCTTACGCGAATCTGTGCCAAACGTTGCTGCCGGATATTACGGGTGTTTGTCTCTTAGTTTCGCAATTCGAGGACGCGGGCAGCAGCGGCACCCTCGATTGCGCCACAGCCGCCGCCTGGCTGCGCGGCATGCGGTGGGAAGAAAGGAAGCCGAGCGCGGCGCCGATCGCAAGTGAGGTCAGTGACCATCAATCTTTGATCGCGCTACCGATGCTGCGAGGCAACGGCAGCTTAATGGCGACCCTGTGTGTGCAATTGCCGAGCATCTGCGCAATCAAGTTGGAACCCCATCCGGCGACCGGAGCCTTGCAGGTCCTGCGGCCGGCGTTAGATTGCCTGCATCGTGAGCTCTCGGTTGCGGACGTTGAGGCGTCTCGCGTTCAGGATGCCGTCGAACAAACCCAAGAGCTCGAATGGCTTTTCGATCTCAGCAACACACTGAGAAGCGCATCGGGTGACCAGCACGCGCTCGAAGCACTACTCGCCGCGGGCACGCGGCGGCTGGCGAGCAACCTGGGCACGCTCTTCATTCCGAAAAAGTCGATCTCGATCCGTTTCGAGTCGGCGCCGGGCAAGCAGCGCTCGTTACTCCCGGCCTGCGAGGAAACACAAGGTCACTTGCTCAAGTGGGCCCAGCTACAGCACCGAGCACTGGTCCTCAATAAACCGATGCCGCAGTCGAGCAGCGCCATACCGTGCAAGATTCTTTCAGTACCGGTTTTGTATTCGACGGGTCGCCTCGCGGGCATTCTCGCCTTCTTCAATTCGATGGAGGAGCCCGACTACGACAAGCGCCAGGTTTCTCTTGCGCAGCATCTCGGTCGGCAAGTAACGCACTTGCTGGAGGCCGCGTCGGATCTCATGACCGGCCTGCACTCGCGCCAAGCGTTCGAGCAGCTTTGCGACGCGCAAGCGGCCAGGGTGCCGAAACGCCTGTTGTGTCTCATGTATATCGACATAGACAGGCTGCACGTCATCAACGAGCTGCATGGATTGGAAATCGGAGATGAGGTGATCGTTCGCACCGCCGATCTTCTGTCCGCGCCGTTTATTCCTGAAGGGGCGATCACCGCTCGAATCTCCGGAGATCGCTTCGCGATAGCCATTGCGGGCATTGAGCCCAACGACGTTGCCGCGATCGCAGGGCGCTTACAGGAAGCGGCCCAGCGCCTGATCATCGGCCCGGATGAAAACAGAGTCGAAGTCTCTCTGAGCTGCGGTATCGCGGCGCTGGTCGACATGCCTCAGGGCACGGCACGAGCGCTGGCCGCAGCCGAGATGGCCTGCAAAACCGCGAAAAAACGCGACAGCAATCGCGTGGAGGTTTACCGGTTTGATGACTTAAGCATGGTGCGCCGTCACGACGATGTCGTAGCCGTCTCGCGTTTGAGAGTAGCGTTGCGTACCGATCGACTGCTGCTCTACGCGCAGCGCATCGAACCGTTGCTCGATAAGTCGCTGCCTGGCGGTTATGAGTTATTGATCCGCGTCCGCGACGCCGCGGGGGCGATTGTCCGGCCCGGCGACTTGATCGCCGCCGCCAACCGCTATCACATGTTGCCATCCATCGATCGATGGGTGATCGATCGTGCGTTCGCCCTGCTGTCACCGTTGAGAGGAATACTCAAGCAAACGTATGTGTCTTTCTCGATCAATGTTTCCGGCCAATCGATGAGCGATGAGATTTTCATCGATCAGTTCATCAAACAATTACGGGATTCGGAGATTCCTCCTGCCGGCATAATGGTCGAGATCACAGAACAAGCTGCGGTCGGCAGCGTTGCAAAGGCCGCCGAGATGACTGAGCGCTTGCGTAAAGCGGGTTGCCGGGTGGCGCTGGATGACTTCGGCGTAGGCGCCAACTCGCTCGCGTACTTAAAAGGGTTGAAGGTCAACCGAGTTAAAATCGACGGCAGTTTTGTGAAGGACTTACTCACCAACCGCCAATCGCAAATGACGGTCGAAGCCATCATCCGGCTCGTGCGCGGCATGGGCATCGACGTTGTTGCCGAACATGTCGAAACAATTGCCGTCTCCCGCAGGCTTGCGCAATTAGGCGTCGACTATGCTCAGGGTTATCTTTACGGCAAACCCAAGCCTCTCGAAGACGTTCTGAAAGCTCTTCAGCTAGAGGATTCCGCCGAGCGCCACACGCTTTCATTGGAGATTTGATGGGGGAAGCGGCGCTCACCGCCAGCGAGGCAAAGAATCCCCGTGCGTCGGTCGCCGAGTTTTGCAGTCTAGTTGACAGTACAAAGGAGCGCGGAAACCGACTAGCTCCGAGGTTACTATGCATGCGCCATGAAGCAGTTCATCGAAATTGCCGGTGCGGCGTCCATTGGATTTGTGCTGGCCACTTTGTATCTGCGGCACGAACGAACATCTGTCGGCACGCAGGTGGAAAGTGCTCCGTCGCCGAGCATGACAGCGGAACATTTGCCGTCTGCTCCGCCGATAAGCTCCGGAGTTATCGCCAGTCACCAAAAATCCGCAGACGCGACTCAGCGCTCCACGAAACCGAGCGCTGCCGCTGCTCTGACGACGCCGTCCACTCAAGCCGATGACCTCTCCCGGCTGGTCGAGATTCGCGAGCTCGACGAGTACTTCGGTGGCGTGTCGAACATTTCACCGCTCAATGCCGAACAGAAGAAAGCGCTGCTCGAATCCAAACTTCGGCACAAAAAACAGTTCGACCTTACGCTGAACGATTCGGGGGCCACACGCAATTCCCTGTCGACATCGGAGCGCGAGCACGCACAAATCACTACGGCTCGCGCTCTGAGAGATTTTCACGACGACTTTCTAATCGATGCGAAAGCTTTACTGACCGAGCAGCAATACACCGCGCTTGCAGACTTCGAAGCCACCGAGCTCAAGCGCCGCATCATAGAGCTTGAAGTGCAGATCAACTCAAAGTGACCGGCGTCGTTGGAATCGCACGATCCGCTCGCCGACCGCGATAATGTCTCCATTTCGTCCGTTGATCGCGGCGCCGCGAAACGACCGGCGCGTATGGCTCGACAATCGATTCCAGGTTTTTCCCCTATCCGCGGAGCGCAGCATCACACCGCGCTGGCCTAATACGATGAAATAGCCGGATCCAAGCTCGAGAAGCCCTTTGCGCAGTTCGGCATCCGTGCCCGTTGCGGCGGTCGTCCAAGTGCCACCTCGGTCTTCGGAGCGAAGCATTGCACCCTGCTCGCCGAAAGCGATCAGCGCGCCCGTGCTGGGATCTCGCATCATTCTACGCAGCCCTGGCTCGATACCCGTGTCGAGCTTGCGCCACGACGAACCATAGTCGGTTGAGCGCAGTAGGGTTCCATGAGCACCGACGGCGAAGAAAGTGTTCGTGCTTTCGTCGGCGAAAGTGCCGAACAGGTCGTCTTCCACATTCGACGCCACTTGCGACCAAGATTGGCCGGCATCGTCACTCCGGGCCACGGCGCCGCCCTGCCCCGCGGCGATGTATGTGGCGGCCGCAGGCAACGCACTTGCGGTCCAAAGTTCACGATTGCCGGCGGCTGTGTCGACATCTTGACGCCGTGGCTCGGCATTCGCGCCCACCGCGACAGGCTTCCAGGTAATGCCGCCGTCGCTCGATCCATACACTGTCCCGCGCGCCTGCAACACGAACACTTGCTTGCGCCGCGGATCGATGAAGCTCCAAGGAAACGCTTCGTTTGCCTCGAGCGGCGTCCAATGTCGAACGCTCCATGTTCGTCCCTGGTCGGTCGAACGGATGATCGTTCCCGGCGGACCCGCCGCGATCAGCGCACTCAATTTCGGCTCGACGACTAGCGCTCGCAAGTTTGGCGGCGTGTTCATATCGGGATAGGTCACGTTTACAAACTGCCAGCTCGCGCCGCCATCTTCGCTCCGGACAATTCCACCCAACTCGCCGCTCGCCACGACCACATCGCTGTCAGAAACGCTAACGACCTCACGCAGGCTGAGATTCAACGCCGGCGTAAGTGTTTTCCAGTGCTTTCCTGCATCGGAGGATTCCGCAATGAGCCCGCCATCGCCGAACAAGATCAGCTTTCGCCGCCGCACATCGTGCACAAACGACTCGATGTCCGCCTGCAAGCCCGCATCGATCTTCGCCCACCGATACCCCCCATCCGTCGATCGCAGCACGGTGCCGTGATATCCCACGGCGAGCAAAGTGTTCTCCGCCGGGTCGTAGCGAACGGCGCTCAGATAATTTCTCGTGGCGGCGGGTTGAGCTTCTATCAGCTGCCAGCTTCTACATTCGTCGTCGGACAAGAAAACGTGACCGGTGTGACTCGTGAGCACGAGCGTTTTGTGCCTGGAATCCCAGGTATTTCCTGTAATGAACGCGTTCGTGCCGAGAGTTGTCAGGCTCCAGTGGCGTCCCCTGTCGTCAGACACCGCGATCCTTCCCAACGCGCTGGTCGCGATCAAACGAGTACCGCACCAGGCAAATGAATTGACCGGCGTCGCCGGCAGCGGCATGTCGACTTTTCCGAGACTCCATGTTTGCCCGCCGTCCGTCGACAGTCCGACGACGCCTTCATCGCCACCGACAAAGACATCGCTCGACTGCGAGTCCGCATAGACCTTCTGAAACGTCACATCGAGCCCGGTGTGAAGCGCTTTCCAGCTGTTACCGGCATCCGTCGATCGCAAGATCGTGCCGTGCTCGCCGACGGCGATCCACGCACGACTGCGCGCATGATATGTCACTGACTTTAAGTTGCTGTCGCGCTGCTCGCTGCGCACAACTCCCCCTTCACTTCTAACGATCACTCCGCCGTCCCCCACCGCGACAATCACCCGTTCCGCGCCGTCGATAGCCGCATCCACCAGATCCACGTCGACCGGCGAAACGACGTTCCGCCACCCTGCCTCTTTCCGATGCAACTTCATTGCACCATCGCTGCCCCACAGAAAACCGAAACTCGACTGTTGCGCAAACAAACCTCCGACCCACTTTGGATTCATGACTTGAGCGTCGTACTGAGCGTCCTTCGCCCATGCCAATTGCGGCATGGCAGCAATGGCGCTGTATGCAATTAAAACAGCCCCATAGAATCCAAAGACTGCACGCGTCGCTCTCGAACCTAAGACGAAAAAATGTCCATGCATTGGCGTCCCCCCGTTTCCAGAGACACTGGTCCGCGTTGACACCGGTGTCAATCTGGGCGTAGCGTCGCCCCGTGCGAGTGCAAACAGGGAAGTCCTTTGATCAATTCAAGGAGGGGACATTTATGCTTCGTAAACTTTTTCTTGCCTCTGCCATGTTAGCGGTCACATCGACTGCTTTCGCGGCCAAAAACAGACCTGATGGTTACGTGACGATCTGCAAAATCGGCGAGTCCTGTTCAGTGGCCTCATCGACTAATGTTGCTTTCGGTGCAGCCGATACATTCGTGTTCAAAGTTCTCAGCGGCACCTTTTCCTGCACGGTCGCGACATTCGGTTCCGATCCGATTCCATCCAAATCAGTCAAAGAATGCTCAGCGCCCTCGGGAGGGGCAACGCCGCCGCCGACGGATCCCCCGCCGACAAATCCACCGCCGACGAATCCACCGCCGACAGGCTCGATCAGTGGATCGTCCTGCTCCACGAACGGAACGCAAGTCGCCGTGAATGAAACCATTCGCGTGACGAGCGGCACCTACGACGGCGGCTGCAGACGTTTCCAAGCCGGCTCCGGCCTCGGCGACGGCAGTCAGGAAGAAGGCCAGGATCCCGTGTTTCGCGTTGAGAACGGTGCAACTTTGCGCAACGTTGTTATCGGTACCAACGGTGCGGACGGCATTCACACCTACAACGGCGCCACGCTCGACAACATCTACTGGATGGATGTAGGCGAAGACGCGATGACGATCAAATCGTCCGGCACGACGACGGTGAGGAACATCGAAGGCTATAACGGCAGCGATAAGTTCTTCCAAGTCAACGCGGCTTCGACGCTTAACGTCAGCAACTGCATCATTCACAACATGGGCAAAGCGCTGCGGCAGAATGGCGGCACGACTTTCAGAGTCACCGTGTCATTCGACAGTTGCGACATCAACAACATGAACGAAGGTATTTTCCGCACGGACAGCTCGAGCAGCACGGCTCGTATAACCAACAGCCGCTTTCATAGCGCGGGAACGGTCTGCATCGGCCCATGGGCCGGTTGCGCCCAATCCGGTAACACGAGCTATTAGCCGCCGGGAAGCTTCGTGAGCTCGCGGTGAAGACGTCCGCAAGCACCCCGGAGGCGGAATGCCTCCGGGGTCTTTTTGCACCTAGCCCGATCGCGCAGAGGAGATCAGAATAGCTCGAGCGTTTTGCTTGGAGCATTCATGTCACGCCTTACCGCGACTGTCGTCGGTCTTTTCGCTCTCCTTTCAGCTTCTGCCACCTATGCGGCCGACAGTTGGAAACAGGGAATCAACTACTTCCTAATCACGCCCACGCAATCGACAACCGTCGCCGCGGGAAAAATTGAAGTGCTCGAGGTGTTCTCTTACGGATGCCCGGCATGCAACAGCTTTCTTCCAACCATGAGCAAGTTAAAAGCTGCATTGCCAGGCAATGCGCAACTCGCCTATTTGCCCGCCTCGTTCAACGCAGCCGAGGATTGGCCCATGTTCCAGCGAGCCTTCTTCACCGCGCAGGCGCTTGGGGTGGTCGATACCACTCACGACAGCCTGTTCGATGCGGTGTGGAAAAACGGAGAGCTGGCCATCTTCGACCCGGCCAGCCGCCGGTTGAAAACGACACTGCCGTCCATAGACGACGCCGCACGTTTTTATGCCAGTCACGCGGGCGTGAAGCGGGATGAATTCTTGAACGCGGCGCGATCTTTCTCAGTCGAAACGAAGATGCGCGCGGCGGATCAGCAAATCCTCGCCAGTAAAGTCGATCGCACGCCAACGATCGTCGTCAACGGCAAATACAGGCTGCACGCGGAATCGGCGGGCGGGAACGATCAACTCATCGAGCTCGTTAAGTGGCTGGTCGCCAAAGAAAGCGGCAAAGCAAGCTGAGAGACGCGCCGCAGCGCTCCCGTGCATCTGGACGTGATCTCGATATGACATTGCCGCCATAGGCATTGACTTGGCGTTCGATCATCGATCGTTCTGCGTGTGCTCGCGTATCCAAGTCTCGACAGACGCGAGCCGCTTCTGCCGCACCTCGCTCCGCAGGGAGATCGCCGCGCGGGCGCTGGTGATTTCGCCAGTGTCCACGCGCCCACGATGTGAGGCAGCGAAAGCGTCGAGCCTGCTCGCCATCTGAGTATCGCCACCGTTCGATGCGATCTTTGGCATCAGCTCGCCTTGCGCGCCCGTTTCGAGTCTCGACTGAAGATTCGTGAAATTCGCGCTCGCAAACTGGAAGACCAAATCCGGGTGCCGCCGCGCGGCTGTGTAGAGCAGCGTGGATATGGCCTCATAGGGAATCGATTCGTCGAGCGTGGCCGCCAAGGCGTGCCGCACGACTGATACCGACTGGGCACTTGCAGCGGCAGCAAGAGTTTGCTTCTGGACCGCAAGATTGTCGGACACTGCGGCCTGCGCAATGAGTTTTCGCAACACCGTGTCATCCGCCCCCATGCCGGCCACTCGCAAGATTGCCGCGCGTATCGGCGGCGGCATGAGCCACGGTTCTTGTTCCGCGCCATTAAAACGGCGCAGCGCTTCGGATCGCGTCGCCGCGTCCTCCAGCTGACCGAGTGCTTCGATCAAGCGTGCCCGCACAATACTAAGCGTTGCTGCCTCCGGCGGACGGGCCGCCCACCCGATTGCCGTGAGTAGACGGGAAAGCCGACCGCGCGCGAACTGCCGATAGCCCGACTGAAAAGGAGAGCCGTCGAAGTATTCGTCCAGCACTTGGAGGCTGTTCACCATCTGATACAGGACCCAAGGGTCTGCCGAAGCAGAGACATGCTCCGCAAGATCCAGATAGCGCCCGAATGAGGTGTAGCCGCCTTCCGCGAGACTGAAGCTGTCACTCAACAACCCTAACTGGTCCGCGGGTTGAAGCGCATCGAAGCGCGCCAGCAGGCTCGCAAACGCTGCGTCATCGTACTTCGTTCTAAAGTAACCGGTCTCTCCCAGATTGACTTTGACGGGCCCGCAGCCGCGCAGTCTCAGAAGAGTCGGCCGATCGCCGGAGACGATTCGCCGCGCCTCATCCTTAGAACCCACGATCGCCGAGATGACTGGAACATGCCAAGTACGCGATGCTTTCGAGCGCTCGTCCAATCCAAAACGAGTTTGCCGAATCATGAGCTGAGTCGTGCTCGTTTGCGGGTCGCACGTCACCGCCGATACTTCGATCAAAGGTACGCCGGCCTGCAAGATGAAATCATCGCCGATGCTCGCGACAGGAATCGCAGTGACCGTCTCTAATGCTTTCCAAACATCGGGCGTTGTCGTTGTAGAGAACG
>Ga0307515_10017960_pt1 | contig 12842 bp, 9 predicted proteins | sample 17_EM_MG_FD_194513 | JGI IMG/M metagenome (GOLD analysis project Ga0307515, IMG submission 194513) | Populus trichocarpa ectomycorrhiza microbial communities from riparian zone in the Pacific Northwest, United States - 17_EM | ecosystem: Host-associated > Plants > Roots > Unclassified | place... | reverse complement strand
GCTCGTTCATACAGCTCTGTACCACTCACGCAGAATATACAACGGGATCAAGCGCGTGCAGACCGAGGAAGAGGACGTGCATGCGAAATTGATGCGCTCATACCCTGAGGTCCCCGACACCTGGTATGTGAGCATCTTCTTGGTGTTCTTTACGATGGCCATTGTCACTATCGAAGTCTGGCGTACGGATTTACCCGTGTGGGCACTCGCACTCTCTGTGCTCATTCCCGTGCTCTACCTGATACCATGCGGGTTTATCTTCGCGGTCACGGGTCAGCAAATAAGCATCAACCTTCTTGCGCAGATTATACCGGGCGCGCTGTTGAACGGTCGCCCGCTGGCGAACATGGTACGTGCTACCTTCCTATTTGCCAACGTTGGTACTCGAAACAAGGATGGAAAGACAACCAACAAGCTGGTGAATATGAATATTGGTCTATTTTCTTACGCAACCACCAGATCCTCAAAGCCTACACGATTCAGACGATGGGTTCGGCACTCTCTTTTACCCAAGATCTCAAGTTGGGCCACTACATGAAAATCCCTCCCCGTGCGTCGTTCGTAGCCCAGGCTGTCGCCACACTTCTCTCTGGGTTTTTGCAAGTCGGTGTGAAAACGGCGCTATTTACGACCGTGTCGGATATTTGTTCGGAGGACCAGAAAAGCATGCTCACATGCCCGAACAACCGCGTGTTCTTTAGCGCGAGTGCTATTTGGTGTGTCCCTTCTCCTCCTCTCTTCCCTGTTCCCTGGAGGGTTCACGAAGCCTGACGGCCGCGGTGGGGGATGGATTGTAGGGGCCTGATTGGACCGACTCGACAATTCGGCTCGGGATCGTTGTATCACGGTCATCTCTGGGCGTTACTTGTCGGTGCGTTCCTCCCACTCCCGTTCTGGTGGTGGCAGCGTCGGTTCCCGGATACACGCCTCAAGTTCATCAACATTCCTGTGTTCTTGGGCGGCGCGCAGTACATTCCTCCTGCAACGGGCATCAACTATACTAGCTGGTTCTTAGTCGGGTTTATCTTCCGTGAGTACCACCCCCCTCTCCTCTCCTGGACTTGATGACCAACGTCCCGCACAGAGAATCTCATTCTCAAGCGTAATTTCCGGTGGTGGTCCAAATTCAACTACATCCTTGCCTCAGCGCTCGACTCGGGGACGATGTTATCCCTCATCTTTATCTTCCTCACTCTTCAGTTACCTAAGGGCAACACGATCTCCTCCTCGATCAGCTGGTGGGGGAATACCGCGCCATTCGAGAGTACGTTCCCTTATGCCTTCTTTAAGCGCAACGCTGACCCTTACTGGTGTGAATAGCTCTGGATGGGATGAACCCGCTGCCTGCGTTGAGAAAACTAGCCCCGGGCGAGTCGTTTGACGTCGCTCCGGGATGATACATGGACCCCCACATACATTTTCCTCTATCCTCAACCTAAGTACTTCTCACCTCTATTGACAGCCACTTTGAAAGTGCAGAGCCCACTGTATTGCGAGTCATCCGAGTTATTAACAGCATTGTGTCCTTATCACCTTTAATCAGCGATGTAGATACTGTAAACCCTTAGAAATATTATTTTTGTTTGTAGAGTGGAATTCGTTTATTGACTTTATCATGGGCAGGAAGTCATGATAAAAACGTGACAAGTGCCAAGAAGTTTGAGAATACGGTCAGAGCCATGTCCAGTCATGGGCAGACATCAGGTTCAAGGTAGGTGTATACCATGCAGTGCCACTGGTTATCAATGATGACTGGTTGTCACTGGGAATGGACTTCTAGAGAGGAAAGTGAGGAAGTGAGAATGGGGACTAGTACTCTAGTTGATCCTCAAACTGGAGAACTAGCTAAGAGATACACAGGGTTTAAATAATAAGAATTAAATAAAGAATTGGAAATCCATTGGCAAGTGACTAGATAGAAGGAATAGGGATGGGATCTCCATCAACTGAGTAGCAGGGACATTGCACATCAGCAAGCCAAGCACCAGTACCACAAGGGGAAACTGATGTTTGGGCCATTCTGTTGAGTCCAGAAATGTCATGGCGTGCATGGTATGTGACACGAAAAAGGGAGAATTTCAGTTCAGCAGGAATGCAGGAATGTATGTTGTGTTGCATGTTATGTCACTGGGTGATGTTGCCCGAAATGTTATTTGATGGTCCAAGCAGAGCACAGTATTCATACATCCATGCACCCAGCCTGATGCATGACAGACAGGACAGCAGACAGCAGACAGCAGACAGCAGAGAGAAAAGTGAACGCAGCCGCAGACACCCTTTCACACGCGAGTTCCATAAATCCCCCTCGCAGCGTCGTAGAAAGCTCGAGGGCAACGCCCAAACTCCACAAATGTCTCCACAAACGTTCTACACAGACATTGAGACCGATAAGTGTTGGCGATTGTGTGATCTGTGCGCCGTTGGTCGAGTTCACATGCAACGCGTCGGGTATACAAGGTCTCGATCCTAGATGTTGTATCTGTACGATGATCCCACCAACTATGCGCCTCCGGACCTGTACTATCAACATCGACATCAGCACCAGCAGACTCAGGCTCATTTGTATGCCCAGCAGGAGGAGAGTATAAACGACAACGACGACGGCGACGACGACGAGCCCGACAACGGAGATATTTTACTTACGGGCCCCCGTTGACCTAAGAAATCCGCCTCGTATTGGAGATAGATGCGCTTTGCACCGAGCATCGGCCTCTTCTCCCATTCCATTTCTTGTGGCTTGTGATTCCATCTCTTCCATCTCTTGTAGCTTGGCTCGTGATTATTGGTTCTTGTTTCCTAGTATATAACTACTCGTGATCTGGGTGCTTAATGGGATATTCGACACCTCAGCCTCAGTATTCACAGCATCAGCAGCATTAGCAAGAAATGTCCCAACATCAACAATTATCCGCCGCACAGCTCCACAACCCCTCCGCGGTTGCTGGCCCCTCTACTCTTCCTGCTCCTCCGCGGCCGCACTCGGGTCTCTCCTCCACACCAGAATCCCCAACAGCACCAAGCGCACACTCCTCCCGTGCAAATGTCGACCACGACAATCACTCCCCGAGGACGTCCTCGTCCTATGAATCCGGGTTAGATCCAAATTCCTACCCGATGCGCCCCATCCCAGTCCGCCCAGGCATACTACTCCGCCCGCAGCACACCAACCCCACACTCGGTCCTATCTCCTACTCTTATTCTCCAGCCCGTGAGCCCCTTCAAGTCACTCTCCCCGCCATGGACAACTCAAACGGCTCTGCTGTACTTCCCCCAGCCCGATTCAAAGGCCCCTCTTTAGACCCCAACACCTCTGCTCTCGACCCCGCCCAGAGTGTCACCACATCCTACAGGCTCACCGACATCGGGCGAGCAGAGGAGGAAGAGGACTCGCCCTACGCAGAAGTACGCGCCAGTGTCAGCAACATAGATGACCCAGAAATGCCCACCATGACCTTCCGCATGTGGTTCCTCGGTCTCACTCTAGTGTTCATCAGCGCCTCCCTCAACATCTTCTTCACTTTCCGCTATTCCTCACCCTGGCTCGCGCCTTCTCTCGTCCTTCTCATCGCATACCCGTTCGGCAAGGCACTCGCCTTTATCCTCCCCACCCGCACCTGGGTCTTCCCCCGCATTCTCGGCGGTGGCGAATTCACCCTCAACCCAGGGCCTTTCAACGTCAAGGAGCATGTCCTGATTTACATGATGGCCAACGTCGCCTCCAGTCCGTCCTATGTCATGAATGTCATCGTTGTCGCTGATAGGTATTACGACCTCAGTTTTGGCCCGGGGTTTGAAACCCTCCTCATTCTTGCTACCTTGCTCACCGGTTTTGGCCTCGCCGGTCTGTGCCGCGGGTTGTTGGTCAAGCCCGCAAGCATGATTTGGCCCCAGGACCTCGTGAGCTCCACCCTCCTCAATACCCTCCACGCTGAGGACGAAGACCAGTCAACTGGCATTAGCCGCTATAGGTTCTTTATCTATGTAATGACCGGGACATTTCTGTGGACCTTTCTCCCGGGGTTTCTATTCGTTGGCATGTCTTTTTTCTCGTGGATGTGCTGGATCGCACCGAGTGCGTACCTCTTTCTTTAATTGGAGCAACGAATGAGCCTCACCTCACCCCCGCAGAAAACCTCGTCGTCAACCAGCTCTTTGGGACTGTGTCTGGCCTTGGAATGGGTGTCATCACCTTCGACTGGAGCCAAATCGCCTACATCGGCTCGCCGCTCATGATCCCTTGGTGGGCTCAAGTCCATGTTTTTGCAGGCTTCGTGGTGGTGTATTGGATTATGCTACCGATCCTGTATTACACCAACGTACGGTTTCCCCTCTCTTCTCCCACCCGGTCCTCATCTCTAACTGCAGACCTGGCACCTCGCGTATATGCCTATCGGAGGACGAACCCCGTACGACCGCTTCGGCCGCACATACAATGTCACAAGAATCCTAGACTCCACAGGCCGCCGGTTCAGCCTCAGCAATTACGAAGCCTACAGCGCGCTGTACCTCCCTGGTCCCTACGCGATGAACTTCCTTCTCGCGTTTGTGCTGTCGACTGCACTACTCGTCCATACAGCTCTGTACCACTCACGTACGGTATACAACGTGATCAAGCGCGTGCAGACCGAGGAAGAGGACGTGCATGCGAAATTGATGCGCTCATACCCTGAGGTCCCCGACACCTGGTATCTGAGCATCTTCTTGGTGTTCTTTACGATGTCCGTTATCCCTATCGTAGTCTGGCGTACGGATATACCCGTGTGGGCACTCGCACTCTCCGTGCTCGTTCCCGTGCTCTACCTGATACCATGCGGGTTTATCCTCGCGGTCACGGGTCAGCTAGTCGCACCCATCAACGTTCTTGCGGGGATTATACCAGGCCTGATGTTGAACGGTCGCCCGCTGGCGAACATGGTACGTGCTACCTTCCTATTTTCCATCGTTGGTACTCGAAACAAGGATGGAAAGACAACCGACAAGCTGGTGAATATGGATATTGTTGTTCTATTTTCTTACGCAACCACCAGATCTTCAAAGCCTACGCGGTTCAGACGATGTTTTCGGCACTCTCTTTTACCCAAGATCTCAAGCTGGGGCACTACATGAAAGTCCCTCCCCGTGCGTCGTTCGTAGCCCAGGCTGTCGCCACACTCCTCTCTGGGATTTTGCAAGTCGGTGTGAAAACGGCGCTATTTACGACCGTGCCGGATATTTGCTCGGAAGACCAGAAAAGCATGCTCACATGTCCACGCAAACGCGTGTTCTTCAGCGCGAGTGCTATTTGGTGTGTCCCTTCTCCTTCTCTCTTCCTTGTTCCTGGAGAGTTCACGAAGGATGACGGTCGCGGTGGGGGATGGATTGCAGGGGCCTGATTGGACCGACTCGACAATTCGGCCCGGGATCGTTGTATCATGGTCATCTCTGGGCATTACTTGTCGGCGCGTTCCTCCCTATCCCGTTCTGGTGGTGGCAGCGTCGGTTCCCGGATACACGCCTCAAGTACATCAACATTCCTGTGTTCTTGAGCGTCGCGGGGTACATTCCTCCTGCAACGGGCATCAACTATTCTAGCTGGTTCTTAGTTGGGTTTATCTTCCGTGAGTACCAACCCCCCGTCTCCTCTTCTGGATTTGATGACAAACGGCCCGCACAGAGAATCTCATTCTCAGGCGTAATTTCCGGTGGTGGTCCAAGTTCAACTACATCCTGAGCTCAGCGCTCGACTCGGGGACGATGATTTCCCTCATCTTTATCTTCCTCACTCTTCAGTTACCTAAGGGCGACACGATCTCCTCCTCGATCAGCTGGTGGGGGAATACTGCGCCATTTGAAAGTACGTTCCATTGAGCCATCTTTAAGTGCAACACTGACCCTTACTGGTGTGAATAGCTTTGGATGGAATGAACCCTCTGCCTGCGATGAGAAAGCTAGCGCCGGGCGAGTCGTTTGATGTCGCGCCGGGACAATGATACACGGACCCCCTACATACATTTTCCTCTATCCTCAACCTAAGTACTTTTCACCTCTATTGACAGCCACCTTTGAAAGTGCGAAGGCCACTGTATTGCGAGTCATTCGAGTTATTAACAGCATTGTGTCCTTATCACCTTTGATCAGCGATCTAGATACTGTACACCTTTAGATATATTATTTTGTTTGTAGAGCGGAATTCATCTATTGACTTCATCATGGGGGTTCACAAGAGCAGGAAGTCATGATAAAAAAGTGACAAGTACCAAGAAGTTTGAGGGTACTGTCACAGCCATGTCCAGTCATGGGCAGATATCAGGTTCAAGGTAGGGCGATTTCCATAACCCCCCCGCAGTGTTGTAGAAAGCTCGAGGGCGACGCCAAAACTCCACACATGTCTCCACAAACGCTCGGCACATACATTGAAACCGATCAGTGTTGCCGGTTGTGTGATCTGTGCGCTATTAATTGGTCAAGTGTCACATGCAACGCTTCGGGAATATAAGCTCTCGATCCTAGATGTTGTATCTTTACGTGGTTGTAGCGGGTCCCAACAAGCACGATTATTTGTGTCCGAGTTCACGACCTAGCGGAAATTTCAACAACAATTAAGCAGTACATAGGACGCGGACGCGGACCAACGATGGAAAGCAGCGGAATTGAATCATATGTTACAACATAGCTGGATGACCGACAACAAGTGCATATTCAAGTCCCTATACTGCCAACATGCCAACAATGGTCGTCCCCGCCCGCTTATCGATCGGCTGGTCCGGGTCTGAATGAAGCGCCCTCTACATCGCATGATCCCACCAACTATGTACCTCCGGACCCGTACTATCAGCACCAACAGACTCAGGCTCGGCATCCATCACATCAGCATCATTTATTTGTATGCCCAGCAGGGGGAGAACATAAACAACAACGGTGGCGGCGACGACGACATGTTCAACAACGAAGATATTTTTACTTACGGGCCCCCGTTGACATGAGAACATCCGCCTCGTTTTGGAGATAGACGCGCTGCCCACCGAGCATCGGTCTCTTCTCCCATTCCATCCCGTTTCCTTCCATTCCATCCCTTGCAGCTTCGTTCGTGATCATTGGTTCTTGTTTTTCTGGTATATAACTACTCATGGTCTGGGTGCTTATTGGGATATCCGACACCTCAGCCTCACTAGGTGCAATATTCATAGCATCAGCAGCATCAGCAAGAAATGTCCCAGCATCAACAATTGTCCGCCGCACAGCTCCACAACCCTTTCGCGGTTGCTGGCCCCTCTACTCTTCCTGCTCCTCCGCTGCCGCCCTCAGGTCTCTCCTCCACACCAGAATCCCCGACAGCACCAAGCGCACACTCCTCCCGTGCAAATGCCGACCACGACGATCACTCCCCGAGGACGTCCTCGTGCTATGAATCCGGGTCAGATCCAAATTCCTACCCGATGCGCCCCGTCCCAGTCCGCCCAGGCATACTACTCCGCCCGCAGCACACCAATCCCACACTCGATCCCATATCCTACACCTATTCTCCAGCCCGTGAGCCCCTTCAAGTCGGTCTCTTCGCCATTGCCAACTCAAACGGCTCTGTTGTACTTCCCCCAGCCCAATTCAAAGGCCTCTCCTCCGACCCCAACCCCTCTGCCCTCGACCCCGCCCAGAGTGTCACCGACATAGGGCTTACAGAGGAGGAAGAGGACTCGCCCTACGCCGAAGTACGCGCCAGCGTCAGCAACATAGACGACCCAGAAATGCCCACCATGACCTTCCGCATGTGGTTCCTCGGTCTCATTCTAGTGTTCATCAGCGTCTCCCTCAACACCTTCTTCACTTTCCGCAATCCCGCACCCTGGCTCATGCCTTCCCTCGTCCTTCTCATCACATACCCGTTCGGCAAGGCACTCGCCTTTATCCTCCCCACCCGCACCTGGGTCTTCCCCCGCATTCTCGGCGGTGACGAATTCACCCTCAACCCAGGGCCTTTCAACGTCAAGGAGCATGTCCTCATTTGCATGATGGCCAACGTCGCCGCCTATCCGTTCTATGTCATGAAGGCCATCGTTGTCGCTGATAGATATTACGGCCTCAGTTTTGGCCCAGGGTTTGAAACCCTCCTCACCCTTGCCACCATGCTCACCGGTTTTGGCCTCGCCGGTCTGTGCCGCGGGCTCTTGGTTAAGCCCGCGAGCATGATCTGGCCCCAGAACCTCGTGAGCTGCACCCTCCTCAATACCCTCCACGCCGAGGACGAAGACCGGTCAACTGGCATTAGCCGCTATAAGTTCTTTATCTATGTAATGACCGGGACATTTCTGTGGACCTTTTTCCCGAGCTTTCTATTCGTTGGCTTGTCCTTTTTCTCGTGGATGTGCTGGATCGCACCGAGTGCGTACCTCTTTCTCTAATGGGAGCAACTAATGAGCCCCACCTCATCCCTGCAGAAAACCTCGTCGTCAACCAGCTTTTTGGGACTGTGTCTGGCCTTGGAATGGGCATCATCACCTTCGACTGGAGCCAAATCGCCTTCATCGGCTCGCCGCTCATGATCCCTTGGTGGGCTCAAGTCCATATCTTTGCAGGCTTCGTGGTGCTGTATTGGATTATGCTACCGATCCTATATTACACCAACGTACGGTTTCCCCTCTCGCCCGGTCCTCACCCGTGTACCGGTGGTCTGACCAACGCCCCTAACCGCAGACCTGGCACCTCGCGTATATGCCTATCGGAGGACGAGCCGTGTATGACCGCTTCGGCCGCACGTACAATGTCACAAGAATCCTTGACTCCACAGGCCGCCGGTTCAGCCTCAGCAATTACGAGGCCTACAGCGCGCTGTACCTCCCTGGTCCCTACGCGATGGCCTACCTTCTCGCGTTTACGGCGGCGACTGCACTGCTCGTTCATACAGCTCTGTACCACTCACGCAGAATATACAATGGGATCAAGCGCGTGCAGATCGAGGAAGAGGACGTGCATGCGAAATTGATGCGCTCATACCCTGAGGTCCCCGACACCTGGTATCTGAGCATCTTTTTGGTGTTCTTTACGATGGCCATTGTCACTGTCGCAGTCTGGCGTATGGATATACCCGTGTGGGCACTCGCACTCTCCGTGCTCATTCCCGTGCTCTACCTGATACCATGCGGGTTTATCTTCGCGGTCACGGGTCATGTAATGAGCATCAACCTTCTTGCGCAGATTATACCGGGCGCGCTGTTGAACGGTCGCGCGCTGGCGAACATGGTACGTGCTACCTTCCTATTTGCCATCGTGGGTACTCGAAACAAGGATGGAACGACAACCGACATGTTGGTGAATATGAATATTGTTCTATTTTCTTACGCAACCACCAGATCCTCAAAGCCTACACGATTCAGACGATAGGTTCGGCACTCTATTTTACCCAAGATCTCAAGCTGGGCCACTACATGAAAATCCCTCCCCGTGCGTCGTTCGTAGCCCAGGTTGTCGCCACACTCCTCTCTGGGCTTTTGCAAGTCGGTGTGAAAACGGCGCTATTTACGACCGTGTCGGATATTTGCTCGGAAGACCAGAAAAGCATGCTCACATGTCCACGCAACCGCGTGTACTTTAGCGCGAGTGCTATTTGGTGTGTCCCTTCTCCTCTCTTCCCTGTTCCCTGGAGGGTGCACGAAGCCTGACGATGGCGGTGGGGGATGGATTGTAGGGGCCTGATTGGACCGACTCGACAATTTGGCTCGGGATCGTTGTATCACGGTCATCTCTGGGCGTTACTTGTCGGCGCGTTCCTCCCTCTCCCGTTCTGGTGGTGGCAGCGTCGGTTCCCGGATACACGCCTCAAGTACATCAACATTCCTGTGTTATTGGACGGCGTGGTGTACATTCCTCCTGCAACGGGCATCAACTATACCAGCTGGTTTTTAGTTGGGTTTATCTTCCGTGAGTACCACCCCCGTCTCCTCTCCTGGACTTGACGACCAACCGCCCGCACAGAGAATCTCATTCTCAGGCGTAATTTCCGGTGGTGGGCCAAGTTCAACTACATCCTGAGCTCAGCGCTCGACTTGGGGACGATGATTTCCCTCCTCTTTATCTTCCTCACTCTTCAGTCACCTAAGGGCAACACGATCTCCTCCTCGATCAGCTGGTGGGGGAATACCGCGCCATTTGAGAGTACGTTCCCTTAAGCCTTCCTTAAGCGCAACATTGACCCCTACTGGTGTGAACAGCTCTGGATGGGATGAACCCATTGCCTGCGTTCAGAAAACTAGCGCCGGGCGAGTCGTTTGACGTCGCTCCGGGGCAATGATACATGGACGACCTACACGCAGTTTCCTCTATCCTCAACCTAAGTTCTATTGACAGCCACTTTGAAAGTGCGGGGCCCACTGTATTGCGAGTCATCCGTGTTATTGACGGGATCGTGTCCCCATCGCCTTTAATCAACGATCTAGATACTGCACACCTTTAGATATATTATTTTTGTTTGTAGAGTGGAATTCATTTATAGAGTGGAACAAGGAATACAAATTCAGATTTTTCCGGTCAGGAATGGGTGTCACCAGTTACTGTGTTACTGTGTTGTATAGTTAAGGTGAATTTGCCTGAAATGTTCTGTTTTGTCAAAAATTAAAACCGCTTTTGACATGAAAATGGGTGCAATCGAATCCGGGCCTTGTCCTCCTTCATGCTCCTCATATCTCGTCACTGAAGGAACACAATGCAGACCTTTTTGAAGATATGGGTTCGATACAGACATTCAGTGCAAGAGCAATTTAATTGACTGTGTAGTTACGTGGCCGAAGGTTCGAAATCGATGCATAGGGAATAGTGGACTGGTGTTGGGGGCTGCAAGAAGTGACAACAACGGTAATAAGTGATCCTAGTTACAAATTGGTGGACGATAAAGTGATCCAATAACCCATTTCCAGAGCCAGACGGAAATTCCGGTTACTCATCCTTCCTCATGCAAGACATTACTATATTATCAATTGACCTTACTTTGTATAAATGAGGGCAATATCAAAGAACAATTTTGAGTGATATATATTTTCAATCAGGAGTTGATGCCAAGAACTGGTGTGAGCACAGTTCCCTTACTCAGCTCAGTCACCCTCACTGAATTTCTGGTGTGAAAATCCCTGATCCCTGACTTTGATTTGCTTTGTTACTGGGTCTGGGACACAGTACGTAGTTCTTTCCACAGTGAAAGATGAAAAACTGGAAAACCTGTCAGGCTCTGAAAATGGGTTATTGAATCGATAACTTATTCGGACCATCCTCAAATTTGCTACTAGGATCTACTGTTCCCGTTGTTATCTCCTCCTGCAGCCCCTTAACCAGTCCACTATTCCCCATCGATTTCCAACCTGCTTCAGTCACCTAGCTACACAGTCAATCGCCCTTGTATTCAGTAAATGCATTGATCCCGTGTCTTTCAAGGCCGTATTGGGTTTATTCAGTGACAGGATGCGATGAAATATGAACGAAGGCCGAAGTTCAATCATGGATTTGCTGTATGGAAAGAGGGGTCCTCACTCATGTGGGAATCCTTGTCTTGTGGCGAGCTCGAGTTTGCTATATTGATATCTGATTGTGTTTTTGATCTGCAGGCGGCTCTTCATGCCTTTGAACATATTCCCCTGTAATTCCCCAGAGTCAGTGCTTAACCATGGGTGTTTTGATACAAGGTGTACTTACTTTCTTTATGATTTCCTACTTATTTGGAATGACACCTACACGTTGATGCTGACTTTCTCCATCCACAATTAGGACGAGCTAGAACTCAATGGCGGTATGTTCATGGAAAGGTCGTCGAGCTTAATGACGGTGGATGCGATGTGTTCAGGTTCACTGAACGTGGATTTGATGAAGGCGTACCAGGTAAGCGCGAGATCCGAATCGTCCAGTGAAAGGTTGGGCGCGAACCAACACTGCGCTGTGCCCTTAAGGTACGAGATGGATTACATGATCTTGAGCTGATCGGCTGCAAATGCGTTAGGTGAACTTCGAAAAACCAACTCCCATTGAGATAAAAATGCGTGGAGCTTCGATGGGTCCATTCTGTCATGAAGATCAGGCTCCTTGACTTTGACTCGTTGATGAAAAGCGGTGTTGCGCACCTCTGGCTATCGAATCCGGGGCCTCTCGGGCCCTGAGAAGCTTCGTAAAACTACCCCCTGAAGGGGTCTGCCATCATGTCAAGCAATAGAGGCTCCAATGAGGCCTATATAAATGTAGAAAATACCCCACCAGAATTTAGTCATGCCCTCTAGCATTCATATTACATACTGTCGCTAGCATTTTTTCTTTTCTGGATAGCTTTGTCTTTCGGTGATGGTGCGATCAGTCGGCCACTGGCCAAATGTGGCCGAATGAAGGGCGTGATCGGTCGGCACATGTCTACAGCTACCCAATCGGGCCATGGCCAACTCGTTCTTCACGCTCTGGAAGCGGCTGTACGTTGAGAAGGAATAGATTATTTCATACTAGTTACATGTACAGTGAGTATGTATGCGGAATTCGAGACAATCGCGACCCCCCCTCAAGCTTTGTCGTTCTGCAACTCATGCTGAGGTGTCAGACGGAGGACAACGGACAACGGGATTGTGCTTCGCACTAGCTTTATAACCCACTCTCCTTTCCACCGTCGTGCACAAGAGTGACAAGGACGGCATCGCCGACGAACAGCGGCTATGTCGAGCGCAATTTACGACTCAAAGCCGCGTGTGACCAGTCATCATTCTCAAGTCAGCAATGCAACTTTTGCAGTGTCGGACGTGAGTCTCCAGGTTGAGGCCATGACGGAAGAATACGAGGAGGAAGAGGACTCGCCTTATGCAGAGGTCCGCGCGAGTGTATCCAACACGGATGACCCAGATATGCCTGTT
>Ga0307515_10017959_pt1 | contig 12842 bp, 17 predicted proteins | sample 17_EM_MG_FD_194513 | JGI IMG/M metagenome (GOLD analysis project Ga0307515, IMG submission 194513) | Populus trichocarpa ectomycorrhiza microbial communities from riparian zone in the Pacific Northwest, United States - 17_EM | ecosystem: Host-associated > Plants > Roots > Unclassified | place... | reverse complement strand
ATATATGTTTTCACCATTGTCCCACAACATGTATGAATTAATTTGTATACTTTAATCTCCTGTGAAAAATTGAATAAACAGCTGTTAGTTCACACTAACTTAATACTGACTGGAAACGTTAAGACTGCAACAACAACAAAGGATTAACGTATTCCTGCAACATGGTACAGTAAGATGCTTTGGCATGAAATATTTGCTTCAATGAAACCATACAACCTCCCCACCTTAAATTGAATAGTCTCTAGTGATCCAAGATTTGGACAAGGAATATCAGGCAATGCATACTTGTTAGTGAAGGAACTAAGTTTTAGCTCTTTCAGATTTCAATAGCAATTTTTACGTTCTTCATTTACCTCCAACCTTCAAGAGATACGCTCTCCGAACTCACACACCCAGAAAACAAGTCACCCACAAAGTCATCTGCTAAAAAGCAATTTCCAAGAAACGTTGTCACTGACCTCAGGAAGTCAAGCCCCATGAAGGCAATACTCATTATTTTGTACTGAAAATAATATTTAAGCCTCAAAATCTTAACACATCCATTTCTTAGCATAAAGGAAGAGAAAAGTCTCCGAGGGAGAAATTGAAGTAAATTTCATGTACATTGCCCTTAATGGCATAATCAATCCACTGGGGATACCAGAGCGAAGACAGAATTTGAAACGGGAAGAGGAAGGAGGGTATTATCAACAAATTCGATGCAAACGGGGAGGGAAGTGCGGTGGGAGTTGTGAGAGTCATCATCATACTATTAATAAAGACTAGTAAACAGGAATTTGGATGCACTAGCTATAAGCTAGTCAGAAAAGATCAAGCATGATCATTCGCATGAAATGCTGGGGGATTTATCCAGAAAAGAGCAGTATGAATGTATACTCTAATGCTCCTAATCATCGAATCCTTGGTGGGGTGGGGGGGGAAGAACTTCCGATTGAATAAAACTCAATAAGTTCATGAATCATACTTCTTCGGATCGAAATAAATCATCTCTGGCATTTCTCTGCTGCTTCCTTCTTACTGTTTTTCTCCCTGGTCAGTGGTGACAATCTACTTCAATCTCTTTCGGCCTCCATTATCTCATAACTCACCTTCCTTCATTCCTCCACCAATCTTGCAATCACTTTTCCTTCGCTTCATATTTCCTGCAAGCTTTCTCTCCTCTGCTATCATGATACGTTGCCCCATATTCACCCCACTTAGCCAACACCCCCCTAAGATCGGATCAGAAGAACCATCCCCAGAGGAAATAACCCTAAGAACCTTCGGCAAGTTAATATCCGCGAAAAAAGATGTCAACAGCTTGCAAGCTTTTGCAACCCCCTGAATAGGACTTCTCAGCTTGACAACCCTCGTCTCCTCCAAAAATTCCACTTACTACTCATCCTCCAGTAAGTATTCATCCTCCAGTAAGTATACTTCCCCAGAAATTGATTCACCAATCCAACCACCATTATCTACCCGAAAACTAGGAAATGATTAGATGACACCCGGATTATAGTTAAAAAAAAAAATTGAAATTTGACTAATCAAGTACCAAGAAATTAAATAAAATCTCAAAACTCAATTTTAATCGTAAACTCAAAGCATACAAACTGGATTCAAGGTCAGATCGAAATTACTCAACAGATTCAATACAGCTCAGAAAAATATAACATCAAAACCAGACCAAACCCCACCAAATTTCATCTCAAGATTCAAACCTTTATACATTACAGAGCAAACATTGCAGCAGCAACTATGCCAACTGATCCCACCACATTATTATGTGCGAACATAAGTGCACTAGATATATCCACAGGAGCCACGGGACTCTCTACGGTTGCTGCAGGAACTGCCTTTGTAGGCTTTGCTGGTGCTGGTGCTACCGGTGCTGGAGCTGGAGCCTTTGAAGCAAAAATGTCCTTAGGAAGTAGCACCTTCTCAATCTTATAAATGGCTAGCTGGTTGTCCGTGTATACTGTGCCAGATAAACTTGTATTGGTAAGTCCTGTGGTTATGTTCACTGAGTTTGGATAACTTGTGACATTAAGTGGTAACCTACTACCTGTTCCAGCCCATGTTCCGAGAGGGTTACTTACGGTCTGGAACTGGGAGGTCGATAAGAAAGTAGGAACTACATGGAACTTCACTAACTCAGACTTGTCTCCATCACTTAGAGTGTTGAGAGTTCCTGATTTGAGTTCCGAGAATGCGCTATCAGTTGGTGCAAAGATGGTTACACCAGAGCTTGAATCATTAAGCGCGGAGAATAAGTGGTTTTCCTCTTGGGTGGATCTCAAAAGGCGGATAAAGATCGTGAAATGTCCAGCCTTCTCAAGGATTTTGGTGACGTTTGTGATGCCGTGTGGCTGAGCTGCCTGTGTTGGGGTTGCAGCTGGAGGTTGTGCTACAACTGCTGCTGGTGCCTGTGCTGGGGTTGCAGCTGGTGACTGAGCAAAGGTATTAGCACAATGGAGTAAAAGAAGAAAAAATGAAAAAGAGGAGAGTGAGTGCTGTTGCTTCATCTTTACAGTCCCTGATATAAAGCTTGAAACAATACCAAAACACCAAAGCAAATTAAGCTCTATTGATCGATCGTTGAAGTGTTTGATGTGTAAAGAAGGGATAGAGTGAGGTTTTTATAGTGGTGGGCAGAGGATCAAGTTAGGTTTAGTGTACACTTCTAGCTACAAACTAGGTTATTATCCAGCACCTCATCTTACTTCAAAAGGTGGAGGGTGTCAATGGAGAGGGAATTTAACAATGCTGCAGCAACTAGTTTGCTTGGAAAAGCAGGAAAAGATTTCAGTGGTGTGACAGCAAATAAGGATGTCTATGATTGTCAAAATTATAGCTGTCAGCATCCACAGGAAGAATAGTTTTATGATTGCTAGAGCCTTCAGAGACATGGTAGCTTAAGATAGTGAGCAACATTCACTTGCATTTCAGAAAATAACTCTCAATGAAGAGATCTTAACGTCCTGCAATCCATGACACGCATCGATGGACAGATTTTTCGAGATTTACACACGCACAAATCAAATCATACGCCACACCATTACTTAACACAAGAAACAATAACCTTAATTGCTCAAGCCCCTTCGAAACCATAGTCACAAGATTTTGTTATATACAAGCCTCAAATCTTTAACACACCCGTTTCTGAGAAAAAAGAAGGGGAATCTTTGAGTTTTTGCATCGACAGACCAATATGAGGAAAGCATGAGCTCGAGGTCTTTCACATGGTGGTCAATACCATTATGCATTAATCATGATAGTCTTAGAAGTCTAGTTGGAAGTAAACTTGTGGAGAGGAGGAGGGGAAAGAGGGGGCTGGCAGAGGCAGGTTTTGTTGAAAAAATCAGAGGGAGGGTAAGGGAAGTGGAGGCAACGGAGCTTTGTATCAGATTTCAAGCCATTTGTGGAAAGTTCAGAAGGTTTGGATTGCAGTTTTGGTAGGAAGAAAAGAGGATGTGGACTGTAGAGTATCTCTTCTGATGAAGTTGTTTAGGCTTTGAGTGGTGGTGGTTGTGGTTCTTGGCTCTGCTGCCATCTTCTTGAACTTACTTGATTACGCTTGCAAAGAACAAATCCAGAAGCAAATCATAGAAGGGTCGGTTTTGGCAGACATTAGTCACATCCTGTTTACCAAGAAACTCATTTTTTGACATTTTTACTAATAGGAATCCACTTTTTCCAGCTTCAAGTGCATCTGAATGCTCTCTCGCACTCTTTTTTTAGGCCATTACCAACGCCAAAAGTTCCGAAACTAGAAGAACACAACACCCTGAACCTGAGCAACAATACTCATGGTTTAAAAGTTCACCGAGGTTGCTTAGATAAACAAGTACAAGAAACCTTCTACTTGTCCTTCAATTGGCGCTTGCATCGATGCACTGACACTCAGTAATAATACTTTCAAGAACCTAAAAAAGGTGAGCCATAATTTTAGCCTCATAGATTCATCAATGTTCCTCTTCAACCCCATGGTTTAACATTTCAACAATGTTACCGCTATAGTTTTTCAAATGTTTCAATTTTACCCTTATTATTTTATATCTTCTCATTTTTTTCCACTAAAAAACCATAAATATCATAATACTCGCAAAATACTTGGAAACTTTATATATACATATATAAAAAGCCCAACTCATAAACATAATCAATTTTGGAAACCATAGGGGTAACACTGAGAAGTTTAAACTATTGGAGTAGGAGTGGAACAGTGATGAATCTATAGGAATAAAACTGAAGTTTAACCCAAAAAAAAGAGAGAGAGAGAAAGGACAAGGCAATCTTTTTATTTCATTCAAGAGCACACCTTTTTAGCATGTGTATTGGTAAAAGTACGATTGGGCTTTTGTCATCTGCCTCAACAAACATGTGAAGAGAAGAAAATGGCAACACAAAAATACAAAAACAAATACAAAATTTCCACACAGGAGACAGCTTCCCGCACCTCCAAATAACTTGGTGCCACTAAATTCTGGTGAAAGGACTAGCAAAATTTTCACCGACAGATCGTCGATGCAAGCAATGAGTTATGTTCAAGGATTTCTTGCTCAATATCTTCTATCGATCATCAAAAGCTAGTTTACGTCTCTTCTCATGTTGCTTTGAAACTCTCTGACCAAGCTTTGTAATATTGTATTTGCTGCTTACAAAGAAAAGAGGGTTAGACGAATATAAGCGAGGATTTCTGCTCTCTGTTATTAGACACCAGTAAGAGAGAGCTGTACCTTCTCTGACACGGATGGTGAAATTTTACCAAGGGCTTGCTCAAAATGAGTGGCTGTGATATTAACTGCTGGCTCATTTTGTGCGGCCGTGATTGTACCTGAAGTCTCATTCAAACATCTTTGTCTCTTGGCCTCCTTCAAAGCAGTCATTGCGGCTTCCTCCATCTGGGAAATAATTCCAATCCAAGTTAACAAGCGAAGGCTGGTCAAGTAAAGTCAGACCTCTTGAAAGTATCACAAGAATTAGAATGTGTTCCAGCTCTAACATATGTCAATAAAAAACCGAGACTAATAGAAACATAGACAAACCAGCTTCCTAAGATCAGCCCCGCTAAAATTTTTACAAGCCTCCATTTGACCGATGGCAGCCAAGTCGACACTAGGATCAATAGGTTTTCCTTTAGCGAGAGCCTTTAAGATCAATCCACGGTCCTCTGAACTTGGCAGAGGGACATAAAGAAGTTTGCCAAACCTACCAGGCCGCAGGACAGCAGGGTCCATCACCTCAGGTCTACCATCAGAGACACCAGCTTCAGTGAGAGAAGTGGAGAGGAGAGGAGAGGAAAATGAAAGAAGAGAGAGATTAGTGTACCTGTTAGTGGCACCAATGATAAAAATACCAGGGCGCTGATCTGCACCATCTAACTCTATAAGCAACTGCAATTATAAGCATTGCATTCAATTGACATATACTGGGAACAAGTTGATGATATGGATCACATAGAGAAAAACAGATGTTTTAATTCAGTTTATGTCATTGCATCTTATTGACCTGATTTAAGAGCCTCTCAACAACCCACCCCCCTTCTTTTCCACGCATTGTTGTCAAAGCATCCACCTGTATAAAAACAAAATAAATTGTTGCAAAGGACAGAAAATTTAATGGACTTCAGATAACATAGAAGTGCACAAAGTAAAGAAAGCCTCATCAGCCAGAAAAAACCATTGATTTACTATACAGGTCATTAGATGGAAATCTCACAAAGTGAAGTCAAATAGATCTAAGAGGAAAGAACAATCCAAATACAGAGTATCGTACAATTTCCAACATACACAAAAAAAATATCAGAGTTCATTAGAGTAGGGGAAGTGCCAAATATTTCAGTCATCTATCTTTCCAATCTAGATCTCCATTATGTCAAATTAAATAACTGGATACCGATAAATACAAAGAAAGGAGAGCCACAAACCTCATCGAAGAAGATTATGCATGGCGAGCACGTTCTTGCACGACTGAATAACGTCCTAACTGCCAGTTCGCTTTCTCCAACATACTTATTCAGAAGTTCAGGACCCTGATAAATTATGGAATTCACAATCATTAATGTTTTGAGACAGATTTAGAACAGATTCAGTAAGAAAACTGTGGTATCAAGGCACCAAAAAAGAATAGAATGGAAAAAAAAAATTGAGTAAGAGAATGAATGGAAGGACTCACCTTCACATGAATGAAGTTAGCTCCTGCCTCGTTAGCAGCAGCCTTAGCGATCATTGTTTTGCCACAGCCAGGAGGTCCGTAGAGCAAAATCCCTGTCTCTAAATTCACTCCAAATTTCTGAATTTACAAATAATGCGCGTGATTAGTAAGTGAATCAACCAGAACAATACAACTATGTTGTCATGCTAAATCTAACAGAACTTCAAAATAATAAATACAATACATATGAAGTTATAACCTAGTGCAAACTGCTATTTAGAATAAATGTAAGGAGGTAAAGGAAATGAAAATTATCAAGCATTAACCAGACAAAGAAATACTGTCTATTTGTTAGACGTCAATAATGTGCAATCCCTTATCAAGAGGAATAAAGTGCTTTGAAAAGATACAATTATGTTGCAGAAACTACATTCAACAGAAAATCAAAACATATAAATCGGCTCAACTTTGAAACTGAAACAGAAAAGGAAAGGAAGGGAGGGGTGCAGAGAAAGTGTAACGGTTACCTGATAATCATCAGGATACTTTATACGACTAATGATATAGAGGTCAAACTCATCCCTTATATCATCAAGGCCACCAACGTCTTCCCATTTGACATTAGGGATAGTAGAGAATCCTTCTCTTTTCGATGAGGGCTGAACTAGCTTGGCTGCTTTCTGCAAGTGAAAAAGGGGGGATTAATTTTCATCCTAATGTCAAACAAACCAAGGAATAAAGAAAACACAATGGAGTTTTTAAAAGCTTTTCATCAACAGGAAAGTCATAGGCTAAAGCATAAACAGAAGTTGAAGTACACCAATCTTGAAGTAAAAGAGCTTGAGACAATGACAGATAATGCAGTTCCAGATTACCTCGAAATCAGCCATTGTGATGGCAAGCTTTTCCATCTCCTCAGGCGACCAAGGTTGCTTCCACCAATCCTCATTGTCTTCCTTCTCTGTCAATTGTCCTGATAGCTCAGATTTTCTCTGGGAAGCAACTCTCCTCATTGCAAGATTACCAGCCATGTTAACCAAAGCATTCAAATCAGCTCCAACAAAACCTGGTGTAGACCTGGCTATTTGCAAAATATCAAGAGAACCTTCAAGAGTACAATTTTTAGTAAGCACTGAAAGAATTTGAACCCTAGCTTTCTCATCCGGAACACCTAAATTAATCTCGCGATCAAATCTCCCAGGCCTCCTTAGTGCAGGGTCAACAGCGTCAGGCCTATTTGTAGCTCCAATAACAAGAACATTTCCAGGTATTCGATTAGAGCTTTCTGAACTTGAACTGTCATCAGATGGTTGTCCTAGCCTGTGATGTTCATCCATGCAAGTCATCAATTGTGTCACAATCCTTCTCTCCATCTCTCTCTGTAAATTCTCTCTCTTTGAAGCAATTGCATCGATCTCATCAATAAAAATGATAGATGGTGCAGTCCTGTATGCTTTAGAGAAAAGATCTCGAATATTTTCTTCCGATGCACCTGAGATTACCCAATGAACCAATGTCAGTGACGGTAGTAGCTTCACTTGAAGCTTTTCCATCGCGGGACTCACTCATAGGTAGTTAAAAAAAGCCAAGATCATAACAAACAGCATGATAATGGAATTATAACCAGCCAAAGGCCTAATTTCTGCAAACCAAAAATCACTTCACTTGACAGATCATTAAGGGGAAAAGAGGCATAAAAAACACTCTGGTTTTGCATTTCTGATACTGCACCTGTGAACTGCCAGACTTCTTTAGTTCAAGAAAATAAACAAACGAATGGCATCCACGAGCAACAACCACAAAACTAATTCAAGCACTCAACACCGCATCACAAAACATTATAATCAAATTTCCATCACTAAAAAGCCTCTATTTACACAAACCATTTAAAAAGAACAAATAACACCACAATTTAGTGTTAATAAAGTGGAAGACATCCCAACAAACAGCATGATAACCACATTGTAGACCGCTAAAACCCTACGTTTCTACAAATCATAGGCAATCTAGAAGATTAGAACTACCAGTAAAGAAAAACAAACAAATACCATCATGATTTTGCATTTATAAAATTGAGTACTCACAGACTCCTCAACGTCATAATTGCAACATGATAACAAATTTAATGACATCCACGAGACTCAAGAAACAGAGCACATTCAAACACCAAAACAGCAAATTTCCTTCAAAACCCACATCAAAAAACTTCCCTTATAAAACTCCGTACCTGAAACACCAGAAACAACCTCAGTAGCAGAAATCTTGTAAAAAGGCACCCCAGTCTCATTCGCAATAGCATGAGCCAACTTAGTCTTCCCACACCCAGGTGGCCCATGTAACAAAATCCCACTTATAGGACTAACCCCAAGTCTCAGCGGCACATTTGGATGATACAATGGCAAAAACACCTCCATTTCCAACTCCTCTAAAATCCCACTCAAACCCCCTAAATCCTTAAACCTCGGCCCCCCTTCCTTCCCCTTCGCATCCTCACCAAGCCCACCTTTCAGTTTCCCCAAACTACCCTCCAAGTCCTCTCCTTTTTGCTTTCCTACCCCTCTATTTCTCTCAATCATGTCAACTTTACTAGTAATACTTTCTTTTCTATCATTAGCAAGCTCAACTTCCATATTTTTCTCCGCCACCCCATAACTTTCCCTTAACATTGATTTCATCAAATCAAACTTCGGTGGCTCTAATGACGTCGAAGAATCCGAACCCGAATCCGACTCCGAACTGGACTCCGTATCCGAGCTCGAAACCAAAATCGGGCCCCGATTTCGATTCCTTCTTCTAGAATGCGCATTTTCAATCTGCATCAATTTCTCTTCACTCTCATCAATTCGCTTCTGCTTCTTACTAAGGTTTGCTTCTTCGTCGTCGGAATCGGATTCTGTTTCCAATTCATGTTTTCTGAATTTCTTCGGCGGCGGTGTTTGTTGGTTTAGGGTTTGCTGGACGATGCGAGTTAGGGTTTTGAGTTCCATGCGGCGGTAATTGGGGTAGCTATTGCGGAGGTGGTGGACTATGTCGTCTGTTGTGGTGAATTTTTTGTTACAGGTGTCTATGTGGTGTTTAAGCAGTCTTTGGTTTCTTCCTCCCCCGCTTCCCCCGCTTCCCCCGCCACCACCGCCGCTTCTTCTTCTTCCGCTTCCCATTTGTTTGCGATACTGTGGATGCTCGAGGTGTTTAGCGGCAGCGGTGGTAGAGTTAAAAGAGGAGAAGAGCCGCTTTTTTGTGAGAGAGATCTGTCTGGTCAGTTCTTAAATGCCCAAATCAAACCATGGGCCTTAAAGCCCAACAAAGTGTATTTTTTATTTCTTGGAAAAATTATCTCAAAAAATATTTATGATTTATGATTTTTTTTTTTTAGAAGGTATTTTTAAATCAGCTTCAAAATTTAGTTTTTTTAAGAATAATTTTAAGGATATAAGGTTAAAATTCAAGAATTTAAAAGAAGATGCAAGCTTTTTTTACCATCAAATTTATTTTTATGGTTTAACCATATGTATTAGTTGTGAAAATAAAATTGAATGTGAATCTTTTCTCCAAGCTGAATGGAATACCAAGTAAAAAAGAAATTCTTAAGAACCATGTAAGAAAAAAAATTTCTCTTAAAAATGTTAATCTCTTGTATATTGGTAACCATCACCTTTTAAATTTAAATCATATACTATAATTATTAATCAAGTTTTATTCAGGCTGGTGATTTAATAACCATGCATGGAAGCATCATGTGCAAGAAAGAAAAGTTCAAAATTCACACACCTGCATAAATGGAAAGCAAGAATCACAGCATTCCTAGCTTTTAATCAATTGAAGATTATGATTGTCCAGAAAGAATTATGACTGTCAACAAAATTCAACTAAAGATTCCTAAAATATTCAGAGAAACTATGAGCAAATAACAAAGAAACGGAGGACCGATTCGAGACGGTGCTACAGTGAAACAAATGCTGCCCACCACCCATTTCTAGGCACCAGATGAAGAAATGAAATTGGGAACCTCAGCGCTCAGGGCTTCCTTCAACATGCAGTGAAGATTCTTCGTTAACTTCAGCCCTTGGAGGCCTTCTACGCAGAATTACGGGAGGAAGTGACATCCCATTATACAAAGAGACTAGAACAATCTTTTCTAGGACAACTCCTTGCTTTTTCAGGAGGGACACAAATTGACTAAATTGATTTTGATTTTGTCCTGGGACGTATGCTTTCAGCCTGACTTCCTTGAGGTTTGGCATGAAGAGATTAATTGGTTTATTTAAGAGTTCTTCTGATAAACTCTCCTGAAAAATGAGAAACATGGTTTATTTACTCGTTAGATAGTAAAAAAGATAGCAAACATGGCCTGTATTGAACATATTGCCTGTTGGAACTGTAAAAGTTATGTAGGGATACTTACATCTTCAACTATCTTGTATAGGGGATCAAGGTTCATTGTCTCAAGATTGGGGCAAAGCTCAAGCAATGCAGCCATGCCAAGAAGATCATATGTCGTATACCCGGTTTGTAGCTCTAAATGTTTAAGATTGTACAGCAGAAAATCTTTAGGAAAAACATCCTTCGGTGCAAGCTTTTTGAATCAGCATCATGCAAGGAAAGCAATCATATGAACATTTCATAAGATGATCAATTTAAAAACAATTTTGAGCAGCCACTCTCAAGTTGCTCATTACATAAGAGTAAAAGTTGTTAATAGTAGAATTTCTTCCTGTCAAGAAAACCACTTGGAAATAATGATTGATGTTTGAATCAAGAGGAAATCAGCTGCTCCAAACTAGAGGTAAAGCACATTGATCACAAGAAAAGAATATTTGAAATTCAGTATATTGTGACGGTGCTTTTTCTATCTAAACACGAAAAAGTTTGATAATACTACCACTGGCACTCAAACTTATCTTGATATGCAAACATGGCTTTCCTAGCAATCCTTTTCTTGAATTCTTCAGTCTTCAGTCTTAAATTGCTTAGCAAAGCATGTGCAAAGAGAGGCCCTTTTTCACTACTTTGTGCAAAGAATCTGATAACCAAACATGTGATACAAACAGATTCCATACAGTTTCCTTGATTACTGGCCACAAGAACAAGCAATTGCTTCACGCAGTGAATCCGTAGTTTGCAAAGAAGGATGATAGAATGGAAGAGAGTTGTTAAAATGCTCAATGCACAGCCTGCACATTACGAATCCTTGACATCTGGTTACTCAAAGGACATATTTGAGCATTAATAACCATGTGGTGAGCTTTAACTTAGAGTTCATTTAGCTGTTTGGGAAATTAATCCACAGACGAAACCTCACAAACCCATCCCTAATCAGTTCCTTTAACGTAATCAAAATATCTATCCAGCACAGAACAAACCTTTAGTATATACACAGTAGTGATGATGAACAAAGGATTTCGTGAAAATCTCAAATGAAACCAAGCCTTACCAATCCCACCTATCTCAACCTTTCATGACAAGCTAGGGGACCTTATTCTTAGTCCTCGTTCCACGTTTAGAAAATGCATTTTCCCACACAATCACGTCTAAGAAAAACCAAAGGCTCACTACTGAAACATTTGAAACTTACGAAAAACAAGAAAAAACGAATCGCTAACCTTCTACATAAATCAACATTGCTACCGATGCAAACATTACACAATTAAGTTAGAAATGAACACAAACACAAAAATTGCAGAGCAATACCTTAAGCCACCAATTTTGCACCACGAGATGCTTGATGTGTGCAATTCGATGAAGCTGCTTCACTACTTTACACCATTGACCATAGTACTCCAATCCATGCACAATAAAAGTATGAAACTCAACCAAAGAAGACAAATTTTTAACACAAAACTGCCCCATCTCAAAGCAATCAATATTCAACCAAACAAGATTAGGACAATCAAGCTCCAAATGCAATTCCCTCTCAGCAGTATAAAAACTAGAAAGATCCAGCCTTTTCAACTTCTCTGAACAAAGCCTCAAATTCTCCATCCCATAACAATCTTCAAACTTTAAAACCTCGATATTAGGACAAGCTTTGAACAAATCCAAAACCGTGTCATCAGTCATATAAACCTGATCAAAATAAACCTCATTCATTGACCAGAGATTCATACTTTCCATATTAGCAGGCAATGTCAAATCACATCTACACAGCTTCAAGACTCTAACTTTACTGTTTCTAAGAGCAGAAAAAGGGAAATCATAATTGGGTTTTGCTTCTGGTTCAAAAATATGAAAACTTTTATCAATAAAGAAATCAAGATCAAGTTCTAAAACTTGGTTCTTGATTGCATAACGTACCCATGAATCAACATGGTACCCATACCTATCCTCATAGATGAATTCAAGCCTGAATTTTTTTAGGGGCAACTGGGGTTTGAGAATTAGTGTTCGGTCAATGAATTCTGAAAAGAATTGGCGGGTTGTGGAGAAATTGTTGTAAGGAGGGAAATGAGTGTAAGAGAAGTTCAGAGACGGGACTAAGGACCAAAGAGGTTTCCATTTTGTGGAAATAAGGCTTGTTGTGATTGTGTCTAGTGTGGGGAGGAAAGAGAGGATGTGGATCAGGATGTCTTGTGGGAGATCGTTAATGTTCGTGACTGTTGTGGCGGTGGCGGTGGCGGTGGCGCCTGGCTTTTCTTCCATTTTGTTGTTTTCAAGATTCTGAAGAAACTCATTGAGTGGCCATGTAACCGCAGCAGTTTGGGTGACTAACG
>Ga0307515_10017958_pt1 | contig 12843 bp, 7 predicted proteins | sample 17_EM_MG_FD_194513 | JGI IMG/M metagenome (GOLD analysis project Ga0307515, IMG submission 194513) | Populus trichocarpa ectomycorrhiza microbial communities from riparian zone in the Pacific Northwest, United States - 17_EM | ecosystem: Host-associated > Plants > Roots > Unclassified | place... | reverse complement strand
CGAGGGGGAAGGCGGCCACGGTCAGCGTGCGTTCCGGAGCCGCCGCGACGGCCGCTGCCGGCCCGGTGGCTGATACCAGTGCTGCGGCGAGCGAATCCGCCAGCAGCTGGCGGCGCGTGGTGAGAGGGTTCGGAAGGCGGGACATGGATTCTGAAAGCGCTTTCAAGATTGTGCATCGTGACGTTTCCAGGCCCAGCCGCACAAACCCTAATCACGGCTGCAAACAGTTGCGCCGCCCCATGAGAACCGCACGACCACCAATCGGCCAGCTACGTTTGCTCACCACGAACAAGGGTTTTCACTCGTGACGATGTCATGTGCCATTCGCAGAGTGGTATTCAAGAGGTTGTAGATTTCACAAGCTGGTTGAATACCAGTTGGCAACCTCAACACCTGGGATGGGCCGGTTGTCGGCCCGGGAGTTCGGCCAGGTGATGTGCGGGGATGCGGCAAATGCCCAGCCCCGCTGTTGAAGCCCTTGAACAGGACATGTTTCATGAACCCGCTTTCGACCGATATCCCCGCTCACCAGCTGCAGCGGCTTGCCGCCATCACCGCTGCTGCCTTTGCTTCGTTGGCCGCGCCCACGTTGGCTGAAGCTGCCGACTGCGCGACGGCGTGGTCGGCCTCCGCCGTCTACACCGGCGGCGCCGTCGCCAGCAAGGGCGCGACCAACTACAAGGCGAACTGGTGGACGCAGGGCAACGACCCGGCCACCAACAGCGGCCCCGCCGGCAGCGGCCAGCCGTGGACTTCGCAAGGCGCCTGCACGACCGGCTCGGCCCCGAGCCCGGGCCCCGCGCCTGGCCCTGCGCCCACACCCGGCCCGGCCCCTGGCCCGGCGCCCGGCCCCGCACCTGCCCCCGGCCTGAGCGACCCGGCCGCCAAGTCGGCCACACAGGCCGCCCGCGCCTACACCGTCTACTACCCGAGCTGGAGCGACAACTGGTTCGATGCCACCGGCAAGACGATGAACCAGGTCTTCCAGGCCAGCAACTTCGCGCGCATCCCGGCCAACTACACGCATGTGGTGGCCGCCTTCGCGCAGCCCAACTTCGCCTGGGGCGGCATGGCTGCCAACAACTGGTCCGGCACAGGCATCAACTTCAACGGCCGGCCGTCGGACATCAAGGCCGCCATCGACGTGCTGCGCGCCCGCAACATCAAGGTCATCCTTGCCGTGGGTGGCGCGACGTACAACAGCTGGGGCACGCTGTCCGCTGAGGGCCATGCCGGCAGCGGCCCGACCATCACCGCGCTGTCCAACATCATGAAAGACGTCGGCTTCGACGGCCTGGACGTGGACTTCGAGATCGAAGGTCTGGACGCCTATGCCGGTGCCGTCAAGGCGATGCGCAAGGCGGTCGACCTGGCCGGCGGCGGGCGCATCCTCAGCGTGGCGGGCTGGTCCACCGGTGCCGACTGCACAGGCGCCACGCAAAACGACCCGCAGTGCGCGGGCGTCGGCGTCAGCTACTGGGGCGGCAAGGCCGGGCTGGAGCGGCAACTGGTCAACAGCTACCCGGCGCTGAAGACCGCTTTCAACCTCGTCAACATCATGACCTACGACGCGCGCTACGAGCACTTCGACGGCGTGACGTCCTGGAAGCAGTACCGCCAGCTGTTCCCAGCCAGCACCATCGTCTCCATCGGCTTCGAGACGGCGCCTGAAGGCTGGTCGGGCGCACAGCTCGTGGTGAACAACGCCGACGCCCAGTGCACGGGCTCCGTGATCCTGCAGAACAGCTACGGCGTCAACATCAACCAGGCCTACTCGGTGGAGCGCTATCTGAATGCGGTGACCGGCAGCACGCTGGCCAACAAGAACCCGCGCGACGGCGCCATGCTGTGGCAGGCGCTTAAGACGGCGACCGGCAGTTGCGGCAGCGCGCCGCTGGCCTCGCCGGGCTCCATCGGCGTGAAGGCTGCCAACAGCCTGGGCCTGGTGAACGACCCGGCGCTGCAGAACGCGCCCTGGAAGTAAGCCATTGAGCTGAGAGGGTGAGAGCTTTTCATCCATACCCGCCTTGCCCGCCAAAACACCCTCGCCCGTCGTTGCAAATGCTCGCCATAGCCCGCTATGGCTGCGCTTTGCGCCTAGTTCGAGGGCGTTTTGATGCGCCTTTCTGGCACGTCTGAAAAACTCTCACCCTCTGAGGCCGCCGCACCGCTTGGTCGGGCGGCGGCCTTTTTTCGAGTGCTCGGTAAGAAGGCCTGACTGCGCCGGGACGTGCTTGCACGCGCGATCCGGTCGGCGCATGTCCGGGTCCTCCCGTCCCTGAGTTCTGGCACACGCCAGGTGTTGCCGCGCCAGCCTTTGTCCGCTTACTCTTGAAAGCGCTTTCAAGTCGTCGACACAGACGGCGGGCGCCATCACCACCTGTTGGAGACAAACATGAAACTACTTCGATCCCTCATCCAGCCCCTCCTCCGCCCCCTGCTCGGCGGACTGCTGCTGGCAGCCGCCGGCCTCGCCCATGCCCAAAGCTGGCAGCTCGTCTGGAGCGACGAGTTCAACGGCAGCATCGGGCCTAGCTGGGTCTTCGAGACCGGCGCCGGCGGCTGGGGCAACAACGAGCTCCAGTACTACCGCCGCGAGAACGCCACCATCGAGAACAACGCCCTGGTCATCACGGCCAAGCGCGAGAACTTTGGCGGCATGGCCTATACCTCGGCGCGCATGAAGACGCAGGGACTCAAGACCTTCAAATTCGGTCGCATCGAGGCCCGCATGAAGCTGCCTTCATTCCTCGGCGCCTGGCCGGCGTTCTGGATGCTGGGCGCCAACCTGCCGCAGGTCGGCTGGCCCGCCTCCGGCGAAATCGACGTGATGGAGAAGATCAACGACGAGCAGAAGGTCTACGGCACCATCCATTGGCAGGACCACACCGGCCAGTACGCCCAGTACGGCGGCAACGTGGCCACCACCGTGACCGACTGGCACGTCTACGCCGTGGAGTGGGACACCAACGCCATCCGCTGGTATGTGGACGGCAGCAAGTACCACGAGGCCAGCATCGCGGGCGGCGTCAATGGCACCGACGAATTCCAGAAGGACTTCTTCCTGCTACTGAACTTCGCCATCGGCGGCAACTGGCCGGGCTTCAACGTCAACACCGCCGCCCTGCCCGCCAAGATGTATGTGGACTATGTGCGCGTGTACGCGCCCGCAGCCGGCGGCGTGGCGACGGTCTACCAGGACTGCAACTACGGCGGCTATGCGGCGGCCCTGCCCGAAGGCAACTACACACTGGCGCAGCTACAGGCGCGCGGCGTGCGGGACAACGACCTGTCGTCGCTGCGCGTGAACGCCGGCTACCAGGTGCAGCTGTTCGACGGCGACAACTTCACCGGTGCCAGCGTGGTCAGGGCCGGTGACAGCGGCTGCCTCGTGGACCAGGCCTTCAACGATCGGGCCACCTCCGTCATCGTCTCCAAGGTGTCGGCCGCCTGGTCACGCCAGATCGAAGCCGAGGCCTTCAGCGCGCAAGCCGGCGTCCAGCTTGAGGCCTGCTCGGAAGGCGGCCAGAACGTGGGCTGGATCGACACCAACGACTGGATGGCCTACAACAGCATCACCTTCCCCACGAGCGGCAGCTACCGCGTCGAGTACCGCGTCGCGAGCGCCAATGGCGGCACGCTGTCGCTGGACCTCAATGCCGGCAGCGTCCCGCTCGGACAGGTGGGCGTGCCCAGCACCGGCGGCTGGCAAAACTGGACGACCGTCTCGCACACCGTGAACATCAACGCCGGCACCTACAACGTCGGCGTCTTCGCGGCCCAGGGCGGGTGGAACCTGAACTGGATCAGGTTCACGAAGCTGTAGGACCTTTCGCCCCTCGCCCGGTTGAGCCGCGCTGGACGCGAGCCCGGCCGGTCCCTGCGGGGACGGCGATGCTCGCGGCATCGAGCCGCGAGCACATCGCCAGACGGGCCGGCTCGGGAGCGGCCCGGCGCTCGGCCCGACAGCGCATACGGCCGCGCCTACACTCGCGAAACTCGAGACCGCCACTGATGAACGACACCCCGCCTCCCGCCAAGAAAGCGCCTTCAAGCCGCCAGGACGGCGTGGTCACGTTGGACCAGGTGGCGGAGCTGGCTGGTGTGTCGCCCAGCACGGTGTCGCGCATCCTGAACGGCACCGCTGCCGTCAGCCAGGTCAAGAAGGACGCGGTGGACGCCGCCATCCAGGAGCTGGGCTTTCGCCCCAACCCGGTGGCGCGCGGCCTGGCGGGCGGGCGCACCTTGTCGGTCGGCGTCGTCACGCAGATCATCTCCAGCCCCTTCTACGGCGAGGCGCTGCTGGGCATAGAACGCGAGTTGGAGCAGGCCGGCTATGTGCCGCTGTTCGTCTCGGGCAACTGGCATGAGGACGATGAGCGCAAGGCCATCGAGACCCTGCTGTCGCGCCGCGTCGACGGCGTCATCGTGCTGGCCGGGCGCATCGCCGACGCCGAGCTGACCCGCGTGTCCGACAGCCTGCCGGTCATCGTCGTGGGCCGGCAGCTGAGCGGGCCGCAGCTGTTCAGCTTCAGCTTCGACAATCGCGAGGGCGCGCGGCTGGCCACGCAGCATCTGATCGACCAAGGCCACCGCCGCATCGCCTTCATCGCCGGCGACCTGATGCACGACGACGCCGTCGAGCGCCAGAACGGCTACTTCGACGCGCTGGCCACCGCCGGCATCGCGCAGGACCCCAACCTCATCGTGCAGAGCGACTACACCGAGGCCGGCGGCATGCTGTCGGTCAGCCGGCTGCTGGAGCGCGACGTGCGCTTCACGGCGCTGTTCGCCTCCAACGACCAGATGGCCATCGGTGCCTGCCTGGGTCTGCACCGGCGCAACCTGCGCGTGCCGGACGACGTCTCCCTCGTCGGCTTCGACGACCTCATCATGGCGCGCTATTCCATGCCGCCGCTGACGACGGTGCGCCAGTCCGTCTACGAGATCGGCATCGAGGCGGCCAAGGCCATGCTCGCCATGCTGCGCGGCATCAAGCCCAAGGCCACGTTGCCGGGGCCGGAGCTGGTCGTGCGTGAGAGCACGCGGCGAGTGGGACGTTGACCCCTCGTCCAGTCTTGCCGTGCTGAACGCGGGCAAGCCTGACCGGTCCCCCGAGGGGACGGCGATGCTCGCGGGGATGCCCCGCTCGCACATCGCCAAGCGGGCTGGCTTGGGAGCGGCCCGGCGCTCGACCCGAAACTGTTGACCCCTCGCCCAGTCTTGCCTCGCTGAACGCAGGCAAACCCAGTCGGTCCCCCTGGGGGACGGCGATGCTTGCGGCATCGAGCCGCAAGCACATCGCCAGGTGGGCCGGCTTGGGAGCGGCCCGGCGCTCGGCCCGAAGAGCAAATCACCGACCACCCGCGCCGACTGTTGTTCCGCCCGGGAAAACCATGTGGCTGATCTCAAGGGCCTACCGCATGATTGACTGAAAGCGCTTTCAGTCGTTTCAGCGGGCTGCCGCTTTTCAACCCGGAACTACCCGAAGCCGCCGCGCCGAACGCCGCAGATCCCAATGGGGATGGGGCTTGCGAGCCGGCAAGGCACCGGAACAACACTCCCTTGGTCCTTCTGGCCCGGCGTTGCCGCCAAGCCGCAGACCAAGGGTGTTGCCTAGGTTGAAAGCGCTTGCATTGACGTACGCTTGAAAGCGCTTTCAGTTCGTCATCGAGCCACTCGACAAGACCATAACTCTGGAGACAAGTGAATGAGAACACCCCGCCCCGCCCCTCGCCTCACCGCTCTGGCCGCCGCCAGTAGCCTGCTGTTCGCCAGTGCCGCCGCGCTGGCCCAAGGCGGCAACCCCAATGCCGGCCCCACGCCGACCACCTCGGTGCCCCAAGCGCTGGCCAGCACCACGCAGCTGGAGACGGTCGTCGTGACCGGCATCCGCAAGTCGCTGGAGACCTCGGTCAACCTCAAGCGCTCGTCGTCGGGCCTGGTGGACGGCATCGTGGCCGAAGACATCGGCAAGTTCCCCGACACCAACCTCGCTGAATCGCTGAGCCGCATCAGCGGCGTGTCCATCGACCGCGCCAACGGCGAAGGCACCCGCATCACCGTGCGCGGCATGGGCCCCGACTTCAACCTGGTGCTGCTCAACGGCCGCCAGATGCCCGGCGCCAGCGTCGACGGCAGCGCGCCCAGCTCGCGCTCCTTCGACTTCTCCAACCTCGCCTCCGACGGTGTGGCGGCACTTGAGGTGTACAAGACCAGCCGTGCCAGCAGCCCGACCGGCGGCATGGGCGCGACCATCAATGTCCGCACCCAGCGCCCCTTCGACATCAAGGAAACCGTCGCCAGCGTGGGCGTAAAGATGGTGAGCGACCAGTCCGCCCGCCGCCTGCCTGGCGAAGAGCAGGGCAAGCGCGCCACGCCCGAACTGAGCGGCATCTACAGCACGCAGTCGAACGACGGCATGTTCGGCATCGCGCTGATGGGCACCTATCAAGTGCGCGACTCTGGCTACTCGCAGGCCAACGTCAGCAGTGGCTGGAAGACCTTCAACGGCATTCAGGACAACGCCGACTGGGGCGGGGGTAACGCCGTCTGGGGCGGCCTGCCGCCCGCCAGCGCGGCGACTGAGATCAAGAACCGCCCGGCCGTGAACTCCATCTACAGCGTGCCGCAGAACCTGAACTACTCGTTCACCGGTGTGCACCGCGAGCGCCTGAACGGCCAGTTGGTGCTGCAGTTCAAGCCGACGAAGGATCTGGTCGGCACGCTGGACTTCGTCATGTCGGAGCAGAAGTTCCGCCAGCGCCGCAACGACATCTCCGCCTGGTTCAACTACGGCGGCCAGTTCGGCGAATACCAGCAGGGCTCGCCCTCCTCGCCCATCATCTACGGCGAGCACATGGCCAACTCGGACCTGGCCATGGGCGCCTCGCGCATCCAGACCAAGAACAAGAACCAGCAGCTCGGCCTGAACCTGAAGTGGAAGGCCACCGACGCGCTGAGCTTCGACCTCGACGCCCACCACTCCACCGCCAACTCGGGCGCCAACGACCCGCTCGGCACCGCCGTGACGCTGGGCACCGCCTCGCTGAACCGCGGCGACACCTTCGTCGACTTCAGCAACAAGTTCCCGGTGCTGGGCATCAAGGGCGCAACGCTGAACCCGGCCGCGCAAGAGCTGCAGGGCTCGGTGTTCGGCAACAGCTACCAGAAGAACGAGGTCAACCAGCTGCAGGCCAAGGGCAACTGGAAGATCGACGCCGACAGCAGCCTGGACTTCGGCCTGACCCTGACCGATGTCAAGAACCGCTCGGCCTTTGCCAACGTGCAGCGCGACACCTGGGGCGGTGGCGCCGCAGGCGGCCCCGCCGGCATGCCGGACGACATCTGGAAGGCCGACTCCATCAGCAAGTACTTCAGCCGCATCCCCGGCTCAAACGACCCGCGCCTGTTCAACCAGTTCTTCTATTTCAACTTCGAAGACCTGCGCGCCGCAGCCATCAAGACCTTGGGATCCGACACCCTGCTCAAGGCCTCGTTCGACTGGCAGGACGACTACCGCACGACTGAAAAATCGCAAGCCGTGTTCGGCCAGTACAACCTGGCCTGGGAGTGGGGTGTGCCGATGGAGGCAGCCGTTGGCGCCCGCTACGAGCGCACCAAGGTGCACTCGCCGTCGATCGAGAAGATCCCCGTATCAACGGCTTGGGTTGCTCCCAACGAAGTGCCCATCAGCTTCAGCGGCACCCGCTCCGCAGAGCGAGACGGCAAGTACGGCTATTTCCTACCGTCAATCGACTTCAGCGCCGACGTGACCAACGACACCAAGCTGCGCCTGAGCTACGGCAAGACCATCGGCCGCCCGGGCTGGAACGCCATCCAGGGCGGGCAGCGGCTGGACCCCCTGGCCCGTGTCGACGGCGGCTCGGCCAGCGTCGGCAACCCGGATCTGAAGCCGCTGAAGTCGACCAACTTCGACTTCTCCGCCGAGCACTACTACGCCAAGAGCAGCTACGTCGCGGCGAGCTACTTCCGCAAGTCCCTCAAGGACTACAACGAAGCCATCATCTCCGACGTCAACCTGTTCGGCCTGCACACGCCGATCGGCAGTGCGATGTACAAGCAGGCCCAGACGACGGGTAGCTGCGGCTCCGATTCCGACTGCATCCGCAAATACATCTTCGCAAACTTCCCGACCGCCCCGGGCGTCAACCCCACCGGCGCCCCCGGAAGCGGCCTCGGCACCATCACCGCCCAGGCCACCGACCCCTTGCTGATGTTCAAGCTGGGCACCTACATCAACAACACCCGCACCAGCAGGCTCAGCGGCATCGAGCTGAATGCCCAGCACATCTTCGGCAACACCGGCTTCGGCGTGTCGGCCAACTTCACGAAGGTGAAGTCCAACCTCAGCTACGACAACAACAAGCGGGGCGCGCAGACCGACGTGCTGGTTGGCCTGGGCGACTCCGGCAACCTGGTGGGCTTCTTCGAGAACGAGACCTTCACGACCCGCCTGGCCTACAACTGGCGCGGCACGTTCCTGGCCGCCAACTTCGGCGGTGTCGAAGGTGCGCAACCGCTCTACGTGGAACCTTTCGGCCAGTTCGACCTGAGCCTGGGCTACAACTTCAACCAGAACCTGCGCTTCCAGTTCGAAGCCATCAACGTGACGGACGCGTACACCCGCACACACATGCGCAACGAGAACCAGATGGGTGCCGTCACCCAGCTGGGCCGTCGCTTCATGATTGGCGCGCGCTACAAGTTCTAAGCTCTCGTCTGGTTCGGCGGCACTTCGTTCAGGGGTGCCGCCCTTGTTCGCCGATGGGCGAGGCCGCGCGAGCGGCTTTTTTTGTTTGCCCCTCGTCCGGTCTCGCCCTGCTGGACGCAGGCGGGCCCAGCCGGTCCCCCGAGGGGACGGCGATGCTTGCGGCGTGGAGCCGCAAGCACAGCGCCATGGCGGGCCGGCTTGGGAGCGGCCCGGCGCTCGACCCGAGGGAGCGAACGCAGAATGGACAACCGAGATGGATGACAGACTTCGTGAGGTGGCGGTGCTCGGCGGCGGCTCGGCGGGTTGGCTGGTGGCCGGCCTGCTGGCGGCCGAGCATGGCGAGCTGAAGATCACGCTGATCGAATCCAGCGACGTGCCGACCATCGGCGTCGGCGAAGGCACCTGGCCGTCCATGCGCGACACGCTGCGCCGTGTCGGCCTGTCCGAGGCCGAGTTCATCCGCCACTGCCAGGTCTCGTTCAAGCAGGGCTCGCGCTTCGACGGCTGGGCGCGCGGTGCGGCGGGCGAGCAGGGCGACCGCTACTACCACCCCTTCATGCTGCCCGTCGGCTACGGCGACGTGGACCTGGTCCAGCCCTGGCTGGCCACCCAAGGCACCAGGCCGTTTGCCGACGTCGTCAGCCCCTCCGTGCAGGTCTGCGAAGCCGGCCGCGCGCCCAAGCAGGTGCAGACGCCAGAGTTCGGCGCTGTCGCCAACTACGCCTATCACTTCGATGCCGGCCTGTTCGGCCAACTGCTGCGCGAGCACGCCATTGCCAAGCTCGGTGTGCACCATGTTATAGCCCATGTCGACGCCGTGCTCAGCCATGAGAACGGCGACATCGCCGCCTTGCAGACCCGCGAGCACGGTGAGCTCAAGGCCGACCTCTTCATCGACTGCTCCGGCCTCACGTCCCGCCTCATCGGCCAACACTTCGGCGTGCCGCTGAAGAGCGAGCGCGACGTGCTCTTCAACGACGCTGCCCTGCCCGTGCAGGTGCCCTACGCCCAGGCCGATGCACCACTGGCCTCGGTCACCATCGCCACCGCCTGGGCCAAGGGTTGGATCTGGGACATCGCCCTGCCCACGCGGCGCGGCGTCGGCTGCGTCTACTCGCGCGCCCACGCCAGCGAGGACGAGGCCCAGGCTGCCCTGCAGAGCTATCTAGACGCCACCGGCGCACCACCCGAGCGGCCCACGCCGCGCTCCATCCGCTTCGACCCCGGCTACCGCGAGCTGTTCTGGGTGCGCAACTGCGTCGCCATCGGCCTGTCCTCCGGCTTCATCGAGCCGCTGGAGGCTTCGGCCCTGGCCCTGGTCGAACTCTCCGCCCAGCGCCTGTGCGACGAACTGCCGATGACGCGATCCTCCATGGATGCCGTCGCCCGCCGCTTCAACGATGACTTCCGCTACCGCTGGGCGCGCGTCATCGACTTCCTGAAGCTGCATTACGCGCTCAGCAGCCGCGACGACAGCGACTACTGGCGCGCCCACCGCGACCCCGCCACCTGGCCCGAGCGCCTGCGCGAGCTGCTGCCCATGTGGAAGCTGCGCCCGCCGGCCCGCCACGACTTCGGCCGCATCGACGAGGTCTTCCCCTCCGCCAGCTACCAGTACGTGCTCTACGGCATGGGTTTCCGCCCTGACACCCAGCCCCTGTCCACCACCAAACTGCAGGCAGCCCAGGCCGCCTTCGACGAGGCCGCCCGCCAGGCCCGCCGCTTCGTCTCCGCACTGCCCGGCCACCGCAGCCTGATAGACCACATCAGAAAAACCGAGACATGAATCCCACCCTGCTCGACAACGTCACCCACCGCCATCTGCGCGTCCGCACCGAGCGCTCCGCCGCCCTGGGCGATGCCCGCCAGTCGGCCCTGGCCCTGCCGGCCGAGTTCCGCCAGCTGCAGGCTCATTTCCCCATCGTCTTCCAACTGGTCGAGGGCGACGCGGGTTTCCAGCCCGTGGCCCTGTTCGGCCTTGAGGAAGGCCAGAACCTCTTCATGACCGCCAAGGGCTGGGATGCGCCCGTCGTGCCCATGGCCCTGCAGCGCGATCCCTTCATGATCGGCCGCGGCCCTGACGACAGCCTGCAGCTGCACATCGACATGGACAGCCCGCGCATCGTGGGACCTAAGGAGGGCGAGGTCGGCACTGCCATCTTCATGCCGCATGGCGGCTTCAGCGAGCACCTCGACCATGTCGTGCAGCTGATGGAGCACCTGCATGCCCAGGCCCAGCACCTGCCGGTCTTCATCGAGGCGCTGACCCGCCACCAGCTGCTGGAGCCCTTCGTCATCGACATCGAGACGCCGGGCGGCGAGCAGGGCCGGCTGTCGGGCCTGTTCACCATCCACGAGGAGCGCCTGGCCGCCCTGCGCGGCGCTGCGCTGGAGGCCCTGGCGCGCGAAGGCCATCTGCTGCCCATCTACATGCAGATCGCCTCGCTGCAGCAACTGCAAGGACTCGTCGAGCGAGCCGGCCGACTCTGATCCGATCATGCGAGCAGTACCCGACTGGACCGGGCCCTTCGATCCCGACAACCTGCCCGCCGAACTGCTGAGCGGCGACCGGCCCTACGTCGTGCGCGGCGGCTTTGCGCATTGGCCGGTGGTGCAGGCGGCCCGCCAGTCCGACGAGGCCCTGGCCCGCTATCTGATGGGCTTCTACAACGGCGTGCGCATCGGCCTCTTCCAGCTGGCGCCCGAGGCGCGTGGCCGCGTCTTCTATGCCGACGAAAGCCTGAGCGGCTTCAACTTCAGCCGCCATGCCGCCACGCTGGACCAGGTGCTGGCCGGCCTGCTGGGGCTCAGCGCAACGCCCGAGCCGCCGGCCCTGTATGTCGGCTCGACGACGGTGGAGGCCGTGCTGCCCGGTTTCCTCGACGTCAACGCCCTGGGCCTAGGCCGGCGCGACGCCCTTGTCAGCCTGTGGCTGGGCAACCGCACCCGCATCGCCGCCCACTACGACCTGCCCGACAACCTCGCCATCGTCACTGCCGGCCGGCGCCGCTTCACCGTCTTCCCGCCCGAGCAGATCGGCAACCTCTACATGGGCCCGCTGGACCCGACCCCGGCCGGCCAGCCCGTCAGCCTGGTCGACTTCGAGAAGCCCGATTTCGAACGCTTCCCGCGCTTCGCCCGGGCGCTGGACGCCGGCGAGGTTGCCGAGCTGGAACCTGGCGACGCCATCTTCATTCCCAGCATGTGGTTCCACCACATCGAGGGGCTGGCGCCCGTCAACCTGCTCATCAACGCCTGGTGGCGCCAGACGCCCGACTACGTCGACTCGCCGCTGAGCACCCTGCACCTGGCCCTGATGACGCTGCGCGACCTGCCCGAGAAGGAACGTCGAGTCTGGCAGCACCACTTCCAGCATTTCGTCTTCGGCGCCGATGACAGCACCTGGGCCCACATTCCCGAAGCCGCCCGCGGCCTGCTCGGTCCCCTAGACGAAACCATTTCGCGCCAGGCCCGCGCGCAACTTCTGACGAATCTCAAAAGATGAACACGCCCAACTCTTCGTTCCGCCGCGTCGTCATCGCCGGCGGCGGCACCGCCGGCTGGATGATGGCCGCGCTCATGAGCAAGCTGCTCGGCAAGCACCTCGACATCAAGCTGGTCGAATCCGAGGAGATCGGCACCGTCGGCGTCGGCGAGGCCACCATTCCGGCCTTGCACACGTATCACAACCTGCTTGGCATCAACGAGGCCGAGTTCATGGCCGCGACCAACGCCACCTTCAAGCTCGGCATCGCCTTCGAGGGCTGGAAGAACATCGGTGAGGACTACTTCCACTCCTTCGGCTCGACGGGCAACGACCACTGGAGCGCCGGCTTCCAGCACTTCTGGCTCAAGGGCCGCGCCGAAGGCCTGGCCAAGACCTACACCGACTACAACCCCGAAACAGTCGCAGCCTTCGCCAACCGCTTCGCCCACCTGCCGCGCAACGGCCTGAACTACGCGTACCACATGGACGCCGGCCGCTACGCCAAATACCTGCGCGCGATGAGCGAGGGCTACGGCGTGCAGCGCATCGAGGGCAAGATCGCCGCGGTGTTGATGGACGGCCCCGAAGGGAAAGCCGGCGACATCACCGCGCTGCAGATGCA
>Ga0307515_10017957_pt1 | contig 12843 bp, 9 predicted proteins | sample 17_EM_MG_FD_194513 | JGI IMG/M metagenome (GOLD analysis project Ga0307515, IMG submission 194513) | Populus trichocarpa ectomycorrhiza microbial communities from riparian zone in the Pacific Northwest, United States - 17_EM | ecosystem: Host-associated > Plants > Roots > Unclassified | place... | reverse complement strand
AATGTCTCTCGTAGAGCTGCCTCGGCGATCGATTCATTAATGTCCTTGCGGCCTTTGGGGAGGACACGGAGCTTGCTACGCCGATTGTTGATGTACACCAGAGCATACTCCTCTGGGAGTCGTGGTGAGACGTCCAATGGGTCACCTGAACCACTAGTGAGTTTAGGCGCGGGAGACGGAGCAGGAGACACAACCAACCTCGCGGGAGGGGTTTGAGCGCCATACAGCCCGCAGAGATCACAAACTCGCTTGCTAGATATACATCTTTCACAATGTTGGGCATAGTCGAGCCTGAGGTCAAAGGCGAACAAGGTGGAGAGGGCTGAAAGTGAGCGACAAAGCAAGTCGAATTCGATTCGCCCCCGTCCTCCAGGTCTCTCTGCACGATCCACAAGAACAGGACCGGTCGAAAGAGCTACATCAGGCGGTCGATTCGATGCCCGGCCGATTCTGTCACTCTCCGAAGCTGAACTACGAGTCCCTACTACTGACGAAATCCGATTTCTGTCCCGTTGGAGTCCCGTGATGTCCGCCGGAAGAGTTTTTGACTCTTCATAACCCATCCGCAATACGAGTTGCCGACTTCGGACGGTTAGCTTTCCGCATGACATCTGACCCTTGATGAGCGCGACTTCAAAAGTCAGGATGCTTCTGGAAAAAGCTCGTAACCCGGTATAGCAAAAAATTTCCACCAGGAGGTGGTCGTTATGGATGCTGTGGTGAAGGGCGTAGATATCGATATTGAAGAATTGAACGACGTCAGAAATATACTTCCCCAAGTCGTTTTCCGTCCCGTTTCCGACCTGCGTCCAATGGCACTGCTTTGCCACCCATCATAAGCGTACCCCGGTCGTGGCCGATAGAAATCGGACACTGGTTTTTGCAGTGGGAGAAGTCGCGGGAGTCACGGCCTTTGTATCCACTGTATCCACAACGCTTTTTGACGTCGACCTCATACGCACTCATCGCCTCGGCGCTCCCCTCGATGTCTGTCCAAATTCCTTCCTCTCCGGGCTCAACATGGAGGACACCGTATACCACGTTCTCACGTCGCTCGGCGATAGAACTCCAGGGAGCATGATCAAGGGGGACTTGGAGTTCTGGTTTTGAGGAGTTGAGACTATTGTTAAGACAGTCGGTTATCCCCGCCCGCAAACGATGAGGAAGGTGTGCATTGCTGGGGACCTTGCTGTACGTATTCAGCCTTATGAGCTCAGTAACATCTTGCACCATGCATCGAGCGGTACGCTTGAATTGTGTCAACGCGGATCGACCGAACAGCCACTCGGGCGCGAACTCAACTTGGCTTCGTCGTCGCGTTTCGCTCTTTTGTTCATTCGCAGGAGCGCCCGTCAAATTGAATATGACACTCCACTAGTTTTCCTTGGCTCCTCCAGATGGTGCCTGCAACCTGTGGCGAACAAAGCGGTGAACAGAGAAGCACCTGGTATATTCAAAACGGACCACGGCAACGTGGCCCCATCTATTAGGTTTCCATAGCCCGAGCGAGGCAAAATGGCCCGGCCACGCCATATCACACGGTGCACCTTACACTTCAGCTTACAGATGTATATTGAATGCTCCTCGAGTACCGGTCTTCAACTACACCGGTCCCGTACTCTCCCCTGCTCCAGGTTTCGACTTCGCCCGCATCCGGTATGTGTATCTCTCAGCTCTTCCTCTTTAAAACCTGAGCTGCAGCTCCCATTCATCCTAGTCACCACTGACATCCCGGCTCCTACAGGCCCACTCGTTATAATTACAAAGAGCCTCTGTAAGTATTTAACTACATTTGGTTAGGCATCACCGTCCATGATCTCATCGGTAAATGCGCCGGCTCCCAGTTCAATAGGCGATTCCCCCGGTTAGGAGATTAGACGCCGTCTTTTGACCCCACGCAACTTGACCTACTCGAACGCTATATTCTGAAGCTATTGCCACAAAGTCTTGGGATCACTCGCGGCCATCTCGTTTTCCACGACGAGTCATTCGCTTTTTCTGCATATAAGCCATCGTGTGAGTATCCATAAGCCGGATGATAAAGCCTTCCCGTCTCCCAAGCTATAACCACGAGACTTATGGCAGAGTTTAGGCAATCTCCGCCAACGCCGTCCTTGAGATTGTCTATGCAAGAGGATTCTAACGCAATATACATGCTCCCTGAACAGTATCCCGTTACGACGTCTCAAAACAGCCAGAGCGACCCACGACGACGGTCCTATCCGCGCCATTACCTCACTGGGACGGGCCCTACAAATGAGCAAGTACAACAGTCAAGCAACGCCCTTGGCCTCCATGGGCCTAATCTTGCTGTATCCAGCAACGCTGGTTACCCGATGTTTGATGGCCAGTCAACGTCTCTGTTTCAACAAGGGTATGGACATTTGCTAACCTTGGACGTTTTTTCCTAATCTCCTCTCATCTCTCGTCTAGAAGTCATAATTTTCCTCAAACGTCTGCTTTTGCCACTGCTAGCGGTCAGGGTTGGCCGACAGGTCCTGTGGCAACACACCTCAGCGCCTCCAGTATACCAAACCATTTTCCTTTTCAACCCTCTTCCATAGATCCAACCCCTTCTCAAACTTGGCCGACTTCGACGTCAGGGATGTTCAATGATGCAGGCTTACCTTGCTTCGCCTCCATAGGAGATGAATCCTCGTACCATGCATTGATTTCTGGTAACTTTGGTGGGCCCAGCGAGATATATGGCCCACAATCCATGCTCCCGGGTCCCTCCACTTTGCCTCAACTTCATGGCCACCGCACACTCACCACCCCGTCGACACAATCACTGCTGACAGATCTACCACTTCCACAACAGTCAGGGTCCATGAGCTACAGTCGCCCAGAGTCCCCTACACTTTCCTACTCTCCGAGTCTGAGTCTGGGGGAAGACCACAAGCCAACTCATGCACGGCGGCCTGCGAAACTAAATCTCTTCAATCTGTCCAGTGTCCCAGAGCTCCAAAACCTGGCATTGAACATTCAGGGAGAGGCCTGGTTCCTTAATGGAGAGGAAGAGCGGGTAATATCCGAGAAGGAGGCAGAACGGAATCTTGGTTCCGTTGGTCATTCCATCTTCATTGCCTTCCTACAGGAGGTTGTCGACGTGCATACAAAGAGGAAAATTGGGTGGGAGTGCCGAATCTGTCGGGCAGCAAATGACGCAGGCGCTGGAGATCGATACGAAGTCGAGCGACTGGACAGGGCCCTGAAACATGTTCGGCACCACTTTTCATTTAAAAAGTTCCACTGCGGAGGTGCCTGCGGAGAGCCTGGCTGGTGAATCCATTCATAGTGTCGAGATTTTGAATGGAATACTGACGATAGTTGTTGCCGCTGCAGTGACATGCGATTTATTAGCAAGGCTTCCCTTACTGCCCATCAACGTCGAGAAGAAACCCCACCCTGCGCTGGGTGGTAAGTCATATCTCTCAATGGTACGCTCTCCTTTACTCACCCAGCCTTTTCTTTAGTGGAATGGTGGTTCGCAAGCGCAACCTAAAGCGTCACATGGACACTGCGTGTCGCCCTCGCCTAGGATTGCCTTAATTGTCGTTGCGTAGACCGTGACTATGCCCCCCTCTCCTTTCAACTTATTTTCGAGTTTTCTAGTTGTTACTTTGGGAAAGGAAGTCTGCGATATCTACCACTCTTCTTCACAGCTGTAGTTTCTTTCATCCCTCGTTTTTTTTTATGATTTGTTTTATACTATTCTAGGTCGATATAATCAGGGTTTTGTTTCGCAGCTTGTATGTGGCAGATAAACAACCGCAAAAGTTAGACCTTGCCACCTTTCAGCCCCCGCCAACCCGATGGCGAGGCCAGGCGGCAAAGTGTCAATCGATGACCTCGTTGCGGGTCTCTGTAGCAGCAAGAAGACCGATCGAAAAGCCGCCGTCGAGACACTCGAAAATTTCGCACAATCTGGTGCAATTGAGCGTCTTCCTCTCGAAGCCGTTCCAAATGTGTACAAAGGAATCCTCAATTGCCTTTCTCTCGATCGCACATTATGCATCTCGAAGGGTCTGCAAAAGGCCACTGCAACTGATCTTGCGCGCTGGGAGAAGAGCGCCGACATGTTGCGACGCGTCGTCGACAAGACTGTAAAACTCATTAACAATACTGTCGTCAAGTCGCTCGTGAGACATCTCCTCGAGTCTATTCGGTTCGGTGGGAAACTCGTCTCCGCCGTCAGCTTGAATTACTGCAAGGTGTTCTGCAAACTCCTTGAATACCCTCCTCACCTTGATCACCTTGGTTTAGAAAGGTGGCTGGAATTGTCAAAGTTTGCGTGGGCGGTAGTCCTTGGTGATTCCCTTACTGCGGATTCGGGTTGGGAGGAGGGCGAGGAGGCAGGAAAGGGAGAAGACGACGACGATGATATAGCTTTGGGCGATGGGAAGAGAGGACAGCCAGGCATGGGACGCAAAATCACATATAGCTCCATGTCGCCTGACCAAATCGCCTGTTGCACTCTGATCAAACTCCTTAACTCCTCTTGCTATGCCCCCTTTACGAGAGCCATTAACGACCCGAAGGACCCCTTAGGGCAATCAAAAATTGGGTCAAATATCTTGCGCAAATTTATTCGCTACTTTGACATTTACCCCAACGAGGCAACGGGTCACGTTGACATGCTCCCTGCCCTGAGGCATGTTCTCGAAAGGATGGAGTTGAATGCGACAGATAGTTTCGTTGGGTTTTCTCGTTCAGCATGGGCTCCGCTGGTATCACTGCTAGGAAGTCGTACCAAAGACATGCGTGAGGAGCTCCTCGTCATTCTTCGTATCTTATTACCCTTGTTTGCTTGGGACCGGGGTAAAGAATCTTCTCATCCTGACAGTGCCGATGGCTTGCGCAAGTTCGTCAATACCTTTGAGCGGGAGGTGTTGAATCGTGGCCTCGAACCTCTATCACTAGATGCTCTGCGATTTGACATACTGCCGGAAGATGCGAATATTGCAGCGTTCTATGCGCGAACATATCGATATGGCTCAATGTTCAGCTTCTCCCAAGCCATGACATGGGTCGCTCTCGATCTGCACTCGAGTTCGCTTGTCCACGTGCGTTGTTAACTCACATCAGAGGCGGGAATTATGTGTGGCTTACCTGTTATCAGATGTATGACATTGCAGAATCCTTCCTGAGGAATGTCAGGATGGCCGCACAGCCACCTCAAAAACGTAGGAAACTCCAAAACCCTCTCGAAGACCTCCTGGCGGATCTCGCTTCGTCGAGCGTGATGCCTAACCAGAGGGTAATTCGTTTGCAAACCTTACTCTTCCTGATTGAGAGACATTGGATGAAGCTTTACAAATCACAAAGAGAGCAGATTGGGGAAGTTCTTCTGGAAGTTGTCTCACGAGTAGCTTCCGGTGAGGAGGCTTGGGCTTTGCTCTGCGTCGCTGCTATCGCGGCTTCTGAACCTGAACTCGGCAATCCATCTGCAGCCAAAATGGAATGGACAGCGTTTTGGATGCATGGGCTCAGGAAATCCACATCTACATCCTTGCAGATCGCCCGAGTTGCAAGTCATGTCGTTCATTGCCTCTTATATTGGCATCGCATTGATGACCAGCGGGCTCTCAGTCACGTTCAAATGTTCATAAAAGAATTTAAGAGCGACCTTGGAGACGCCAGTGAGCCTGGCAGTTATGGTATAGGAGCAAGTTCTAGTCGAAATCATTTGAGTGCAATAGGAAAGACCCCACCATGGCCCTCTGAGAGCATCTGCGCTATGCTCGTATCCTTTATCCGTCTTGCATCCTCGGACGTTCGCCTTTCACGACTCCGATTTGAAGACTCTATCCTTCCTTGGCTCGAGGGATGTCTCATTCGCAGCCTGACGATCAGTGGTACCCCTTCAACTGACCTGAGAGGGGTTTTCCGTGGAGGGATCGCCAGTAGAACCGCATCCCGACCCGAAGCCCATTCGAACCCTCAGGATTTACTTGCACTCTTACAAGCCATTTGCGGGCTTCCAAAGCGCCCTCACACTCATTGTTCCATCCCACTTCCTGACCATGAACTTGTCAGAACCATGGTCCACTACCACGAGCAGGACATCTTGAGGACATTTATACTTGCGGCCAAGCTGCCCAGCATGATTAGCGACAAGACCGCGGCGAGCATCACCTCATCGGACGCTATTCAAACGGATGGAGACGCTCCTACTCTAGCAAGTTCGACCGGTGCGATCGCAGGTGGTTTTACCCCCGCTGTGCGGGAAGTCAAGGTGTCCGGAATGTTAGCATCGGTGTTGGGTGTCCTTTGGAATGAACTCAAGCTTGGGGACCATGAGGGTGAAGCCAACAGCGGAGATACGAACACGGTCCCAAAACTACCACTAGACAAGGTCTGCATTGTATTGGACATTGTGGTCCTGGCATTTTCATTCGAGGGGTCTCTAGAAATCAATGGTACTCGCCCTGATGGCTCCGTCATTGAAGCCGCAAGCCGACTCCTGGATTCAATGATTCCGTGGCAGCAAATTGGGATAAACACTACGGGATGGTGGTGGGGAGATACACAATGGGGGAAAGTTTTGGGAGGATTAGAACCGCTTGTCTGGTCCGATTTCGAAGAGGAGCTCTCCACATCTGGCCCTGATACGGTCATTTTGCGACCGAACAGCTTGAGTGGGATTAGGCGTGGGATTTGGAAATCCCTCGAGCATTCCCCATATCTCGAACAAAGGCGTCAACGCAGGCACCTCTCAAACATGTTACTGCGTTATATCTGGCGGCACATTCATGTGAGTTGACCAAGGCCCTTGCATCTAAGCAGACTTGAAAGTTCCTTGTCACAGATTCGGGAGGTTGGCGAACACGTCAGTGGTGCACTTCGACGCATACTCAATAATATCTCAGTGAGGTGGTCAGATGATAGCGCCTACGACAGTACCGATACGCCATTCGACAGTCCGCGAAGAGGGCTCATTGGTGGAGGCGATGGTGACGAGTTTTCCCAACGATTTGGACCCGAGAAGGTGCCGCCAATGATCCATACCATGGCCAAGCTTTCAATCGCGTTCATTGCAACAACATCCATGCTCTCGGGCCAGTCCACACTACCTATTCGAGATCCTGGCCTTGACAAACTCGTCAGCGAGGCCGAGGGCCGATCCCTGTTTATTGTAGCGAATGCGTATGCAGCGGCAGTCCGCGCCGGTACTCTACAATGCGGCCGAGAAGCACTCCAGGAGATCCTACATGCCATTGGAACCATGTTCGAAGTGTACTCAACTGCGAAAAGCGAGAATGCTTTTTTCCTTGTTTTGACGCTGCTGGAAGCCACCATTCCAACATGGAACAACAAGGAATATACGAAGAGCAAGCTAAGCGACTCTGTGCGATATTTCCTTAAGCAGTGGTTCTCCGAACTACTGGAAAACAACCAGATACACTCCTGGAAAATACGAGTTCGGTTTGGTCAGGTTCTCGACACTTGTGTTGCGGTTGATCCTGTCAATGAGTTTTGGTGCGCTCAAGAGGCACTCTCGATGGATATGGACGATGACAGTAGGACCTCGAACCAACCCGAAGAAATCACCGGACCTTCTCCCATGCAGCTCGTTTGTACGATGCTGGATGATGAGGATGTCCATGTTCGTTACCGTGCAGCTTCTTTTGCTTCGACTATGTTCCATCAGTTGGCCCGAACGGACTTCCCGGCGCTGTTGCTGTACAAGGAAATCTCAGATGCAATCCCGCAGGATCACGATTCGTGAGCTTTCGTTCCATCATCACGTTGGAAGTGAGCTTACACGCCGACAGGGTTGAACGTATGGCGACTCGATTCATCACTCTTGCAAATCTTGCGATTATTCATTCCGAATGTCGTCGTGGAGCCTATTGGCATCTCCTCTCCGTATCATTCTACAATCCCAAGTACACCTCTTATCTGCACGCTGTCCTTGTAGCGGTTGCTTCTCGGCTCGGTATGGACTCATTAGGGGATCTATTTGAAAGCCATGCTGCCCAAGTTGCAGTACAAGTCAGACGCATTGACCAGGACCTACTCACTCTGCCGGCGTCATTGCTCGGCTTTCGTGACCGGAAGGAATGTGTGGACCAAACATTCTCCAAAGTCCTACCTTGCATGCTTCTCGCCCGGGACCCCTCCACAAGTCGGTCACCTATGGAGGACCAGTATTTTCAGAATTACTGCCGTTCAGTCAGCCTTGACCCAGTAAACACGCTTTCAAAGTGTTTCGCGGACCTCGTGGGTCTCCGAATCGTGTTTACCTACGACTCTTTTGGTACACAAGACCCTGCCTTGCAAGGTGGTCAAGCTGATGCAATGATGCAATGGATCAAGCTATGTCTGCGAGACTGCGGGGCAGACGAGTCTTTTTTCCTTCTTCACGGCGATCGGATAGCCGCTGCTATCTTAAAATGCCTGTGGGACCACGACTACTCTCTCAATGGACGTATAGAGGCGGATCTGGAAGAGGCCAAGGGAGCAGACGCCGTTCAGACTTTCCGTGATTTGATGCGATATCGTACACTTGAAGATTTTCCCATGCATCAGCCGAGCCCACCTGGGATCAGTACTCGCCAAACCCTCCACTCAATGTTTTGGCTCGGAACGCAGAACAAGGCCGTCTACGGCAAAGTCGAGATGACATATCATATTCTCCATCAGCTCTTCGCCACTATCAATGCGACGCTTATGGTCAACGAGCAACTCCGTTTGCTTCACGGTATGGCAGTCTGGATATCAATCACTAGTGACCACTTCAATGATGCCGTCCTCCGGCGGAGTCTTCTCATGAATAGCATTCACCTCCTCGCCCAAATCGACCTCGCTCGAGCTGCTCAGTCAATACTTGGCTGGGTTTTCACTAAATACCGGGGATCATCACAGAACCATTCTCGAGCTGACTCCGAAAACGTCGATACAGCGCTGATGCGCATCTCCGCGATTGCGAGCGACTATGAGATATCGACTGATCCCTATACTTCCAAAGTTGGCACTGAACTCTTGGACTGGGTCGAAACCGAGATTATCTCGCTTCATTCCTGTCCTCCCCTTCGGTCTGCCGTCCTTACTGCCCTTACATTGTGGCCCAGGCAGTTGGTAGGACCTATTGCTACTCTCACCGCGAATCTCAGCGATGCACGACACCTTACACGCCTTCTCCGCCAAGAGAATCGCCTTCAAGGAAAATTCCGTTTGGCACGGCAATTTGTGGCCTTGCCCAATTACTCTAAAGAGTCATTTTCGCGTGACCACTTCTGGGCACTTAAACAATGCATCCCCACTGGTGTTCACCTGCGCGACGACGATATTGACACCTTCTTGGAGTTATTGTATATGAGCGGCGGGGTAACCGAGGGTGTGCGACCCCGGCATTTGAATGACGGTGACGGTTTCCTGGCTCGCCATCGGCATACCAGTAGCCTAGAACCTAGAGCAAAGCTCCCAGCCGTAAAGGCACTCGTGATTGATATCGTCCAATCCCGATTGTCATCTAGCGATCCACGTTCATCCCAGATGGCGTATTCCATCCTTCGACAGCTCCTTCACTCAAAATGCCTTACCGCGGCGGAGGCGAATGCAGTAAAGAAAGGTCAGGAACTCCTCTTCATTAGCAACCGCGCTTTGGAACCCGGGATCCGTCCCTCGCGTTCTCTGGTCGAAATGAAACGTGGTCAATTCCTTGATGCAGCCCAAACCTACGATTCTTGGATTAAAGGCATTGTCCTTCTTCTTGCCGACGTCTTGGCACTCTCAGATCTCTTTTGGGCCCAACTTGCGGATTTTATACAAGCTGACTCGTCCTTCGCTCGCGAGCTATTTCCGATCCTCGTTCATCAGATCCTTGTGACAATACCGGAGAGCAAGGCACCCATATCTTCAGCTTTTCAAATGGTCCTCGAGTCCGAAACATCGAGTGTTGTTTGTCAGAAGGCTATCGTCGACACGGTACTACACCTACGGTGGTTCCAAAGTCATAGCCCTCTTGGCCACGACAAATGGTTGGCCTTGGATTACACGCTTCTCAGCCGTGCAGCTATTCGATGCGGGGCCTACACTACCGCCGTGATGTTTATCGAACTAGCGCATGAACACACTAGGGTGATGAATGATGCATGGAGCCAAGACACCGAGAGAATGCTCTATGAGGTCTATAGTCACATCGACGAGCCAGATGGATTCTACGCCATCCCGAGTCGTGACACGAAGCAATATTTGGTCCGCAAATTCCACCACGAGCGAAACTGGGAAAATGCCTTCAAGTTCCATGGTGCCGCATATGAAGCAACACCCACAGATATGACGGCCTCGCAGGGTATTTTGGAATCTTTGCACGCCTTCGGATTTGACCGACTTGCACTGTCAATGGGAGAGTCGTCGCGACTAGACTCTGCGCTCGATGTGGACTACGCGCTGGCTTGGAGAACAGGGACCTGGGATCTTCCTCTGCGGCAGTCATCAGATCTTCCCAGTGCGACTTTATACGGTGTCCTCCGCGCCGTGCATCGAGGCCGAGACCCCCTCGTAACGGACAATGCCCTCCGGATGGCGATCAGGGTTGAGATGGAGCGCTTGCGGGTTGCGGGGGACGAGAACATGGCAGAGATTCGTCGATCTACACAGTCACTGCTCTGCCTAAGGGAGGTCAAATACTGGCGCAAAGATCGAATACAAAGCGCTCTTCAGCTTCGGAGCCTCAGCAGTAATGATTGGGAGACCTTTCGGCAGTTGCCAGCCGCGTTCGAGTGAGCAAAGTGCTTCCCAAAGTTCGCGTGTACCTGACTCCGTGATGAAAGTTTTACAGCGGCAGAGGCGGTAATTGCAACGAGGGTTTCTCTGCTTCGGTCCAAGCGGAATATCGAGGAACGCGAACAAATCGGAACTATGACCACACCGTTCACTACATCACTCAAGGATATTGAAAAGTGTTGTCTGATTGCTCTTTCAGCCTCTGCGCGCGTCGCACGCATGCCTCAAATTGCCCTCAATTCCGTGACTGCCGCACAGAGGTTGGAGGATGTCCCTAGTTTTGATGTATCTCAGGAGTTCGCGAGTGTTCTATGGGACCTTAAAGAACAAGTTCCTGCTGTTCGTTATCTCCGTCAACTCGTCGACAAGGAGTTGCACAACCCCGAACTATTCAAGGAAATGCCACTGGGTGGTCGCCGAATGTGGGTAAAACTCCTCGGGCAACTGGTGGGTACAGGTCCTTATATGCTGCTCCGCCGCTTCTGACAAAGTGCAGGGAGAATGGATGATGGTGGCTTGCCTCGCCAAACCAACCGATATACGAGAGGCTTACTTAGATAAAGCCGCCGATCTACTCCAAGACTTCAATTCTAATGACCTTGCTGAGGCTCGAGTAGTTTACTATCAATGCGCTCACTTTGCCGACAAGCAATATCGGCAAATGGTGTCATCGACAGAATTGGAGCGTTTGGAGGGTTGGGTCAAACGAACTCAAGCAGAAATAGAGGAGCTTTCTCGTGGTCAGACAGCTCAACGAAAAGAAGACATCGACGATGTTCGTCGTCGCATCCTCAAGGCCCAGAGAATCCTAAACGGGGACAAGCACAATCTGGAGACTTACCGTCGAGCACGTACTACCTTCCTTCAGCAAGCAATCAAAATGTACGCGGGTTTCCTTGCTAGTGCCTCCGATGAGGACCCAGCTGCTGCCATCCGATTTTGTGGCCTGTGGTTTTCCAACTTCAGTGACGACAAAGTAGTGGGATACGTTAGAGAGGCGCTGGAGCAAGTCGGGAGTTATCGCTTCCTGTTCTTGGCACACCAACTCACCGCTCGACTTGGGGGAGAATCAACCTTAAAGAGCGCGGCCATTCTCCTTAAACTCGTATTCCAGATGTGCACAGATCACCCTTATCATTGCGTCTACCAAGTGTGTGCGACTCATTCCACGGTGCCTCGGTCAGGTAGCACCGATTCCCTCAAACGAACACGCGCTTCCATTGAACCACCCCAGGTCAACGAATCGCAAGCTCGAAGAGGTGATGCCGCCAGGTCGATCATGGCAAAGCTTCGAGAGGGAAAGCGAAACAAGGAGCGGATTGCAGCAATGGAAGAACATTTCCGAATTTCTCTCGAATGGGCTCAGCATCCGATCAAGGAGATGGTCCGAGGAGCCAATTCCAAGGATAAGAAGGATAAGAAGGATGAATTCCCGATCCCCAAGAGCGTTCGGCTCTGTGACCTCGTTTGGGCGGGGCCGGAACTCGGAACTCGGTGCCCTGCACCCCAACCTATTCCAGTGTCAACAGCCCAGGTTCCTATCGATTACTCAAAACGATACGATAACTTCCCTCGTCTCCATTACTATAGGGCACAGTTCAGTGTTGCCGGTGGAGTCAACTTACCCAAAATCAATGTTTGTGTAGATGATCAAGGATTCGCTCACAAGCAACTGGTTAGTATTCACTGGTGTAATTTGTTCGTGCCTGACCTCTGAATAGTTCAAGGGTGAGGGGGACGATGACTTGCGGCAGGACGCTGTTATGGAACAAGTCTTTCAGCTGGTGAACGTTCTTTTGGACAAAGACGACGGATCGAAACGGAGAAATTTGAGCATCCGTACATACAAAGTCATACCTCTGGCGAGTCAGGCTGGCGTTTTACAGTTCGTCGAGAATACGCAACCTTTGTCATCATGGCTTCTTCCAGCTCACCAAAGGTACATCATCAATTCCTCTGCCCTTTGTGTTGTTTATATCTAACTGAGCGGCTTGATAGATATTATCCTGATGATTGGAAGTACGACTACTGCCTCGCGAAGATCAGGCAAAAGGACAAACTCCCCGACCCTGTGGGCCAGTTAAAAACCTTCAAGGATGTGCGACAGCA
>Ga0307515_10017956_pt1 | contig 12844 bp, 13 predicted proteins | sample 17_EM_MG_FD_194513 | JGI IMG/M metagenome (GOLD analysis project Ga0307515, IMG submission 194513) | Populus trichocarpa ectomycorrhiza microbial communities from riparian zone in the Pacific Northwest, United States - 17_EM | ecosystem: Host-associated > Plants > Roots > Unclassified | place... | reverse complement strand
GCGCCGCGACTGGTTCGTCTGGCGTGACCCCGGCGAGGACGGGGGGGCGCCCAACAACTGGCGCTCGGAGTTTGGCGGGCCGGCCTGGACCTACGACGAGACCCGAGGGCAGTACTACTATCACGCCTTCCTCAGCTCGCAGCCGGACCTTAATTGGCGTAATCCCGACGTCGTCGAAGCCATGGGCAACGTCATGCGATTCTGGCTCGACCGCGGCGTCGACGGATTTCGGGTCGACGCTATTCATCATCTGATCGAACACGCGGCGGCGCCCGACAATCCGCACAACCCCAACTGGCGCGACGGTATGGATCCGGCCGACCGCCTCCTCAAGGTCCACACCGTCGATCAGCCCGAGGTGCACGCGGCGATCGCCGCCATGCGGGCCGTGCTCGCGGAATATCCCGGTGAACGGGTCCTGATCGGCGAGGCCTATCTGCCGATCGATCGGCTAGTGACCTACTACGGCGCGGCCGGCGAAGGCTTCGATCTGCCCTTCAATTTTCACCTGATGTCGACGCCCTGGACGCCAACGGCGATCGCGGCTCTTGTCGGCGCTTACGAGCGAAGCCTGCCCGATCACGGCTGGCCCAACTGGGTGCTGAGCAACCACGACCGCCCGCGCCTGGCCAGCCGGATCGGCCGGGCGCAGGCGCGGGTGGCGGCCATGCTCCTGCTCACGCTGCGCGGCACCCCGACCCTCTATCAGGGGGACGAACTGGGCATGGCCGATGTCGAAATTCCCATCGACCGTGTGCGCGATCCGCTCGAACTGAATGTGCCTGGCCTCGGTCTGGGTCGGGATCCCGCGCGGACGCCGATGTTATGGTCGAAGGAGCCTTTTGCCGGGTTCAGCACCGTCGAGCCATGGTTGCCGCTGAGCCCCGACCACGCGGTGCTCAACGTCGAGCGCCAGTCTGATCAGGAAGATTCGCTCCTGAATTTCTATCGCGCACTGTTGGCGTTGCGGCGCGCCGAGCCCGCGCTTCTGGATGGCGACTACGTCGAGGTCGCCGTCACAGAGCAGGTTCTGGCCTATGAGCGGCGCGCGCTTGGTCAGCGGTTATTGGCCGTGCTCAACCTCACAGCGGAACCGGGTTACGCGGTCGTTCAGCCAGGTGTTGTCCTGGTCGCGACACACGGCCGCGAACCAGGCGAACGGCTCGCAGACGAGGTGACGCTCGCGCCGCACCAAGGCCTCTTGATGCGCCTGCGCTGAAGGGCGTCAATTCACAGCTTGTCCACACTGGCGCGTGGCTTCGTTGCCGCAAGCCATTCGTGACGGCAATGGGTCGTTGATTGCGGGGCGAAATAGGCAAAGACGCCTCAAGCTTCAGTGTTCTTGCCCGTTCCTGTCTATCGCTTAAGCCTTGGGCGCATTCATGCAACCATTGGGCACATTGAAAACATGCTTGGGCGCCGTGGACGGATCTGGGCGATTTCGGAGCGGGCTTGGCGATCGGCGCCTTGATCGCTCTGGGGGTGTTGCTGGCGCTTCCTGCCGTCGAGCGGAAGACAGACAGGAGCCGTCTGGGGCGACGGCGCCGCTGGCTATCCTAATCAATCAGCCACGCTCGACGCAGTCGCCATCGAGCGGGCGTGGACCGCATGGGCAGGCCCGCCCCTCTGAGCAGAGTCGATCGCCGCCTCAATCTCATGAAAGGGCTGCTGCGCCCTGATCTCGAACCCGTCAGCCATACGAATGATCGTCAGGCCTTTGCTGGCTTCCGTGATGAGAGCGATGTGAGCCAAGGCCACTCGTACAGTGCGGTTCTCGTTCGCGGAGCCGGTGGTCAGGGAGATAAAGATGGGCATCAAGCACTCCGGTCCTGGTGAGCAGGCGGGTACCTAACGCGAAGCTGCGCGGAACGAGCCATCGTGTGGCGGTAAAATGCCCCGCCACTTCGATGAGCGGAACACCGGCCCCTGCCGCCGGACGCGCCTCGTGCGCCCGATCGACGAGCTACGGCCACCGCCGCTTGCTCGCGCCAGGTGGCGACATTGCTGACGAAAAGCGCCTGTCCGGTATGGAGTAGCCAATGCGGGCCGGAGAGGGCGTGGCCGGCGCCGGCGCTAGCTCTTCCATCGGCGGCGTGCCGATCACCGACCCTGCCTAGGAAGGAGCCATCGTCTTCGCCCGCCCGCAGGGCGGCGACTTGAGCGGCGGGGGTATGAGGTTGGCCTGATCGCCTTCCGGCGCGATGTCGATGTGGCGCAGATTCCTGAGCACCGTCACCATCGGCAGCTCGGCGACCGCGAACCGGTGACGAGATCACGCGGCGAAATATCGGCATGCGAATCTTCGGCCGTCGCCAGGAGCCGTAGCGGGTCGGTTAGGACCGGCGAACCATCCACCATCTCCCTGCCGAGGCTTGAGGTCGCCGCAGGACCAGGTTCAACAGCGCGACATTCTGGCCAACCAGGCCAAAGGGTGACAGGACACGCAGGGCGTCGCCGACCATCTGACCATCGGCCAGCGCGCCCCGGACACGACCGATCTTGCGGTGCTTGCGGATGTTGTTCACGCGAGGCCAATCAACTACCTCGATACGCAGACCGGCCTCGATGATCCGCTGGTTGATGAAGGCCTCGCCGCCCCAGCGCGGCAGGGCCTCCATGAGCGCGACCTGATCTCGGACCAACCAGGCTGGGATCACGCGCTCGCCAGATACGAAGTCCAATCCGATCAGTCTGTAGAGCGGCAGGCTGTTGCGGCGCAGGCTGATGCTAACCTGGGCGCGGCCCGCCGCGATCGGGGCGGCTAGCCGGTCGATCTCCGGGCGTCCGAGACCGGCGAGATCGGCGTCCAGGAACATCAGCAATTCGCCGGTCGCGGCGGCGATGCCCCGGCTCATCGCATAGGTCTTTCCGCGATTGGCGCCATAGGCGATCACGCGGACATTGGGGTAGGCCTGCAACAAGGCGTCGACGCCATCGGTGGAGCCGTCATCGACGACGATCACCTCCTTGAGGGCGGGGTGTCCATCCACGGCCGAGAGGATGTCTCGCAGCCGATCCCCCTCGTTGTAGACGCAGACGATGCAGGAGATGGTCGCCATGATTTTGGTCCTGGCAGGCTCGTGAGGACTCAAATCGTCCATCAAACGAACGGTTCCTCGATCCGCTCGCCGTGGCTGCGAAGGAGGTCGGCAAATGACGCTTTAGCTTGGCTCGCGGCCGAACTGTTGGCGCAACGCGTCCTTGGCGGCGTTCAGCGTTCTCTTGCGCTCGGCCGACGGGTTGTCGCCGGCTCGATTGATGTAGAAGGTGAGCATCGCCATCGCCGATTGGAACCGCGTGCCCTTGCGGCGACGGCTGTGCTCGGCCGAGCGCTTGAGCGAGGCGGCGGTTCTGATCGGATCGTCCTGCTCGAAGACGTGCGCCTTCAGATCGAAGGCATCGCTGGTTTCAGTGACCTTGGACGACCATTTGGGCTTTCGACGGACTTGGCCATGGCCTTAGTCTCCTTGTCTCGTCTGGCGAAACCCATGGACCGGCCAGCTGTTCCAGCAGCGCTCGTGGAAGTTCGAAGCCGCCGCGGTGTCCAGTTGGCGGGGGGGCGCGCGTTTGCCCATGCGAAGAGTGAAGATCGCGATCCCAGTTGGATAGGGTGTGGCAGGCCCAGCTCCGGCTATGTCCGGCTTTTCAGGCGCACGCGACTCATGCGCGTGGGCTGAGATCACTACGGCAGGCGGTTCACCTGTTGGATCTTGACCTGCGGTCGGCCGGGATCCGCCAGCCGAGTAGGCACAGCTCGGGATCGCCGCGACGCTATTGACGCCGACGACCAAGGCTGAGCGAACGGCATGCAGCCCATATCAAGGTTCGCGAACCTTCCTGTCATTTCGGAGTTTGGGGGAAGCCGTCAACCAAAACGGGAGATGCCGTGTCCGAACCCATCAGCCCGCCGCCCGTGACCGGGGAAGGGCATCGCGATCTGCCCGCCTATGTCGGCAATGGCTTGATCGGACTGCGCGTTCGCGCCCAGCCGCTGCAGGCCGGCATGGCCCTGGTTGGCGGCTATGCCGGCGAGAATCCCCAGCGCCGGATCGAGGCGCCGGCGCCCCATGCGCCTGCGGCCCGCCACGGCGAGCCATCGCGTCTGACCGCTCTTGAGGAAACTGTCCATGAAACGCTACGCCTACGCCTGGCTGACCGGGCTGTTCTTTTTCATATCCATCGTCGGACACTGGATCTTCGGTTGGTATGCCTTCGCCGACGAGCAACAGGCGCTGCACCAGACGCCGAGCTTCGCGCCCTATCTGGTCGAGATGGGTCGCGACACCTTCGAGAACTGGCAGTCGGAGTTCCTGCAACTGATCTGGCAAGTCGTGGGCCTGGCCTATTTCCTCTATGTCGGCTCGCCCTCGTCGAAGGAGAACGACGACCGCACCGAAGCCAAGCTGGATGCGCTGATCCGTCTGCAAGCCGGCGAGCGGGCCGAGGACATCATCGCCGAAATCGACCGGCGGTACCTGCGGACGGGCGGACATTCCAAGCCCCACGGTCACGGCGCGGCCGGCGTCGTTTCCGGACACGAGTAAATTGACAGTCTGCGTCGCCAAGTCGACATATCTTCGTCAACTCAAGTCTTCGGTTTTGCTTTAGAGCGCATCGTCGCATGAGTGGTTGAAAGCGAACGGCATCGTCTTGTCCAACCAAAAGCGCCCTTTTCTAAGAGCGACTCTCAGGTAGCTGCGCCTCAGGAACCTCCAGGGGGCTCGATTCATTTCAACAGAAATTTCAACTTCTTGAGGAGGTTCTTCAATGGTCGCCGCCGCCAAGTCCAAAACCACCACCGCCAAGCCCCGCCGCACGCGCCGTACCGGTCGTCGCGACCCTCTGGCCATCACGCTTTTGAAGAAGGATCACCGCGAGGTCGAAGGCTGGTTCGACGAATACGAGCAGTTGGAGGCCGATGACGAGAAGCTGGCCCTGTTCAACAAGATCGCCCTAGCCCTGAAGGTCCACACCCGGATCGAGGAGGAAATCTTCTATCCGGAGGAGCGCGGCGAGGTCGAGGACGACATGCTCGACGAAGCCTATGTCGAACATGACGGCGCCAAGAAGCTGATCGCCGAGATCGAGGCGATGCGGCCTGGCGACGAATACTACGACGCCAAGGTCAAGGTGCTGGGCGAATACATCAAGCACCACGTGAAGGAGGAGGAGCAGCCCGGCGGCATCTTCGCCCAGGCCAAGAAAGGCGATGAGGATCTCGACGCCATGGGCGAACGGCTGAAGGCTCGCAAGGACGAGTTGATGGCGCAAATGGGCAAGGAGCAGGCGCACTAGTCCGTGGCCGAAGCTCTCGATCCCGTCTTCTCGCCGGATCTGGACGCTTTGACGCTGCGTGTTCTTGAAGGGCCTGCGAGCGGGACCTGAAGCTGGGTTCCTCGCCTAGCCCTACTCGTCCTCTGTCCTGTTGGCGGTGATCGGCGAGGTAACGGCAACGCGACGGGCGCCGCCCTCTGTTGATGAGTGGCGATGTGAATCGGTAAGCCAACTTGCCGCAAGACGAGAATTGAAAGATTCCAAACAACGTTTCAAAAATATGGCTGTCGGTGCTTGACCCATGCTTAGCGTGTATTAAATTCGGGCGCGCCGAATGCCTTCAGGGTTCGGCTCTGGGGCGCCGGACGCTTCGGGCGCTCCTCATGTCCAACTTGCTTGCGAGGAGATGGAAATGAGTACTGCGTTTGACCTTTCCCCCCTTTATCGTTCGATGATCGGTGTCGACCGCATGGCGGACCTCTTCGAGGCCGCCCTGAGCAGCAACGCCGACGCTAGCTATCCGCCGTTCGACGTCGAGAAGACCGGTCAGGACAGCTACCGCGTCACGCTCGCCGCGGCGGGCTTTTCTCCTGCGGAGTTGGAAGTGAGCGCCCAGCCCAACCTGCTGGTGATTTCCGGCAAGAAGGCCCAGGTCGAGGAGGGTGCGCGCAACTTCCTGCACCGCGGCGTCGCGATGCGCGGGTTCGAGCGACGGTTCGAGCTGGCCGACCACGTGGTGGTCCGATCCGCCAGCCACGCCGACGGGCTGCTGACCATCGAGCTGGAGCGGGAAATTCCAGAGGCGCTGAAGCCTCGCCGCATCGACATCGGCCAAACCGCGCCGCAACGCCTGTCCGGGCCTGAAAAGTCCCGCAAGGCGGCCTAGGGCGGAGGGCGGACGATGCTTGCCGACCTTGCGGCGTCAAAGCGTCGGGCGTCATGGCCCTGCCGGCCCGCCGTGGGCTTCCTGCATCCCCTGGAGGTGGTCAAGGACGCCGATCTGGACACCGAATCCAAGCGCGAGATCCTCGCGGCCTGGGCCTCGGACGCCAGCGCGGTGGAGGATCGACCGACCCAGCGATGGCTGCTTGGAACCCACGCGCCCGTCCCGGTGAGCGAGGTTCTCGCCGCGCTGCGCCGGCTCGACGCCATGAGCATGTCTTAGGTCTGAAGGCGGCCGGTCACGGCCGGTCGCCCTTTTGTCTTGTTGGAGTCTGCTATGCCGACGGTGATTTCGGTCGCCCCGGAGGGAGAGGCCTGGGCCGTGCGCTGCCCTAAGCTGTTTGATAACGTCATGACCTTCAAGAGCGGCGCGCGAGCCGAGGCGGTCGCGCGAGCGCTGGCCGAACGACTGAGCCGGGCCGGCGCGGATTGTCTGCTCGAGGTGCGCCTTCGGGATGGCGGCCTAGCTGGACGCTTCCTCTGCCCCGCCCTGGCGGCCCCTGCGCCGGCTCTGTCTCGCGCCGCCTAGGCGTCGTTTCCAAGAAGGTTATTCACGCGCTGGCTGGGCGTGAGGCCCTTGATATCGGAATGGGGTCGGGTGAGGGCCGGGCTCGATCGGGGTTCCCAAGGCCTTGTTTTGTTGGCGCAGCGAGCCCTTAGGGACGGCTAGAGCGGGGCCTTGATAGAGCAACGGACGCCTTCGCGCCGATGGTCCAGCGCTGTGTGGCCACCCAGCTCGCGCATCAGATCCCCTCAACCGAGCGCGACCCAAAACCACGCGCCGTCGGCGGAGTCACTTCCGGCCCGCCGCGTTAGTTCAGATGCAGGTTGCCGTCGACCTTGGCCCAAGTCGGCTCCGCTTCACCCACCGCGTTGGCGAAGGGGTTTGGCGCCTTGGGTTGGACCGTGATCGCCGATACCGCGCCCAAGGAAGCGATCGGTCTGACCGGAGCGTTGTCAACGCCGCCGACAGCATCGGGGGCATCCTGACGCCGATCGCCATCGGCATGATCATCACGCGAATAGGATTCTACGACGGCGCCTTTCCTATGTCGGGATCCACGTGCTGATCGCGATCTGCGCTTACTGGCTCGTGGTCCGCAAGATTGAACGGTACGCCCTGAAGAACAAGATGGTGATCCAAGACTGAGGTCATCTTGCTTCAAAGCCGACAAGGTGGCGAAAGCCTGAATGCCGTGCAGCCATTCGGCTAAGCGCGAGAGCGGCGCACGGCCTTCGCATGGTCGGCTGAAGGTCCGGTTCCTGGAGCGGTTCCAATGTCGGTTCGCGGCGCGAGACTGACGGATATCGCTCCCTGCGCTCCTAAGGACGTTCCTGAAGAACTTTATATTTTCGGCGACGCCGGGCCAAACCATAGGGCATGCGTTGCTAGGCCATGCGCACCGCTGAAGACTGTCGCCGTCAGGCGGCGAAGATGAATTTGCTGGCGGCCCAATCGCCCGCGTTGCGCGACCAATATTTGAGGATGGCTCAACTTTGGGAGCGTTTCGGCCACGAGTCCGCGCAAACCGAAGGGCTGGAGGATGAACGACCCTCACCACTGAGCGACCGTTCGAGCGTCGAAGCGCCACCCGCTTCCCAGGACGATCCGCCTGTTGGTTGAGTGTTAGGCGACGATGCTGAGCTCGCGTGAGGATGTCGCCCCAGACGAAATGATGGCGGTTATCACGCAGATGACGCCGCTGGGCGCGAAGTCGATCGCGGCGTCGCCGCCCAGGGCGGCCGAGAGGCTGCGTTCGATCAGGCGAGATCCAAAGCCGCGGTGCAGAGGCGGAGCGACAACAGGGCCATCCTTCTCCTCCCATTTGAGGCGAATGGCGTCGGCTTCTAACGTCCAGCGGATACTGAGCCGGCCCGCCGGCGTCGAAAGCGCGCCGTACTTCACGGCGTTGGTGGCCAGCTCCTGCAAGGCCATCGCCATGGCCAGCGCCATGCTCGGCTCGAGGCGAACCTCTGGGCCGCCCGTGACGATGCGAACCGCGTCCCCACCGACATAGGGCGATATGGCCAGCGTTACGATTTCGCGCATTTCCGCGCCTTCCCAGCTTTCGCGGGTCAGGACGTCATGGGCCAGGGACAGGGCGATGAGGCGCTCTTCCAGCGCGGCGCGGGCGTCTCCAACGGTCGTGGCGGAACGCAGGGTTTGGGCGGCGATAGACTGGACTGTGGCCAGCGTATTCTTGACCCGATGGTTCAGCTCATTGATCAGCAGGCTTTGCTTTTCGTCCGCTGCGCGCTGCTCGGTTCGGTCGCGCAGAATTTTCAGGAATCCGATGAGTTGACCGTCGTCGCGACGAAGCGGCGTCATCAGGGTGTGAGACCAGAAGGCCGTTCCATCCTTGCGCAGGTGCCAACGCTCTTCCTCTGTCCGGCCGTCTTGCAGGCAGCGCGCCCGCTCGTGATCGTCGACCTTGAACGCCTTGTCTTCCTGGCTCCAGATTGCTGGAAAGGCCCGCCCGATCAGTTCGGTCGCCTGCCAGCCCAGGATCTGCTGAGCGCCAGCGTTCCAGATCGTCACGTTCTGATTAAGATCGGTGGCCATGATCGCATAGTCGCGGACGCCTTCGAGGATCAGGCGGTAGCGCTCGTCACTTTCCCGGTGCGCCGCTTCCACCGCCAACGCCGACTTGGCTTCGGCTACTTCCCGGGCTTGCGCATAGGTCGCCGTCAGGTCAGTGAGCACCCCGCAGAGAAACGGGCCGTCCGGCGGGTCCATTTGGGTCAAGGAGAGCTGAGCGACAAAGACCTTGGCTTGGTCTCCACGCTTCAGGGCCAGCTCGGCCTTGCCGCCCTCGTTCAGTAGGCGCTGGAGGTCGGCCAATGATTCCGGCCTGACGAACGGCCGAAGACCTGTGGCGATCAGGGCGCTGAGTTCGGCGCCCAGCATGTCGGCCAAGGCGCGATTGGCGTAGAGTAAGGCGCCATCCCGGCTCACCATGAGTGCGCCTTCGGTCATCTGCTCGATCAGAAGGCGATAGGAGCGGTCAGCCGTTTCGAGCGTGTAGACCTTGCGGTTGTCAGGGCCGCCGACCACGACGGCGTCCACCTCTCCGTTGCGGATCGCCTCAAGCGTTTCAAGCGCCTCGGCCAGTTGCAACCGAAGAGCTTGAACCTCCAGGTCAAGCGGAGACGGCGCGTGGAGAAGCCTACTTTGATCCATCGCTAGGCCCGCCTTTCGCCGGCAGGCCCAGGCCGCGCAGCACGCGGTCAGTGTCGGAGAGGTCGCCGATCATTCGCTGCACGGGTTCGGGCTGCAGCTTGATCAGGGTTGGCGCGGCAAGGATCTGATGCTCGCTGGCCGCCCCCGGATTTTCGTACATGTCGACGACTTCCAAGTCGTAGCGGTCAGGCAGTTCGCTTTCCAGCACCCGCCGCAGGTTCGCGATCGCTCGCGTGGACCGCTGGGTAGAGCCAGTGACGTAGAGCCTCAACACATGCCTGGGATGAGAGGCGTTGTTGTCGGGACGGGTCATGACGCGGGCCTGCTGTAGTCGAGTCCGATGAGGAACTTCTCGGGATCGGCCAGTGTGCCGATCATGCGCTTCAGCGGTGGAGGCAGGCTGCGCACCAGGGTGGGGACGGCGATAATCTGGTCTTGGGCAGCGAGTTCGGGATTTTCGGCCAGGTCGAGCACCTCGATCTTGTGGCGTTCTGGCAAGTGCGTGTCGCAAAGCAGGGTCAGGTTCCTGATCGCCGCCAGCGACTTGGATGTTTGGCCGGCGATATAGAGCCGGAAATGGAAGATGCCGTCGTCCGGAATCTCGGCGCCATCTTCACCCGCCGCATCCGGAGTCGTAGGCGAGGTCATGTGGTCGCCCCGCGCCGGGTCGCCGCCGCCGACCGGCTCGCGGTCAGGGTCTGCTCCTTGCGCTCGTCGACTGTCTCCAGCGCGAGCAACTCGGCTTCCTCACGCTGCAGCGCCTCTCGGGTCTCGGCGATCTGCCGTTCGGCGGCGCTTTTCTTCTCTGTGAATTCGCGCTTGCGGCGGTTGACCTCGTCGCGACGCTCAAGGGTCGCGGCCTCTTCCTGCGCCTCCTGAACGATGCGGGCGCTGCCGGTCAGCACGCCATGAGGCCCGATATAGGGTTCGATCAAGGTGACGCCATCGGAGCCCAGGCGATACTCGCGAATCTGGTTGGAGTGGCTCATGCCGCGCGCCTTGAGCACGAACAGGCCCCGGTTGCGTTCGCCGTTAGCCTCCAGGTCGTGCAGCCCGATCCAGACATCCATCAGCGAGGACAAGCTCTGCTCGTTGCGGTCGTCCTGTTCGCCGTTGACCAGGTTGTTGAACACCACCGTGATGCCTTTGACCTTGAGATAGTCGACCAACCTCAGCAGCGTGGCGTGAATCTCGCTTTCCGAGCCCCGGAACGCGGAAATGGGATCGACGACGACGACCGCCGGATTGAAGGCGTCGATCTGCCGGATCATCAGCACCAAGTGCATCTCAAGGCCAAAGAGGCTGGGCCGAGAGGATTCAAAACGCAGCAGACCGGTGTTCACGTGCGAGTCCAGGTCCAAGCCGACGGATCGCATGTTTCGCACGATTTGCTCGGGCGACTCCTCGAAGGAGAAATAGATCGCCCGCTTCCCCGCAAGACAGGCGGCGTTGACGAAGTTGGATCCGAAGGTGGTCTTACCGGTGCCCGATGGGCCCGACAGCAGAACGCTCGAACCTCGGTAGTACCCTCCGATGCCCAGCATGGCGTCGATGCCGCTGATACCACTGGATACGACTTCGTCGGAGATCGAATGGGAGAGACCGGCCGAGGTCACCGGCAGGACGCTGATACCGCCCTTGTCGATCAGGAAGGGGTATTCGTTGGTTCCGTGTGCCGAGCCTCGATACTTCATGACCCTGAGGCGTCGCGTCGTGATCTGTTCGTCGACCCGGTTATCGAGCGCGATCACGCAGTCGGAGACATATTCCTCTAGGCCGTGGCGGGTCAGCTGACCTTCGGCGCCGCGTTCGGCGGTGATCACCGCGGTGACGCCCCGATCCTTCAGCCACTGGAAGAGCCGACGAAGCTCCGCGCGCAGTACGGGGCCATCGCCCAGGCCGGAAAACAGGGCTTCCAAGGTGTCCAAGACAACGCGTTTTGCACCGATCTTGTCGATGGCGTGCCCGAGCCTGACGAACAGGCCTTCCAGGTCGTATTCGCCACTCTGTTCGATCTCGCTGCGTTCGACCCGAACATAGTCGATGACGAGCTTGTTCTCGGCGATCAACCCAGGCAGGTCGTAGCCAAGGGAGCTGACGTTCTGCACCAGGTCGTCGGCGCGCTCCTCAAAGGTCATGAACACGCCCGGCTCGTCATAGGCGGTCGCGCCCTCGACAAGGAAGGTCAGAGCAAAGAGCGTCTTGCCGCAGCCTGCGGCGCCGGCGATCAGGGTTGGGCGGCCCTTGGGCAGCCCCCCGAAGGTAATCTCATCCAAGCCGGCGATACCGCTCGGCGCCTTTTGGAAGTGTTCGGCTGTCGTCTTGATCTGTTGGTTCATGGCGCCGGCGCTAGCGTGGAGTGTTCCCGTCGAAATACAGGAATGGTGGCGCTAGGTCGCGTAAAAGATCGAAATACTCAAAGTAGAAGATCGCGATATCTGGCTACCGATCAAAATTATTCGTAATAAATTCGCTGAGTTTTCAAGGTTTTTGGCGGCAAAATTATAGATTTTAGGTCACGAAAATTTTCCAAAATGACCTACGGAGATGACGATCGGCGCTAGTTATATCTGCACGAAAGCTTTGACGGCTGGGGTGGTCAGTAACTCAAGGCGCTGAGCTCGTTCAGGCCACGTCGTTCGCGAAATTGCCTTTCGACAATCCGAGCCGAGAATTTTCAGTGGGTGGTGTTTGCCGAGGAAAGGCTGAACGGCTTTGGCAAAGCCCAGTTTGAATCCGCGCCTGAGCCAATCGCGAAGTCGGCTCGCCACGATGATGTCCAGCGGCGTGATCTGCGAGAAGGTTCGTCGTCCGGCTATACGGATGCACAGGATCCCGAACGCGAACAGGATCGCCGCCCGAAAGCATAGCTGGGGGACGGTGGCGTCGCCGGTATCCGGACCGATCAGGGTGCGGAAGGTTTCCATGCGGTTCGAACGCCTAGGACGCGCGATCGTTCTAATCGCCGATCAGCCCCCGGCGGCCTTGCCGTCCCGCCCGCCAGCATCTTGAATTGGACGCCGCGCAGGGCGTCGTGGTTCTCCCAGAAGACGGTCAGGTTCTTCATGAAGTCGGCGTCCAGGTCGTCGACCTTGGTGACCCTGGCGAACAGGTGCGAGACGGCAGCGACGACCAGGATGCGTCGTTGCGCACGGTTTGGCCGTCCTCGGTCTGCTCGGCTTCGAAACCGCACGGTCAGCAGCGTTCCGACGGGCGAGGGTTCGTCGCCAAGGACCAGGATGCGAGCCTAACAGCGATGCTGCGACGATCGACCTCAGGCTAGGCCCATGGTCCGTCAAGACTTTAGGGTGACACTGGCCCACCGCGGGAGAGCACCTTGGAAACCGATCAGGTTAGTGACGCCCGCCAAAGACTCGCGATCCTTCAGTCACTTGGATTGCTGAGCTTTGAGCGCGAGGCGGCTTTCGACCTCATAGCAGAAGCAGC
>Ga0307515_10017955_pt1 | contig 12844 bp, 5 predicted proteins | sample 17_EM_MG_FD_194513 | JGI IMG/M metagenome (GOLD analysis project Ga0307515, IMG submission 194513) | Populus trichocarpa ectomycorrhiza microbial communities from riparian zone in the Pacific Northwest, United States - 17_EM | ecosystem: Host-associated > Plants > Roots > Unclassified | place... | reverse complement strand
AACCCCACACATTTCTGGAGAGAACCCCACCGCATCTATATTGGGGTCGAAGCTAAGGGTACCTCCGAACAAGCACATTAACCACCTAAGCTCACATTTCTGTGTGATGTAGGCCTTGAAATGTAGCTATATATAGCACTATATGTTGGGTGGGTTCTTTCAAAGATGAGAGATTGTACAAGAAGCTCAGTTGTAGGGCTAAGCATTTTCGGTTCGGTCCGGTTTTGGACCAAAATAAACAATCAAACCGATTTTTTAAAAAGTTTTTGAACCGAACCGAAAACCGATTCAAACCGATTAATTTCGGTTCGGTTCGGTTCGGTTTTTTCCCTTCCAAACCAGTTCAAACCGAAATTATGATGCTCAAGCAAAATTTAGATTCAATCCACTCCTTCTCCAGGGAATGTTACAAGGCCTACCAATTGCAAACAAATAGAAAGCAATTCCCAGCATCATGCATGCACCCAAATCTCATCATATTGAGGTCACCAAAGATTAGATCGAGTCCATGATTACTGGATTCAACCAGAAGCATTTTCAAAAGCAACCAAACATCGCCGCAGGGAAATAATTAAATAGAAGCATGATCTGAGAGATGAACCTACTAAAACTGTCAAGCACCACAACATTTGGGCTAAAAACATGCAGATATGAGAGACAGAGATAAAGAGCATGGAAGAGAATAAGACAGATTGGACTCAAATCATTTGAGAGATGAGAGACAGAGAATAGGGAGAGGGGGCGACTGAAGGAGATGGAGCTTAAGCAAAGGAGCATGGAGCAGGAGCTTAACAACTAATAAGTAACAATCATGGAGCTGAGCATGAAGAAAAATAAGAGAGGAGACATGAGGGGGAGATGCAGAGAGAAAGAGAGCAAATTAAGAGGAGGGGCGGCTGAATGTAGGTTTAGGGTTAGAAAACTTTCTATTTATACTTGTTTTTTTTTTAAGTGGTGGCCTAGTTGAACCGGTTCGGTTCGATTCGGTTTCAGACTTTGGAAACCGAAACCGAATCGAGCCGGAACTTTTTTGTGATTTTTTAATCGGTTAATTCGGTTTTTTTTTCGGTTCAGTTTTTTTTTTCCGGTTTTCTCGGTTTTTCGGTTTTTTTGCTCATCCCTACTTAGTTGTAGGACAAATGTACCACCTTAGACAGCTCAACTTTTGGCTTATTTACAAGTAAAAATCAACTAAAAAGCATAGTTTTTAAATATAGTATGTTTGAGGGGTTGATCCAAAAAAATTAGGAATCCCAAACTTAATTGAAATTGAGTATTTAGTTGAATTTGACAAAACACTAACCCGACTACACTCATTCAACCTAGTTGGGTTTTAGTGATCCAATTGAAAGCTAAGAAAAAAATGAAAGAACAAAACATTGTAGTTCTAATAAAAACTGTTAACCCAAGTTGATTCGATGAAGTTGATTTTGTCTCAATAACCCATAACTGTTTTTAGGTCACTCTATAAATTAAGTCTGACAACTATACTATCAGATCTCATATCGGCGGGTGAGGAGTTGGTTGTTGGCCTTATTAGTAGTGCTGGTTGCTAACTTGTTGTACGCGTTTTGGGAAGTCAGGCTCAGAAGTGAGCTCGCATCACCAAAAACAAAATCGTGAGGGCAGAAGGCCCAAAACAGACAATATACAGCAAGTTGGGCCGGGCTGTTATATTTGGTATTAGAGCCGACCTCATTGGTTGTTCGATGGTGTCGACGAGGTCGTCGGGCTCCTTAAAGGGGGTTGATTGTAAGATCCCACATCGGCGGGTGAGGAGTTGGTTGCTGGCCTTATTAGTAGTGTTGGTTGTTAACCTGTTGTACGTGTTTTGAGGTGTTAGGCTCAGAAGTGGGCTCACGTCACCAAGAACAAAACTGTGAGGGCAGAAGGCCCAAAACGGACAATATACAGCAGGTTGGGCCGAGCTGTTACATACACTAATAATATAGTATTGGAAGCAGCTTGTAGTGGCCAGTTGGGTGATAGAGATGGGAGTTGAGTTTCCTTATCTTCCATTTTGACTGCTCTATGGATATAGAAAAGTTGTTGAACCACGTTAAATATAGTGTTCCGGCTCTAGGCATAGATCAAATTGATCCTAACAATTAGCATCAAAGCTAATAAAATAATAGATGTTTGATTTTTTCCAAGAAATGAAAGTGGTAAAAAAATTGACACGTCATTAGTCTAGTCAGCAGCTGCATCAACAGTGTCCCCTACCAGTCATGTCATTAGTAAGCCTGGATGAACTTGAGCCAAGTCAAGCAGATTACGAGCCAAGCCATTGAAGCCAATGATAGTGATCCAATATAGGTGATCCTATATGCAACTAGTGTTTTGTTCAATTTAGGTTGTTCATTAGGCCAGAATTGTTTGGATCAAATCTAAACCGTTTGAAATGCAATTTGGGTGATTTTATATATTTTTTTCCAGCTAATTTTATCATTTCTAAAATAATAGTATAGTTTAATTATTAAAATTTAGAATGAAAGTGTTGGTGGATATATAATGAGATGCAATGTCCATATAAAGAGCATTTGAAGGTCATCTTGGTGATCGATGATGATGAAGAAGAAAAAATCACACATGTTAGATAAATATATATGTTGAACTATTAAGTCATGAGATTTAAGTAGTATTGAGAAGAAGATAGAATTGAGTACTCTAAACACCTAGACTTGTGGAATGTGAAAGATTAAGGTGTAGAGTGAAGAAGAATGAAAGGTCAATCTTGACAATTCTATAACATTGATAGTCTTACCGAGTGTAGATAAATTAAACTGGAGTATGCAATGGAAGAACTATCAAGGATAGTCATAACATAGCTAGCATGTGATTTCATATATAAAAAGTTAGGATGATAAATAGATACGAGCCTAAAAAGTTTTGTCTAAGAAGATTGGGTTTTAAGCGGGACTATTTGTGACCCCTCTAATATTTCCTAAGAACTTGCTTGGTATTATTCATATGATATTTTTTTCATAGTGAACTAGTTGTAGTTGATGATAAATGGACAAATGGGTTACACATGTTCAAGGATATGATGGAGGTGTGATTTCTCTAAAGATGCTAACTTCAATTAACTAAGATTGACATCGTATTTGTGATATGAATAGCTGTTGTTAAACTTAAGCAAGTAATAGGAAAACTTGGCGAAAAACTATTGCATAAAGGAATATAAAAAAGGTGTAGAAGTACTCGTAGGATGCAACATGGTATTGACAATGAAATAAAATATATACCAAAGATATATCTGACATGATATGTGCAATCAGATGATGTGTTTCTAGTGAAGCTCGTAATAGAGACTAAGCTAAAAGGATATATAGTAAAACTTCTCTCATGCTCTCAATAAAGACAATAGCAAAGACCTTTCCAATACATGCAAGGATAGAAGATAAGTTATTGTCTAGGACCTAGTTGAAGAGGTACAATCATCTATTTTAAAAAGAAGAAGACACATTGGTTTGAAGTGTGAATGGAATAATAAGCACCACGATGAAATAAGCATAAACTTTATGTGATTAATGACAATGATCTCTCCTATAATGCACATGGTGATATAGAATTGGAGCAACTTCGAGGGATATTAGTGGAAAGAGGATGCAATCATCATATAGCAATGAATGTGGGCTCTTTGGTGAAAAGGTATGAGGTCATGGTGTGAGCTCAATGACAAATCTTCTCATAACCGATATTGCGGTTGAAGTATTGTGTTATAGATAAGCATGAATAATTTTTCAGAAGTGGTGTGACAAGCCATCTGGTTGAGTGATTCTCTAGTGTGAGAAGAGGTGTGCTGATTGAATTTAGTGATAGAATACTCAAATACAAATGAATGGATACGATAGTATTTATATAGCCATTGGTAGAGTATTGGCTAAGATGATTATTGAGACAAATTCCTAATTGAATTTTATGAATATTTCCCTCATCCTAAAGTTTAATGAGCTAGTAAACATTTATTCTTGAAGAAGAATGGATGACTCATAGAGAAATAAAGTGTGACCAGTAGGTAGGGTGAAGAGCATGCACAAACTCATGAATGAGTATACTTATGTAATAGTGGTGAGCTCTTTATTGTTACCTATTTTTGAACCCCATATAAATATTCAAAAAAATACAAAATACAATTAAAAAGAAAAATTTGGAAAAATAAAAAAATATATACATTAGTGTGAAGAACATGAAGAATGTCCAGAAAATTGCCAAAAACTAGTTGAGAATGATAGAACTACCTAAATTTACAGTTTAATTTTAACTAATGAAGGCCTTATTACCAAGAAAAATTCAATTCGAGGAAAACAAATTCAAAATTGGATGTCTAAGGACTCATTTGTAATTTATTGAGGGTCTAATTGCAAGGAAAAATATTTTTGAAGTCAATTTAGGCTTTAATTGGAAGAAATTAAAGTCTGGGGGTCAAATTGCAAATTTAAATAGTTAATTTGGTCAAATCATGGGTTTAATAGAATAAATATTGAAGTTTGGTGAGCAATTAGGAACTAGATTGAAGAAATCCAAAGCCAATGGCCAAACCAAAGAAGGCATGTGAATGTAGGGGTCCAAATTAATCAGACCAGGGGTAAAATTCAAGAGATTAAATGTTTGTTTATTGATCAAGGGTCAATTTTCATAAATAAAAAACCAAGGATCTAATTGGAAAAGGTTCTAAACTTTGGGCCTGGCAATTGAGTTTTGACAAGGGTGAAGTTGCATAAAAAATAAAAGTTGAGAGGCAATCATGAGTGCAATTAAAAGCAATTGGAAGAAAAAATACTAATTGAAATTTATAAAAATCCCAAATTAAAACCCTAATTTTTAGGGTTTGGCCTAGACAACGCGTTGTTCTATCACTGTGTATCTTCTTCTTTAGTAGTTTGGTTGATCGAGTAGGCAACTTCTGACAAATAAATGTGGTATTTCTGACCACCTCAGGGGCTGTAACTGTCATCATTCGACTTAGAAACACCCCTTCTACAAAGATCAGCTACTCTCATCAAATATTTGCATCCCATTTTCTCCAATAATTTCAACAACATCTTGTCCCATATTAGCCTCACTACGTTGATAGATTATGGGCTGATCGAGTTGGCACCTTCAAGTGAATGAAAGTGAAGTTACATACCTTCAAATTGATCATGGTTGGATCCAAACAAAAGGAGTGCACCCCCTTTACTGATTTTAGGTGGTCTTCAACGACGATGACGTTAGAATTGCTCTGACAAAGCCTTAAAGCTGGGTAACTTAGTCATCTATGGGTGTGATACCCATTTTGTAAAATCACTAATCTTTTTCGTGTTATCACACTTCAAGCCTTCTTAGTGGGTTCTTATCAAAGGTTGGCTATGTTTCTCTCAAGATTAAAAGGCCAGAAACAAGCTTTTTTGTCTCCAAGTTTGGGAAAATCACCAAAATCTCCAAAACCAAGTTTGTTGCAAAACCACCATTGTAAAACCAACATAGGTACAAAGCTCACATCTGTAAAACATACCTAAAACTCTCTCATTTTGATAAGAGAGCCAAACTTTGATGAAGAATGATCAATCTTTGATTGAATCTAACAAAATCCTAGCTTGAAACCCTATAAATACCCTTTGAAAATCATGGCAGAGCAGCATAAATAAGGAGAGAAAAAAGAGAGAGGAAGATATGATAAATGAAGATTTCCTCAACTTTGAGAGAAAATAGCAAGCTTGGGAAAGAAAAGGAAGTATAAATTGTTAGAGCTTGAAAGATATATATAAAAAAACTCTTCTAATCTAGCAGGTGATGTCCATGAGGCACACCTCTAGCTCTTTATTACATGTTTTAATGATGTTTTGAACTTGTTTTGGTGATACATGGTATTGATCTTGTATTTTGATTAATGCATGAAATGTTGTTTTTCTTTACTTAATTTTGATCTGAGTTGTTTGTTTCTGTTTACTGGAATGTTTAAGGAATTTCTTGATGTTTATTTTGCAGAAATAAAATGTTTTTTTATACCAATATGGAAGTAGGTGTTTGATGGTTTTTTTTTAGTGGATGTTATTGATTTCTAAGCTTGATTTGGGTATCAAGTTGTTTAGAGAGTCAGTTTTGAATCTAAATTTAATATTGTTGTTTGCTGTCAGTGGGGTTGTAGTTACGAAGGTGGAATCTAATGCATGATTTTGATGATTTTATATTTTTTATTAGTTCTTTTGATTCAACTATGTTTGTTATTGGTAATGTGGTCAGTGATGACCAAAAGTAGTTGTTTAAAGGCTTAGAAGGTGATTTTAGGGGTTTAACAGTGTGCTGAGTTTTTCTGGGTTGTTGGGCAATGTTTTTCGTGTTCTTGGGAAGAACATTGTTTTAGCTTTATGATTTGGATATTTTTTGTATTCATTTCTTTGCACTAAACACTTTGTATTACTTGATTAGTTAATAATCTAGGGTTTATTGGCATCAATAACAAGTTTTTAATGAGTTTTAATCCTAGGGTTTCATTTTAGAACCAAAACCTATTTGGACCAAATTGTGATGATTCTTTGATAATCAAAATGAATAAATGTGAGGTTATTGATCCTTGAATGATTCACAACATGTTTATGGCCTTGTTTTGATCATATATGGTTTGGTTGGAGAGTCATGTTATTGGAATTGGTATAAATGTTTTTCGTGTTCCTTTTCTTCTTTATTTTTTTTAGTATGATCCATTTTTGGTCAATTGTTTTTTGAGTTTTTCTATATTTTTTTAAAAGTTTTGGTTTCATTTTTGGCTTAGTTTTTAGGTCAAACCAATGGTTTGTAGTTTAGTTTATGGTTGAACCAAAGGTATCGGGTCAACCCGGTTAGGTCAAAGTTCAAATTCTGGTCAAATGGCTAAGGCCTTGTTTGGCTTACTATGTTTTTGTTAAAGGTTTTTTTTTGGTGTAAATGTGTGTTTGACAAACACCCATTAAGCATGTTTTGCGCAATTTTATTTAAAAAAAAATGAGTTTTTTTCCAAAACTTAAATAAATAAAATAAAAAATAAAAAAAATATTTTCTTTTTTTCCTTGCATGTGGAAAAAATCCTAAAAATTACTTGAGCATTTTTTTTTAAATCTAAAATATTTTAGCATGTTTTAAAAATATTGCATAGATTTTACAATAAGTTTATAAAATTTTAAAGGATTTTGGCTTATATTTCAAAAATATTAAAAAATTATTTTTGGCAAGAAAATATTATCTACTTTTAATATAAGGATAAAAAATCTAAAAATGGTTAGTTTTAAAAATATTATTATATATAATAAATTATTATTACGCACTTTAATATAAGGATAAAAAAGCTCGTATGAGGTTACTATCCAAAATATTATTGAGAATAATACAACTCATTTACTGGTTGCTATGGTCTGATGATGTTTACATTTCTACTAGTTTACAATGGGGGGTTTGCTACGATGAACAAACCATGGTTTTCTATGTCAAGAACTTGGTTTGGAAATGGTGAAATGTTCTCAATTATCGTTGAGGGTTCTTTCAGGGTAAAAAAAACATTGCAGCCTACCTCAGGTATGGCATACTAAGAGTGTTAATACCTTTCATTTATGTAACCAATCTCTTGCCTAGCACAAGTAAGGAGTATACAAGATGGAGGAATTTGACCCTGGCTATTGTTCCTAGGATGTTGTATTCTAAAGTTGGACCTTCGCAAGTTATAAAAGAGCTCGTCAAAAGAAAAAGGGTCAATAATGAGGAGGATTTGAAAGAGCAAGTAGAAAAGCTTCAAACATATATAGTTGAGTAAGAGTAAAAGAGACAAGGCAGCCTTAGAAGCAATGTTGTTGGATGAGATAAAGGGAGGGCATTTCTAGATGAGCAAGTTCAATCCTAGGACACAAGAATAACAATTCTAGAGCTACAATTGGGTTATAAGAAGGCCACAAGGAAAGAATGTGAGAAAGAGAGGAGAACTAAGTCTGAATTGGATGCGAAGCAGCTCTGAACTTGAAGCATTGAAGTCCAACTTCAATGAATGTAAAGGAAATGTTGAATATTATTAGGATAACTTTGCTCGAGTTCAAGCAAAATTGATGGATAAGGTTGAGAAATATAAGGATCTTAACAAAAAAAAAAATGTGATGATTGAAAGCTAACTAGCTGAAGAAGCAACAAGGGTTGAAGAAGCAACAAGGGTTAAAGGAAAAAGGAAGGTGGTCAAGGCTATTGTAGAAGAAAACAACTTCATGGTGAATTAAAATGGAAAAGTGATACAAACTTCAGGGTTGTTGGAGGCTTATATGATTGTTAATTTTAGGACCCGTGAGATTAGTCGAGGTACGCGCAAACTGATCCGGACACCCATGTTAAACTAAAAGAAAATAATTTATTTATTCTATGTACTTTTCAAATTTCCGAAGGCCGAGTAGAGATTATATATAAATGGTGGAAAGCGGCACAACATGCATACATGAAATACCGCAAATCTAAGATGGTATGCTAGCCCATAAGTTGACACTCATGGGGCCAAATATGTTGTTTTAATTATTTTATTTTACAAAATAACCCATAAATTAAAAAATATATATAACCATAACATAATATTAATTGGGAAGCAGGGCACGATGCCTAATCGAAACCTTTGGTATTTTTCTACAAAACACAGTATTTTTGTTGTCCATGAAAAGGGAGAACCAATTGTATTATAATAACATCGTATATACGTTTGACGATATTTTTCATAGACCAAGTGTTGTAAGAACCTAGGGCATGAATCCTACTGTCATGATACTCGTGTCCTTTTACTTCTAAGCACTGCACATGCTACCCCTTAATTCTCCTTTACTTTTTGCTTATACTTGGAAATCTCGACGTACAAAATTTAACATACATGTGACTCTAGTTGCCTCCACGTAGGTGCCGACATGGGATCAACATTTACAGATATATATCCTGTTGGGTCTAGTACTAATCATGTGCCTTGTTAATTTCTCAGATTTTATTTCAGACATACTAATTGAGAGACGGGGATAAGTAGAGAGAGGGGGGGATTAATCAAGTTCATTAAGAGTTGATACCAAAACGAAAGTTGATGATGCCAAACGTTTAATTGATGGATATTGAATCAATGATAATTTTTGAAGTCACAATAGATCATTTGGTCCTCATCGTTCCAAGTCTATCACTCCCTTATCTCTTCCCCAACATGTCGACACTATAAATGGAAAAAAAATTGTACTTGATGATTATTTATCTTTATCCAATTTAATCTCTAAAAGGGGGAAAAGTCCTACAAACACTTAAATATTCGCCTTGATTTACTGATAGGGATTTCAATCACCCAGCTGCTTAATCCTTGAATTCGAGTTCTGCAGTAGAAAGGGTTAGTGGTTCGACAATAGACAGGACTAGTGTCAACCACATGTACCTATAACCTTATTTTGGGTTTGGCCCTACATTAATTTAAAAGAAATGGATACTTTAAATATAATATATGATTTAATAAAAAAAAATAGGAAAGCCTATATATTCAATTATTAGAAAAAATTATAATATTATTGCAAAGTACGCCTGATCTTTTATTAAGAAATTACACTATGGCATCATAATTATTTTCTTCCTACAGTATTATGATCATAATAATTATTGATGGTCTAGCTTTTCCTCTCTATAAAATATCTCCCTCCAAGCTTAGTGGTCGACACAATACCCTTTCTCTAACTCCCTCCTTCCCTCTCTCACTCTCTTTCTTTTTCTCATGTAAGTAACATATGATCTTCTCAAATAGCCTCTATGTTAATTTGCCTGTGCTTTCCTTCTCAAAATCTCTTCTTATTGTATAATTCTTCTCGCTTTGTAGTTTTTCTATTCAAGTAAAGATCCTTTTGTTTTCATGTCATCATTTTGTATTTGATTTCATGCTTTGTTTTCTCTATATACCATTTCTTTCATTATGAATACGGCTGTGTTCTACTCGATGTATACTTCAAAATACATGATATTAGCAGATATTTCTCCCTCTTAGCTGAGAAGCACATGTAGGTCGACGTTAATGACGCTTTTTGTGCACTGCCATGCAAGTAATTAACTAGTTTAGGTACTCAGTCAATGCTTCTTAAGCTTTATCATTTCCAAAAAAGGATGTTGTTTACTTACTTTGTGCTTGTCCATTGCTATAACAAACTATATCTTTTATTTCCATTTTGTATAGAAAACTGAAGTAATTGGAGTTTCGCTTAATTTTCTTGAGAATGCAGAACTCATTCACATCACAAACGCTTTAATTCAAGTGCATATCAAGGAAAGCCTAAATAGTGGAATCCAACAACTTTTTGCCGATCATAAACGAGGTAAGGAAAATGAAACTCATGCACGAGTGCTTTGATTGTGCTTTATATGCATGTGTATATAAATCCTCCTCTCTCACGCGCACACACTATTAAGACTTAAGTATATGACAAAGGTTGGCTTGTTGGTTTGAGGTATAAGATAAGGATTGTGTGAAAACATGGTTAAATTTCTCCTTTCTTGATGTGCAATAATCCCCCTTTCCTCATTTTTATTGCCTGTCAGCTGGGTTTATAGGCCTCCTTTTCAACCCGCGACTGGCTATATGCTTATCCGGGATTTATTTCACTTACACAAGGAAGATATAGGCTTGAGTTCCTTGCCATTGAAAAAGAAATGATGTATAAACTATGAGAAATTAGTATATACACATGATCATATGAAAAAAAAAACAAATTATATTACAGAATCCATTGAAACTAATATTGGCCCATTACACCAATTACTGATCCTCCTCCTACTCCTCCTCCTCCTCCTTATGGTGAAGTGTAGAATTTATCAGTTTTTTCTATTACATCGAAGTTATAATTAGATAGAATCCCCCCCCCCCTCCCCAAATTGTGACGGGACACACACACACCCCTGGCCATTAACCAGTACAGGCACAAACTAGGCTTCTTAATTAATGTAACAAGAATATACAAGACTCATAAACTTATTTATTTAATTTGCTGGGTCCGTGAAATGTTAGTACAATGACTATACTTGACATGAGACATGAGACAACAACTGTCAACAGGGAAGTTGTTTTCATTTGGGAGATTTTGCTATTTCTTAATTAATTAGTGGGTAGTTTTGTATCATTTGCGACATGACCATAGCATTTATTCTGACACTAAAGTCAAGCCGTCAAATTAAACCAAAGCAAATGGGGCCAGGTACCATTTCAGATGCAAACCCTAGGCGTACCATATGCTTTCCATACACAGGAGAAGGGGACATAGTTATAATTCCAAGAGATAAACACAGTAGCTAAGGACTTTTAACTCAATTCTTGTTTTTTTTGTGTTTGAATTTTAGAATTTTGGAATCCATCAAATATATATATATATATATATAAAATCTTCTAAAAGAATTTAATCTTAATTAATATTTAAATTGGTTTGAAAATATCTTTCATATATATGATTAAAAAAAGATGAAGAAAGAAGAATAGCTGTTGTGTTGGTATATAAAATATGAGGTTTACATTCGTTCAAGTTTATTTCCAGATGGTCAAAGACAAGTATTGTTATCTTTTATATATATATATATATGAAAAAAAAACATTTTATGTGGCCATAAAATGTTGTACCATATGTGAGAACAGTGACATTTTGTTTAGCCACACAAGCAGCTGAAAGAGCAACTCCCTTTGATGACAATTGTCACTATTTTGTGCTAGGAATGGCCACTTTATAGATCCATGGCCACAGAAGCGCGTTGCCGACATTTATTTAATAAAGTCCCACAACGATCAATGAGAGCTTCTGATTCGTTCCCCCCTTGGATTTACCTGGCCTTTCTCAAGTGAGGTTTGAAGAGTCTCAAGTGAGGTTTGAAGAGTGCTAGCTAATATTCTTATAATTAAGCAAAAATTCATGCATATATATATATATATATATATAGTGAGTTTTAGCATTAATTTTTTCTTATATGTGGTGAACTCAGCATCATCTAGTTTATTATTCAGCTTGTTTTTCTTCTAAAATCACGGAGTTAATATAGAGAATTAGTAAATAAGATAATTCACAAAGATATGAATTAATTTTTTTAATATAAATTGGTATAAGAATATTTTAACCGTTAAAATAAAGTATAGTTATAAGACTTTAGTGGTTAATTTTTTCTATTTTTTATAAATTGGACTTTGGACTATTTCACAATTTCTTTCTAATTGTTTTCACTATTTTTAAGTGTTTATTTGTCAGATAATATTCATGTTGAGTATCTAATATCCCATACAATGTATTTGAGATAAAAAAAAATACTTTGGACTATTTCACAATTTCTTTCTAATTTTTTTTTATTCTAAATTTTTTTTTCTTGCTCAGCAACAATTTTCAATCTTTTTTTTTTTTAAATTCAAACCAAACTTCTTTACTTTTATGGAATATCATGAGATCAATGTTTCTTACGCTCTTTGTTCAATATAGGAATTTAATAGTTTATTAGAAGATCTTATACAAAGCATCAAAATATATATTTTTTTTTAAAAGAAAGAAACGATGCTCATAAGAATAAAATTTAGATATCTTGGAATCCTAGAAAACAAAAAGACATGCAATCAACTATGCCGACAGAGTCCATTGCTTGAAAGGAAACGCCACAACGTTTTCATCGACGACGAAGGGAACAAAAACAAAATGAAAAGAAGAAAACTTTCGTTTCAACTTTCCTCTCTCTTTGTCCCTATCACTCGCTAGCTACCCAGAACACACACAGACCTTTTTATTTTTATTTTTATTTTTATTTTTATTTTTCCTAAGCCTTTCTAACATTAATTTACTTGGTACATCTCCTTTCAGGATAAAAGGATGGCCATGGACCCACCTTTCCT
>Ga0307515_10017954_pt1 | contig 12844 bp, 10 predicted proteins | sample 17_EM_MG_FD_194513 | JGI IMG/M metagenome (GOLD analysis project Ga0307515, IMG submission 194513) | Populus trichocarpa ectomycorrhiza microbial communities from riparian zone in the Pacific Northwest, United States - 17_EM | ecosystem: Host-associated > Plants > Roots > Unclassified | place... | reverse complement strand
CTTCCCGCTGCTCGGTTGGTTGGGTTCACGAAGGCAGTTCCCATCCATGTTCTAGAGTGCTGACGAGTATGGCTACCTCCTGCTTCTGAGTAGTAAGCACTTTGATTCTCTGAACCGTGGTACGCACGTGGCCGCATCCGTGACAGGGCAGAAGGTCAAGCGACCCACATCGACAAAGGCCCTAGTGCTAGAATGTGTATATAGGTGAATCAGTCAGTGCAAAGTACCTACCTTTGTGCTTGTGCTAGGTAAACTCTCATCTCGACTCCCATGGATCAAGGCCCTGGCTTTTGTGACAAGTCAACATCACCTTTGCGGACAACTCGTTCTGTTCAGGGCGCCATGTGCGAAGTGACGAACATACCATTGGACAGCCCATGTTATCGTTGATAATAACATTGGTTGTGGACAAAGACAGAGGGGTGGTGTAGCCGTGGTCCTATCAATCTGGTTAGGGATGTTTGCGTGGTGATGCCCCGCATCAGTGGCCGACTCTATTGCTCACTCACACTCATACTGTGCATACGTGTCCTACATTTAGTGGAGGAGCAGCCTTCTTGATCTGCACTGGAGGTGAAGTGCAGACAATTTGATCCGCAGGGTATGTTTCTGCTCCTGTGACCTTGTTGCTGATGTCCATCAGTGAGATTATTGATGTGTACAAGTGAAGTGGAGTTGAAGACTCACTGTCAGCGCTGCTGTGGCCACTCCCTGAGTTGGAACCATCAGGAGAAGTTGCCCTCTCCATGGGGGGCAGCTCAGGGAGACAGAGCGCATCATAACACCTGTTGCACCTATTTCAATGCACAGAACATGTTAGCCAGCCCCAAAGCTGCCCCCTGGCTGGCAGTCCCAATTGGGTCACGCATCCCCAAATCAGGCTCACGCATCGATCCTGGCTGTAGGAAAACAGCACCACACTTACAAATATAGGAGATAGATATGTGGAGAGTAAGGATTCGGGAAAACTTGAAAGGGATGTGACTGTCGGTGGACAGTCAAGGTTGGCTGGTTCCAAGTTATGACTTGTGGTGATTCGGACTTGGAGAAAAAATTTGGTTTGCATTTTCTTGGTCTGACAATGTTCCTCTATTCCTTGTAAAAACACTCTAGATACAATGTACACATGCTATCGAACATGTTTTTGATGTTCTCATAGTGCCCCCCGACCTTTGACCCAAACTCGAACAAATCACCACAAATACTTGTGGTGATTTGGACTTGTGGTGAAATCGCCACACAAATCACCACAAGTATTTGTGGTGATTTAGACTTCTGGCGAAAAACACCACAAAAAACACCACAGCAGGTGAGAAACACCACATACACTTTTATCAGTGAGGTCATAGGATTTGTTTTGCCTCAGTGCTTCTAAGGTAGACTGCAGTCAAACCTAGCACCCGTCCCAATTAGGAAAGAACAAAGCAAGAGTTGTGAGGCTGGGCGACAAAATGCTGAGTCGGAAAAAAAAAAACAATATCTCAGAATTGCGAGTTGAGCCTGTAGAAAATCATAGTATATTGTAAACATTAGCTAGTCACTATAGAGTGCCCCCCTCCAGTTCAAAATCCTCCAGCTCAAGCTCGACACTTTCAACCTCACTCCGATCTCCTTGACAGTTTCCATTGGAGTTGTGCTATTGGAGAGGTTTTCAGGTGTGTTTCAGATGCATTTTGGTAACCCTCAAAAGCTGTCTTACCTTTCTCCAACAGATCGAAGCACATCAGTGCTGTGGCACTGACATTTTCTGAGCATGTCATCTGAGATCGGCAGCTTTGATAATTGCTCTCTTTGATTTTCAAGCCATTTTTATGTGTAAATAAAATTTCCCTAGCAACCAGAGCAAACAGGTCAGAGTTTTAAGCTCCGCTTGAATTGAATAGAACAAAGCAACTAAAGCGACAAATTGGCAACCTGAAAAAGTTGACCTAGTTGCAATCATACGGAAATGGGTTGTTTTGATGTTCTGTGAAATTTCAATCATTCTGTAATTTCACCTCAGTGAAGAGGGTGCGCAGATTTATAAGACCATACAAAATTTTTATTAGATCTATTCTACAGTTCTACATAATGGTTTGTTCTTGTGGGCAAGGGCCGACCCAGAATTAAGGTCAACTCCCTTTGCTTTGTCCTAATTGGGACAGGTGCTAGGTTTGATTGCAGTCTACCTTAGGATTGCCCCTAGTTATGCCTGTGAATTTGAAGGTGGTTTTGATCCCAGTCCTTCCATGCTGAGTTTGATGTTCCGTGCGCCACCGTCAGCGTACCAGATCCAGATACCGGCCTAATCCAGCTGTTGTGTTTTCCCACCCATTGTTGACTGTCAATCTATCAGTGCTAATTCTGGTGTTCTGCCACCCACTTGGTTCAATTGTGGGGTTTATTCTTGGTGGGTCTCTTCCTCGCAGGAAAGGGTCTCTCTCCTTCGACTTGTGGCCAGGGATTTTTCCGAGAATTCTGATTCCTCCTAGTATTCAGTGAGTGGATCTCGTATCTGGGTTGAATAGTACTGATACTTTTGCAGGATCTTTCCCTCTATTTCTTTTAATTTGATTCTTCTGGGGGTGTGCCATAGGTCGTGCCTCTGGGGGGGTCCGATGGTTCGGGTTCCGTTTGTCTTCGATTCGGTTTAACAGCTCACAGACCTTCTCTCTGCAGTCGGTGTTTCGTGGTTTACCGCTCGTGCAATTAGCTATGGGGATCGGTTCGCCATTCATTGTGATTCTCGTAAGGTCCCTTATTGATTTCACCTCATGGTTTCTCGAATCGAATTTTCCCCACTACGATTCTCCCCGGAATCGGGAGAAGGAAGGGAGTGCGCGTGTATCTGAAACGAGTCGGGGAAACGAATTCACCTTTATGTTATGCGTACGCGTATTACACGATGGGCCAGTAAATAGCCGTTTAGCCACTCGGTTGCTTTGTCAACAACCTGAGAGTATTAGCACCGTAACATTTCCACAGAGCGGAGCGGCGGGCCGTGGATTTCCGGGAGTCCTTACAAAGGAAATACGCTGGTATTATAAGCCGTTCTTTCGCGCGTATGAGGTATAAAGTGAGCTGATGCAGTGCTATGCAGTGCTACAGTGAACACCACGAGACGAGTCCTGAGGGTATGCCTCGCACATTCTACCCGAGAGTCGTCAACACTCTAGCTCGGATCGATCCGCTTTGTCTTCGTGTACCTCAAGCCACTGCCTAGCGCTATCTTAGACCTCACCTTTTAACGGATTCATTGAGCGAAGACTCTGTCCAAATCTCGTTCAGAGACAACCAGTCTCGATTTCACTACAGTACATTACAGTGCAGGCACTACGACCCGATTTCCCCTCGCTCTCTGCATCCTTCACAACAAGCACAAGGTGAACAGGTGCGATTCCAGTCGATGCCTGATTTCCACAACGCGACGGGCTACTTCCGCTGGTCGAGAATCGGCCAGTCTAAGGCCAAGTATCCAGAGGTGGTCAGGGAAGGAGAGGGGGCATGGTGAACGCTTGGATGACTGACAGGACGCGAGTCTACCTGTAGTCGGCTTTGTAGTCCCCACATACGAATTCGATGGTGTGACTCCATCAGCCATGTCTGTGATGTACCATGCACTCGTTCGGCTTGCTTGTACACACATCTATTCTGCGTTTCCAACAGCGAGAGACGTCTTGCCCATGTAGAGCGCTCAATTAATGAACACCACGTCGATGATAGTAACGAGCCACTGATTTTCAACGGTATTGACGAGAAGGAGGGGCGGGGGGTGTATGATGATCTCTTGATCGGAGTGAAGGCGGCGCGTTCAGAAGTGCAGTAATAGAAACACTTGATTTCACTACGGCCTGGCAAATCAATTCCTGGAACGAGTGTTCATGAGCCTTCGTTCGCGTGTAGAAGGGCATAGGCTGGCGCTGGAGACAGGGACGGTCATGGGACGAGTCCGAGAAAGTAGGCTCACCTCGACGCAAAGGTAGACATGAATGAGCAAGGCGATGAACGACTGAACCGCAAGCGACGATGAGGTTTGGGTGCGAGGGGCGATGGACCCAGACGGCCGATCGACAGTACCGTGGTCAATGTCGTTTATTAAGGATACGGTACCCACGGCGCACTGCGAGGCAGGAAGAGGAGGAATTCTTGGTGACTTGCAAATTTGTACGGCCGTAGGGAGGCTAGTACGGGACAAGCAGGAGTGACATGGAATACAGAATGGAACATAGAGACCGAGGTGAGCTGTAAGTGAAGAAACGAGCAGTGGGCACGACGGACTGGGGACGAATATGTGCCTGGAGATATTTGTTGGACTTCTTCACCGTCCAGAATTTGCGTCATTTCGGAGAGTATGCGCTTGGTGTAGGGCGCACGGTGGTGATGGCTACCCGAAAAGCGACGGACGCGTCGGGAGTGGCATAGATGTGGCGAGTCCGCAGGGATCGGGATTCGGAAAAGTGCAAGATGGGCGCGAAATGGGTGCAGGGGCGATTACTCTGCGGATACGATTGCTACTTTCCACTGGAGGTGGGTAGTTCTCACAGAGGAAACTGGCAACGATCTCTTCACCAGATGACGATCGCCCATCCAGGAGCACAGCGACAAAAGCTTGAGTCCATTGCAGATGTACGTGCGAGTGGATTCCCGTGTTCGCACCTGTTAGAGCGAAGACAGGTATCAGCGGCTCTCCAGAGCCCAGAGCGACGACGAGGGCCTCGCTACGAAGACTACACGACGATCGCCAGTCTACACCAAAGGCGCCTGGCCCGTCAGACGAATGTTTGATAAGGCTTCCGAGAAGGCACCCTGTCGGCCTGGGCTGTCGGATAGAGTTTGGGACTCGCACACCAGCGATGAGTGGAATGCCGATGCGACGATATATGGCAACCTGTGATTGGGCAATCGCAGTCACAACAGAGTTACATCTGAGCCGTGGCCTCACACAGCTGCTCTCTTGCTTTCTGTCTGGACTCAAGACGGCCCGCAAAGGGCCGGCGAGCCGAAAGCGCCTCCCGATCAATAACATTATCTATTCACCATGTTTATTCCTTCTACTGAGCATGCGTCCTCCCGCGTGTGTCCCATTTAGTTCGTATCGCGCGTTTTAATTCCTTCTTTCCATTGTCCTCGCAGTTCACTTCTAACAGAGTAGGCGCCAAATTCTGCCAGACCACATGCAAGAGACAACGGGAGTGGTCCAACGGATATGTTCAAATGGGGTCCGCGTCGACTATACCCTCGATTTCACTGGAGGGGCGCTTCATTCAAAGCCTCTTTCCAAGAACTGTTCCGAATCGAATTCTCCACACTACAATTCTCCCCACTCTCTGCACCCTTCACAACGAGCACAGCGTGAGCAAGCACAATTACAGTCTGAGTCGGGGCTAGGATTTCCACAGAGCGGCGTGCTACCTCCGACAATCGGAAGTGGCCGAGGATTTCTCCGAGTGATTGGTAGTCCTTACGAAGAAAATTCACTAGTACCCCTGAGCCGTTGTTTCGCGGAAACGATGCATAAAGCGTGCTGGTGCAGAGCTACAGCGAACACCATGAGACGAGTCCGAGAGTACGCTTCGCACATGCTACCCGAAGGTGGTCAACACCATACCTTAATCTGCCTTGTCATCGTGTACTTCAAGCCGCTATCTAGCGCTATCTTGGACCTTTTAACGGATTCATCGAGCGAAGGCTCTTTCCAAATTTCGTTCACAGAAAACCAGTCTCGATTTCACTACGGTACATAGCAGTGCAAACGTTACGACCCGATTTCTCCTCGTTCTCTTCATCCTTCACAACAAGCACAAGGTGAACAGGTGCGATTCCAGTCGAGGCTGCCATTTCCACAACAAAACGAGATACTTCCGCGTGTCAAGGTGTCGCCAGTCTAGGGCCAAGGGTCCAGAGGTGGACAGAGAGTCGGCGCGTTCAGAAGTGGAGTAATAGAAACACTTGATTTCACTGCGGCCTGGAAAATCGATTCCTGCAACTAGTGTTCATGAGCCTTCGTTCACGTGTGCCAGTGTGTAGAGGGGCATATGCAGGCTTGGAGACGGGGACGGTCATGGGAGAAAGCAGGCGCACCTCGACTCAAAGGTGGGCGTGAATGCGCGGGGCGATGAACGACTGAACCGCAAGCGACGATGAGGTTTGGGTGCGAGGGACGATGGCCCCAGACGGCTGTGGCCAATGTCGTTTATTAAGGATAAGTATTCACTGCGCATTGCGAGGCAGGAAGCGGAGGAATCTTTGGTGACTTGCAAATTTGTACGATTGTAGGGAGGCCGGTATGGGACAAGGAGGAAGGACATGGGGTACAGAATGGAACATAGAGACCGAGTTGAGCTGTAAGTGAGGAAACGAGCAGTGAGCACGAGCAGCACAGAGAATAAGCATGACAGACTGGGGACGAATCTGCGCCTGGAGATATTTGTTGGTCTTCTTGACCGTCCAAAAATCTGTCATTTCGGAAAGTATGCGCCTGGTATAGGGCCACGGTGGTGATGGCTACCCGAAAAGCGACAGATGCGTCGGGAATGGCATTGATGTGGCGAGTCCGCAGTGACCAAGGATTGGGATTCGGAAGAACGCAAGATTCGAAGAATGGGCATGAAATGGGTGCAGGGGTGATTAGTTTGTGGATGTGAGTGCTACTCTCCACTGGAGGTGACGAAGCTCTCAGAGGAAATTGACACTGTTGTGGTGATCTACCGCCGCTCGTCCATCCTGCTGGTACACCGACGTCTCCCACAGCGTGTAATGAAGTTTGGCTGCGTATGGAGAAGGTTCAATGAAGGTCCACCCATCGACAACAATGATGACGTCCTGACCAACGTCAGCTGACACCGGTGTATCGCGATTCATGATCTCTTCACCAGAATGACGATCGCACATCCAGAAGCACAGCGACGAAAGCTTGAGCTCATTGCCGATGTGCGAGTCGATTCCCGTGATTGGTGTCAAGAGCCCTTGGTGCGCACCTAGTAGAGTGAAAACAGGTATCAGCGGGTCTCCTGCGGAGCGACGATGAGGACCGCGGGGAATTCACCTACGAAAGTAACACGAGGACTGTTGCAAGACCGATGCGCGAGCGGCGATGGGATTTGAGGGACACCCATAGAAGCTCTGATCGGCGGTGTTGTGGCAAAAGTCGTCTGCTAAGGATGAAATATTCGTGGCGCGGCGCGGCGCAAGAAGAGAGGACTCTGTATCTTGGAGTGGAGAGTACCATAAAAGGGCGTCGTTGGTGGGCACCTAGGAGCTGTATGGAGTGCGGAATAGGATACAGATTCACTTGCGCTGTGAGAATGAGATCCAACTCGTGCGACGAGAGCCTAGGGACGGGGGACGGATATGTACCATCGGTCGCGAGAAGGGCGAAGATGGATCACATCATCGAGAACAAAATATGCTCTGGTGATTTAGTGAGGGTGAGATGGTGCAAGCCACGGTGATCGAAAGCGAAAAAAAAAAAATTCGCATTGCTGTTGGTGCAGGGTCCAAGTGCTGAGGTCCCTCTTAGCTTCTAACCAAACCCGAGCATTCGACCGTTCGACGAGATTCTAGTGTGCTGCGACTTCGTAGGCGGTTGGGCTCCCATTCGTGCTCCAAAGCCGCTGCGCCAATGCACGCCCGAACCTGAATTCCATCAAACCTGAAGTTCAGCATTCAGGTGGCGTTCCACTTCATTTGCTGCGACCTACCTGTTCAACATCTTACATCTATGCCAGGTTCCCTAGCTGAACTGGTGCGATACGTGACAAAAATATGACCAGAAACCTATGAGGTTAGGGGACGTGAAGGATATGGGAGACAGAATAGTTAGGGTTGGACAGTGAACATGGATTGTTTATCCTTGGTACGCTCTTCTATATTTAATATAACAATAGTGTAGTACTTAAGGGATACATTCAACGCAGGGACGATCAACTGGTGCATAGACCAATACTCTGCAATTCGCAGGACAGTCTCTGAGGCGACTACGCTCTGCATCTCAACCACACAGTTCATCGGCCGCGCTATCATCGGCCGCATCGAACCTTGGGCTGCTGTTGCCGGGCAACAGAAAGCTGTCGGCACCAACACAACAAACATCACGCTTTGTGGCTCTTTCCACCTCTCATGCGCGACCTTTCGCGTTCCGCGCCTGCGCGCACGCACTGGCTACTTGCAAGAACGTCGGATCCAGTCGTCCGAGTCTGGAACTCTCATATACCCGTCCCCTATGTCCCCACTAGTCTGTAGTCGCATATTCTAAACTGACACGTCGCTCTTGATTCTTGCAGACAAACGTTTGAGACGCGGCGTTCCATTCTCATTTCTACTTCTCTTCAATATTGCTAAGTAGGCATTGATTTGGTTGTACCCTCTTACTCCCCTTCGTATCAACCCGTCATTTAATGGCTTGCTCAAAAACCGAGACTAATATAGACGTCATTTGTAGCGGAACCGATTAAAGTGCCCCAGATGGCCGAATATATCACAGAGTGCATCTCCGAGAGCTGGTCAAAGCAAGTCGGTGACACGGGCGCCGCAAGTGAAGCGGTCGCCAGCATCGAAACCATAAGGTTCGATATTTCACGGGACCCACAGACGATGACCGACTCCAATCGACGTTGCGGTCAACTCTCCAAAAGCTGGCAAAATTGTTAAGCAATTAGCAGAGGAAGAAACCATCACATTCAGTAAACACGTATTCGTCCTCGACACAGAAGCAAGCTCCGCAGGTAGGCAGCTCTGAATACCACGCTCCTATTTTAATAACCTCGTGCCACAGACACTGCCGCCAGACCCCAAGACATGCACGCTCTCGAGCACGCGAATACAGCCGTCGATCAGGCGGTTGAAACACGCAAAGCGACCCCCCTCCACTACCATATCCGCATATCTATATGCGTGTGGGGCTGGTTCCGTTCGTGATAGCTCGAATAGTGGCGTCTTCGGTGGCTTATTCGATACGCCGATCGTCAACTCGCGTCAAGCTACCATGCCCGGCATACACACCATCAAAAACAAGCCCGTCATTGTCAACGGACAGATTGTCGTTCGTCCGATACGGTCGTCGCACTGATATACAACCATGGGTTGATGGATGGTCGGGAGGCCGTCACATCTTTATTTAGTACGTACACCTACTTACGTAGCCGCGAAATGTGATATTACTCCCTGTGTGTGTAGATTCTGTGTTAAGGAGTACATCGACAAGCTCTTCACCTCATCAAAACGCCACTTGTTGGACAGGAATGGTAGCGATAGGAATATTTTTCATTGAGTCCCTCATTGAGATCTAGACAAACGATGATACTTTGCAATGTGGCGATGATTTCGACAAGTCACCTACGCTAACAACCCTACTTGAGAGACATGACTGGCGAATGTGGTATTGAAGGTGAAACGATTTCCTCGGTAGGCACGTTTGGCAAGGCACTGGGGTGGGTCTGTGATGCTACCGGCACCGGACTCGGATATCGTTCATTACTGGGGCCTTGTTGGCTTGGGAGTCGGCCCCACCACATGGTCACGGTTGCGTGTTTTCGCGCTTAACAAGCTTCTGGGTGATACTCACCTGCTTACTCCACATATTTTATTGACATCTCAAACAACGGAAAACTGCATATGGTCGGGAGAGCGCTGTCTACATGCATTCCAACAGCCATATCGGTGATAAAGTCAATACCACACAAGCTAAATATCCAATCCAAATCCCTTAGCCCCCTCAGGCAGAGCAATCTTTTCCATGGTAAAGCTCCCATTCGCCCCAACCAGCTCAAACAGGCTTCCAGGCGTAGGCCGGAAATCATAAAACGTGAATTCCTTCAAAGGAGAACCAAACTCTGCGCGGAGAGTGACAATATCCTTGAGAAGCGGTATCAGCTCTGGCTCCGCCGAGGGATCTTGACCCTCAATTCGTAAACTCTGCAACGAAGGACAGAGAAGGGCCAACACCTGCCCCTCACCACTCGCTTGTTTCAGTACGAGGGTCGCATTTGCGTCCATTGGAAGAAAGGCCCTGAGTGAGATCGGACCTCGCCAAAAGCTGATAATCAGAGTTTCAAGCAATGACAACGATCTAAGAATTGGGATCAGATCTCCATAAACCGACCATTCCTTCATATGAAGAAGAGTCAGTCCTGATAGATTTGTATTCACTGCAATATGTTTCTCCCAAACTGTGCTGCAGTCTGGATGTGAAAAATCTAAGGCCAGCTCATGAATCTGTGGAAGTTTGAAGGTGGCAAGCAAATGGGGATCGTTTATATCCATCCTAGTGCAGAGAGGCATTTCTGTCTCTGTGCACAGGCTTAGAGGAGCAACCAACGAATAAATTAACTTCAACCTGCACCTCTCGAGCTTGTGGAAGGTGTGACCAATCACAAATGAAGGATTAACGTCCTCCACCACCAGGACCCTGAGGGCATTAAAAAGGGGCAAAACACAAGGCAATGATGTTGGCGGTGACGGTCGATCCTGGACATATATTATGAGTTCCATGTGATCATTAGTGAAGAGAAATTCCAGGGAAGACTTTAAACAATAACCCCGCAAGTGAAGATATTCTGCCCCCTTTAAAGGTAATGCAATAACGCCTTTCCATGGCAATGCCCTTGATATGGGAATTATGCCACACGGAACCAAAATACCCAGTATGAGGATCGAATGTCCTAAACCCTGTGATTTCTTCACTGGCTTGTCAATTGACCAGTACAGCTCTTGACCAACACTCAGTTTGAGATTGAATGAGCGCCGTGATTCCTCCAGATTCCGTGATGCCATAATGTCACTGAAGGCTATGATGAGTGCCATTTTGTCTGGGCCCCTCAGCCACCTCCTGTACTGGAGATCAAGTGACTCCAATAATGGACAGAGTGGAGCAGCGGCCTGGCCTGGTGGCCCAACCATGTCAGAGGCACCATCAGCATCAAGTTCTCTGATAATAAATGCCTGGAAGAACGTCGTGCTCAAAGCATTGGGGTGGGCAAGTCCCAGCCACAGCACTGTTAGGGCTGGTATAAGGCTCAACATATAGAGCAACAACTGTTCACTGCATTCGACATCCAGCCGCAGCTCCGTCAGGCTTTTTGCTCTGGCCGCAACTACAGGGCATAGAGCTGCAAGCTGAGGATTCCCTCGCCAGACATTCCACTGCCCACATTTCACATCTAATACTCGGAGTGAAGGGAGATGGAATTGTGTAAGGGGATGAAGATCATTGGAGTGATATCGAAAATAGAAGCAAGACGGCATCGTGACAGGCTGGAGGGCATGGATAATGTCAGCATGGCGTGGAAATTTGACGTCACAATGCTCAAGGGCAGGGAAAACATGGCCAGCTATCCACTGGACAGAAACAGACTTCAGATGCAAGAAACGTAGGGTCTGGGTAAGAGAAAGGCGGGCGTCTGATGGATAGAATGGGAGGCAAAGGTTGCGGGCCTCAAAGTGTTGCAATCTGTGAAGGTGTGGAAGTATATCCACAGGGTTATCCATCCTCTTGGACAGCATGACCTTAAGGGTCGTGAGGGACTGCGTGATATGCAAACATGCGGGTTGCACAAGGTAGAGTACAGCAGTAGGGTCTTCAAGGTGAATTGTAGAGAGGCTGGGAGAGCCGCATCTGCCAAGTGCAGTCATCAGTGGGTCTATGAACCCATCAAAACCACAGGCCACTTTGAAGGATTCGAGGTGCACCAAGGGCTGCGAGATCTGGAGGCCAGTGTACTCTCCATAAGGTGGAGGGGAAATGACGTTGAAAGAGGACCACCTAGATGCTTCCTGGGCTGCGGCCATGAAGCATGCGTAAAAAGTATCAAGATTGAAATCGCTGCCATCTTTTTCATCGTTCATATCAACCACCACATGCAAACGCGACTTTCTGCCTAGTATAAATGCCTGGATGACTTCCTTCTGGGTCGCCCTTCTGATTGTCAATTGAGAATGGATGCCTGGAGTTGAAAGCATAATGGCATGCCATCGTCGGCACACAAGCATTAATAACTTTCGACACCATGACTGCTCTTGCACTACGAGAAGAAATATTTCAGAGAGTATTTCGACTGGAATGAGGTCGGCTTTGCCGGGTGGCAGCAACGGACGGGTCGTTGGCAAGTCCGGGTACAAGTCCGAGTACAAGTACAAGTCTGAGTCTGAGTCTGAGTACCTGCCCATTATTTGACAAAGGCTACTTCACGAGGACTGGAGAAATGGCGAGAGTCAAAGAACGTTCAACGGCAACTGGGACACACCCGTGCACTGCTGGCTAGCCCTGTATGCATGTGCACCGTCCACGCCAAAGGCGCAAGGCCTGTCAGACGAATGTCTCTTGACAGAGCGAATTGGATGTTCATGTGCCCGACTCGCACACCGGCGATCTCCGTGGGTCTGTGAGTCTGACTTGTTTCGGCTAGTTGAGTGGAATGATGGCAATTTGTGATGTGGCGGCGTACGGGTCGACCGGCATTCATGAGAGTCACAGCAGAGTCACAACAGAGCCGTGACCTCAACCAGCGCTTCCGACTACTCATCTCCCGACTCCGTACAATTTCACTCCCGGCGGCAGGTGCTTCGTCCAAAGCCTCTTTCCAAGTTTCCAGAACCGTCTCAAATCAAATTCTCCCCACTCTCTGCATTCTTCGCGACGAGCACTACGAGAACAAGCACGGTTACAGTCGGAGTCGGGATTAGGATTTCTCCGTGAGTGGCCGTGGATTTCTCGGAGTGGAGCGATCGATAGTTCTTACAATGGAAATTCGCTGGTATGATAAGCCGTTCTTTTGCGCGTATGCGGTGTAAAGTGAGCTGGTGCAGAGCTACAGCGAAACCCATGAGACGAGTCCCGAGGGTACGCCTCGCACATTCTACCCGAGAGTGG
>Ga0307515_10017953_pt1 | contig 12845 bp, 1 predicted proteins | sample 17_EM_MG_FD_194513 | JGI IMG/M metagenome (GOLD analysis project Ga0307515, IMG submission 194513) | Populus trichocarpa ectomycorrhiza microbial communities from riparian zone in the Pacific Northwest, United States - 17_EM | ecosystem: Host-associated > Plants > Roots > Unclassified | place... | reverse complement strand
ATAATAAGGAAGGGGATATTATACTACCTTTGTCTATTAATACGGAGGTAAATTTATAAAATAGTTATAATAGATAGCCCTATCTGCCCATTATACCCGCAAATAGAAATTAGTTTAGGTAGTTCTTTAATAGGTGCATTTAAAAGGTTAGCTAGCTTTATAGTATACTAGGTATCTATTAAGGTAAAGGCATTTACTCTAAAGTTAGCTAAAGTAGAGATTAAAACTTAATATCTATTACGGAATAAAGTATAAGGGATAATATATCTTTTTCTATTAATTAGCCGACCTAAATTAATATATAATATATTAATCCCTTTTAACCCTAAAGAGGAGTTTTCCTTTAGAGTTCCTCTTTTTCTAACTCTATACTATTCTCCTAGATTAATAAAACCTTATCTACTTTTACGTTTATTAGGTAATCCTTTATATAGTAGCCTTTTTAACTATAAGAGAAGTAAGCTCCTTAATTACTAAGGGCCTATATATAGGGGTTACTATATATAGGCTGAGTATTCGCTAAACCTATAGCATGACTAGCTATATAGCTAGCTATTAAATTAGCGACAGGCTATATAGGTAGTGCTATAGGGGTTACTAATCGTGCTAGGGCATTATAGGCCGTTCTTATATTGCTTATAGTCTAATTTAAAGGGTTTCTAGCTTTATACCGTTTGGCGCGTACCTTAATTTAGTAAAGGCCTTAATTAATAGCTAAGCACTAGTCTATAAGTTCCTTTACCGTCTATATAGTAATAAAAACTAGCAGTACGGCTTGCTATAGGTCTAGGGTAAGCTTATTAAATAGGTCTAGTATTAGATCTTCTTAGGGAATTTAAGCCTAGCTAGCTAGGTATAAAAAGTAGGTCTAAAAGGCTAAGAAGGTCTCTATTATTTTTATATTTAGGCTTTTATAATTAAGTTAGGCGTTTTATACTTTAAAGGGGTTCTTATAAATAAAAGATAGGTAAATAATTATCTCTTTTTTAGAGAGGAAGGGATTTATTAAGTCCTATACGTATTGCGGATATAGGTACGTCTATATATCCCCGCCAGTACGGCTAAAGATATAGGCTATTTTAGCCTAAGTAGTAGGGAAATAGTCCGTATTAACTTTAAGCTTATTCTATAATTAAAGCTTTTATATTACGGACGCTTTAAATATAATATTATGACTACTTAGAGAAGAGTTGGAAGAAGCTAGTTGGTTAATACGGGCACGGTCTAAAATAGACCTAATTAAGCTATATAACGAGAAATGGTAACCGAGGTTATATAACGAGGTCTATACAGTCTGTAAGGTCTATGAGGTCTATTATATACCTTACATACCTTACGTATATTACGTACAAGAAGGATTTTATAGGAGTATGGTTGTGTATTTAAGGATCCTTAATCCCTACCTAGATAGTTTCTTCCTTGTAGTAATTCTTAGAATACAATTAGAGTTAATCTATTAGGCAACCACTCCACCAAGTTGTTATTACGTTGTTGACTTACGCATTACCTATATACCTAGCCTAATAACGAGCCTACCGTAGTACCTGCTATAAGGTTTTATTACACAATTACTACCTAGTTATAGTATTAAAAGTTGAATAATATGCCACTAAAAGCAGCCACTATGATGCCATTAACGGCGGCAACTACTTCGAGGTTAGGAGGGGACACTAGTATAGCGGATACTGACTTATAGTAACCCGTAACGGTTGGATAGTTGCAGAAAATAATTAACTAGTTAACGGCGAATAATACGGCACTGGAATATAGGGTTAACGGAATAGGCGCAGCAAAGGTTAAGTTACTATTAATTAAAAGGTTCTTAGGAGAATAATTAAAGCTTAAAGGATTCCTTATATAAATGCATTTTAAGGTAATACAGGAAGGAGTAAAGCTAGCAATACCCGTGGATTAAATAGCGTATACAGGGTTATTCTTAATAGGAAGGGCGCTTAAATAGTTTAAATCTTACCTTATAGAGATATAAGCTAACGGAATAACGACTATAAATTAAGAAGTACAATATATATTTTTAAGTTAGGATAGATTCGCAGAACGACTTATATAGATATTTAGAGACCCGGAGGCAATAACTATAGCGGAAAAAAAGCTTTAAAACATTATACAGCGAACCTTAGTAATTAAGTATATAACGTAATTTTAGACGCTAGTAATATAAGTTAAGTAGAATAATAAGGCGCTTATAGCATAGTACAAATAGGGACTTAAGGCTAAAGTTTAGGACGTAATTATTCTAATAGAAGATGCGGATACCCTAAGGGATTTAATAGATTAAGCGATTAAAATTAATAATAGGATCTTCTAAAGGGAACAGGCTAAGAAAGACTAGGATAGAGTTCTATAGTTATATAAGACGCAAAGTACGTAATAACCAAAGCTAAGTTAAAAACTATAGTATAGCGTAGAGCTAATAGACCTAAGTAGTACTAGAGAAACCTATAAGAAATAGAGTAAGAAACTATAGAAACTAAAAGGATAAGGATTAGGTAATTAAAGGTCTAAGGAGCAACGGCCAAATTAGGGATTTTAGCAGTAGAAGATATTTAGGCGGACTCTATAACAAGAAAGATAGTTTAAAAAGGGAGCTTATATAAATTGCGGAAAATAAGGTTATTTCGCTAGAGATTATAAAGATGGTTAGAATTACTATATAATAAGGGGAACTAAACTAGTAGACGGTATATATATATAGAGGAACGATAATACACTACAAGGAATAAAGGATTATTTAATTAACTACTTTACGTTTTACTATAATAACGCGTGCTAAATTTATAAAGACGCTAAGTATAGCGTAAGCTATTAGCTATAGGAACCTAGTTTAGAGAAACTAAGAGCTATTTAAGACTATAAAGAGTAAGATAGGCTTTATAAATACAACGAAGATTTAATAGCAACTTTTAGTACAGTGTTAGTAAGGCAGTACTTAGAAAGGGACTTTAAGAAAAATCCATTTAGTAATATTAAGAGAAAAGACCTTAAGATATTAGTATTAGAAGAAGAGATTAAGACCGCTATAGAGCAAGGTTCAGTAACGGGTATTATAACACCGTTAGATACGGCATCCATCACTTTATAAGACGGAAGGAGTAATATCTAAAGAGGATTAAGCAAGTAGACGACTGCTAGTGCTAGCTTACCACTTAATAAAGGCAAAAGGCCAAAGGCTTAAGATTCTTAAGAAGAGATAAGAGAGATCCAAGATTCTAAAAATAGGATAAGGATAGCTTAAGAACCTATAATAGATAAAAACCGGTAAAGCAGAGCAGTAGCTTAGTTTAAAGACATATAAATAAGCTTAGGAGAAAAGTTTCCTATAGCATTAGAGTTATAGGATAAAATAGATGAGATTTAAGATTCTTAAGACAAAATAAGAACACTATGGACGCCTAGTTAGACTAAGGCGAGAGCTAAACTTAAGTTAAAAGCAAGCTTAGGATTAAGAATCTTATAGGACTAAGATTTTAAAGTACAAATAAGGACCACTAATAAGATTAGAGAATCCGCAATATAAATAGCAGTTAGACTAGGAGATAGATATATAGACCTAAAAAACTTACTAGGGGAATATAGTATTCAGCCTAAGGATCGAAAAGTTAATATTAAGATTAAGAAGTATAAAGACTTTAAGGATCTACTTATAAGACGCGAAAGGAAAGAAACCATAGAGGAATTTAGAGTAAGAATTACTTTATAGCAAGAGCAAAAACTAGATAAGAGATTTAGTCTGCTAGGTTATATAAGGGACAAAGCACCTATATAAAGAATTACTAATAGGCTAAGAGCAGGCATACTAAGGGCTAAGTGGCTTATTAAACTAGAATAAGAAGAGGATCTAGGGATTCTAACTAGGTTTAAAAAACGACATATAAAAGGCTATTATAACGTAGTAATAAGAAGATACTTCCTTACGGACAAGCCGTATATACTTAAAGGATTATACTAAAAGTGGTATAGACAACGACATAATAACGAGTAGGAAGATTTCTATATATAGCTAGATAAAAAAGTTATCTAAGACTACCTAATTATAGAAAAGGCTATAACTTATATTAAAGGGGCCTTAATTATAATATTAAAAGATCTAAAGGAGTAATTAGAGGACTAGAGAAGTAAAAGGCGAATCTTAGTACCTGCGAACAAAGTTATAATGCTTAAATTAATACGCGAGAGGTTTAAACTTAAGGATAAAGATAAGCCAAGAGTTAACCTAAGACATTAAGTATATTATATACTATTATAGATAGTATATATAGATAATGCGTGTAATATATATAGAGTACCTAAGGATAAAAATCGGAAGTACCTAATAAGAATATATTAGATAACGGACGAGGTAAAATATTAAAATGCTAAGTATATGCATGGTTGGCACCCCGTAGAGGTTTAAGAATAAAGGGACTTAATACTTTAACTAAAAAGATTCTTTACGGAAGAATGCCTAAATAGATAACAATAGTAGGAATATTTAGAGAATACCTATCTATAGTATATAGAGGAAAAGAAATAAACTAAGTATTAGCTAAAAGTGGACTAAGTATAAATAGGATCTAGTAGCTAATAGTTAGAAAAAGTGGAGGCCTATAGGATAAGAGGGAGCCTATAGTAGAGCCTTAGACCCTTAAAGGAATTTAAGGACGATACCTAAATTTATAAGTTAAATGGTAAGATTAATAGTTTAAAGCACTAATAGATAGTGGAGTAATAAGGAACCACATCTTATTAGCAGCAGTTAAAAGAATAGGACTACTATATAGGGGAAAAGAGTACCTATATTTATTAGTAACGATTTTAGGAGATCCAATAGTATATAGAGATGGTATTATTAATCTTAAAACAGGACCTATTTAGTTAACTATTAAAGGAAGGCAAATTGAGATATCTTTTAATATCCTACCGTTGGGGAAGGATAAGGTAATACTAAGGATGCCTTAGTTATAGAAATATAATCTAAAGATTGATTGGGTTATAGGCTAGGTTAATATTAAGAATACTTAACGCCGTAGAATATAATAATAAGCTAAGATGGTATAGTACTAAGTAGGAGCAACCTATAAGGAGACCAAGAAGGGGTTAAGCTACGTACTAAAAAGATACTATAAGTATGGCAAGAAACTATGGTTACTAGAAAGTAAAAAGCTATTAGAGTATATAGCATAGGATTATAAGATAGAATTAGAACCTAAAATAAGTTTAAGGTTCTTTCCAATCTATAAGCTTACTAAAGAAGAAGGTAGAGTATTAAAGGAGTTTATCTAGGAGAACTTATAAAAGGGATATATTAGACCATCGCAATTATTAGCGGGATATCTAGTACTGTTCGTACCAAAAAAGAATGGTAAACTAAGGCTATATATTAACTATAGACAGTTAAACAGTATTATTAGAAAGGATAGGTATCCTTTACCCTTAATTAGCGAGATCTAAGATAGGATAGGCAACGCGCAAATCTTTACAAAGATAGATCTAAGATGGGCGTACTATTAGATTAAAATCAAGGAAGGCGACGAATAGAAGGCAGCCTTTAGGTTAAAGGAGGGACTGTATAAACTATTAGTTATGCAATTTAGGCTTATAAACGCACCAGTAACGTTCTAGAAGCGTATTAATAATATTATTATCTACTTAATAACTAAGGAAGAATATAGAGAATACGTTAAATAGGTCTTAAGGAGACTATAAGAAGAACAAATGCTAGTAGTAATTAAGAAATGCGAGTTCTTTATTAGGAAGACCAATTTCGTAGGATTTATTATTAAACTAGGCCAACTTAGCATAGATCTAAAAAAGATTAAGGCTATAGTAAATTGGTAGGAACTAGAGAACGTTATATAGTTAAGATTATTTCTAGGGGTTTGCAATTACTATAGGAGGTTTATAGCGCAATAGTTAAAGGACATTAAGCTATTTATGCGATTAATAAGGAAAGAAAAATTATAGGTATAGGGAAGAGAGTAATAAGAACTATTTAAAGAAGTTAAGAGGTTATTTACCCAGGAGCCAGTTTTTAAAATCTATTAATTAGGTCTAGAGACGGTTATAGAAATAGATATATTAGACTTTGCACTAGGAGCATATTTTATATAAAAGCATCTAGATAGATAGCATCTAGTAGCATACTATAGTTAAAAGATAATACTACTAGAGTTAAACTATAACATCTACAATAAGGAGTTATTAGGTATAGTTACAGCATTAAAGGAATAAAGAGTATTCTTATAAGGCACAGAAAAACCATTTATAGTTAAGACAGATTATAAAAATCTAATAAGATTCCTAATAATAAAGGAACTTAACTAAAGACAGGTTAAATGGGCAGAGATGCTTATAGAATACTATTTTAAGATTTAGTATACTAAGGGTACAGACAATACATAAGCCGACGCGTTAAGTTAAAAAGCTAAACTATAAAATAATAAAAAGCTATTAGGGGCTTTACTACAAAAGGATATAGACGGGTTAATTAGATATAATTATCTAAAAATTATAGCGACTTAGGAAAATAAACTAGAGAAAGTTTATAAGTTATTAGAGAGCCTTTAGACATAAAAAATTCTAAAAGCATAGCTAAAAGATTTATAGATGGACATATACGAAAACTAAGAAGTAAAGTATATCCTATAAAGCATAGCAGAGCAATTTATAGAAGAATTCTATAAAGAACTAACTTAAGGACATAATAGAGCTACGGGCTTAGTGTTAAGACTCTAAGAGGAGTATATTATTAACGGAATCTAGGGTATAGTATAAAAAGTTATAAAGGAGTATCTAGATTGCTAAAGAAATAAACTAATAAGGCATAAGCCGTACAGAGGGCTATAACCTATTAAAATACCAGAGAGACTATAGGAGGTTATATTATAGGACTTTATTATTAAGTTGCTAAAATTAAGAGATCCTATTATAGGATAAGATTATAATGTGATTTTAGTAATAGTAAATAAGCTTATAAAGTAGGGATACTTTATAGCCTATACGGAGGAAATCTTAGTAGAAGATATCGCTAGAATTTATATTAAAGAAGTGTTTATAAAATATAGAGCACTAAGTAAAATTATATTAGACAGAGATTTAAGATTTATAGTAGTATTCTAGGAGGTATTCTTGGCGGAGTAAGGAGTTTAAGCAGTAACTTCTACTATATATTATCTGCAGATAGACGGTTAAACGGAAAGATTAAACTAGATACTAGAGTAGTATCTAAAGCACTATATTAATTACGCATAGAATAATTAGGTATTGCTATTACTAGTTATATAGTTTATATATAATATAACACTATAGGAAGGAATAGGTATATTACTATTTAAGGCGAATTACGGATATAAGCCAAGAACGTTGTTATCGCCATACTAAGTAAAGAAAATAAGTAGCTTAGCTAAATAGAGAATAGAGATATTAATAAATCTTTATATAAACCTTAAGGAAACAGCTAGAGTAGTATAGCAAAGAATAAAGAAATACTATAATGCTAAGAGATCTAAGGGACCAGATCTTAAGGAGGGAGATAAAGTATGGCTACTACACAAAAATTTTAAGAGTTGATAACTAAGTAAGAAGTTAAACTACGTTAGACTAGGACCTTTTAAAATCAGCTAGAGGATTTTACTAGTTACGTTTAAGCTAAACCTACTAGCTAAAATAAAGATATACCCGGTATAGTATATCGCAATATTAGAGCTAGTATATAGGAATATTAAGCCACTAGTTTATAAAGTAGATATATATAGAGGGCAAGAAGAAAATAAATAGTAAGTTTTAAGGATCGTTAGTTATAAGGACGTTAACAATAAAACATAGTATAAAGTAAAGTGGGTAGGCTACACTAAGACTACTTAGGAGCTACTAGAAAATTTAAAGAATGCTATAGAAAAGGTATAGGAGTATCGGAAGAAAATAGGTTAGGTAATATTAAAGAAGGATCGCTAAAGAATAAGTCACCTAAGGGGGACCTAGGAAGAGCGACTGCTGAACTACTTAGAGTTATTCCCTTTATAGGAAGAGAGTTAGTTCTCTTGTCACTAAGTTCCTGCAGACCTTATTCTATAAGTTTCTACTCCTTAAAATAAACCTTTTTACGCACCTTTTTAAGACAAAGAAGGTAAGTAGAGGTAGATAAATAAGTATTAAGAGCACGCTGTTAAGCAGCAGAGGCTTCTAGCTCCGCCTTCTATAATTAGTATAACTTATCTAAAGCACTTATAAGCTCACTATTGAGTTTTATAGCAGCAGATTAAATATAAAACCCTATAACAAATTACTTAGGGAACTTAATAGCTATTAAGAGTTATAGGACGCGTATATTTAGCGTTAGAAGTAGAATAAACGTTATAGGACGAGCGAATGTTTGCTTTAGTACACTTTAAATAAAAAGAGGGTTGCTGAGATAAAGGACTCGCTAGCGCAATATAAACTAACCCCTCTTTTGCATAACGAGAACACGGAGATAGTATAATTCCACTAAGCGATAGGATAACCGTAATAGTGCGAGCACGTCGTTAGAATGAAGAAGAAAGAGATGCTTTAGGTATAATAAGTAATAATATTAACTAAATTAATTAGATAGATATTATACCTCTAGTAAATAACTTAGAGATATTAGGAATCTTTAAGGATAAAGATAAAGAGGAGGGAGATAGTATTACGGACGCTTTAAATACAATGTTATAACTACTTAGAGAAGAGTCGGAAGAAGCTAGTTAGTTAATATAGGCACGGTCCAAAATGGACCCGATTAAGCTATATAACGAGGAATAGTAACTAAGGTTATATAACGAGGTTTGTATAGTCTATAAGGTCTATAAGGTTTATTACGTACTTTATATACCTTACGTATATTACGTATAAGAAGGATTTTATAGGAGTATAGTTGTATATTTAAGGATCCTTAGTCCCTACCTAGATAGTTCCTTCCTTATAGTAATTCTTAGAATATAATTAGAGTTAATCTATTAGGCAACCACTCCACTAAGTTATTATTACGTTGTTGACTTACGCATTACCTATACACCTAGCCTAATAACGAGCCTACCGTAGTACCTACTATAAGGTTCCGTTACATTCTAATTATTAAATATAGGGTTAGTTCCGTCTTTAAGCAATAGGGGGTCTATAACCTTTATAGACTACAATAATACTAATACTATATATTAGGCTAGGGTTTTAAGGACTATAGTAAGTCTTTAGGTGTCTAATAACTCTTTACTAGATATTAGGGGTTATTTAGCTTTAAGCAGCTCTTAAAGCTATTTTATTTTAGTATTAGCTACTATAAGCTCTACCTAAGAGTTTAAGTTAGTTGCTATTTTACCGTTAGAGGTATTTAAGGGTCCTATGGCTGCTTTACTGACCGCTATATTTCTTAGCATAGTAGTATAATTATTAGGGTAACTTTTAGTAGGATTTTATAGGGGTTCTAATCTATACGTATTCTATAAGTCTTATTATTATTATTTATTTTTCTAGTTCTGTTCTATTCTTTAAGTTTTAGTAATAGTCTTTAGGTTTACTTCTATATTTTATTCTTATTTATAGTCTATAAATATATTTAAGTTCCTTCTTAAAAAGAAGAGTAGATAAGCTTTAGATAATATTAGCGACTTAGTTAATTAAGGCATAAGTATGGCAAAAGGGTCGCACAAGCCTATATAATTGGATTATCTATAAACAAGGATCTAAAGCTAGAGAAAGGAAAGGAGATAAAGGGTGGTGCTACTTAACGTTATATACAATCCTTTAGTTATATAACGGTAATTATTTAAAATTGTCTAAAACTGTCTGCAATTGTCCACTATAATCTACTAATATTTACCAGTTTTTACTAGCGCCGTAATATCTATATAGCGGTTACTTCTATATATACGTTTATTAGGAGTACTACTACTTTACATTTTAATGCGGCGCGTAGTGTCCTTTTATAGGCTCCTATAATTCTACATAAATATTAGTTTTATAGTTTTTCTAGTAGCGCTAGGGAGCTTTTTGCTAGTGGTTTGCTATTTAGTCCTATGCCCTAAATCTAGGCGCTATATAGTATAAGGGCGCGAAGAGGCTTTAGGAAAGATTTAAAGGAATAATATAAATTCTATCTAAATCTAAGGGTATATAGCTCTTATAGAGAATAAGACGTTATATAAAGAAGAGAAAGGAATAACGCGAGAATCTTATAATTAAATAGTTAGGGGTCTTAGTGGTTAGTATATGCGCATATACGTATATATGTATACAGTCCTTAACAGACTTTAGTAGAATCTAGTAGAACTTAGTAGAACTTAGCGGAAGTTAATTAAGCTAATAGAATTTAGCAGAATTTAGTTAAGCGTCAATTTTACTAAAGCGTTTATTTTAGTAGAATTTAGTAAAGTTTAATTAAGTTAGTAGAACTTAGCAGAATTTATCTATTAAGTGTTTTACTAAGACATTCTTACTATAACTAGGCTAGTCTTGTTATACTGCCCCCCTTTAGCTAAAGGCTTAGGGCATATTTGGTTGCACCTCTATATTCAATATAAAGGCTCTATATTATAACAGAAATGGAACTCCAATATAAATATAAGGGTGTTATTCGGTAAATCTAATGACTTTTAAATATGGAGCTCCTCTATATCGGCAAGCGCGTCAAATTTGCAAGCTATACTATATACAGTAGTTGTAATGAGGTTCTTGGCACCGTTTTAATATAGAGCTTTAAGCTCCTGTTCTATATTCTATATTCAATTTAAAGCCCTTATATACGCGCCAAAGTAACGTATATAGCAACTCCACACGCCCTAATCGCGATACTGCAGTCGCATTTATAAGCCTTATATAATATTATTATATTAACCTTCGTAATCGCAATGAGCTTATTTCCGGGGGGCGCTTATACTTAGCATACTAATATATAGTAAGGAACAAGGTAGACGACGTAATTGCTCTATAGCTATAAGCAACGACTTATAAGTATAACTTATATAAGGCCTAAGGTGTTTAAGAAGCTTCTTAATTGGTTATAACTATATAGCGACTTAAAGGACATAAAGCTTTTATTAGCGGCTAAGAAGCTAATAATATTCCTAATAATATTTAGCAATAATCCAACATATAGATTACTGAGTGAGGTAACTTAACACTTATCTACAATAATCTACTAGTAGGTATTTACCTACTAGCTAAACTTCTAGTATTAATTTACTGCCTTAGAGCTGTATATAAAGTCCTTCCTAGCCTTCTAAAATTGTATAAGGAAGTCGTTTGGCTTCCTTAAAACTTTACTCTAGAAGAGATTGCTAATAACCCTAAACAATATCCTTTCTTTACTAATTATATTAAAGCTTTTAATAGTACTTATTTACCAGTCTCTATAAAAGGTAGGCATATAAAACAAGCTCTATAGCGTAAAAGAAAAAGAGGATTATTGCAGAATGTCCTTATAGCTATTAATTTCTAAATAAACTTCCTATACGTTCTAGCTGGCTAGAAGGGCTCTACTTATAACTTTAAAGTCCTTAATTTAGCAAAGACTAAAGAATTTAAAACCTTACCTGGTAGATACTATATTATAAATACTAGGTACTCTAACACGCCTATAACTCTAACTCTCCACTATAGTATATAATATTATCTTTATAAGTAGGCGTAGGTAAATATAAGGCCACAGAATATAAAGGAGCTCTTTAATCTTTAACACGCGGCTCTAAGAAATATAGTAGAGCGTACTATAGGCATTTTTAAGAATTATTTCCAGTACTTTAAGGCCAATAGGTATAATCTCCCTTTAAGTACGCAGGTAGATATAGTATACGCTTTAACTATGGTATATAACTTTATAAATATAAGTAATCTAAATAATCTAGGTTACTTTTTAAAGGCGTAGGATAAGGTTATGGATGGGGGGGGAGGTATAAGACTTATAGAGGTAGAAAGCTATATAGTTATAAACTAAAGACGTAATAAGATTGTGGAGCTTATATAGCAAAGTTACTACGAGGCAATTAGTAGGCCAATTAATTAAGAATATACAGCAGATTTGGGTGTATTTACTATATAAATCTATATAGTTTCCCTTTATATATTGCTCTCTAATTACCTATATAGTAATAAGGCTTTAAAGAGCGACTTAGATTTTACCCAAAATCTTACTATACTTAAGCTTAGATCTCACCCAAAGCTTACTCTTCTATATATCCTCCTTCCTACCAGCTAAAATATTGTTAATTAAGCTTTGCTAAAGCTCTATAACTCCAGCTATTATAAGAAATAACCTAGCAGTAGACTCCGTCTTAAAAGCTCGTAAAATAGCTAGTTGCTCTATAGGATCTAAATAACTAAATTTGTAGATAAACTCTACTAAGGCCTTCTCTTAAGGAGACTTCTAGGCTATTAGCTTTCTTATAGCCCTTATTTCTCTTATTACCTTCTTTACCGTCTCCTCTAGGGCCTCTATAACTCGCCGTCTTCCTTACTAGCGCTTTGTATTAAATTTGGTAGCTTTAGCAGCTTACTTAATAGCCTGCTTTTACATAGCTAGTAAAAAAGGTTAACTTAGCGTTAAGGAAGATCTAGAAGGACTAGGGCGCTTAGCTAAAGGTAAGCTTAATTAACTGCGTTCAATAGAGCTAAGAGCTAACTCTAACTTAAAGGCCTTATCTACTTCCTCCTTATCCTTATCCTCGTCCCTATCTTCCTTATCTACTAAACCTAACGCCTGCGGGGCCAATTAAGAGAAGTTCGGGGTCTATATAGCTCTTAATTGCCTTATTAATTAACCTTATATAATTGCCTATTACCAGAATTCTATTAAATAGCTTCTGCAGTAGATTTAGGAAGGCAGGCGGCGTATTACA
>Ga0307515_10017952_pt1 | contig 12845 bp, 3 predicted proteins | sample 17_EM_MG_FD_194513 | JGI IMG/M metagenome (GOLD analysis project Ga0307515, IMG submission 194513) | Populus trichocarpa ectomycorrhiza microbial communities from riparian zone in the Pacific Northwest, United States - 17_EM | ecosystem: Host-associated > Plants > Roots > Unclassified | place... | reverse complement strand
AAGTTAAATAGCTAGAGGACTATACACGGAGTATTTTAGTAGGAGAAAATCCCTTTATAAAAGGAAAAGAAAAGACAAAAGATGTTCTATAAGGACTAGTTAAAGGAGTAAGAGCTCTTCGTAAGGAGGTAGCTCCTACTAAGGAAACCTACGCAGAGAGGCTAAAGAAGAACCTCCTATCCTCTTCCTTATCTTCCTTACTCTCTATACCACTACTATCTCCTACCCCTACTTCTACTAGAAGTAAGAAAAAGCAGCTATAAGAAAGAAAGCTAGTCCTTATTACAAACTAAAAGGACTAACTATTAAATACCTTCTCTATACAAAATAAAGTTAATTAACTATTTGTATTAAAACTGTAAGCAGAAAAGCTAGTACTAGCGTCTATAGCTAGAACTAAAATAAAATAAAATATTCTCCTTATAACTATAGAAGAGTATAATGTAGATTTCTTAGTTAAATATAAGGAGATCTGATATAACTGCTTTACCTTTTAAAGAGAATAAAAACTAGAACCATAGGTTTAAATTATAGCCTACAGGGTTCCTACCCTACCTTTCTTAGGAGAAGGAGGCTCTAAGCTTCTAAAAGAAGAAATTGAGACCTTTAATCCTATAAGGATATAAAGACTACCTAAATGGATCTTATTTAGTAAAAAAAGATATAATCTATAGACTAGACCCGGCTCTATAGTTTTTACTATAAAGAATAAAGAAAAAAGACAAGAAATCCTTAAGTAAAAAGAGATATCAATTGCAGGTATAGCTACTAAGGTAGTAAAGTACCTCGAAGTCTTTTCTACTACGCAGTGTACGAGTTGCCAAAAATTTGGCCATATAGGAGATAGGTGCTCTACTACGGCCTATAGATTCTGTGTAGCTGCGCATTTATTTAAAGACTATTCCTGTCCTACCTGTATAATAATAGGCAAGCCTTATAAGCATACCATTCCTCTTTATATTAATTATAAAGAAAAACACTTTGTTAATAGTAAAGATTGCGAGACTCTTAAAGCAGCTAAACTAGTATATAAAGAAGATTCTAGAAGGAGGTAACTCCTACTGGGCTCTTAAAATAATATTAGAGAGCAAAAGGACAGAAATAAATTGCAAAAGGACAGGGATAGGTATTAGGATTTCTTATAGTTTTTTCTACCGTTTTCTTATTCCCTAATAGTTGCAGAAACTTAAGGTTTACTAAGGAACTATAAAGTCCTAGTTTAGGAGTTTCTAAACTACTAGGATATAGCTACTAGTATATATTAAGCTGCCTAGAAAGGATTTATGTATATAGAACTATAGCGCCATAGCCTAAGGCTGCATGCGTAGTATTGTATGTAGTATAATATAATAGATATAAAAAAAGTAAAAAAATAAAAAAAGTTAATCCTTATAAAAACAATAATAATATAAAGGGCGATATATAAGAGGACACAGTTTAGGGAGGTGTATAAAAAATATACCTTAATTACTTTAGGGACTTAGAAGGCTACGGCAAAGTTAAAATAGACTTACTTAAGCTAATAAAGGATCATAGCGAGACTAAGATAGACTCGCCTTAACTAGCGGATATAGTTGCGGTTTCTAAACACGTTTTGCTAGTAACTTAAGGTATATTTATAAGACCCTTATATTTATTTAGCAATACTAATAAGTAAGTAGAGAATAGCTTAGCTAATCTTATAACATTTCTTAAAGTTATATCTCCCCTATTTAAAGTATTAACAATTTCCGATGCTATAATTTCGCGTAGATAACTAAAGTATCTCGTTTTATAGTTACCTTCTTATTATATAATAAAGGACTAAAGATATCTCTAAAGCCCTAGTTATAAAGCATTCGTATCTATATTTGGCCCTATTACAATAATATGCTAGTATCCTACCTAGGTTTTAGCTATAGATATACCACTAAAGAGACTTGCATTATACTATGCTGAAAATCCCCATCTCTTTTGCCGTTATACTAAGATATATAAACTACTTAAAGATATTATAATAGAGATAGCTAAGGAGAGCAAACTATATAAGTAAGGAGATCAACTAAGAAAGGCATTAGAGGATTTATTAAAAGATATATTAAAAAGAAAGATATATAAGAGATATTAAAAAGAAAGATATGTAAGAGAAAGGTAGATCCTACTATAGATAGAAATCCTAAGAGGTCTAAGGTATAAGAAATTTCTTATAAGGAAGATTTTATAATTATATTCTTGTCTTTTGGCATTAAGAATTAAGGCGTTAATATTTCCTTAGCTTAGTGTTTTATTTCTATTTAGTTGCTTCTATATTAAGAATATCTTATTATTATTTACGTATAAAGAAACAAGTTTTTATATATTGGATTAAAGTTAAGAGACTTGCTTATAGTAGATTTAATAAGTTCTCTACCTTTATATACTTAGTAGCGATAAGTTAGCTAGCCTATAACTCGTTTAGTCCTCTATAAAGAAAAGACTATTATCTCTATTTAATAGCACGGAGGTTAGACTAGTAGCGTTTGCAGACCTTAACTATACTTATATTAGGTTAGCGTAAGTATAATAGGACTTTTCTTGCAGCGTGCTGCTCGTGGTAAGACTTAAAGCGACTTTTCGCGGCCGCCATTTTTAAAATATAAGGACATAAAATATTATGGGTGTTGATATTATTTTTAAAATTAGCAAGCCGTTCTTCGCCCTTTTGTTAAGATAATCCTACTATAGTCGCTAGCGAAATCGGTTTCCGCCTTAAGTGCTTATAAAATTATTATAAGAGTATATTGCATTGCGGATATATATAGGGAAATTTTATTAGGCGAGAACTCTAAAATTCTAAGTTATTTTGCGAGGCGTTTTAGTTACGTCTACGTACACAAGGTACCGCTATAGTAGGACTTAGCGAAAATCGCGAAAATTTAAGTTCCCTATATGCATCCGCAATGTACTATACTCTTACTACTTCCCGCTAAGGCGCTTTTTATAAGCGTATAATATAAAAAATAAAATCTCTTTAAACTGCGATCTCTATATACTCTAGCTGCTATTTATTTGAACTTATAAGTAATAATATTATATATAAATGCTAAGGGCTAAGGGCCTCTTTATATAGCTGGAAGTATTTTTCTATTAGCAGAATAGCCTTATTATTGCAGCCTTAGGCTTTAAACGTAAATGCGAGATTGGCTATGCTAGTTAGCGTATTTAGATACTCCTCCCTAAGTACCCTTAAGCTCGTCTCCATTACTTATATAAATAGCTCTTTAGCCTCCTTCCACCGCCCTAGATCCCTGTATATTAACACTAGGTTACCTATACTGCTTAGCATATCTATATACTCCTCCTTAAGTACCCTTTTAAACGTCTCTATTACTAATATAAATAGCTTTTTTATAAGGCATATTGCTAAGGTATATAGTAAGGAGTAGGTAAGCCGAGCATAAGTTATAAGGAGAGTTAATAGAAGAGGACGATATGGTAATAAGGGTAGGCAATAGCCTCGTACGGAGACAAACCAATAAGGAGGATAAGAGGGCTGTAAGCCTAAGGGGGCTTATAAGGAGGTGCCAAAAGTACCCTTATATTTTCAGCCTCCTTCTACTAACCTTAACTCCTATATATTAACGCTAGGTTAGCCATACTAGTTAATATAAAAAGATACTCCTTCCTAAGCACCCTCTTTCTTATCTCTATTACTTGCATAAATAACTCTTTAGCCTCCTTCTACTATTCTTAATTCTAAAACATTAACACTAGGTTAGCCATGCTAGTTAGCGTAGAAGGATGCTCCTCCTTAAGCACCCTCTTAAATGTCACCATTACTTACACCTCTAGCTCTTTAGTTTCCTTCTACCGCCCTTAATCTATATTATATTGTTTAAAGGGTCTTAGCGGGTTTTAATTAGTTAAAGAAATTGGTCCTAGTTACGTGCTACCCTATTAAAAAATCCCAACCTCTTTCCTACCCTTTATTACTACTCTTACTTACTACTCTCTACTATATTACTACTCTCTACTATATTTACTACCCTAGTTACTACTTCCTATTTACCTACTGCCTAAATGCCTTCCGATCGTATATTTTGCGCTACCTATACATAGTATCGCCCTTTTACTAACTTTACAACGAATCGTCTTAGAGCTGCGTATAAGACCTGCAAATCTTACAAAGTTAATCCTTTTTTTTACTCTCTTTTATATTACTACCTTTCTATCTAACTCTATATATTTATAGGATAAAAAAAAGGGACGGGTATGGTCCTAATAATCCTTAGTAAACCCTCCATAGGTTATAAACTAAACTATAACTGCCGCTGCCCCTACTACTGCCCCCGCTGCTAACCCCGCCGCTACCCCCACCGCTACCTCTCCCTCTACTTCCCGCCTTCTTATACCGCCTATATTAATCCTACTATAACCTGTTACCATCCACCCTATTACGGACCAGTTAGATATTAGGCCTATAAATACGGCCTATAATTGCTATAAAGCTTTACACTAAATAGACAAACGGATTAGTTCTATACGGGCTAAACAGTCTCGCTTTAAGAGCTGCTGTAAGCAAGGCAGTATTATTCTACCTTTATTTAGACCCCTACCGCGGTATTTATAGACCCTACTATAGTCCTAGGAACGCTTCGCCCGTACGTTTTAGGACTAGCCCCGTTTATATAACGCAGCTCTAGCTTTTACCTTTATTAACTATACCGTTACTAACTATAGCGCTACTTCGGCCGGTATTAATTGTTTCTAAATTTATAGCAAACTATACTACCTTACTAGGCCTATAGAACCTCCCTCCGCAGCTACACCTTAATATACTTAGCTTTACTTTTATAACCCTACCTATACTATTAATATCCGTTTATAAACTAATCCGTAGCTTAATACAGAGGTTTTGCGGCGTCTTACTAATATGCTATATAAGATTGGTAATCCTTTTATTATCTTATACCGAACCACCATAAAATAGCTTTAGGCGTAGGTATAAGTTATATCTACTCCGTTACGGATTATTCTAAACCTATAAATATAGCTAATTATTAAGGCGGGTGCTAATTAGCGCCGTAAAAATCTACCTACAGCTACTAAGGTCGCTATTACTATTCCTAATAAGCATAAAAGCGCTAGCTTCTATAATATTGTTCTTATTAACTATAGCCGGCCTAGGGAGCCCCTGCGGTACTACTATATTAACTTAAACTACGCCGCCTATATACCGCTATACTACGTACTACTCTTTCCTTACGGCGACCCTAGCTGGCACTGGGGTATACAGCTCCGTAGCAATTCCTATACCCACTAGTATAACTACCTTCCCTAGTAAGCTTACTTTTAGTTCTATCTTCACATCTATAATAGCTCTAAATTTATGCCGTTTGCCTTCTAGCGCCTATTTTAGTAGTATATTATTAACGCTTAGGCCTTATATAACTAGAATAAGCTTAACTAAATCCGTTCCTACTAGTTTAACCTTTATATGGACCTATATAACGGCATTACGGATACTATCTCCCGTAGAGATATTAACCCTAATTCTATTAGCCGCCGCGTTATTCTTCCTTTAAACTACCCTAGTAGCACCCACTTTATTAGCTAGTACTACTAAGATTCTATAGCTATAGTCTACCGTTGCAGCCGTCCAAGCTTATTTATTACTTTTATAGCTAATTCGCAGTAGAATAAAATTATCTATAAGCTTTTACCTTACTAAACCGCTATTAACCACTCTAATTTAGTTACTTGTATCTTTTATATAAAGGTTATCTACCTTTTAAATAACCTTAAAAAAAGTAGATTTTTAGTAGATTCCTTAGCTACGTTTAGACTATTAAATATTAAAAACGGTGCCTACCGTATCTTTACTTTCTTCTCTTTTTATATCTAGTGTTACGGACGCTTTAAGTACGATGTTACAACTACTTGGAAAAGAGACAGAAGAAGCTAGTTGGTTAATATAAGTACGGTCTAGAATGGAACCGATAGAACTATGTGACGAGGAATAGTAACTGAGGTTACGTGACGTAATCTATATAATCTGTAGGATCTATATAATCTATAACAGAGCAGATAGAGCACACGTATATTATATACAAGAAGGATTTTATAGGAGTACAGTTGTGTATTTAAGGACCCTTAATCCCTACCTAGATAGTTTCTTCCTTATAGTAATTCTTAGAATATAATTAGAGTTAATCTGTTAGGCAACCACTCCACTAGTTATTATTACTTATTAACTTTTATACTTGCATTACCTATATACCTAGCCTAATAATAAGCCTATTGTAGTTCTTGCTATAAGGTTCCGTTATATAATTACTACCTAGTTATAGTATTAAATACAAAAAGTTAAACAACATGCCACCAAAAGCAGCCACTATAACGCCATCGACGGCGGCAACTACTTTAAGGTTAGGTAACAACACTAGTATAGCAGACACTGACTTATAGCAACCTATAACGGTTAGATAGTTATAAGAGATAGTTAACTAGTTAATAGAAAATAATGTAACGTTAGAAAACAGGATTAACGGGATAGGCGTAGTAAAGGTTAAGTTACTATTAATTAAAAGATTCTTAGGAGAGAGATTAAAGCTTAAAGGATTCCTTATATAAATGCACTTTAAGGTCGCGTAAAAGGGAGCTAAGCTAGCAACGCCTATAGATTAAATAGCGTACGCGGGATTATTCTTATTAGAAAGAGCACTTAAGTAGTTTAAGCCTTACCTTACGGAAATCTAGGTAAATGGAATAACGACTATAAACCAAGAAGTATGGTTTATATTCTTAAGCTAGAATAGATTTATAGAACAACTTACGCAAATGTTTAGAGACCCAGAGGTAGTAACTACGGCGAAAAGAAAACTCTAAGATATTATATAACGAACCTTAGCAATTAAATATATAACGCAGTTCCAGACGTTAGTAATATAAGTTAAGTGGAATAATAGGGCGCTTATAGCATAGTATAAACAGGGACTTAAGGCTAAAGTCTAGGACGTAATTATCCTAATAGAAGATGCGGATACCCTAAGGGAATTAATAGATTAAGCGATTAAGATTAATAATTAGATCTACTAAAGGGAACAGGCTAAGAGAGGTTAGGATAGAGTTCTATAGTTATATAAGGCGTAGAGTATATAACGACCTAAGCTAAGTTAAAAACTATAGTATGGCGCAGAGCTAATAGACCTAAGTAGTACTAAAGAAGCCTATAAAAGATGGAGTAAGAAACTATAAAAACCTAGAGGTTAAGGATCTAGTAATTATAGGACTAAGGAGCAAAGGCTAAACCAGGGATCTTAGCAGCAGAAGACGTTTAGGCGAACTCTATAGTAAAGTTAATAGTTTAAAGACGGAGCTTATATAAATTGCGGGAAACAAGGTTATTTCGCAAGGGATTATAAAGATAGTTAGAGTTACTATATAATAAAGGGAACTAGACTAACGGTAGAAGATACATATATATAGAGGGATAATAGTATACTGCAAGGAACAAAAGAATATTTAATTAGAAGTTTCGCGTTTTATTATAATAACGCATACCAAATTTATAAAGACGCTAAGTACGGCGTAAGCTATTGGCTATAAGAGCTATATTTAGCGGAATATAAAGGAACTAATAAACTAGTTCGCAGATCGGATATTAAGGACGATAATTTTAATATAGGCGAAACATTATATAACAATAAGGCGATAAAGGCGGCTTACTAGGAGTATATAAACCTTAGAGATGTTATATAAAAGGTAGAGGATAATTCTACTACGGAATAGGGAACATTAGTAGGGATTAAGACCCCGCTAGATATAATGTCTATTACTTTACGAGACGCAAGAGAAGTAGGATAGTGAACCACTTCGGCACTTAATAAAGGTAAAAGGCCAAAGGCTTAAGATTCTTAAGATAAGATAAGAAACGACTAAGATTCTCAAGACAAGATAAGGTAAGCTTAAGGACCTATAACGGACGATAATCAATAAAGCAGAGTAATGGCTTAGTTTAGTAATATACAAATAAACTTAGGACGAAGTTTCCTATAGGCACAAGACTCTTAAGACAAGATAAGTAAGATTTAAAACTCTTAAGACGAGATGAGAACACTAAGCAAGCCTAGTTAGACTAAGGCTGGAGCTAAGCTTAAGTTAGAAGTAAGCTTAGGATTAAAGAATCCAAGGGACTAAGAATTTAGAGAACGAATAAGGACACCTATAAGTAAGAGGTAAGGAGCTTCTTTATAGATTAGAGAATCTATAATATAAACAGTAACTAGACTAGGAGACAGATATATAGACCTAGAAGACTTACTAGTAGAACACAGTGTTCGGACTAAAGATTAAAAAGTTAATACTAAGATTAAGAAGCAAGAAGACTTTAAGAATTTATCTATAAGGTATAAACTAAAAGAAACTATAGAAGGATTTAGATAAAGAATTATCGCATAGCAAGAACAGAAACTAGATAAGAGATTTAGTATATTAGGATATATAAAGGACAGAGCGCTAGTATAAAGGGTTACTAATAGGCCTAGAATAGGCATACTAAGAGCTAAGTAGCTTACTAAACTAGAAGACGAAGAGAACCTAGAGATTCCTACTAGATTTAAAAAACAATATATAAAAGGCTGTTATAACACAGCAATAAAAAGATACTTCCTTACGGACAAGCTATATATACTCTAACAGCTGTACTAAAGATAGTATAGGCAGAGACACAATAATAAGTGGGAAGATTTCTATATATAGTTAGACGAGAAGGTTATCTAAGACTACCTAATTATGGAAAAGGCTATAACTTACATTAAAGAAGCCTTAATTATAACGTTAAAGGATTTAGAGGAACAATTAGAGGACTAAAGAAGCGAGAGGCGCATCTTAGTACCTGTAAATAAAGTTATAATATTTAGATCAGTATAATAAAGGTTTAAACTTAAGGATAAGGACAAGTTAAGAGTTAACCTAAAGCACCTAGTATACTATACGCTATTATAGATTGTATGCGTAAATAATATATATAAAATGCATAAGAATCCAAAGGAAAAAAATTAAAAATACCCTATAAAGATGTACTAGATAATAGATAAGTAATAGTATAAGAATGCTAAATATATATATAGATGGCATCCGGTAGAAGCCTAAGAGAAAGGAGGTTTAATACTTTAACCAGGAAGATTCCTTATAGAAGAATACCTAGATGGATAATAGTGGTGGGAATGCCTAGAGAATATATATCTATAGTATATCAAAGATAAAAAGCAAACTAAGTATTAGCCTAAGTTGGACCAAGTATAAATAAAATTAAGCAGCTAATAGTTAGGAAAAGTAGAGGCCTATAGGACTAAAGGGAGCTAGTAGTAGAGCCTTAGAGCCTTAAAGGAATTTAAGAAAGACACCTAAATCTATAAGTTAAATAGCAAAATTAGCAGTTTAAAGCATTAGTAGATAGTAGAGCAATAAGGAACTATATCTTACTAATAGCAGTTAAAAAAATAGGATTACCTTATAGATAGAAGGAACAACCTTACCTATTAGTAATAATCTTAGGAGATCTAATAGCCTATGGAGGAGGTATTATTAATCTTAAAACAGGACCTATTTAGCTAACCATTAAAGGGAGATAAATTAAGATGTCTTTTAACATATTACTATTAGGAAATAATAAGGCAGTACTAAGAATGCCTTAGTTATAGAAATACAATCCAAGAATTAATTGGATTATAGGTTAGGTCAATATTAGAGATACTTAACGCCGCAAGATACAACAATAAGCTAAGTTAGTATAGTACTAAGTTAAAGCGATATATAAAGAGACTAAGCGAGGCTTAAGTTATATACTAAAGAGATACTATAAGTACGGCAAAAAACTATAGTTACTAGAGAGTAAAAAGCTATTAGAATATATAGCATAGAACTATAAGATAGAGTTAGAACTAGGAATAAGTCTAAGGTTCTTCCCAATCTATAAGCTTACTAAAGAAGAAGGTAGAGTATTAAAAGAGTTTATTTAGGAAAACCTATAAAAGGGATATATTAGACCATCGCAGTTATTAGTGGGATATCCAGTACTGTTTATACTAAAGAAAAATAGTAAACTAAGGCTATGCATTAACTATAGATAGTTAAACAGTATCACTAGAAAGGATAGGTATCCTTTACTCTTAATTAGCGAAATCTAAGATAGGATAGGCAACGTGTAAATCTTTATAAAGATAGATCTAAGATAGGCGTACTATTAGATTAGGATTAAGAAAGGCAATAAATAAAAGGCAGCCTTTAGGTTAAAGGAAGGACTATACAAACTATTAGTTATATAATTTAGGTTTATAAACGCACTAGCAACGTTCTAAAAGCGTATTAATAATATATTAAAAGAATACTTAGATGAATGTATTATAGTATACCTCAACAATATTATTATTTACTTAATAACTAAGGAAGAATACGGGGAACACGTTAAATGGGTCTTAAAGAGACTATAAGAAGAATAGATACTAGTAGTAATTAAGAAATGCGAGTTCTTTACTAGAAAGACTAATTTCGTTAGATTTATTATTAAACTAGGCTAACTTAGTATAGATCTAAAAAAGATCGAGGCTATAGTAAATTGGTAGGAACTGGAGAATGTTATATAGTTAAGGTCGTTTTTAGGGTTTTGTAATTACTGCAGAAGGTTTATAGCGCAGTAGTTAAAAAACATTAAGCTACTTACGCGATTAACGAAAAAAGAAGAACTATGGGTATAGGGAAAGGAGCAGCAAAAGTTGTTTAAGAAAATTAAAAAATTGTTTACCTAGGAGCTAGTTCTTAAAATCTATTAACTAGGACTAGAAATAGTTGTAAAAACGGATATATTAAACTATATACTAGAAGCATACTTTATATAGAAATATTAAGATAGATAGTACCTAGTGGTATACTATAGTAGGAAGATAACACTACCGGAGTTAAACTATAACATCTATAATAAGGAGTTATTAGGTATAGTTATAATATTAAAGGAATAGAGAGCATTCTTATAAGGTATAAAGAAACTATTTATAGTTAAGACGGATTATAAAAACCTAATAGGATTCCTAATAATAAAGGAACTTAACTAAAGATAAGTTAGATAGATAGAGATGCTTATAGTATACTAAAGGCATAGATAATATATAAGCAGATACTCTAAGTTGGAAAGCTAAACTATAGAACAAATAAAAGCTATTAGGGGCTTTACTGCGAAAAGACATAGATAGATTAATTAGGTATAATTATCTAAAGATTATAGTAACTTAGGAGGAACTAGAGAAAGTTTATAAGTTATTAAAGAGCTTTTAGGTATAAAGAATTCTAAAAGTATAGCTAGAAGATCTATAGACGGATATATATAAAAACTAAGAAGTAAAGTACATCCTAAGAAGCATAGCAGAGTAATTTATAGAAGAATTCTATAAGGGATTAACTTAAGGACATAACGGAGCTATAGGCTTAGTGTTAAGACTCTAGGAGGAGTATATTATTAACAGAATCTAAAATATTATAAGAAAAGTTATAAAGGAGTGTTTAGATTGCTAAAGGAATAAATTAATAAGGCATAAGCTATATAGAGGGCTATAACCTATTAAAATACTAGAAAGACTATGGGAGGTTATATTATAAAACTTTATTATTAAGTTACTAAAATTAAGAGATCCTATTACTAGATAAGATTACGACGTAATCTTAGTAATAGTAGATAAGCTTATAAAGTAGAGATACTTTATAGCATATATAGAAGAGATATTAGTAGAAGATATCGCTAGAATCTATATTAAAGAAGTGTTTATAAGATATAGAGTACTAAGTAAAATTATATTGGATAGAGATTTAAGATTCGTAGTAGTATTTTAGGAAGTATTCTTAGCGGAGCAAGGAGTTAGAGTAGTAACTTTTACTATATATTATCCGCAGACAGACAGTTAAATAGAAAGACTAAATTAGACACTAGAACAGTATTTAAGGCACTATATTAATTACGTATAGAATAATTAGGTATCGCTATTATTAGTTATATAGTTTATATACAATGCAATACCTTAAAAAGGAATAGGCATATTACTATTTAAGGTAAATTATGGATATAAGCTAAGAACATTATTATTACTATAATAAGTAAAGAAAATAAGTAGTATAGCTAAAGAAAGAATAAAGACGTTAATAAATCTTTATATAGACCTTATAGAATTAATAAAGAAAGTATAAAAGAGAATAAAAAGGTATTATGATGCTAGGAGATCTAAGGGACTAGATCTTAAGGAGGGAGATAAAGTATAGCTACTATACAAAAATTTTAAGAGTTAACGACTAAGTAAGAAGTTAGACTACGTTAGACTAGGACCTTTTAAAATTATATAAAGAATTTTACTAGTTATATTTAAGTTAAACCTACTAGCTAGAATAAAGATCTACCCTATATAGCATATTATAATGCTAAAACTAGTATACGGGAATATTAAGCCACTAGTTTACAAAGCAGATATATATAGAGGATAGGAAGAAAATAAATAGCAAGTTTTAAAGATCGTTAGCTATAAGGATATTAATAACGAAATATAGTATAAGGTTAAGTAGATAGGCTATAATAAGACTACCTAGAAACTACTAGAAAATTTAAAGAATGCTATAGGAAAGGTATAAGAGTATTAGAAGAAATTAGGTTAGGTAGTATTAATAAAGAAGAATCGCTAAAGAATAAGTTACCTAAGGGGGACCTAAGAAGAGTAGTTGCCGAACTACTTAGATCTATTTCCTTCTCTATTAAAAGAGAATCCGTTTTTTTATTACTAAGTTCCTATAAACCCTATTTTATAAGTTTTTACTTCTTAAAATAGACCTTCTTACGCACCTTCTTAATA
>Ga0307515_10017951_pt1 | contig 12845 bp, 9 predicted proteins | sample 17_EM_MG_FD_194513 | JGI IMG/M metagenome (GOLD analysis project Ga0307515, IMG submission 194513) | Populus trichocarpa ectomycorrhiza microbial communities from riparian zone in the Pacific Northwest, United States - 17_EM | ecosystem: Host-associated > Plants > Roots > Unclassified | place... | reverse complement strand
ATAATTCATGCTTTCATACATATTTTTTTATTTGATGTCAAAGGTTATGTCTAAATTCTCTTCTGAACGATTTTAAAGCTACATCCCTATATCAATATAGTATATTGAAGAATATTTAATAAAATAATTAATTATTGATTCCAAAATTCGAATTCAAAAAAATTAAAGAAATATACTTCATTCGAATTTGAAGCCTCCTTAGTTTCTTGCAATTAAGGAGCATCTACTGATATATATATATATATATATATATATATATATATATATATATAAAATTAAAATTACTAATATTTTTTATAAGCCAATGAGATTTATTGATCAACAAGCTTATAGTCAAGCACACTTACACAAAGGGCATGGCTGACATTAATCCTATCCATTACTTGCTTGGTTTTTTAATTTTCTATTTTTTATTAAAATAGCCAACTCAAATAACTATTGATATCCCAATTTTCAGAACTAGCAAGTGGAAGAGGCTCAGAATGCTGGAACCTGAAACCAGTTGAAGATGATTCGATTAATGTTGGTGTATATAGTTCTTGGTCGATCGTTCGTCGAACTAATGATAGCTGAAAAATGGTGTTTCAGGCTATGTTTTGGAGCACAACAGCTTCAGGATCATGGCCATGCCGCTTTGTAATTTTCTGCAAATTTAATTTTGAACGATATTTGCGATGGTTATCATCTGGGTCTATATAATTTTCGGGCAAAGTTTATACATTGGAAGTTCAAAAATCCAGAGGATTAGAAAATGTAGCTGGACATAAAGCTAGAATAAGCAGTGACATCTGCCCAGTCTGGGAAAAGGCCTTTCAACCTTTGTGCTTCATCATCTAAAACTTGGTCTACCACAGCAACTTCCACCCTCAAATCATCAGAACTGCTGGCCTGTTATTTCCAAAGAGAACAGAAAACAGAATTGAACTGTGTAAAAAGATCATCTTTGTAGCCTAACCAAATCAAGGACAGAACTTTACCTCTAACCAGAACGTCCAGTTTGCTTGGCTGGTTCCACTAAGTCTCAATATGTAGGATGGCGGACCACCTTCCACTGTTTCAGGATCTGTGCGATTTCCAGGGTGATTGCTTGTACAACAAAGCAAAATGCTCATAAGCAAAAGTGGAATCTTAAAATTTCATACCTGGAAGCATGTTGTCTGCAAATGACCAGCTTGATAAAGGACCGGTGATGTTAAGGACTGCAACCCAAACCTCCTCCAAATCACTGAAAAGACTCAACGTATGAAGATAAAAACCCACACATCTGAATAAAAAATGTTAAAAAAGAAATCTATGCTCTAGGATATAACATACGCACACAAGAATTCATGAGAACACAAGGTTAGATTTGAATTTTAAACTGAACTTTTTTTAGTGGTTTCACTCCTATGCAGTCAAATAGCATCCCTGTTGTAGACACTTCAAGTTTTTTGCCCCATGTCTGGGATTTATAGAACATCTACCAATTATCCATTAAACATACAGTGCAAAAACACATATTTACCCGCTATATGTATATTCAAATCAGGCAAGAAACATATAGACAGTTTGTTCATTTGAAAGAGCAGTAATTTTGTTAAAGCAACATCGAGATCTTTCAACATGGTCCCCTGGTTTCAGATGAGTGGGTGTAGCTGAGCTAGACAGCATACCCTCACCTGCAATAATCCAGGTTTGAATTCCTCCCCCTAGCGCGTGCACTGTGCTATTGTCAAAAAATGCCCAACAGTTACTTGCTGAGCATACAGTTGAACTATGAGCATACCCACATCCTATCCCTCCAAACTGAGGATGCACAAACTCAAAGAAGTAGATTTTTGGAGCACAAAACAACTTTTCATGCACTTCCATGACCATTAGTTCATTCTACTTACCCCAAGGAAAATTCCAAGTAAACTCTCCGAGATCTATCACTGGAGATGGTATGTGGCTTGTAAGTAGATAAGTAGGGGAAATATCTATATTGTTTAAAAACGCCATCACTCCTTGCAGGGAACTTTAAGCTTTGCGAAAACAAAAGAGACACTGGAAAAATTCCCTGCCAAAGAAATTAAAGAAAGAAAGTTACACAAAATAGAGGTTTATCTATGAATTTGAAGGATTTACAATCATTATAGAACATGTAATTGAAAACGAAGTAACTTGCCCTTGCTGGGCACAAAAATTAAATCTACCGCTCCAATGGAATTTGAGAAAACCTGACATAACTTCTGTGTTCAGAATAGGATACCATCCCCCATTTGTTTCAACAAGGCTGTTATGAAAAATGCCCCAGGTTGGGGAGAGAGGAAAGATTAACAAATTAAAAGGAAATTATCGCGTGCTTCCAGATTTAAACCACCCATCTGTTGTGGATGCCCTTGCAAGTTCTATAACTTGTTGTATCTTGACGAGGCAAAAGAGCCACCTCAAAATATAAATTTGACATAGCATTAGCAACACACATCAAGGGCAAAATTTGCTTACCAACCAGGTCTCTCGGGGAGACATACTAGCAGTTTCAAAAGATAACTCTTGGCCCATATGCAGTCCCTTTGCCACTTCAGGAGCATATTTGAAAAGAAATGATAAAGAATTGGAATCTAAAACAGAAAATCCATAGCTGGAGTTCACAATCCTATTCGCATCTGTCAATCAACACAAGAAAAAGACGTTTTCAGGCAAGATGGATGAGAAAGGGGGCTTTAGAAATCAGAACAAATCAAGAAGCTAATAACAGAGCTAATAATTGAACTCTGTTCCTATTCACACATCAATTGCTGTCTAGCAGTTCTAACTCACTAAAGTTTTAAACGGCTTTAAAGATCAAATGCTCTCATCTTCATACCTGTAGTAACAAGCGTATGCTGAAAAACAACCCTCTTTGGTGCAAGATTGCTGTATGGAAAGAATTGAGATGACAAAGCCAGAGCAAGCACACTAACATGCAACAAGAGCTGCAAGATTGAAGACCGAGCTAACCAGTGACTACACACAGGTATTATTGGGCCCACACACAAACCAGTTGCAACGCCAATTGTTGCTGCCACGAAAACATCAGCAACATAATACCCTGCAATTATGGATCTAATAATCATAATCCACTCTTCACTTCAGAGCATATAATTGATTGCTCAACTATAATGGTACAAAACAACCATAATGATTCTTCAGTAGATTATTGACTACTGGAAATAAAACTACCCTGTGGTGTGGCATACTTGAAAGTCATCGGGACAAGAGTACAAAAAAGAAATTTTAAAGAGATAAGTTCACCATCCTCTTTTAGCCATGGGGAAGTTGCAAGTACAACCATATGATATTCAATGAAAGCAGTCAATAATAAAGTCTATTCAACAAAATGAAACGTTATATCAAGAATTCTTAATATTTGAACCTAAGACAGAAAAAATATATAGAAAGGATAATTCATTTAACAATCAGTTCGAAATTACTAACAGGCCAATTCTTCCTTTTTTACACCTATCCAAAAGTTCTCGACAATCAGCAGAGTGTAAAAAAAATACCAGGATCTCCGAGTCCATGAATTCAACAAAAGGTGAAAAGAGTATTGATAAACCTCATGTAGTACGCAATTTGCATTTACTGACAGTATTATTTATACAAAATTGAATTTTACAATTAAAATGTGAGAAATGAACAAATATTGATTCAACAGTTTTGCCACTGTCTCAAGTTCAGAAGAAAAACCGGAAAAAATCCAATTGAAAAGGCATATAAATGACATCAGAATAAATAGTCAGGAATACTAACCATAGGGAGGTGGGAGAAAACCTATCATACCCATCTTCTCGATCAAAAATTGGATTACAGATCCACTAAAATATGCTAAGTAAGTGAGACATGGAATTAGAGGTATTACATAAAAAACTGCTGGCCTGAAAGAAAGAGCATAAGTCAGACCATTTCTGTTTATTTCACTGCCATTTACCACCTTTTTTCCGATTAGAAAGTCACTAAAATACAGAAAAAAAAGGACTTTAATGTGAGAAAAAAGAGCAAAGAGACAACAATCTATAGTTCCATTTGGCATGCTATCACCATTAATCTCCTGCAAGACAGTTTCAAGTCTTCTTGTAAACAAAAAGAAAAAATGAAAGAAAACACTTAAAAATAATAAAGGAAATAAGTGCCAAAATATCCCACCCAAAAAAAAAAAAAAAAACAGAGAAACAAGGTGTGAATTCTCAAAATGTTCCAAAGTTCTAAGACATGCCATCAACAAGCTGCACTTTGGATCCAATGAAACAACAGCCCAAACCATGAGCAGCAGAAAACAACATGATGCATTTCAACAGAATCAACAGTCAATTAAGTGGATCACAAGGAGCGGTTCTTGAAAATAATTCAGCAATAGAATATTTGATATTTTTTTCAATTAATTGAAGCCTCTTCTCAAAAAGTTAACGTTGTAAGGAAGGACAGCTTGATGGCAACTGTTGTGTTAGGGTTCAACATGATGTGTGTTGTAAAGAAATCTGAAAGACATTTGAAGATGACAACACGCCAATCTTCCAGGGAGGCTCCAAAACAATGCTAAAGGGTTACTAAAATGGAAGTCCAGCATACTTGAATGGTGAAAAATCAGCCAGAGCTTATATTTTGAGGCTACTATAATTTATTAAAAACTCGCCAAAGGTAAATGCCTCGCATACTGGGATACATAAATAGACATGAATCACCCAAGAGCTGATATTTTGAGGCATGCTTCAACATTTAGAGAAAAGATAGCATTTCAAAGTCGCTGTAAGAGATGTTAACATCTTAACAAATTTAAGGAGTCTCCAAATACAACATCAGAAACCAGCAACGAGATACATGCAACTTCTACATGATAAGCAGATGGGAAGAAAAATTCAAGCCAACATTCACAAGAAGGAATTTGATTGTGATCCATCAAAATCAGTACCTGGGTGATTGATGATGATCATAGGACTTCACAGATAGGGAAAAGAAGATCCATGCAGGAAGCATAGATGCCAACACAATAAAGGTCAGAAACCCTCCACCGAGCCCAGCTGCCAGATAGGCCTGCCTTTACTATAGTTAGCAAATTTTTGAAACTATCAAAATCTAGAAGCCACAAAGATTTCTTCTAAATAGTAAAACTGAATACCGAAGTTATGCAAGCATAAAATCCAAATGCTCCCCAAAACCTTGCTTCTTCAGATAGAGCCTACAAAATACACTCCATTTCAGATATCTGCTAGCTTCAGTGATGGATGGTGCTCCTGCATTAGATTTAACACCCATCCAGAGGACGCATACACAACTCCAACAAACTCCAAGTAAGGCATAATTCTACCAAGCAATTTAAAATAAGGGGGGAAATATATGATTAGCCATACAACGCAAATCAAAGAGTCCAATGAATCAAATCACTAACAAATGTGGTGGGATTGCATATTTTATGTAAAGTTTATCTTATGAAGATTGCAATTTGACCCATTAAAGGGGAGTCTTGGAAAGAGAATTTGGAAGCAATCTTGCCATTCTACCTTTTAACATGAAGTTGCCTGCTGTTCTCAGGGCTCAAAACGCAACCTTGTTGGTTGCAAGCCACGAGTTTATTTTTACCATTGTGCCAAGCAATGACCCATAGTTAACATCATAAGGAAAGAAACAAACTTTTACAAGAGAGAAGTAAAACGTGTCCATCTTTCATATAAAGTAGCTGATGCAATTCAAGAAAACAGTTTTCATTCAACAAAATAGTTTTCAGCAATTCAATTTTGGAGAACTTTTTACAATTATCAAATATCCTAATTAGACCTAAGATTACAATTAATGCTTTGCTTTTCAATGAGGCTCTGTTAAATGAGAAGCTCAACAACACAGTAGTAAAAGTAAAGAAAGTGACCATAAATTGGCCACTGATCTCTACTAAATGCCACGCATATCAAATGTTTGCTCATCCATAGCAATCAGAGGACCTCTTTCCCCATTTATGAAAACAACTTATCTTCTGATCATGTTTCTGTATTGGTTTTCAATTCCTAATAAATTGGTTTTCATCTTATTTTCTCATATTTTGATGCAGACTTGCATTCAGATCAATTATTTTGAAATTTCTTTGCATTGATGAAGTCAGTAAATGTTGCTGCACAACTTGAATGCCATATTAAATGGTATCCTCACTCTTATTAGTAACCAAAGATATATTCCAAATGAATATGCAACCTAGAATGTAAAGCTAGAAAAAATCCCGATTTGCAAGCACTTCTAGTCATGTGTGTTAAATGTAACAAGCATGGCCTGAATAAGTAATCAATTGAAAATTATATGATATCTAATTGTACCTCTGATTTATTGATGACTGAAACATCTTGTGAGGGGGGGGAACAACCCCAAACAGTTCTTGGAATCAGCAAACCAACAAGTGAGCTTGGGACAAACATCAGGAATGCCAGGTATGGACGTGCAAACCTGCATTAGAATCTTGCATGTCAAAGAGAACCATGACCAACAGTTATAACATCATCCTCTAGTTACTTCTGAGTAACAGAAGACATTCATGGTGTCCCATGGAAGTTCATCATTATAACATCATCATCCTATAGAAGTTCATATTTCTGTTGAATACAATGAAACTACTGAAAAAGACCATGACCAGCAGTTATGGAGACCCCACGCTCACAACTGGTGAAATTTTTCCCATTTGAAATTCCAGGGAGAATAAAAGAAAAGAAACAGAGAACAAACTCACCAGCTCATCGCATAACTAGTGAAGAACAGTCTCACAGTGGCAAAGATAACTGGGAAAATAATAGCCAATATAATTCCAGCAGCATGGAAAAGCATTCCTTGAAAGTAAACAAATTCTGAGTATTATTCACAAAATCTTCAATATGCATGTCTTGTGTTGTGTGTATGGGGTATCAGAGCATGGAGATTCAGATGAAAAAAATTCATATAGAAATCAGCAGTAGAGAGTTAACCTTTCACAAAATCATAGAAGGTTGCAAAACAAGAACGTGACCTAGAATCCCAAAAATGCAAAAGGAATGGCATGACAAGAAAAATGACAATGGGAATACTATGAAGTACCAGAGCTACCCTTCTTGAATAGAATATCTGGAAAAAAAAACATTAAAGATATAAGGACAATGTTATGAATTAATCAAGGTCACAATAAGATCACACAGTGAGTCATAAATAAGTTAAAATTTAAGTACAAATAATGAAATTGGATAGAGCAGATATCATAAATTTTGCAACATACAATGAACCATGATAAGAAATCAAAGAAAACAGCCCTCTCATCCTTGTAGTCATTGATTGAAGCTTTAAGATATTCTCTCTCTCGAGCACTTTGTAGCTTAGAAGAATTTGTGAAGGCTTTCAGTATGCTGAACAAATTGTCTCCACGTGCTTGCATGATCCCAGGTCTGGTGTGAGTACATGCAGATGCATAAGAGGATGCGTTTAAGAATAAAGTGACAAAAGAATTCCAATGAAATATTTATATGACGAAATGGCAGAAGTAAAGCATACAGTAATTTGTCCAATGTATCATAGGATGTATGGTAGTAATAACCACCAAGAAGAAAGATAATATCCAGGCTTGGAATGTTTCCGTGATCATGGGAAAATATTCTGTAATCTGTATCTCCAGGAATAGCATGAAAGACGTCCTACATAGAGAAATAGATCACTAGAATTGAAACAATTAAATGCAAACAGCAGTCAAGCGCAGCAGATAGGTATTGGGATAAGCCACATTAATATGTTAGGAGGGTTTCATCCTGGCCCAAATGATGTGAAACAAAATTATATGAATGTTATTTGTTTGCCTGTTTCCTTTACAAGTAATCATATAATAAAACACTCATCAGAATGTTTTGAAGTTAATTTTCAAAACCAAGAAAAGAAAAGAAAACCTGAACAGCACTATGTGCCATGGGATATACTGCAGACTCTGCATATAATTGAGAAGGCCAAGACCCAGGTCCAGATTGGCAGACTAAATCTGTTAATACAACAGTATTCACATTAGCACAGAGTAGCAGGACCATTACACGCAACTCAGGACCATTAGAAAAAGTCGAAAACATATGTTACCAACTAACAACAGATAAAGTTTCAATTCATTTCTTATATTTCCATATCTGGCAGCTTAGGAAGTGAGTGATGTCAAGAATATGGTAAAATCATTATGATATTATGTGAATTTACATTGAACTAACTTTAAGATGCTTCCTGGATCAATCATGATGTAAGAAAGAAGTTGTATGTCATGTAGTTCACAGGCTGCTTTACATTTTCTTCTCTAAATCCAGTTCCCTTTTCTCCAAATCATTGAGTCAATGTACCATATGCATTCTAAAAAGGCTGAAGAAAAGTAACATTCAAATTGGATCACATCCTACCAGGACCAGATGTCCCAGATGCTTCCACATTTATAGAAGCTCCAATTGAATCACGCCATTTATGTGTCTTCATGAAGCCATGTGCACCCTGAAACACCATAATCAACCAACCTCTTTTAGTCTTGAAAATGAGAGAGGTAAAATAGAAAATAACTAGTGAAATAATGGTCTATTAAATGTTTTTTTTACTAGATATTTGTCGAGGTTGTCTAACAAAGTAGGAAAAAGAAAACTGCATTCAATATCTTCAGAAATATGATTGGTCCACAATGGAAACCTCGACACGAGAAGTGTTTTAAAAAGCTAATCACATAGTAATATTGCTTGCGAATAGATCCTATACCAACATAAAAAGTTCTTCTGCGCCGTTAAAAAGAAAAATAATAGGTCGAGGAGGAATCCAGCCCGATTCTGCAGTAACTCTAGCTAATTCCAGCATTGATGCTGCAAAACAATCAAACATGCAAACTGAAATGACTAGGCATGAAAATTCATAATCAACAAGTACGTTTGAGATATTTAAGGCAGTCCAAGTGGTTAAAATATGTAATTACTCACCAACACATGAACCACAATCACCAGCTCCTGGTGAACCAAGAGGACTATCAAAATGGCCATTAATTAAAACAGACGGGTCAGTTTCTTGCGAATCTGCTGACGATATCCTGTCATTAAGTAAAAGTTAGTCCACAATGGTTTTTTCCAAAAATGCAAGATAAAAATACAACCTTTGTCATGTCACAAGGCATACACATTATAGCCAATTATAATACCACATATGTAAAGTACAAGTGATTTAAGCCTTTAAGGTTTAGATGTGTGGTGCATCTTATCTTCGGTGTGATGCCTAATAATTCATAGGAGTGATTTCTAGGAGCCCTAGTGTGATGCTAGGTTTGCTTTCTTCCTTTTTAGCCTACTTGAGCCTGGTTCCTTGTTCATTTACATTTCTAGAACACAACCTTAAGCTAAACACACCCCATTACCCACCTAAAGCCTATTTTCCCATTTCCTAACCTATCAATTCTATAACTAATAACGTTAGGAACTGTAATCGAAGACCCTGCATAAAAAACATAATGTGATACCTTTATTGTTATTTTCTGAGGTAAGAAGAAAAAAAAATTAAACATTTTCCCTTCACATGATTCAGCTTCCTGGCTTTAGTTCCAGCAGTGAACAGCGAAGTTTTAAATGTCTGATTCCTCTAAGTGAAATTTTCCATGTTGCACTAAGTTACTTACAGATGTATGCATGCGGTCGGAGAACACTTTGGGGTGTGAACACCCATCCGAACAAGTAGGGTCAATAGTTCGGCATTTAGGCCATGACATTTTGAAACAAAAAAATCTTTAACCCAGCAAATGACAAGCTAGATAGTCTCCTGTCACCAGGCTCACCAACCAACCTTGGCTTTGATTTTTATTATTCCTACCAGATTCGGTGCTGGATAACTTATATGTAATAACTCCAGGACCACAATATCTTGACAAAGGTATATGGCCCATTCCATTGAAATGGAAGACACAAGGTTCCTTGGAGGATGTAAGAAAATCCCACAGAAAAATACCGGTCCCCGTATGAAAGCTAATTGTAACTACACTCATACTTAATGGGGAAAAAAGTCTCATTCCTCGGATGATTCTAACTAACACTAATTGAACGTCAGGACATGAAACACAGACTCAAACAGGCAATAGAATTTCAGCAAGAAGTAAAGAGATTACCTGGCAACAATATTTATATGGTTTCTATAAGAGAAAGACATGCTGTGCCCTAGAACCATCATATTAAATGTACCATTAACAGTTGCCTCTTCAACCTCAATTCTGCAAAGTTAAAAAAAAATGACAAGGGTGAATAAACCAAACTCATAGTTAAATTCTCTCTAAAAACCCCATACCGGCGAACCTGATATTGGATTCAGCTCTCTCCTTTAGCATTTCTAACTGTTCTTTAATATACACCGCCGCTTTTCTTAATCCGGGACGCCCTTCCTTTAGTTTTTCAAAGTCAAAGACAATTAAAAGATAATTAAATAATTATATACATGCAAAGACAGTGAGGGGGGGACTGACTTGACGGCCGTCTTTGGTTAGAACTGCAACATGTTGGATGGCTCTGGCCTCGGAGAAGCGATCGAGAGGGGCGTCGATCTCGAGAGGCTTGATGAATTTCATGTGAATTGTGGAGTAAACAAGAACCGATATGAGACTGAAGATGGTCGCTAGAAAGAAGAGGAATTTGAATCCAGCTACATCTCTTGAGCTCAGCCTCAACGCCATTTCTGTATCTCTTTTTCCTTTTTCCTATGGAAATTGTCTTCCGACACTGGAACGGAAAACACGATGACAAGGAATTCTTATATTATGTGCGCGTGTGTGGAGGAGTTGTAGGAGTTTAGCTTTTACTTTATTTTGATGCTTTAAAAGTATTTAAAAATAAATAAAGTTTTTTATTTAAAATTATTTTAATAAACTAATATTAATAACAAATTTAAAAGATATATTAATTTAATTATAAAAAAAAAATTATTTATAAAAAAAAAACCACTGCTACTCTTTTGAAATTGATGCTTTGCCGTGTTTTGTTATTACTTGTCAGTGGCGAACTAAACGGGCAGTTGGTATTCCCTTTCCTTCTCCACTACGTTAACGTTTGCTGGTGTTGAAATTCTGTGGGCTAATCTTATGGGCCAAAGCTATGTTTGTTTTGGGCTTTAATTGCCTTAAAGACAAGCTAGAGCCGAACTCGAATTACACGTTGCAAGTTGCAACCACTCTACCAAATCTATAAATTTTATTAATTAGGCTCCAAATATTTCAAAAACCTTTCAATAAGATCTTTTTGTCAATGTTCGTCGATGATTTTATCGAATATTTTCAAATTAATGTCCTTTTAGTACATAAATATGGACATTAGACTGAAAACATTGAGGTTTATTAACTTTTTCATCGAATTTCCTTTAAATTAACACTATTTTAGTGTATAAAATATGCAAAATAGCATAGTTTTTAGACCCGGTCCAGTCCAAGGTCCGGGTTCCAGGTTTTGACCGGGTCGCTCGGGTCAATTATTTTTTAAAAAAAAAATCAAAACAACGTCGTTTTAGTAAAAAAAAAAAGTGAACGGGTTGCAACCGGGTTTTTGACCAGGTCAACCCGACGGGTTAGCCGGGTCACACCGAGTTTTTTCTTCCCCTATTTTTTCTTTAACCCAGCCTGGTTCCAGCCCCGGATCGAGCCGGGTTTTAAAACTATGCAAAATAGGCTTTGAATAGTTAGAGAATTGACAAATGTAGGAAATATTTGATACCAAATTGAAAAGATTTATAAGTTTTGGATGTGATTGAAAATAAGTGTATAGGTTTCCTTGATTATATTTTTTTTCTCTTGCTGATTTATAACACGTGTACATTTATCTTGTTATTTGATTGGATGTAGCAAGAGTAGCTATAAAAGAACAAATGAAAATTTCTAAATCACCATTTGATTTGATGGAATCAAGCAATTAAATAACGAGTGGCTTTCAACGAACTAATTTGAAGAGGAATTATTTTGAATATTCGGAGTTGGACTCTTTTTCTCGCCAAGAAAAAAAAAACATGGAATCTATGAATTTATTTCACAATTACATCCTTTTTATACCTAATAATTTATCCCAAATCAGAATATAAGCTTTGTCAAATTTATCTTCAGGCCCTGACATTTTTATCTTTTGAAACATTATATACATTTAAGCCCCTTTACTTTTTAAACAATTCAATTTAAACACTATGTTTCCTAATTTACTTGCAATTGGATTCTTCATTTTCTAGTTTCGATATAATCAAATTATTATCCAAAATTGATGTGCACCGTATTGAATGTTGACATAAATCACGATATGTATATATATTTTTTTTTTTGCCAGTGGTTGTGAATCCGTGTGTGTGTGGTATTATGATAGTTTTTGTGGTTGTGGTTGTGGTTTGAAAAAAATTATTTTATAAAAAGTATTTTAGATTGAGGTTGATTTGTTATTTATATATATTTAGTTAAAACTGTGATTGAAATTGAGGTTAAACAAAAAAGTAGTTTAATGTGTTTGGTTAATAATGCTTTTCAAATTGAAGTTATAAAATAATTTTAAAAATATATATTAATATTGATGGTTTTTAATTTAAATATTGTAGATTTAACTACTGCTATTACATCATGAAAATAAATAATATTTTATATAAAATATTTTTTATTGTTCTATTAAACTATCTACAATCACGTATGAAATACATCCGACAAGGACTACAGTTTTCTTGGTTTTTTAAGCGCGCAACAACATCAGGAATAAAATTGGGATTGCGATCAAATTCTACAAAATATTACGTCATTAAACGATCTTCATCTAATTTATGTAGTGTCATTGAATAATGTTAAACACTAATTTTTTTGAATAAAATACAATTAAAAATAAATTTTTTTATTTTATTTTACTAGT
>Ga0307515_10017950_pt1 | contig 12845 bp, 7 predicted proteins | sample 17_EM_MG_FD_194513 | JGI IMG/M metagenome (GOLD analysis project Ga0307515, IMG submission 194513) | Populus trichocarpa ectomycorrhiza microbial communities from riparian zone in the Pacific Northwest, United States - 17_EM | ecosystem: Host-associated > Plants > Roots > Unclassified | place... | reverse complement strand
CTTTTAAATAAGGGTATAAATGTCTTTGCATACATGAGTGCCCCATCTAAAACTGGCCATATAATTCAGACAAAAAAGTAAAGGCAAAAACAAAACAAAGCAAAGCACAAAAAGAAACACAGGCAACAACATAGCTAGGCTGCAAATCATGACTTGAACACAAGATGGCTTTTTTAGTAGACATGCGCAGAAGCTTTGCAGCTCTCTGTCTCTCATTGCAACCCTTTGTCACGTGAGTGGGCGAGAGAGTGAGACTCCACTCTATATTCTATAGAAACAAAGACACATTACACTCTCTCTGTAACTAAAACCAAGGCATGCACTCTTCCCCTCTCTCCCACTTTTTGTGTTTATTATGCTTTACTGTCATTGGTCTACTTCTTGTTTTCTTTTCCTTTTGTACTTTTGTTGATACTTTGAGAGTGTAAACACTCTTTGGGGTCATTGCTGACTGTTCTTAAGGATTGTTTTTTTGACCTTTTTGTTTCTATTGATAAAAGGCTTTAGCTTGAAGAGATTGGAAGGATATGATTACAGCTACTTGTTGCTGGGTTTTTCTTTGAATTCACAGCCGTGAGATCCAGTGGGGTATGGCATTTCCTCAAGTTCGTTTTTTTCTCAACATTTCTTTTCTTTTTTTTCTTTGGCTTAGAATGCAAGTGAAGATAAAGTTGTTGCTAATAATTGTATGCAGCCTTCATGTCTGCAACTTTACTCTTTTGGGGAGTTAAATTTATAGAGATCATAGGATTCCTTGTTAATTCAAGTTTTTCAGTTTTATGGATCATCAAAGTTAGTTTCTTTTGAGGTTTTTTGTGATCTCAAACTTAGGAATCATCAAATGGGAAGCATGCTTTTTGAAGTAATTTTTTTTTTTTAGGTCGTCATAATAGTTCTTCAACTTTTGCGTTAGCTCTTCAAAATTAGAATATCAGAGACGGCTCTTTAAACTTTAAAGTGAGCAGATTGGTATTTGTAAATGAGAATGTGCTGGCTTGATAAGTTCTTACTAGGCGGCTATTTTTTATTGTCTGTTTTTCCGTTTCATGTGTGATTTGTACAGTTTACTTGGAAGCAGATAGCTATTTGTTGTTTGTAGCTGGATGTCAAATTTAGTGTAAAAATAAATGCATATGATGACAATTAAACAATCCTCTTAAATGCTGATAATTTTTATTGATTCTCTATTAATACTATCGGTCTCTGGCAACGTTTAGTTGTCAGATAAGTTGGCTTCTATTTCCTGTTTTTGGGGGTACTGTGAGTTCTATAATCAGACATTGCTACTATCGCATTGCTGGGTCTTTTGTTTTTTGGCTTCTTCAGATATTAACATATTTTTCTTCTTATTTTGGATTTGTTCTTTCTTAGGATTGTGGATCTATTAATGGAACTGGAGATGGAGTTGGATTCTGAGAAGAGTAGCACCTCAGATCTGAGTCCTAATACTGTTCTTCCGCATCGACGTTGCTCAAAAGCAGAAAAGAGAAATGCAAATGGCAAACTCACACGTAAAGATGATATTTTGAGGATGAAGGAGGGCTTCACTGACATTAGCTTCCGTCATTACCGTAGTGCCTCTTGTAAGAATGTTCCATCTAGACCTGTCGGTCTACAAGGTAACATAGAGCTGAAGCGAGGCTCCATATATCAAAGCTCCAGAGAAGTAAGGAGAACGAAGGAAATGGGTTCTAATGGGGGGAGGAGAACAATTGAACTTTCCCGTGCTAGTGACACCTCATTTTCTTTCAGGATTGTTGACTCTCTGTGTAGCTTAGATGAAGAGAGCATGCCGAAGAGATCTCTTGCAAGCTCTGTAAACTCAAACTCGAATTCTAAGTTTGTTCGAAGACCTTGTGTAGAACCACGCTCATCAGATGACTTCATTGAAATCTGTCCAAATTTGGATAAGAGAGACAAACATTCTGTTGGAGCTGTACGGAGTGACTCGATTGGGAATCCAAACTTCAAATGCGAAAAGGTGGTTGGTCCACTAAATGATGGAAATGAACTTCTGGAAAGAGATACAGCTCTGACATTCCACCAATCAGTCTGTGCTAAGGTAGAAATGCCCTGTTCACCTTGTTCTTCAGAAAGCGATTTCTCTACTCGAGCCATCTCAGAGTCCCAATTTAGTCCCATCCGAAAGATGTTCGATCCATTCACAAAATCAAAGTCTATCCGGAGTCCGTTTTGTCATGTACCTGAACCAAGTGATGCCGAAACCACTGGGATGTCAAACATGGGAAGGAATCAGACATTTCGGAGATCTTTGTTCCATGACTTTTCACATACAGCTCAGAAATCAGATTTTGGTTCTCAGAATGTCAAGAAAGATCACCATCATTCAGCTGTAGTGTGTTCACCAGTTCACCTACATGGTTGTCTGAAGATGGAAATTAAGCACGGGGTGCCTTTTTTCGAGTTCTCATTGAATCGCCCTGAAGAAGTTCTGGTGGCTAAGACATGGAAAGCAAATAATGCATTTAACTGGGTCTATACATTTCACTCCATTTCTAATAGAAAAAAGAGCAACGCCACAGGACGGGGGTTGAGTGATGGAAATAAGGAATCGTCGGTGGTGGGGCAGATGCAAGTTTCATGTTATTTATGTTCAGAATTAAAAGATGGGGGGAACTTTGACAACTCTCTGGTGACAGAGTTTGTGTTGTACGATAATGTCCATGCAAGACAAAGAGTTTCTACTGAAGAATCCCCTGGAGTTAGACCTGACATAGGTGCCAAACCAGGCTTGGTTGGTGGAAGTCATGAGATGGATGGCAACTCTGATGCAGCGAAGTTCAAACATCAACCTCAACATGCTTTTGATAGAGGCGACCTTGATTCTTCCAATCCTTATCCATGGGCAGCTGCAGTTTTGCATCCAGACCTCGAAATAGCAGCCGTTGTTATTAAACTCCCATTTGCAAAGAGAGAGAGCCTGAAATACAAAAGGGGGGACAAGGGTAGTGATAAAATGCATTCGAATCTGCTCAACCTTTCTGTTGGCGAGCAAAGGATGAAAACTATCCGTGATGAAGAAAATCAAGAGAAGGTGAAGGTGGTGATTCCAACTGGAAAACATAGTTTGCCAAGGGGTGATGGTCGGGGTCCTTCTTCATTGCTTGAAAGATGGAGATCTGGTGGAGGCTGTGACTGTGGTGGCTGGGATATGGCCTGTCCCCTTACAGTTTTTGGCAATCCAGGCATCCAATGTGCTGAAGACGAACCACTCTTGGATAATCAGCGGCCTTTGGAACTTTTTCTTCAGGTAAGTTTCCTAGTTCATACTCGAAGATGTTTTACATTGCTGACATGGATAAAATGGAAATCTTACACTTGGATAAAAGAATCTATGCCCCAAATACGGGCAACTTTGCTTTATTGGTAATATGAATCATGCAATTAGTCTCTCCATAGTTCCTACCTATAACAAGATTCTGATTTTTGTGCAGGGAATGAAAGAGAATAATATACCAGCAATGACCATGACTGTTCTTGAAGAGGGTCAGTATGCTGTTGATTTCCATGCACAATTATCCACATTACAAGCATTTTCCATCTGTGTTGCCGTATTGCATGGTACAAAAGCCACTGGTGTGACTGGAGAGGAAAGAGGCAATCGGTTATCACATTGCAATTCACTGAAAATGCTTATGGAGGAGGAAGTGAAGTTCTTCATTGAATCAGTCACTGAGGAGGAGAAAAGGAAAGCATCCAAGAAAGTGGAAGGGATCAAGCAATCTTACGTGCTTAACCCTCCCTTTTCTCCAATTGCTCGGGTATAGCCTCAACGTCATACTGAATGCTTCCTCTAGCGAAACTGACCAGGCTTGCAAAGATCCAGAACCAAAAGAAATTCAATGAAGAAAGAGGTTTTCATGATCTAAAAGGGTTTGGCAGGAAGCCGGTTGCATCAATCTTTGCCAGGGTGACTAAGCTGGGAGTTTGAAAATGCTTTTGAAACCCTTGCACAGCTGTGCTCATCAGAATACTTCAATGTATAATTTGATTCTATTTTGTTCTTCCATTTTTCAACTAGCTAGAAATAGTATAGAAACGTATCACTGTCCATAATTGTAACTTGACAGGAAGGGAAAAACACTAATTGGAAAGATAAGAGGGGGGTCTTGTTCTTATTTGTATTATATTTGAGGATATGGTGCCAAGGGGAGTAGATATCAGATGGTTTTTAGAAGCGTTCATCACTAATGTATTTGGAGGCAGGCAGTTCAAAATATTTGTTCACAAAACCATATTGTAACTTCAAAATTTTGAATAATGGGTTACTTTATCCTTGTTTGTTCTCCATGGTTAAATATTTCACGCAGTGATGCAATTACCTCTTGAGTATTTCCCCCCTCTCTAACTCAATAAATTCTCACACTTGGGATGGGAGTCCGAAAACATCGGCTTCCCAGATTCTTGATGTCCTTAATGAGAATCATGACAGAGCCATGCTGTGGTTTAACTTTTGCAGGACATGTCCTTGCTTAAGTAAGAAAATCTTGACATGTTCTGTCCCAAAGAGCATGCTCCCATGACAGTGACCGTGCACTAAACAAATTCTTACATCCTTGGCCTTCATGTCATCTTTTTTGGCTTTCATGGAATTGCTAAGCTAATACTTACAGTAGCATACTTTGATACTCACTGTCCTTTTTTCTCAGCTGAAACAACACCTCGTGCCTCCTCCGGCATGGCTATGTGGCTTGGGAAAAATGAAATATATTAAAAAAGTATCGATTATTTAATTTATTTTAGCCACTACATATTCAACAACGTTTCCCATAACTCAAAGTGTCTCAATGTTATTCCTATTATTTTCATACAGTTTCAGCACAGCCTTAATCGGTTTTTTTAATAATTATTATTATTATTATTTTCATAGATTATTATTGCATGAATATAGTGGTCTAGAAGATACAGATGAAAGAAAGAAATGGAAAAATTGAAAAAAAAAGTTAAATGTAAAAGTGGGAATTTCGTAAGTTATTTACCAATCAAGAGCCACACTGGATCTTTTTATAATTTATAAGACCAACATCGCAGATTTTAAACTACAGGGACCGGAGTAGAAAGTTTCTGAATCTGCAGGGCTAAAGTACAATATAGAGGTCATATATACGCTGACAAATAAAATTAGCTCAACTTAAAAAGTCAGTCGCCGTTGCCGGGGATCGAACCCGGGTCACCCGCGTGACAGGCGGGAATACTTACCACTATACTACAACGACACGCTTGTAAGGTCATGCATAATTAAAATATTTATACAACATAATTATTAGGTAAACGCCGCTTGGGGGCACCGTACGTGGTTGGATTCAAGAAACAAGAACCGGTGACTGGAAAGTTGAAAACAATTATCAATAGTAAAGTCAGCTGAGAGAAACACATTGAAATCATTGTTGAAATGCTTCCAGTGCTTAGCTAATTAACATATCTTTAAAAAATTACAGTGATTGGACTAAAAAGAATTTGGATTCAAAATAGCGTTAGTGTTGGTTCCATTATTCATCCACTACTACATTCTCTGTGAAAAAAAAAGCAGCACCAGAACAGCATTGGTTTTTCGATAATGTAAACACCAAGAATTTGGTTCATATCCTGGTCGATGTTTTCCAGAAACCCGAGAGAGGCTAGAATAGCATGGAATATCATATTTAGCTGAGGTGAATGGCAAAGACAAAAATCCACTTCATGTTGCAGGTACAGCATCCATTTCCAGTCCACGGTTCCCTTGATGGACTCTCTCATTCCTTTATTCTTCCAATTCCAATCAACACAGTTCACAAAATAATCACGATCCACGAAGATATCTTCTTTCTTTATTCTTCAAGTGACCACACTTGTTCACAAATAATCCTGATCATCTTGATGACGGGTTGCCAACATTGTGATTATGATGCTATTGGCAACGATGCTGAATCATCTTCAATCCTTTCTTTGTGCTGAATACTTTAAGCACTAAACTGTGGCATCTCCAAAGAAAATAATCTTTTCAAAAATTCATATGATGCAAAGAATAGTGCTCCTTGAGACATGTACATAACCAATCTCGGAGTTAATCCCCTGAACATGGAAACAAGAAGAATAGTGGTTAAGCAGAGCTGATAATATCTGCAAATCACAAGTTTCAATGCTGGGAATATAATTTATAAAATGATAATTCAAAAACTAAAATTACTCTGCAAAGAGTTTGAACGGTCATACATGTCATAAGCTCCTCAGATGTGTGTTGCCTTCTCAAACTTCTAATAAATTTGCCAAATATGTCACACTTCTAGATACTATAGTTCATCCTAAAAAACTTCAGATTTTTAACACCCTGACATTCTTCAACTCAAAAGCCACAGCAGAGTTATCTGTTCACATAGAAGTTATGACTCGTCGATGATGACTTAAGAACTTGAAATGTTCCACCATTTTAAGCGTGTAAACAATTTTTAAAACAATTATCATGCTTAGATGAAAATGTGCAGATCCAAATCAACTGTACCTATAGAGGCCCTTCAAACCTTCATTCTTGCCTATTTCTTGAAGTGCATGAAATACGTTTCCATATGGGCTCATGGATCCAGGAATCTGCAAAATGCCACTGTTAGAGAAACATGTGCAAAAGATTAATGATGATAGTAGGCAACGCATAGAGAAATATAATTAGTTTCAAGTTACACAGCTAACTGACAGGTCTTTTTTTGCACCAAACTCTCTTGAGGTTACACAATTGCACACTCAAAAAGGCTTTAGAAAAGTAAAAAAAAAAAAAACATACTACATAAACTTCTCATCAGTTGAAAATCTATAGATGGCATGTCATTGAATAATATCAATCTTTCCTTTATGATAAATATCTTGAATAATAAAGTCCCTAACATATCCTTGCAATTAAATTGTACAGTCAGATTCATGATACACCCATATAGAGCTATTCCAGAACGGAAATACAAAAAAGGTTTCAGTGCATTGTTTCAAATATGGATGGAGGGGTGTGTGTGTGTTTCAATGGGTGCATAAGAGCTTGACAAATGTAATACTTCTACTATCTAACTTTCAAGAATCACATGAGGCTACACAACAACAATTCAATACATTTACAAACCTGCGTCTGCAATCTTGTCTTCACCACATCAAAAGGAGTTGTAAATAAGGCTGCAGTAGATCCTGCTAATCCTCCGCAAACTAGCTGCATTGATTGGACTTTATCTAAGAATATCCCGTGTAAATGATTTGAAGATACTAAAAGAAAATGCTATGATCCAACCACCAAGCCAGCACCACAAAAAAGTGGAAATGTTACACACAACAGGCAGAGGGTTTATAAAGGGAGCATGCATAAAGAAAGGAACAAACCGTTTGTAATGTATTGGGTTGAGCACTGGAATTTTGAGATGACAGCACCAACGGCTTCAAGCTTTCATATGTGTAAAACTGCATAATGGCTAATATATCTTTAGAATTGGATGCTGAATCAAAAAGCATCAGCAGACAGTCCATAAAAAACAAAATCTTTGTTAAAACTTGAGGTCTAAAGCAGCCAGATTTTTTATGGCGTTTCACTATCTTGCAACCCAGAGGCATCACATTATCACATGTTAAAGACATTATCACATGTTAAAGTAGAGCAGAAGATTAACATAAAAGAGGCTGTAGAATATCAAATAGCAGGAGTCAACATAAGCTGTAAAGCGGTTAGATTTCATAGTTTAATTTACGTTATGATCAGAAAGATCATTAGTCTAAAATCTGGTGCACAGAACAGGCAAAAACATCTAGCATGTAGAAAGATCTAACCTTGATCACTGACTGTGGAATGTTCCGACAGAGTACAGCTCCCCAACCTGCATACAACGAGTGAAAACCACCTTTTCCAATTATTCCAACCAGTGCACTCCTGCAAATACATATTAAAGTAACAAAAGAATGACATATTAAAGTAACAAAGGACTGGCATATTTAAGTAACACAGGAACGACAACCAATAATAGAATGGATTCTCTATTATGAAGACAACATAAAACAGTGTCCAGGAAAAATAAGTACAGAACTTCAAACACTAAGCTAATAGTATGCTCTCAAAGGTATACCAGCAATTGTTATAGTGTGAACCAATTTGCATCTGCTGCTTTATACGTTCACTGGGAGTAAAAACAAAGGAAGTTGCAATGCTTGCACAACCGCCTGCAATGCAATGGGCAAAAGAATGATGTTCCTGCAAAAGTAAATGGTTAAGACTTTTAGGTGTATAGACATCACATCAAGGTATAACACAAAAGACATGCAGAAAAGCAATATTAAGCATCATAATCCATTTCCTTTTTAAATCTTTTCCTGCCCACAGAGGGTAGACATTTCAAAAACAAGGAACAACAAGAAAGTTAGACAAAGCAAATAGAATAAATGCAACCTTGGGAAAATGAGGAAGCAAAGATCCTTTAACTGATTCATATGTAAAAGTGTAAATGGCAGAAATTGGAGCTGACGATGCAATATTGCTACCTATTCCACGATAAAGCCCAGTCATGCCTGAAAATTCCATCTCGATCAATACATGATGCCAATTCTGCCAAGATAAATATTAAACAGAAAGCCAAGAAGAAGAACAAGTTCAATAAACTACCAGCAAGCACAATCACCTTCAACTTTTCACACTAGAATTTACCTCTTTCAGAAACAATTGATCTTCCAATGAAGGAGATAGACTTCTGTTCTGCAGGGCAAGATTGGATGATTGTCTTTACTGTATCTATAGGATGCAGAGAAAGGCTAACAAAAATACCAGCAAATGCACCCGCAAAAGCATGCTCTTGCTTAGCTAAGGCATACTGAGGTCTTTCGCATGCTGATGACTGAATTTGTATTCCAGTTCTGCCCTGAGTGACCAGATTTTGAGGTTGTTCTCTTGAATTTTTAGGTACATCAAAATCACCAATGTCATTTTCAAAATGTTCATATGTACTCTTACATGGAGCTAAACAATTAATATGATAATCTGCGCAAAGAACATAATTTAGAGCTCTTGAAGCACTACTATTGGCATTAAAATCATGGAGAGCCCCAAGGAAATAGTCAGAGGATACAGAGCTGGATTTTCCTATAGTTACTACTCTTGCATTATCGCACAATGATACCTCTTTTGATTCGACTGAATCAGAATAACAGTCAGCGGTTTTAGAAGCTAAGTTATTTGCAGGGTTAGTTGGACGATCTCTGGCAATGCAACCTTCTGTGCTGTTATTTGCAGGATATTTTGAACCAGCAGGAATCAGTTCCTTCATCCATCCATATATCTTATCCAATTCATATCCAGTACCCACAGTTGCAAGACCTTTTCCCTCCCGAGACTCATTCCGCGAGCTGGTACCTCTCTTCAAAAACCGCCAGAACAGTGACCGGCTGTAATTTTCACTAGAAGGTTCAAACACCAACATCTTCTTAGTTACTTTAAGAAACTCAAACTGTGGCTGCACCATCTGTGTAACATGGCTACCATTCCTTATATCAACACAAAAGTATTTAGTATTATCATCTAGAATAGCTGCCCCGCCAGCTCCTGCCCCATTCAGATCATTCAAGATAACATTTTTCTGTTCCTTGGTTTCAGGAACGGCGCAAGGATTCAAAAGATTCCAAACCTGCCCAACTGCTGAGACAAGCTCAGTCGTGCTGAATATTTCTGGCGACGAAGTTCCAGATTTTATGTCATCTGGCTTATTATTCTCAGAAATGGAAGGGGAATGTCCATCATGGACAAAATCAGCAAGGTCAAAAGGCATTCCCCCATTTCGATTCCTCTTGTAAGTAATTGAAGGAGGGTGATTACCTCTACCAGGCCTTTTGCCCCCATACATTTTGTTACAAATCTTTCAAGACTTCCCTCGAAAAAGCAGACAGTACAACATCACTATCTTGAATGCAACAGCAACTGCAAACACAAAGATTGAGTTTCAAATCTAAACAACACACAAACACCTTAAATCCCAAGTAATTCACGTAATTATGCAAAACCCAAAATCCTTTCAAAAAGGAGATTGACTGAGACTAATAGCAAAACCCACCTGCTGCAATGGAATGCAAAATTGAACAAATGTAGTCCCAATTCCAAAAAAGTAAGCTTTTTTACATGGCAGCTTCTAAAGGTAACTAAAACCCAGTTCACAAAAACAAAAAGTGAGACCATTCTTATTTGGGTTAGAGCTTTCACATTATCCAAACAGAATATAAATAAAAAGGTCAAACATTTATAAGAGTTTAAGGAGTTTTAGAGAAAGCTCAGACCTTGATGAGTTTGACTTTTCTTCTAGCAGAAAGTAGCAGTATCTGAGATTTGTTTCTTGAATCATTTTCTGCATAAATATTTTTGAAGGAAAACTTGGGGTTTTTACGAGGGTTTTTACTTTTTATTTAAATTTGTGATATCATTTTTAAGCATAAATTCTATCAAATCGTTGCTTTACCATTATGCAGTGATGGGCCACCGTACAGATTCTTGCCTGTTTGAAAATTGGATGTTGGGACTATGTTCAATGGGCCGAGACGATACTGCGAGGACCCTCTCGTAAATAAGTAATGCAATTCGTTCCCAAATTTATTTTTTCCAATACTATCAAGTATCAATCATCGATCATTGATATGATAATGGATCCGATGGAGCACTCCTCTCATCGAGCAGTAGATATTATTCTAAGAAATAAAATTTCTAATTGTTTTTTCCCTTAGAAATACCATTGTTGAACATGATGGTTCCATCAATGAACTTATGTGGTCCATCCAAAATATTTGGCTAAGTCCCCAATAATCTTTAAAATTTTATTGTGATGAAGATAGATCACTGTAAAATCCCTGATTAAAAAACGGTTTAAAAATTAAAGTAAAAAACATCTATTCATCTTTTTCATCCTTGTTATAACTTGCATTCTTGAAATTTTGTCATAAATGGTGCAATATTAGCCAAAAAAGACAATGAATATGCATGATTCATAAACTGTCCAACAATTAACAATGAATATGCATGATTCAAAAAAGACAATGACATTATGAATTTTAATCCAAAGTTCATAAATCTCTTTTCAGTTTTCTCAATATCTCTAGATTTATTTTTGAAGATCATTCTCTCCATTACCTATCATATTTATTTTTTATTATTTTTATTTCTTTTCACCGGAGTTTCTTTTAATTGTCGATGACCTGATGTTCATGCAAGAGTTTACAAACAATATAATAGCAACCACCAATTACAGGAAGACAATGAATTATCAGTGTCATTCACGGATGTCTGTGATAATTAATACATGTCAGCAATGAAAAACAAATACTATCAAGCATCAAACATTAATTCTAATAATATTCTTCTTTTTAATTTTTCTTTTTCAATTAAAAATCGGATAATGTGTTCATTTGTGGAGAACTAAGAGGGGCTAAAACAACTCAGAGTAGGTAGGGTTCTTCTTCACAGTTTTTGACCGATACCTCTTGGTAGAGCTGTTGCTCAATACCATTGGATTTTATCGTTCTCTCATACTACAAAACTACAACATAGAAAATTATAATCATAAAAATTACCTCAATCAAATGTTATAAGAGATATAGCACAAAATAAAGAAAGCAACGATAATGATGACAATACTGCAATGCAGGCCTACACTATGCCATGGGGGGTAATCCAAATCATATGCATCTTTTGTGTTGAGGAAGTAGTAGGGAATTGCTCAAAACAAGCGGTCTCCAAGTTATAGACACCTGCATCATATCTTATTTGCTTATTCTTGCAGCCCTTTGCATTGACAGATTGATCCGTGTAATAGATGCAATTTCCCTTTAAGCTCGATGCCTCTGACTCTGGTAAAGTAAATGGTTGCATATGCGTTGGTCCCAGAAATAAGGCATAATCACCCAAACTCCTGACTTGATGTTTATCCCAATCATAGTCAATAACTTTTTCATGTTTATCCCGATAATAGGAATCGGAATCCAGTTTGTACAGTAGGAACTGTGAGGTTAGTGCAGGTTGATCACCTCCGTCCTTTCTGCGCACCACAATCAACAACTCGCCTTGTGCTTCCACCAAGTATAGATGCTCGAACGTTTTGAAACTGGAATTCCGAGTGCGTGGAACACTGTTTATCAATTCATTGATACATAGATCAGACCCGTCGAAATTACAGACGAATAACTTCTTAGTTACATGCAACACATAGAACCGGTCGTGGCAATAAACCGCGTCCAAATAACCCTCGTGGTCAATTGAAGAATGTCCAAATCCAATGCTTCTCCACTCTCTGTTTCCCAATTTGCAATAAGCAATCTGACCATAATTATAAATGGCCAAGACCAAGCATGAATTTGATTCTGAGGGGTTTGGACAACAAGATAAAACAACTTTCTCAATAGAGCATGATCTAGGATACCATGATGGAACACCGTCTGTGCCATAAGGAGGGAGTGTGGACACATCAGGAAGTTCGAATTTTTCACCCGAGACAGGATTCAGGACAAGCATGTCCTTGTTTATTTTATTGGTGAATGCTTCCTCTTTTCTGTCCTCCAAGATCAACCACCCTCGATAAGACCCGCAATATTTACCAGCTAGCGGGATTGTTAGCATTAGCGGTTTGTTAGGGGCAGGGCTATCTTGGTTATCATCCTTGTTGAAGATTTGTTTCAGAGGCAAGAATTGGTGTGTCTTGGAGGACCTCTTGAGGCTACCAGGAGGTAGTATAAGACCTGGAAGTTGCTGAATCGCTAAGTTATTGCAATCTTGAGGAAGGTTATAGCACTCAGCCATTCTGGTTGCTGCGGCAATTTGTGCTCCAAGAAGAGACTAACTAGTGAAAAGTATAATGTGA
>Ga0307515_10017949_pt1 | contig 12845 bp, 11 predicted proteins | sample 17_EM_MG_FD_194513 | JGI IMG/M metagenome (GOLD analysis project Ga0307515, IMG submission 194513) | Populus trichocarpa ectomycorrhiza microbial communities from riparian zone in the Pacific Northwest, United States - 17_EM | ecosystem: Host-associated > Plants > Roots > Unclassified | place... | reverse complement strand
ATGGAAGTGATGAGAGTAATATAAAAAATGAAATGAATTCAATATCTTTTCTAAAATTTTTATTAATTAAATCTAAATGAAATATTATAATTAAATTCAATTATAATATTTTAAACAGTGCTCTCTGAATTTGTATTGGGCTGCCTTTGAACTTTGGACTAGGCTCTATGTTTGCCTCTAATTATGGGCTCTAGGCCCTTTGACTATCTCTTTTATCGCCTTTGCATTTGTTCATTCTTTGGGCCTTGAAGTTATAAATTTTGAGCTAATCCTCTTATGGCAATGAAATACATCTCTCTTGTTTTTTTTTTTTTTTTTTTTTTTTTCATTTAAAAAAAAATTAACTACGGGATTGAATTTGATAATACGCATTCCCATGTCGCCTAAACTCAAGGGTACTTAAAAGCTTTAAAGAGTCAATGCTTGTTTGATATCACTATTCTTTTAAACCATTATTTTCTTTATTTAGGGGAAAAAACAAATCAAATATGTGATGTTCTTGATAAATAGTTAATATAAAGTTCTCAAAAAGTTAAGAATTACCTTTTTCTTATTCTATGTCTATTTTCTTGATAAATTTTTGATAAATTGCTAAAATAAAAGCTGTTTCATGAGATGATCTCTAACATTTTGTTACATATCGATAAAAAAAACATATAAAAGGTAAAGAGAAGAGAAAAATATTTATTTATTGGCTTGAAAATCATTTTCCTCGTATATTTATCCACATTGATGATTGAATAAACTTCAAAAAAATTATAAATCACTTAAGAACTAAGATAAATAAATCTGAGAATTTCTTTGGTTTCGTATAAAAATAGATAAAAAATGAGAGAAAAAATGAAAGAGAATTCAAAATCATTCTTGAGTTTAGAAAGAGTTATTATTATTACTTTTAGTTTTTCCATTTATATTTATGTTTGTCTCTTTCTAGAAAGAAAATTCATTAAGCTACCGCCTAGAGATCTATCCCTATTTGTTTTTGCGTTTCAAAAATACTTTTGAAAAAAATTGAAATTTTTTTATTTTTTTATTTACTTCAAATTAATATTTTTTTAGTATTTTTAGATTATTTTGATGCGCTGATATCAAAAATAATTTTTTTTTAAAATAATATTATTTTAATATATTTTTGAATGAAAAACACTTTAAAAAGCAACTGCAACCACGCTCAGACTTGTGTGTTTTTAAAATTATTGTCGGGAAAGGAATTCGATAAGTTAATCTAAAAATACTCGTTAATATATATATAAAAAGAAACATCAACCATAAAAGAGTTTATATTATTAGAAACTTTCTTGGAATGGATATATATTTGGAGTTAAATGCATTATTCATTTATAAATTTATTTTCTATGTATGAAATTTAGAGCCCTCCATAGTCAAAAGGTCAGTTCGTGATTCATCCACCAAATATTCACTTACCCTTTTCCTGCTTTGATGAAATCTTTGAAAATGGAAGGAAATAACTCCAAAAGGGAAACGAGCTGGAGTGTAGTGTTGAAGATTGTTACAGTGCATGCATTTCTCTTAAATTAGGAAACTATGATGTAATTAAGTATCCTGCCTTCCTCAGACCATAAATCAAAAACATTATGTCCTCAAGATTATCTCTTCCCTATAAGAAACCATCCCAAAACCAAATCTCATTTCATCTCTGTTCTTGCGTTTTCTTTTTCTTCTTTGATTGCATATGAAGCATGCAAGAAAATATGTGGTCTCGTGTGCTCAACATTGTGCTTGCATGGACAAAATCTTCACGATGGAGAAGAGCCTCTAGGTGGTAAGCATATATACACCATCTTCTTCTTTCTTTCTTTCTTTTCTTTTTAATGTCTTTCCTCATTTGTTAAACTGTTAATCTGTGAAGCTTGTACTTTTCACTACCCAGTGGCCTCGTTTGTTGAGTGAGCATTGTCGTCATTGGTTTATAATTAGGTCACGCTGCAAATCCTTTTGTGCTTGCTAGGCTCTTTCATGGAATTGATCCAGTGGCATACCTACTATAATGGTTCTCTTATGTCTTGAATTCTTTCACATCTATCTCAACATACCAAGCTAGAAAAACTAGACTTGAATGGCCGTTGAACCCCCTCCCATCTTTTGAGCGAGTCCTAATTCTTCTTGCTTTGTGAGAGTACTAGCTCATTGGTGTCAGGCTAGGCACTCTGGCTAAATTGCTCACATATTCCTAGAGGCTAGATACATTTCAATTAACAACTCATTAAGGAATTAGAATCATTCCTCACAATTTCCAAATAATCTGTTCTTTCAGTAATTTGTACTGTTTGTGTTGCAGCAAGAGGCTGATAGAGCAACTTCAGCTTCATCTAGCTGCACAAAAGCACAGGAGAGAGTCAATCATACGACAATCGCGTGCCGACATCGCTCAACTCCTTCAGAATGACCGGCTTCAGCAAGCCTTAACGAGGGTACCCTTTGATTTTTCCCATCTTGATCCTTTCCTTTATAAAATATATGTATCCTTTCCATAATACACTATATGTATCTATAAGCTTACAGCTAACCAAAAGTTCTCTTAAAATGAGGTGTAGGTCCAGCAACTCTACAAGGACCAATGCCTATTGGCTGCATATGATCAGATCAACCAATTATGTGAATGTATCATCACCAGTATGCCCCACATTAGCCAACAACAGTACACACACATAACTCTCTTTATACCCTACTACTTCATGGCTCTGTGGCTAAACATACTATTCATCACTCTATATTTTTCGGCAGAGCCTGGCAATGCTTGCCTATTGATGTCAGCCAGGCAATATCAAACTTAATATTTGCTTCCTCAAGATGTGGTGACCTGCCAGAGCTACACATGCTGCGAAGCCTGTTTAAGATTCGTTATGGAAGCAAATTTGAGACTACCAATGTTGAATTATTGCCTGGAAATCTTGTGGATTCTAAGATGAAAGAGAACTTATCTGTGAATTCAGTGCCAGAGGATGTAAAGCTATGGCTAATAAACGGAATCTCTTATGAGTACAATATTCATCTGGGATTTCAGGACTTTGGGCATAGTTTCAGACCACAATGGCAGGAGGTGGGTTTATAATTTATATGTTGGAACATTCCCTGTAAGAAGTATTCAAGCATATGAACAAAAGTTATGAGTTGCATAAGTTGGTATAAACTTTCTGTACAGTTTTAGCCTCCTTTTCTAGAATAAACTCAACTCCAGCAACTGTTTTATTAGTTCTGTTTCCTAGTCTGAATTTGCAGTCTTTCTAATGACAAAGAAAATCTGTGCAGAAAGCTGAAGTTTTGGATTTGGACATCCAAGATATTTGCAGTGACAGCGATGAGAGTTCCATACCGGCTTCAAAACCCAGGACACCAACAACAACAAAGTCACTTTATAATGATATGGACAGAAGCAGTACTGATAGTCTGGGTAGAAGTCATATCAAGACTAAGAAAAATGAAGTTTTAATCAGAAATCTTGAAGCATCAGCAACTAGCACTTCATCTTATGGTAACCTCCCGATTCATCAGACATCTTTTATCTATCTTGATGATATGGAAGTGAAGTCTTTGAGTCAAGGTCACAGCAGCAGTAAGAAAGCTCCTAGAAGTGTGGTCGACTCCTGGAATAGCAGTACAAGCCCTAGTAGTGTCAGTAACGTGACAAAAAGGCCAGCCAAGCCAAGGTTGGGTACGAAACCTGTACCTCCTCCCTTGAGCAATGATCATTACCGAATTTCAGTCAAAGGTCGAAGTTCTTTAGATAGTTCAATCGATGATTGGAAAGCGCAAAGTGGAAGCTCATCTAGCTCAAGCCATGTCCACCCAAAGCTCCCAAACTATGAAGATGTAATAGCTAAATTTACAGATATCAAGGCAGAATATAGGCACCGCAAAAGCTTTTATTATTGAAAACTTAAAGAGGATGTATTGGCTAGACTTCTTGCTATCACATTTATCAGCTGTCTAATCTAATGTCTTGTGGACTGTGGTAGGGTTTAATGAATAAAAATGCAAATCCTTCACACTATCTAATCAACAGTACCCTTGACTACTTTCGGTGAATTCCTGTTATTTTAACGATTGAAGTTGTACAGCAATTGTTGATGGCTATGTGGGTTCATGCTGCTGTCTTCATTATCAGATATTACAAATCCCATGTTCTAAGTACGAATGCAATTGAATAAATTGTAAGCTCAACAGTGCCTACAAATCTTCAAAGACTTGTTGTTCAAGATAAATAACTACCAAGTTAAGGAACAATGCCTCATCATGGAATGTAACTAGTCGTTGAGAATAAATGAAAGCATTGCACCAAACAATAAAGCACCAGGGAGTTCTGGGTATACAAACAGACAGAAATTTGAATGAATATTACAGGTGATTCAAAAAGTATTCCGTGTATGATATACAGAACCAAAATACACACCAAATAAAAGAATTAACTCTTTACACCCTCAACCTAGAAAATCTCAAACCTGATAAATTACAAAATATACTCATATGGCAGCAACACCAAAGGCCTTATTACGTATGAGAGCTATGTCCTGATCTCACTTCTTTTTTTTCCTTTTCCTTTGGGTTTTTTTTATTTGTGGGGGGATAATCGTAGGTTGGGAAGGGCTAAGGTACTTGTTTCCCTGAACAGATATGCAGCATATACACAAGTTCCACCAGCTGTCCTGTGGGATCAGTTTGCAGCAGAGGCTCGACCTTTCCTTCCAAACAAAAGAAGCTTTCTAAACCCTTTTGCTACTTTAGGAGAGTGATCTTCACTGTTCCATTTCTTCCTGGAGTGGATTGGTTCTGGGTTCATTTCATCAGGTGGTGGGGTCGATATTTCTATTTCAGTTTTTTCGGGTGACTCCAAAATTTCACTGAAAGCACCATTTTCTCTGATATCCACAGCGCATGGGTTCAGAGCCCTGTTTGGTGACTCTAGCACAGGATGTATTATTGTTTCAGATATGTACTCACCATGATTATCAGAAGTTTCTATGTCTTCACAAACTACTGGAGCTACTTTAGAGAACCCCTCGTCACCTGCTCTAGAGTGATTATGTGGGGCAGATGAGTCCATGTGGAGTGAATCACCATTGCAGCCTTTATCATCCAAGTTACCAGCTGAAATCACATTTCCTGCATTATTCTCTGTAGAAGCAACACTGTGTAACTCCTTTATATCTTTGAAACCATCAATTTCATCTGCAGACTGTGCTGCTTGCATAGGTAATAAATCCGCAGGCTTCTCTGCTCTGGCTATTGTCCCAACCTTCTTTCTATTGACATCAGATTTGACTGTGTTCGGAGGTTTCTTATTATCAGCACCAGCAGTCTTCTGAGCTAAACCATTAGCCTTCAAGTTTGCCTTTTTGGGTTGGGCAGCTTTCAATTCAGTTGATGGCGACTTTGTGGTTGCCCGAGCAGTAGCAAGGCGATCAATGGTGGAACTTCTAAAGAGTGCTTTCTTTGTCTCTTGGCTTGGAGATTTGCTTTTAGGCTTCTCATTCTTTATGGAAGTTGAAGTAGATACTTTCCCTGCAGGGATTCTCTTAGATGTCGCCGGAATACTGCCAGCAGCATTCCTTTCCGCTATTCTCTTCTGACGTTGAATCAATAACTCCTCCATTCTCTTCCTGTTTACTTCTTCCTGTTTTCAAGTGGATAAAATTAAACGTCAACCAAAGAAGGGAGGTTAAGTAATAGCTAAGCGAACAATCAAGTCAGGACGTTAAATAACTGAGCAGAATTGAACAATTTCAGATACGATGAAGCTCTTCTATGATTTCCATGAAGGGAATGAAACAAAAAGAGGAGAAATGCTTTAAAACTTGCTTAAATCCTTGTTAAAATTGCTCTTCTATGATACCTTCTCGGATTTGCTCTTCGGAAGTGTGGTTCTGCTTGCAGAAGTTGGTTTCTTTGTCCTTGACATGATATCAGATTTGCCTCTACCAAGAGATCCGTTAGGAACTTTTGACCTGACTTCTTTACCAGCAACTTTTCCGCCAGAATTTACACTTGTTTTGCCATTGGTTCCCATACTGTTAGAAGGAAGCTTATCTTGAGCAGTATTTGTTTCATAATCCATCTCTGGAGTCCAAGATGGTAGAGCATGCTCAGCAGCTGAATCCCGCCCAAGCACCATGTAAAGGTCATCTGGTTCATAGACATCAAATGCTTCAGATTTATCATGAGATATCTCTCTCATTTCATTCTCATATAGAGTAGCTTCAATTACATCTGGAGCAATGCTTATGTCTGTCCGTAATAGTGAATCAGACTGATCATCAACTAACGGTCGAGCTTGGATCATGAACGAGTCATCCGCTAGAACTTCCTTCTTATTTTTCTCAGATTGGAAATGCTCACCAGTTAATGATGAATCATAATCATCACTAAATGGTTTATGGTCCCTGTGATCATCCCTGTCCAGTTGGCTGCTAATAAACCAATCCCCTTCTTTTTGACTTTTGATTAATGGAGATTCAGTGGAATAATCAGCAACGGTAGGTCGGGGTAAGTTCCCTGATTCTCCAGCTCTTTGAGAAAACAACAACTCCTCATATGTGCTATCCCTCTTATTCATCACTGGGTGGCCATTTGCACTGGCTTCAAAGTTTTCAACGCGAGACTCACCTTCATTACCAGGTCCCCTCTTTGCTGCGATGAACGAATCATTTGCTAATGCTCGTTGCTTTCTTATTCCCTCAGATTCGACGTTAAATTCCAATGACCTTCCCTCCTCATAGCCCTTAGCTGTAAAGTCATCTCTGTGAACCTGTGGAGGATGAGGTTCAATTCCAAAAGAGTCCAAATATCTGTCCTGCATGAGAAGGCTCTGAAAGGCACCCCAGTGCTCTACTTTTTCTCCTTCACGATTATTTTCAGTTATGTTCTTGCCTTCCTGATCAGTAGCACCATTTGAACCATCTATAGTGCTGCGCTGTGATTTCTTGTGATGTCGAGAGGTTGATTTATGCCGTCTCTCTAATGAACCAACAGCTTCCTGTACTTGCTGCTTGAGAGCTTCTCCATCAATAAATCCACCCTCATCAGATGTGCTGCCAGACATGCTGCCCTTTTCTCCATCTTTTGTTGAAGTAATGTAATTGATGTTGCGAATGACAACCTTTCGTGATGACTTCTTCCCATGCCTTTTCCTGTGCATCTTATCCACCGATGCCTGCTTTTTGCCACTTCGCAGATTTTCATCCGATTCAGTCTCTGAGCTGGAATCACTAGGCTCAGTGGATTCATCTTGATTAGAAGCTTGCAGTTCTTTTTGACGAGAAGACTTCTTGTTCCTGGAGGATGATTTATGCTTTTCACGGTTGTCAGGTTCCCAGTCTTGACCATAGCTAGAATCATCAACATTTGGAGGCCATTGCATGTTCCCTGGAAAATATGGAGAGCCGACCTGCATACCAGGAAAAAGGTAGCCTTGATATGGGGACATTTGTTGAAATACAGGACCTTGAAAGTTGTGCTTGAACTGGGGATGATGATTTGGCCATGGCATTGGCATATGAGCTTTCCCATCAGTTGATTGCATCTGAGCTGATGTTGGCAAACCACTATCTGTAAAGATATATATGCGACATCAAAGACTGGCCAATAGTACTATAATGTTTAAACCTTAAACTATTGCTAGTTCTCTACTGATTTTTATCAACTATGGGAAACAAAAGAGAGAACAGATAATTCAGGAACAATAATAAATTGCCATTACAATACAAGAGTAAAACAGAAATCAGCATTTACTTACTAGATTGCATGCAATTGCTACAACAATACAATAATGGCATGGCATATTTGATGGCACTTGCACCTCAATGCTCATCGCAGATAGAGATTAATATTAACCACTATAGCTTCATCCAAAGCATGACCAACAGGAGGTAGAGGAACTTGGATCTTAAACAATACCTTGGTTTAGGTCTAAACTTCCAAGACTCGTAGCCGAGTCAGATGCATCAATTGAACCACTGTGCTTCCCACCAGAGAGACCACCAATTTGACCAGGGTAATTTTCCTCGCCAGCAAGAACAATGCCAGAAGTCTTAAGATAAGGCAATTCCAACTGAGATGCCTGCATTGCTGCTAGTTCATCCATCCAAAGCCGATCTTGATTCTTCTTCTTGCATAATTCCATGAAATTTATGCATGCTTCCCTACGTGGATTCAGATATAGGTTTTTAACCTTAACTAAAATTTGGAGCAGGGAAGGTTCAACTGCAATATTTTCAGGCCAAAAGAATCTAACATCCAGAATCTTGACAAGAAGAGAATTCATAAAACTAGATTGTATTCTAGAAATGCAAAGCAATCATAAAATCAACACTAAATAGACATACTCATTTTTCATTCATTGATGACCAAATGAACTAGTTGCACCACTGCCTTGGCATTTTGTAGCAAGTGCGAACTTAGCCCAAGGACTGGTGGGAAGTTCCAAATGGAGGAGGGGGCATTGTGTAGGGTGATGCGAGATTAAAAAGGGAAAACAGTTCTCAGTGAGAACATCCATGCTGGATGACCATTGATTTTGTCATATTAACGTGCAAAATCCAATACAAGTCTGTTTATCACTACAAGATGATTCCTTATGATACCTTAAACGTGAAGCTCCAAAAGCATCGGCAAAGAAGATAAGATCATTTATACAGTCTGGTTCAAATCCAGTGACTAAGGCACGAGCATATGCCATTGCTTGCTCTTTGCGGAGAACAGCCTTTCTAGATTCCAAAGCACGTTGAAGACGAACCCTGTTCATGACCATCGATTGAACAGTCAATGCTTGAGAACTTAAAGGCATTTCAATTAAGTATATTATATCGTCAGACTTGAAGATTTGCAAGTTTGAAATATTTACTTGGAGTTTTCTTCCTGGACACCATTACTGCCTCCACTGTGATCTTCTCTTGACTAAAAAACAAGGCATCAAAGTACAGGTCTAGATTTATGATGTGAGGATTTAGGAAAAAAATCACCACGATCTCTTACACAGGGAGTTTCAACTAAGTGACATACCTTAGATGAGGCAGATGACTTTTGGTAATTCCCAGCAGCACCTGAAAGATTTTCTCAAATCCAGGTTAGTTCAGTAAATGAGATGTCTTAAGATCACCAGAGAAATGTTATGACAATTACAAGTTAGGTGTAGCCCTACTTTCCAATTGAGCCACCAAATACAGAAAACTCATATCAACAGCTATATGAGATGTAACCAAATTATTAAGATTGAGCTTCAACCATGTACCATTCCAACGAACAAAGAACATAGTTCCAAGCATACCTTCTGCATCTGCATTGAATAGTTCATTTGATTGAACTGAACACTCAATCTGCTCTAGTTCAGTCTCTATTGTCACAAATCTCTCAAGAACTTCTGGTGAGCTAACAAACCACACAAATCTGCAATGACAAACAATCATGAAGTGACAAATCTACACAAAGTAACCAGCTATAAGGTCGTTGTAAAGAGAGAACAATTTTTAAGCCACCAATTTGTCATAATTCAGATTCCAAACTCAGGGAACAGTGAGTCTGATTTGATCAGGTAAACCTTCAAAACCCAGTTCAAGATTGAAATACTTCATGTCAACTTTGGTCCGTACTAGCTTATCAATCTCAAACCCTATCCAATCATCATATTCACTCCAAATGTCAAACAATGATCTTGATTAATAATGAAATAAACCACAATATTTGAGTCAATTATCAATCTCAAACCTTGAATCTACTAGCGACAGACCAACTAAAAGATCTAGCTTTTTCTATGACCAGAAAAACCTGGATAAGAGAGAATCCCTTACGAACTCTACTACAACTTGTCAGCCAAATCTGGTCAAATTGAGCAAGATTTACAGGAGAGGAGATCTGCGATATAATATTTTTTTGCCAGTTAATTTTTTCCACAGCTAACACTATACCAATTACCACGACTGTACCTCAATGTGAATAAAAGATCTGTCACATTATCAAATTGAGCAGCAGTAACTATAAACAAGAAAAAACAATATTTTGATACGGAAGTAGTTACCTTTGCAGAGTGGCTTTAGTGAACCAGAAGGCATTAGGAGACAAAGGACGAAGAGAAATGGAGTAGCCTCCTTTCGATATCTGATCTTTAGCAGTTTTTAAGTGTTGAAGGAAAGGTTCTAAAAGCCCAGATGCCAGTTTTTCATTCACACCACCAGCATAAATCACCAGATCACATCTTCATGCAAGAAGAACCAATCCACCCCAGCAAAAAAAAAAAAAAAAAAACCCATTAAAAAACACACAACGCAAAAAATTTCAAGAACATTAGATGTCGTGTTTATGCATTTAGGCTTGGAATTCTTTTAATGTACCTTGTTCTAGTGGGTGTGAGTTGAAAGAGAGCATGATCAAGAAGAGTTCTCGAATCCATTGTTAGAAAGAACACCAGAGAGAGAGAGAGAGAGAGAGAGAGAGAGAGAGGAGAGTGTGAAAAAGGGTTAAACCAAGGGGTGGCTGATTTTACAGTTTGATTTGTTGCTACATGTTTGGATAGTTGCATATAATACTTAGAAGCATGAGTTTAGAGCTGATGATGAAGCTAAAATCACAGAGGGAGATGGATGCTGGATTGGCGTGTTGTGATGATGATTTTTGTTTGAAGGATGTGGGTCCCATGCGAAATTACGACAGGCACTTTCTTCTCTGACCACAAGAACTGACATTCTACGTCCTGTGCAAAGAATGAATTCTGATCTAAGGTGCGTTGATGCTGATGTTTGTTAAGAAAAAAAAGGAGAAGTGATGGTTAAGGGGTGGTCCCAGGATAAATAATTTTTATATATACACATCGTCCTCTAAATTTACATGTATAAATAATTTTGTTAATATGTATTTATAACTTATTTTTATAATAATAAAAACTTCATTTAACTGAATATAAAGAAGATTTCTACCTCTATATTTGAAGACAAAATGGACCAAAAAAGAAGAAGTTCCCTCCAACAGCGGCATCTAAGGAATAAATTTCAAGAAACTCTCAAATCTTAGAAAAGAAAAGGGAAGGGAAGAAAACTATAGAAGCTTACGATGACTTTGTATAATCCTTGTAACTTTGCTTGATATTTATAAAATATTTTTATATTTATTTTTAATGAAATAAAAAAGAACTGGGCCATTATCTTTTAATAGAAATGATTATGAAAAATTGAGAACCACATCCGGAAAAAATAAAGATAGTTATTGAGATTAAGAAAAACTTAATCTCATGTTTAACGATATTCTATTATCAAAGAAGAAGGAATGGTATTTAATTAAGTAAACAAATTACTTAGATTAGTTTGTTTAATATGCACTCAAATATTTATTTATTGTTAGATTATAAAAACTTGTTAGAGAATAATATAAATTATATCTTGAGACCTTACCTAACAACTTAAACTATTGAATTAAGATGATTTTATGACATGGTATCAGAGCCTTGATAACCAAGTAATTACAAGTTTAAATCTCACCATTCCCATTTATTTGATAAAAATCAAGCATAAAATGGTGTGAGCCTGTGCAAGTTTCAAGCCCAAAGAGCTTTCATTTGAGGGTATGTGTTAGAAAATAATATAAATTATATTTTAAAATCTCATCTAACTGTTTAAGTTATTGAATTGAGATGGTTGTATGATAAAACTTAATTTTTTTTTTTTATGAATTTTCTAATACTTTTGAGTTTCAAACTTAGTTAGTTTCTGTACATAAATTCCAGTCTAAGAAACCCACTTAATTATTAAACTAGAGGTGATGAATAATTATATATGCACGAGTGGAGCAGAATAGGTACATTGGAATAGAACAGAAAAGTGCAGGCTTAGAAGCATTAATGCTTTGATTAGATGGGATGATCTTTTCGCCTGGAGATTGTTTCCAAAAGTATTGTAGAAAATGCCACGGGGAACACTCTTAAATTGGATTTAATTACCACATATTCCTCGTACTCATTTTAACTTTTGTCGTGATTCAATCCCTGTAATTATTACAATGCCATTCGAAGTTAATGTAGGGTTTTATTTATTGGACATAGCTTATCATGTAGGAACTTCCATTTGAGTGGAGGGCCATGGATGGGTATGGCTTCCTAATTGTAGTTGGATAAGAAATTATAATCATAATGTTTTCTCAGTTGGCCATGATCGACTTAAGCTTCGTTGTTGGTTTATATGTAGCTGTCATGAGTGCCAGAAAAGAATTATTTTGATATTAATGCAAGGAATTAATTATTTGATGGTCATACCGAATTTAGGGGCCCTAATGCATAATGATTTTCCTTTGATTTGAAGACTTTACTACTCAAACGGACGTCGATGTACTTTTCCGGTGCTAATTCATCTGCTAATTCACCCAAGATTGATGAGGCAATAATTGGGGTTCAATAATTATGGGTTGCTACATAGAGCAGTTATGCTAAAATTCTCTCAAGATCTGAAGATATATGGAACATATTAAACAGTGGATCCTATGCTGACCATCCTTTACAGCTTGTTCTGCCTGTCTTCTGCATCACATTAATTTAGTATATCTTCCAGGTTCAGCTTTTAGACGATTAAGTACTACCATCGCAAGCACAGCCAAAGCATTCCTTTAATACCACCAGAGCATCAACTAAGCAGTAGAGAGAACGGAAAACAAGCCGGGAAGGAGAAAAAAAAGAACAAGAAAAGTCAAACCTTTTCCAGGCTCGATCTCTTTCCTCGGTTAGAGGTGTATGACACAAAGTACATAGTAGGGTTTTTTTTTTTTTTTAGTTTAACGTGGGTGTCCGGGTCAGCTTGCGCGCACCTCGACTAATCCCACGGGCCCTGAAGTTAACGACCATGTAAGCCTCCAGT
>Ga0307515_10017948_pt1 | contig 12846 bp, 8 predicted proteins | sample 17_EM_MG_FD_194513 | JGI IMG/M metagenome (GOLD analysis project Ga0307515, IMG submission 194513) | Populus trichocarpa ectomycorrhiza microbial communities from riparian zone in the Pacific Northwest, United States - 17_EM | ecosystem: Host-associated > Plants > Roots > Unclassified | place... | reverse complement strand
AAAGATGGGACAGATAGAGTGTGTATTTCATATAATGCGATGATGTCTTTCTACTCCGGGGTCTGCATTGCAATCCCTTCGTATAATGCGATGATGTCTTTCTACTCCGGGGTCTGCATTGCAATCCCGATGCAAGCGTGTACCCAATGAACCCATTCCGACGTATGGTCACAGTTGGCCACAACGCCAGAGTGTTTGTTTAAAATAGGAGACTGACAGAGCGAGAAGAAACGGCGAAACGGCGATCGGAGGGCGATATGCAACGCGACGCGTGGTATTGACACCGGGCACGGAGTAATCCGCCACCGGGGTGTCTCTGACGGCTCTGACGGAGCGCGTCCACTCTGACGGAGCCATTCCGCCCGGACGGAAATGTTTTTTGCTGATGGAGAAAGTGAAATAAGACATCAGGGGCCAAAGTGGTTGTCAGGGTGATGGGAATGGTGATCGTGATCGTGATCATGTTCAGGCTGCAAATACTTTCCTAACGAATGAATTAAGGTGTCAGGGGTTCAAGGCTCATCAGAATAATCTCCAAGTGCAAAATCTGCAATATGCAATCGGCAGAGTGCTTTCAAAAATCATGTGTTGGAATTCGCTATCACAACAATGTAATAAAGCTCCCAGAAACTTGATTTAAGAAAATACAGTTGCAGCCTATTCCATAGTTTTGGGAACCCTGGCTGATATTGGTGTGCGGAGTCAGGTTTTGGAAACTAATATCGATTGTTGCTGATGTATGCCAATGGAGAATTTGACCCATCAGCTTATATTGAATATGAGTCTGATGTTGCAATGTGTACTAAGTCAAATTGATGAGCAGCATAGTTTCAGGCTTCAGTTCATCAGCAACTAGCCATTGTCAGGCTTAGACGAATCTCTTTAACCGGGGAGTACGCTTGAAGTTCTTATCATCTCAGGCAAGAAGCCAGAAGTTCTATGTATTGGCATATGGACTATCGACTGCGGTGTCTGTACGTCAAAGTAGTCTCAAGTTCAATCAGACATGATCCCTTCGTATCAGAGATTGTAAATGTGGCTGACAGTTATAAGTATGGCTGGAGCAAGCTCCCCCACTATGGCAACAAAACTGCATCATCTTGAGTGAATCTGCCAAGCAATAAAGCTTGCTTATTCAATCGACACCCGATTCCTATCTATCCCCGCTAACAGACATAGTACTGCCTTACTTGCAATGTTACGAATCTGTGATATGTATATCACGTAGCTGGACTGAGAGTCACCCCTTGCCATGTATTCAATTTGACTATTGCAATTACCATTATCACTGTTAAGGGGAAAACCCTAAAAGAACTTTCCAATTCAATATTCCAGAACCAATATCAGAACATCAATTGTATAAGAAATTGTAGTTGTTTTTAGACTTAACAATGTAGTACCCTTATAAGCTCTAGTATTTCTGTAAAATATGGTAGGTGGGTCAGTTGCAGCATGATCTTTGGGAATTTCTTTTATTTATCAGTTAAATTCAAATGAGAACTGGAAAATACCACATGATGTATAATAGAGTACTGTGGAGCGGTTTGGCACCAATACAAAAACCTTTGGAACATTTTCAATGGCACTTCCTCTCACCGTGATGGCAAATTCTTGGGAGATATCGAGCCAAAGCATAAAGCTACAAGTTGGAACTAGAAGTTGGCAGCGGTAGTCTCAATTGGTGTTGTGAAGTTACTTGAATTTCAGCTTGCTACTTCATCAAAGAAAGCACCAGAGTCTTGGCATAAATTGGTCCTAGCATCTGCACGGAGCCCACTCGAGTTACACCCTGAGTACCGTTGTTGCGTCCCTAATCCCGGTATTCCTAGTTAGATTTAGCGGAGTGGAATTGTTCACATTAGCGCCGCACCGTCGTTATGCTTTGTCTGGGAACAAACGTTCAGCATACCCGGCTTGCAGGGGTGCGATGTTTGCCATGCCCTGTCTACCCACGCCACACAGCAAACTTAGAGAAAGCGGAATAGGAACAAACGATCAGTATACCCTGTCCGCTGGGGGAACGTTTCTCATGTGTCTACTCATGCCGCTGGGCAAACTTAGAGAAAGCGGTAGAGAGCAGATAAGCTTTCAGTAGGTAAGATAGACTGCACTAGTTCTTTCTTCACTCTTCTTTATTCCATTCCACAATGACTGAAACCGGCAAAAAAATTTCTACGCTAGATCTCGTTGTAGCAGCGTAAAATTGGTCAATTGCAGAGCGTTTTAAATTTCGTGTTCATCGCCGAGACAAAATGCGAATCGATTTACCCAGAGCACCAGAACACATAAAACCACGTTTTTCCCTTACCCACAGCGCCCAGAGCGCCCACAACATGCCCACAGAGCCTACAAAGCAATCTTTGTCCCTAGGGCTGCACAAACACCGCTCTTTACCGCTTTCTCTAAGTTTGCACAGTGGCGTGGGTAGACAGGGCACGAGAAACGGCCTACCCCTGCGGACAGGGTATACTGAACGTTCGTTCTTTGTCCGGAGATTGAATTGCGCTATGGGTTGAGGGTAGCTTGGTTAAGTGCAATAATGAGATTTAGTAAACAACTTAGCTGTGACTTCATGAACAACTCTCATTTGATGAGCGTTTGGTGTGAATGATTGCCAACCTCTGTCCTGCCTTTCTAGATCTAATAAACGCACGAGTTCAATGCATCGGTGTTACACAACAATACACCGCAAGTCAAGAATTTCTATATCCTTTCGGGCGGTCCTGCTTGCAACCATCGAAGTGATAGCTTTTGATCTGCCAGGAGGTGAAGAAAATCTCGTTTAATTGGCCTAGAAGTTTACCTTAGCAACAATTCCCACACTGTATCGTAGGAATATGAAGGTGTGGATGAGGAAGGGTGGTACATATCCACTGCTTTCAGTGGGGTTCATGTTGGTTCTAATCCCTAGCATAAGCACATATCACGGCTGAAAAAGGGGCTGAATGTTTCAAATACCATAACACCCAAGGGTCGTACTGTGTTGTACCGACACACCATCAGCCGTGGTTCAACTTTAACACCCGGGCCTTTCCAACAATAATGTCTGCTGCGACAGCCATCACTAAAAAGTCATCTATTCTAACAGTTGTCAGATACACTAAACAAAAATCGAACAGCAAATATAGAGAGAAAGTAAAAGTTAAAAGTGAGAACTGCCATCAAAAATACCCACTATCCCCTTTGTCCAAGAAGCCACCACTCCCCTAAAGTAATCCTCCAGCACAGACATGAAGCCACTTGTCGCAGCCTGCTCACCAACAGCGAGAAAGGACCGGATGTTGAAGTTGAACCCGACTAATGATACAAAAAAGTACGGCCCCTAAAAATGCACACCGCATAATCACCCTCACTTTTGTGATTAGACCACCGACTTTGCAAGTACTCGTTTTGAGGGGAATTGATAGGTGTAACTCGTGGGTCAAGATGATATTTCTTGCATTAATGTAGGTATTACAAGTACTGTCTACTTACTGAAAGGCAGATCTATCATGAACACCCCATCCAGACGCCATACATTTCAGCAAAGCGTTCCAATCTACCCCAGAAGAATGCAGCATCATAGCCATCACTCGACGCAGCTCCCCTATGGATGGAGAAATAAATTGGTTAATCACGACTAAATTGGACTACGGATCCGGGAATATAGAAACTTTACTCTAAGATATATTAGCTAAAATATTATGTAGATAGCTTGTTCTCCCAACGCTAGCAAAAACGCAAAACATCTGCCGTGCATGTACGAACCACGCACCGCATTGGAGGTATGTGTTCAGCTTATGGATTAGATCACCTTACTTTGAACAATCTCCTGATCTCTGAAATATTAGAGAAGTTAATGTGGGGAGAGGAAGATTGTGGGGTTGATGGAACCCCCCGCACAATGTAACTAGTTGGAGTAGTAAACCGTATACACCTTAAATCGCTCGCCCCATGGTTTAGATGAGACGAGGATTGATACAGAATACTGCCCCATCCAGTGCCATACTTGATCATACCACATCATTATCTTAGGATATATTCGGTTGAAATATTTACAATCCGCCGCCGCAGTATAGGCATGGGCTAGTTCTGTGCTACTTCTAGTTTACGGTCTAATACTTACGATTAGCCGTTGATGTTGAGAACGGGAAGCTTGTTTGGCAGTCTATATCAAGCCTGGCTATGGTTTTTGTCAAGGTTTCATTTTGGGTAGAGATTGAAGTGCAACGAACTCTCAGAGATGACCGAAGTTGTATTCATTCTATCGCTTTTAAGTCGCTATCTGTCAGTACCGCTAATATAGAACATCCTACCAAATTGAAATGTTTGATGTCGGGGTTGGCAGATTGCAGAGGCTTGGATTGGATGGATTGTGGTCACAATATCAAGAGTACTCAAGTTACATGCTAGATATTTCAATATATACCTAACTATTTGAGCGAAAGCTTATTTCTCACAAAACTTATCCATATCGATTATTGTTCCTTATAGTACTAAACGGTATGATATGGTGTTTATTCCATCCCTGGCCCACGGGTGCCTTTGGGCGTTGCAAATTCAAAGGAAAGGCCGGGGCCTTAGAGCATTAGTTGAAAAGAACAAACCTCCCTGTGTTCCCCTGAGCGTCTAGGGTAATCTAACGAGCATAAGGTAGGACTTTCACCACTAGCCATAAACTCACATCCCAATAATCAAGAGTCACCGTATTCGTTATCACAGACCCTACGCCTCGGCCCATTGCACAAAGAAGTGATTCCTTCGATCTCATGATTGCCTCCGGCTTTCTGTCACCACCAATACTGTCACCTTTCGTTCAGCAAAGAGACAATTCCTAGCAATGTCCTCCCACAGACAGCAGAAGCCCCACGACAGCCGAAACGTCAGAGGCACCACCCGGCGTGTTGGATGCATCATTAGGAAGGTTGAGTGCTTAGAGGCTTTGAGAATCTGACTAATGGTATGCTGGAGGGGCGCACGGAGGTGAGGGCGAGGAATCGATACCGGAGGAGCGGAAAAGCGCCAATCTTGAATTGCGCCGGCGGAGGAATCACAGGCTCCAATCATGGGCGATCGCCGGCGGAGGAGTGTCTGGAGCCAATCGTGGATCAGAGCCGGCAGAGAAGCACTAGCGGAGAGGCGCTATACGCCAATCATTGATGAGCAATTGTTGAAAGCCAATGAGTGACAGTGGGGGAGTTCAGGGGCTGATTATAAATGAGCCCGGCAGAGAAGAGAGTGAGGTCGACTTCGCAGGAAGAGCGCGAGGAGTATGTAGTGAAACTGCGTCGGCGGAGAAGCGGTATCGTACAAAGAGTCGAGCAGGAGAGCCTACTGATGGGCGCTCTGAAATCCAAGCAGTTGGCCGCCGAGGCCAAGGAGCATACAGATAGTTGAAAGACTTTGAACGCGCCATTCCATCGCCGTCTCGAGTACCTCTCCGTGCGCTTTTACATCGAGTAGTCTCCGCCACTATGCAGCAGCCTGCCTGAAACTCGTAAAGGCGAACTGTAATCTACCCGCCGTATGCACAGCCTGCTACGGATGCGACCTACTGACGTTATTGCAGGGGAGAGCGCGTACGCCCGTGTGGAGATCGGAGTAGATTGTAGTTGAGGCGGAAGATGGGCTATGTAGCGATGTGATGGGTGGCCTGTATGCGGGTGAGGAGAAGTAGATAGAGTATCCACGCGTGGGGCACACAATGCAAAAGGCGTAGTTCAGCAGTGGGAACCTGGCGTGGGCCGTCGACGGATAGGTGGCCTAAATCGTGACCGAATCGATCGTTGAAACGAGACCAAAGATCTACCGATGGTACCTCAGTATTCCGCTCTTGCAAATTGAGCGTAGAGGGTTCAGTTCGATCACTTACCATCGCCACTGAAGAGAACTAGCAGCGCCATTGTTCCTTGAAGCTTTAGCTCACGAGTCGCTTCGGGGACGCGTTAAGTGCGCCACCGCGACGGATAGTGGTAGCGACGGAGGAGAACGAGCGACGGTGGAGGATGGAGGGGCGAGGAATGGAGTTCGGCGCAAAGGATTTCCGGTGGGGAGCTGCAGATTGTGCAGGAATGTGTGGGTGCTTGTAAGCGACAGGTGGTAAGATCGAAGCAACGATGAGGGCAGTAGTGCTGGCGTAGGTTGATCTGATGCAGAGATAACTGATGAAGGAAGGAATACGTAGTTGGTTCCGTTGACGCGATCCTTCGTGGATGTCGAGTTTGCGGCAGAGCATTTTACTGGAATGTTTGCTTTTTTGCACCAGATCTTTTAGTCTGCAGACGGCTTTTGATGCGGCGGGGCGAACCGTCATATTTTGCTGTTTGGCTGGATTGGATTTGACTTTGCTCTGGGGCTAGATATGTAGCTCTGCGTCGCTCAAGTCAGACCTCGTCAAGCTGTCATTCCAACAAACTGATGAAACTTAGCTCTGCGTTAAGCTAGGTCGAATCCAACTTGGGCTGCTCGAGACTAACCTGCGTCACGCTGTAAAGTAGGCTTGGCTCCAGTTTCGGATACCACACTCCGAGACTGGCCTAGTGTGCCCGAGCAGATGATCCTGTGGGTAGAACAGGGGGCTATTCCCGGCTATGGTGCTGTCTGAGATTGCCAGGGCGGCAATATCTGTCAATATGGAAGCAAGATGAGCCTGTCTTCACGTATTCTAATTGATCCGAATCTAGTTAATCAGGATCACCCTGCTTATTCGTATCAGTCACTCATGACTGCCAAGCGCTGTAAGTGTTGAATTATGCGATACTAGTGAAGTCCTACAGATAGAACCTATGTCTTATATAATGTGCTCGAGATCCCGTAGGAGGCCGATGAAGTGTTGGCGAAGAGAGTGGCGGAGAGTGGCGGAGAGTGATAAATTGTGTACGGTGTACGAGTGACTCCGAGCATTCTAGACCTCGTTCTAGGGCTCATTGTAATGGGAGGTATTTGGATGAAACAAAATATTCCCTAGTTTTAGTAGTCAATGGTTGAACCACACTGAAAGTCGTAGCCTCAGACACGGACTTGGAAAGCAGTTGACCGCCTTTTCCACCTTTTGAACCTGTTGGAAAGTGCATGATATTGGCCATACAACTAAAAGTAGGAGACATTAGTTCGTTCAGGTCCGGTGATCGTTGCTGTAATACCCGGCACCCCCGTTACCATCTGACGGATTATTACCAAGACATAGCCATGACAGCCATCCGAAAAATCATTATATCGCAGCACCTTGGATATACAGATACTTCCTCGGAAATCAAAATGTGCACGGATTGGTTTAAACTGTTCAGCGTGACTGTTCTGAGGAGTTTCGGACCCATTAACCCCGGTATTGTCGTGCGCGGGTATGCCGGTAGCTTGGCTGTGAGAGGTGGTACCGGTATCTGCAAGGTTCTACTGTATGCTAGATAAATTTAAGGCTACGTTCAAGTGATTTAGTGGTATTTAGAGGGTCTTTTGACGAGATACATACTGCATTGCTCAAGTATAACCAAATATCGTATGGCTCGTAACTTCTGCTTATACCCGCCAAGTGCAGTGAATTGTTTAAAATTGACTCAAAAGTGAGATAGGAAGTTATCAATTTGCATTTGGGCCCAAAATATACACTCTCCTCGCAGCATGAAAACAAACATCAAATCTCACTTGCAATATAGTATATGCGTTCTGTTATCCCGCAACCACCATTTGAACCTCCCATAGAAGCCCTGTCTATTTGTTCTCCGCCAAGGAAGACAATTGGACACCCCCGCCTGCCTCACCCGGTCCCTCGTCGCTTGTTCCGCCCCGTCCCTCGTCGCTTGCTCCACTCGGCTCTTCGTCGCTTGTTTCGCCCGGTTCTTCGTCGTTTGCTTCACATGCTGTTTGGTCGCTCGAGGTACGATTCTCCTCTTCGTCCTCTTCGGTGTCTTCCTTCATCACGTGGCTCCACCTCTCTCGCACTTCGATTCTCGTCGTACCCAGGCCTCGAAGACATGACCCTGTCTCGATATGCTGTATCATCGCCCCCTGGGTTCTGAATCTCCGCCCACAATTGCTGCTCGCCAGGCATTCAAAGGGCTTGATATTTTCGATGGAGTAATCACTTGCGGAGAGTTCTGTGGTAGGGTTGAGACAGCCGTGATTAACGTACTCTTTAAACGAAAAGCCCTGATTGCATTGGAAACAGTTGAACTTCACCGGCCGGGGCGGGATGTGCGATTTCAGGATATGCGCAAGGAAGTCTACCCAGTCACTACCAAAGCTCATGTCGCATGGGGAACAACAAAGATCGTTGCGCTTAAAGGTGGCAACATGAACCTGTAACTGCTCATCGGCTGTTTCACTCTCAAGGATTCCTTCGCCGCAGATATCGCAACGTTTGGTTGGTAACGACTTCGGGGTATCCAATGATGCTGACGGTCTGGAATGCTCTAGTCTGTGAGGCTCTGTGAGATGCGATCCAGCAAGGAAGTCGGACTGGACCGGGTTGGACTCGGGCGGTTCCAGGACGGACGGTTCCCTAACCGGATTTTTGGTGGACGATTCCGGCCAGGGATAGGGCTCAGTACGTTCCGGCCTAGCAGGAAGGTGGGACTGGACAGAACTAGACTCGAACGGTTCCAGTTTGGACTGTTGCATAACCAGATTTTGAGTGGATGATTCCTGCCAGGGGTAGGGCTCCGTACGATCTGGTCTAGCAGGACGGTCGGACTGGACTGGACTGGATCTGGACGGTTCTAATCTGGATGGTTCCACACCCGGACCGTTGGCATCATTGTGAGTATTGTCACGAAAACGTTGGTCGATCATAGCATGCAAACGTTGCTCGACCGCGGAATCGAATGTTTCATCGCAGTCGCTGCAATAGAGACTCTTTGCTTTGCACGCGACAATATGCTGCTGAGACTGTTTGTGAATCTCGCGATTTTCGCCAGGTGCCATGTCAATCAAACAAATTGCGCAGAAAGCTCCTATCTTCCGGATATTGGGGAGCGCTGGTACCAATTTTTGCGACGGTGTGGATGGTCCCGGTCTGGGGTAGGGAACAGCACCATAAAACCCAGAGAGGTCGGACTGGACTGGACTATACCCAGATGATTCCAGTCTGGACTGTTGCATAACCGGATTTCTGGTAAGCGATTCCTGCCAGGGGTAGGGCTCAGTACGTTCCGGTCTAGCAGGAAGGTGGGACTGGATTGGACTAGACTCGGACGGTTCCAGTCTGGACGGTTGCGTAACCGGATTTCTGGTAAGCGATTCCTGCCAGGGGTAAGGCTCAGTACGTTCCGGTCTAGCAGGAAGGTGGGACTGGATTGGACTAGACTCGAACGGTTCCAGTCTGGACTGTTGCATAACCGGATTATTGGTGGAAGATTCCGGCCAGTGGTAAGACTCAGTAAGGTTTGATATAGTAGGAAGGTGGGACTGGATCGGACTAGACTCGGACGGTTCCAGTCTGGACTGTTGCATAATTGGTTTATTGGTGGAAGATTCCGGCCAGGAGTAGGACTCAGTAAGGTCTGGTCTAGCAGGAAGGTGGGACTGGTTTGGCTTAAACTCGGACGGTCCCAGTCTCGACTGTTGTGTAACCGGCTTTTTGGTGGACGGTTCCGATCGGGGGTGGGGCTCAGTACGGTCCGGTCTAGCAGGAAGGTCGAACCGGGTTCGACTGATCTTGGACGCTTCCGGTTTGGAGTTGTCCACCCCCAGACCATTTGAAACCTTGACTGATGCGTCCCGCGCCTCCCGTAGCGGATTGTTCGTCATGGCCGCAGCCTTGCGTTGTCTTGTCCCACGTGCTGATCTAGTAGAGGAAGAGGCGTTTGCTGGTACGTTCCTAGCCGTGGAAGAGGACGATGTCGTATTCCTCACCGATGGGAAGCTGTGATTATTGGAAGTACGCGGCCCCTCGTTCCTCGTTCTAGAGTCTTAATTAGCAAATAGTATACACAATTTAGAAAGAGCTACAGACTGGACGACCCGGGACGTAGTTTGCGAGATTTCTTGCGAACTATGTTGCCATTCCGGTAAAGCTGCAAGAGACCCCTGTTCATTGGCCACCGCTGAAGTGGTGTGCGAAGACACCGTATGTCTTGATAGAGCGTCTGAATCCAGGAATCCTTGATCGCAAATGTCGCATCCAAATGTTTGCCTGTGTCGCCGTGATATCTTCACATGTCGATCGCGTAGTGCTTTGCTTTCGAACTCTAGTTGACAAAGCTGACAAGAAAGTTTTTTGGGGGAAGTGAGGGTAAGTGGTATGCCTAAGGCACTGGCTGGGTTCTCGGCAACAATACTATCTGTTATTGCGAGTTGGTGGCTTCTGGTTTTCATATGTTGATTGCGCAATAATTTAGTAGGAAATGTGAGATCGCAGGTGGTACAGAAGCCCTGGCTTTCGTTCTCCATCGCGGCGGTGGATTGTGAGGTGATTGCGATAGTGACAGTGGCGTGGTGCTTAAGTACAAGAGATGCAAGGAGGTCTGCGGCATTGTGCAATCACAAATAAGTGCTATTTCAGGGTATCCTTGGAACTGTTTTGTCTTGTCGCAGAAGCTCATGCATGTCGCTGCTGCTCTTTTGTCAGGGATCGACTAATCTAAACGCTGATTGACTAACTTAGCGATGGAATTGACATATAAGTCTTTTGGTATGCATTAGTTGCGACATATCATGTCGTGCATTAATACTAGACGGTTAGCATTGGTTAATATGGATAGGGCGTGGGGCCTTGTGTTTGCGGAGACAAATCAGTAATATGTTTATTTTTATTTAAGTACAGGCCTAGAGCCCTCCATGCCTAAGTGAAGAAACTATGACTTAGACCAGTCTCAGAACTGCGAAATTTAGGAAAAGGTACTTACGCTATGGCTATCGTAGATATTACATACAGCAAAAGGAGAACTAACAGATTGCTAGAAGACTGAAGCTGGTTGTCACGAGCAGGAGCCCTTCAAATAACGAATAAACGCACAACGAGCGGTGTGTGTTTACACGCTTTGCGCGACCCCTCAGCTCGATCGCAGAACAGGAGATAAGGAGGGAGTCGGTTTTACTCCCGTGCTAGAGAGTGGTTTGACGTGGCGGCGGGGAAAGTGGAGGCATGATGCTACTAGAGCTGCAGCGAAGATACAGACCAGTAACGAGCGCAGAAATGGGATGTGAACGTAAGCTGCGGTGGTCGGACGGAGAAATATTCCTATTGGCTGATAGGCCCACAGGTGCAATTAATCGGTTCGTATCAGTACGGGGACCCAATATTGCCGACAAGTTGGTGGACGAAATGCGGCGAGGCGGCTGAGGGTGATGGGGATTTCAATGCGTTCCTTTTGCTATCGGTGCGACTACTCAGCCTATCAACGACATGCCTAACACTAATATCCGATACTTTACAACAAGTAAGTCACAGCAAGTGGAGTAGCTCATTGGCAAGCGATAGGTTGATAGGCTAATACCGAGCTCTTGTGTGAAACTGTTTGGTTCGCATCACCGCGGGGATATGCTAGAACCTGAGAGGAAGACCACCAAATTACCCACTATACATGGCCCCAAAACTAAAACTACCATCAATAGAACATCCTGTATATCTCTCCTTCAAATACTCCTCGCTACTAGAATTTCCACCGACTTGAACATACACCTCCCGCAGAACATATACTTGTCCTCAGTCTGCAGTGCAGAATAGATGCAGGCATCTATTGAAACTGGAAATATGTTACTAACATGTCAGTTTAATTGTAGGTATAACTCTCATTCTGGCTGTGTCTTGAGGATAGGATTATGTATGTAAAGTAGAAATCCACCGACTACTAGATCTTTTAGGGTAGTGTTTGAACAAGCTGATATCAGCGGCCAGGATCGCCGCCAAACGTCTAGCTTGCAGCTTCCTATGATGGGAGCGTCTATCACTGGGTTAGGGCTATATGTGTACCGCTTCTTGAATTCGTGGGTATAAGTGATGTAATTTGGAGGGGAGAACCGATCGAGCACATATCATCAGTGTGGACGATAGGTGCCGCTATTAGATATCGCCTTTGATCAGATTTGTGGCACCGTTACCATATAGATAGTAATACAGTTGCAGGCATATTTAATAACATATCCGCTAGCGCGCCTTTTGGAAGTTTGGGTCATTTGGAGTTTGGGAATACTACCGGATTTTGCGGCCCGCGACTTGGGCTAGAAGCTGACTATTTGATGTGTAAATGCGATTTGATGTGTAATATGTATTTGAACCTGAAAGCTCAGAATTTGCGGAAATTGGAACTATTCGGTGATGGCCATGGAGTAGCGTGTCCACCAGCTAGAGTCCTTACATGCTGCCTAAGTTCTCCAGCGTTGCCCATCACAACAAAGATCATTGCAATCGCCGAAGGGGGGAAGAGTAAACAGCACGAATGCTTGCGCCTACATCGTGTAAAATATATATATCTAACTAAAGATCTAAGTTTCATCGCAAAATATATATACCGAGCGGCGCTTACCCAGCCCCGGCTATAACCTCATTTAAAGTGCACGCTGGCGTCTCCCTGAGACCTTGCCAATAGGCATTGCTTCGCACCAAGTGGCGCCTCAACCATAGTCAATACCGTTTTACTTGACAGCGGAGGGTGTGGGTGCCGGTGACAGCAGTGGAGATTAGCTTTGGGCTGTACTGTGTACAAAGTTGGTTGACGTCATGAGGATGTGGCCGAGGAGAAGAAGCTGGAAGAGGATATGTCGTGGCACCATGAGTTTGATATACAAGCAATCGCAAGTCGTTGGTTTAAATGTAATGTGCTTAGGTTAGTAATATATAATACTAGCACTGGTGGCGGCTCTGCCGCCCCCAGAGTGGCAAAGCCGGATGGTGTGGTTGATGGAATCTTCCCCTGAAACTTCTACCACATA
>Ga0307515_10017946_pt1 | contig 12847 bp, 9 predicted proteins | sample 17_EM_MG_FD_194513 | JGI IMG/M metagenome (GOLD analysis project Ga0307515, IMG submission 194513) | Populus trichocarpa ectomycorrhiza microbial communities from riparian zone in the Pacific Northwest, United States - 17_EM | ecosystem: Host-associated > Plants > Roots > Unclassified | place... | reverse complement strand
GTTACCCGGAAGATGTCGATGGTGATTTTTTTCTTTGCTTTGTGTTGAAAGATTTCGGTTTTGTGATCGTTATCTTATCGGTGAAAGGGAAGGGCCCTTTGTGACATTTTGTGAGTTTCTTTCTTGATTTTCGATCTGTTTTCTCTCTTTGATATCTTGCCACGGGCCGCAGTGCCCTAAGCCAGCCGAGGGGGAGGGGCTGATGAGAGTAACGATAGAGTGTTGATTAAGATTGCGGAGGTGTAGGACTGATTTACCGGTATTGTGGGGCGCCGCGCCGCGATCCCGGAAGCAAAAAAACCTTCGTACGGAATCCCCCGTGAAAGGCCGTACGTACGCAAGTGAGACATGCAAAAGATACGTTCAATATCCGCACGATGAAGGACGAAAGGTGGAGTTTACTTTCGTCACAGTGGAGGCGACGCTGATACTTTTCTCACCCCTACGCCGTCTCATTTCCCGTAGACTCTTTGTGCGGTGCGGAGCTCCATCTACCATCGTGCTTGTGATGCGTGTGAATAACTAAGCTGAGGAGGTTAGGTCCAGATCGAGCAGCCAATATTCAATGTCGATTCTATATGACCGTCGGAACTAAAGGTGCGTTCTTAGTCACGAATTCGTGTTCTTCGAGAAGGTGCGATTCATATCGATGAGATCATTCTGATGACGTAGGTACGGGGGCGTGCTGTCAATGCGAGGCCGTAATTCTTACCCATCTTTCAGTTTACTACATAACCACGTACCCTTGTCTAGTTTTGGCCGTCGAGAACTAGGCGGATTGGAAATAGAGGTGAGTGTCGATCGTGGAATTTTTTCGCGTGGGTTGGGCCAGGAGAGGATGAACAATCGTGGGAGTTTTGTACGGGCGCAACCAGTGGGTTTATCTGATCGAAGTCGGATGGTTGAATGTCGGAGACTCAGTTGGTAACCACCTCCAGAGAAGGGTTTTTTTGTTCCTGTATCCCGCTTGGCCTCCAGCTGCTTTGGATCATGGCTGTAGGAGTGTGTCTGAACTGTTCGGTGGAGAAGGAGATGAAGTTGTTGAAGAAATGTGGCGGGTGCGGGTGAGTGATCATCATTCCTTCTCGAGTGTACCGAATCGTCATCCATCGCCTACTTTCTTGCTATCCAGAATCGTCTTATATTGTGTGCGATGGTTCATCACTTCCTCGGTGACTTCGTACTGACGGTGGTTCGGACGCCAGTCGACAGAATGTCAGAAGATCTCGTGGAGGACCACTCACAAGTATTCGTGCCTGTCTGTTGCTCCTCTCCCGTCTATTGGAACCGAAAATTTCGACAAGCGGTTCAACAGGATTGTTGATCGTTGGATGCACGAGTGGCGAGGTATTTTCGAGGGATATTCCGTGGCAGCACTCGATCTTGCGAACCATCCGGGAAGGCATATAACCCATGCGTGAGTGTCCCCGGTGACCATTGAACGCGTAACATTCTTGGCGGGTTCTTCGTCAGATATTTACTCATTCGTGATCTCAGGACGTGTATGGAACTCAAGTATACCGGAGACAAGGATCCGGCCAGAAGCTTCGAGGCATGACCCCCTTGAGCCCCCAGCTCCCCGTGCCGAATTTCTGACCGACTGTTTCTAGTTTGTGACTGGTAGCGTATGCCCTATCGAGGAAATTTTGAGCCGACAACCCAACCTCAAGGTCCTGCGAGACCCTCCAACCCTTGCAGGCCAACGCATTCGGTGCGTTGCGGCGTTCCTCTATGATTCTGGACAGGCGGGCGCCGTAATGTGCAAGGTCAGAGCTCAAGCATGGACAGATCCATCGTTAAACTCGAGGTGGAGCTCGTTGGACAAGGACATGTCGGCGTTGTTCGCGGAGTCGGTCTTTGATGTGATCAAGGCGCAGTTCGAGGAGGGGAATCCAGACCAGATCAGAGCTGGAGAAGTGAGCCCCTGGCAATATTTGTTTTGACGTCCTTTTTTGACGTCCTTTTTTGTGAGTCGCTCTTTCTCTTTCTTCCGTTCGCTTGGTGTGTTGATTTGCCGTTCGCGAAGTCCTTGTAGTTTTGTTTCACTCTGGGATCCAACTTCTCCGCGTCTGTGTACATGGGTTTTGTATTTGTGAACGCGAATGTATACCCACCGCATCCGAATTATTCCCCCTTTGCAGCATAACAGGTTTCAGGACCTGGTCCGTCCCAGATCCTGATTGGGTTTTAGCTTCACGGTTGAATTGCCGAGGTTGGAGTGTTGCGTGTTCCACGAGTTACTGAGTAGAGTCGCGTAACCGCGTGTGATACCTTGATGTTGTGGGGTGAGTAGCCGTGAGAGCGAGTTGTTTTGGAAACGAGCGCTTCGAGTTGGAGGTCGTCATTGGTCTATCAACTATGCTGGAGGATTGGCTGACTTCCACTTCATCCGTAAATCCTCTCGCAAATCCTCGTTCCTAACCCATCGCGCGAAAATGCGTCGAGACACCTCACGATCCCCACCGCAAAATGCTTCCGTTGTGCGGTTGACGTGGACGCCAAGTCGCTCAAGAAGTGCGGAGTGTACGGGTCAGTCGTTTTCAAGGCTATGAGAACCGTGTTGTGAGCTTTACTTCAGGGTTTTGTTTAGTCTTTCTGGCGATCAGGGAGCCGTTGTAGTCGGAGGGATACTGGATGCTGTCGTGCAAGTCTACACACAAGTTTGCGCGCTCGACAGACGGTTGGCAGCACACATAGAGAGCGGTATTGCATCGCAGCCCTTCAGTGGTCTCGCGGACAACCCGGAGAGGAACGTGACTCATTGGAAGTCTGTATCTGTCGGGTGTTACGCACCAAGTGCCAATGATGCATTACACAGTGTGTGGATGGGACTAAAATTCACCGGGTCAAGTTCTCATGCCCGAAGATTCGAAGTAACCAGCTCTTCCTTCAATAGCGCGCACATTCTAACATTCATCCAAGCAAACATTCTGAAACAAAAGACAGAGGGTCCACTACGCCACGGCATTCCATTTCGACTAAGACAGCACTCCAAAGAGGAGTTTCAGATGAGATCACGGGCCTGGAAGGATCCGAGAATAAAGCCCGGTCAAACGAAGTGAAGAGGCAGTCGAGGGAGGAGGCGGAGGAGATGTTGGTGGGGATAATGACTTGACCGGTGCGTCGTCCCCTTTTCTCTTTTCTTCGTCATTGACGCGGTCCTCCCCAGGTTACTTTGTTGGAGATATCGGTGTGCATCGATACAGGCCGTAATGACGAGTCAAGATCCGACGTACACAGTCCAACTGACTTCTCCGTACTTCAGTGTTTTTCCTCGGCCCACCTTGAATTCCCAGCGTTCTTTTGGGTATCCTTATGACGTGTGACTTTGGGACCCATTCTCCAGTTCACTAGCAGCAGTTCATTGGAGGATGGTCAAAGTGACGAAATCTGAACGAGACTTGTGTTCATCACCAAAAAGGACTTCGTGCGCCGTTCCCCTTGAATTCCAAGGACCAATACCAGACTCTACAAAATCCCTGGGTGTGGGAGCTCGATGGAAGAGACTTGTCGGGCTTTCCTATTCATATGGTACGCCGCTAGCATGCGGTCTCTTGGTGTCAGGGTCACTCATGACAGGTTTACCTACAAGATTGTCCTCAAGCGGCGTGCAACTCTTCCCATGATCGCGAGTGAGTCCTTGTGCTCTTGGCTGATATCTTGGTATTTTTGACGACCCGTTACCCTCATGTTCGGGTTACAGGTAAGTGTTTACATATGTTTTGTAACAGTACCTCGGAGTTCATTGTAACGGATTTTTCTTCTTTCTCACAGGCCCACATGGGGTTGCCGACGGCGGCAGTCTTGTCTGGATAGAGACGGTTGTGAATACTGATGATAAAGTTCAAAAGCTTTTCAGAAATCCGCGAATGATCCGGGGCTGAACCCTCCCTCGCTATCCCAACTCCAGGAGAACCACTTCCGTCCCCCTATCCATATAATATTCCCCACTGTTCTCAAAGCTGAATTCTTTCGCTTGTTACCGTTCACCTGTGATTAGCCGTAATCCAGAAGATCGCACACTCCCCACTCACTTGATCAAATAATGGCTCCACGTGTGATGGCTCAGACCTTCTCGGATTGCTTTCCATCAGCTACCTCACGACGCACAGATCGTCGCTGCTCGGTTGGGACACAGAACGGACCAACGTTTGAATTGGGTTGTTCGACCAACAGTCACCCCTCCTCGGATATGGTTCTTGATCCATGTCTGCCAAAGGGCCTTGAACTAGTCAGATAATCTCTTCAGCTCTCCTCCGCCTCTCAGCTCCCCTCTGCCTCTCAGCATTCACATAGCCTCATCCTTGGAGTTGGTTCTTTGAATAATGTTTCCCCAACCCTCAACAGAGGTGCACCCTGTTTGGCTTCCACTTGCCTCTTCGAAGTACACATTGTGTCTATCTAGTTCTTGGTTTTCCACTTTGTTGGGGTTTCAGAATGATAGTGCTCTGCTGGATGCTGACTTCGGGCTTGGTGACTCATAATTTCCTTTGATGCAGTGGAGTTTTGTCAGCAGGAGTGGGCTAATATACTCAAAAATTCCTAGCAGGAATGAGTGGGATGGCTGGATTATTGATGTTGAAATTCCTCATTTACAGGTGTAGTGTTTCAAAGTCTAGATTGTTGTTATTGATACTGTGAAACTTATAGCTGACCCTCTGGATGGATGATTGCAACCCTGTTGGGTGGACTCACCCTCTGCCTTCAGCCCACCATTCTGGGACTTCAATACCACTGAAGAAAACCTATGGATTACCTGTCTACCCTGCCAACTAGAAGGCCTTAAATTTCCTGCCTGTAGAATTCATCCTCTATATCTTCATGTTTTCCATGTTGGGGACAATTATCTGGAGGTTGAGGTTCCCCTTGTAGGTTGTGGAATGTGCCTCAGGGAAGGTACAGGAATAATGGATCCACTGCTAGGAGAAGTTTACAATGGACAGCTATGTTATGGAAGGTTGTTCCAATGATTGGGTTTTCATGTCTCTACACTCATTGCTCTATTCATCATTATTGAATTCAAGGTTCAAACTACTACAGTGGTTCAATGTTTGCCTGCTACCTGGGTCTTCACCCCTTCTTGTGTCCCAAGGCCTTCTGTGCTCAACACCTTGATCTTGAGTTCTTCCTGGGGATTGACCTAGGGCTCCTCAACCCAAACCTAAATCATTCCTGCTTCTTGCTCCACTCTCCCTCTCCTCACCCTCATCAATTCCCAACTCCCTAACTCTCTAACTTTATCACTGGCTCCCCCCTCACCCTGGACACAAGTTTTGGCATAGGTACAACTCACCAGATGGCCCCTCCCCTCCCTCCCCTTAGCTTGGTGGGTTTGATGAAGCTGGGGCTGGGACATCCCCATGGTAATTCTATTCAATGGAGTTATTAAATTCAAGTTAGATGAATCTCTCAAGTTTAGTGCCCAGATAGCTATTTCAAGGAACAGCAGTGTGTTGCATTTACCTTTGGATGCAGATTGACCAAACAATATTTCTCCCCATTTTGCTTCAGCATACTTATTTTCCATTTCCATGTTCTTTCTGGTGAAGGGATGCTCACCTGTGTCCTGTTCCAATGCATGCTTCTGTTTCTGGCCCCAAGTTGAATCTTTGATGCTGAAGCCTTGAGAATTTGCATGTGTGGGAGAATTTCCTCCATATGTGATCTGGGGTATTTGCAATTGTACAGTTAGTGCAATGTTGAGAGATGGACCTTGTCATGTATCTCCTTAGGCTGTTATTGGAATACAAGTGCAGGATTCCTTCTTCTGGACTTTGCATATATCAGGAGAGTCAGAAAAACCACTCATTCTCATTTAAAAGTAGGAAAAATATACAGCATAAAAGTAGTGAGTGACTGTCCGTAAGGCTACACCGTGTACACTTGCATCTGGACGAATATAAATTGCCTTTTAAGGGAACTGTCAGGACCCCGACCGTTGTGTTGGGGCGTGGATATTGTCCCCAAACCGCGCATCTGGATTCGGTGAAGTTCAACGCCTACACCAGAATACACTGCCTGGGGCTGCCAGGTGGGGGTCTGGCGGGGCTTTCTCCTCAACCTGCCTTAACCCCCCAGAGACATGGGTCGCTCCCATTCAATGTATCACCCCCCTGATCCCATCCCTGGCTCCGCCGTGATTGCGGGGGTCGCGCGTGAACTCATAAACCTAGCCATATCTTGCCTCACTTGAACGCCGAGCCCGCCGTATGGCTCAGCGGACCTCCGCACAGAGCGTGAATACATCCTTGTGGTTCACCTTCACGCTGGAGAGAAGTCTTTATTCTCGGATACTCTTACGGACAGCACCCGGATATTGACCAATAAAACTCGGCTAGTGGCACCCTTCTACGACGGATATATATATCCTTAGTCTTACGGACAGTCACTCAGTACATGGCATGATCTTAGATAATGTCATGATACTGTTGACCCAGAAGCAGTGAGAAGGATATGAAGTGAGAACATGTGTTAGAAAATGTGGAGTAAATCTAGAAGGAAGTGTGGACTAGCATTGGTGGGTTCAACTATACTTGAACATTCAGCACACTCAAGAGAGAGGAGATTCCAGGTGAAACTTGATGATGACCAGTTCATCCATTTTGAACCGAAGAGTTGTAACATCATTGAGCCAATACATCTCAAGCCACTCAGGCCTCAGATAGGGAGGTAACCAAAACTTATGCCAGTATTTCCCTTGAGGATATTTGATCCATCCCCCCTCACACCAAGGGACAGAAGCTTGTATACTGTCCTTAGGGATATTATCAAGCCCATAGAATGTACAGTAGCTAAAAGGGTACTTGCCCATACGTTGTCTGGGTTCACTATCAAAGATCTCCCAGGAGAATGCAGGAGGTGAAGGTACTTCAATTGGTATTGGTTCAAGTTCTTCCCCAGTCTCTGTATTATAACAGAAGGGGTGTTCTGTAGAGGAAGAAATAGCCCCAATACAACCACCAATCCAGAAACACACATCCTTTTCTGGAACTGATACTGTCCAAAGTCTGCCATCTTGGTCTAATACCCCATCACTTGGAGCCCCATGTACCATCCCTGCCTCTGTGAGCTGCCACCCAACTACCTTGTTATTACCATGCACAAGCAAAATATTTTTGGTAAGGGCTAGCCCACATATACTGAACCCAGGATTGATAGAGCATGAATAGATTCTATCAAGGTTGGTGATTGTAAAAACCTGTCTCCCATAGGGTACAGTAACCACATATGTGCCATCAGCAGAAAATTGTTCATGACAACAGGGTGTAAATCCATGAGTAACCTTAGAGTTATCCAAGTACTTCACCTCAGTCCCAAATTCCCCTTGTATCAACAATGATGATAATGTTGGTGAGAGCAGAAAGCGAGCATATCTACCACATGCTGAGCTACCCCAAGTGGGGATCCTCATATACAGGGTATAACCCTCCCCAAAACAGTATTTCCAGATATCAATGTCACCATGCTCCTTTGAGGTTACCAGTAAACTCCCATCACGAGAGAAATTGACTAGTTTAAAGTCACCCTTTTCCAGTAGCAGGAACTTTGAGTTTTGAATGTCAAGGACAAAAACCATCGGCAGGGGTTCATCAGAGGTAATGGCAGAAATCCGATACACAGATGGAGAGAAGGATATTTTGGCAGGCTTGAGATGGGAGAGATTGAGTTTAGTGTAGAATGATCTAGTTGGGGTATCAATGAAAGTTGGCCAAATCTCAAAGATATTAGCAATGGCCTGGGAGTCCCCATGGGCTAGTAGTGTCATTGTCCAGAGGGAGTTATTATGTGACCAAAGGTGTGGTTTCATAAATGATTGAAGTGTGCCAGTGGACACCATCACTCCTAGATCAACATCATACACACACACAACCCAGGTTTTCTTTTCTATAAAAATGGCACCAATTGTCTGTCCATCTGATGACCACACCAGTGACCTAGGTTTGGTGTCAATGTCATTGGTGTTAATGTCACTGCATTCAATCTCTTTAACCACTCCACCTGTCTGAATATCCCAAATGGTAATAGCAGAACCAGGGAAACCAGCCAGGAAATGTCCATCTGGTGAATAAGAAACTGGTATATCCCAACATGGGTACTTAGTATCAATAGGTTGGAGGGTAGACTGTTTTTCAAGAGTAAGGGAATCCCAGACTTCCACAGATGTTGGGGTTTGCACTGAGAAGAATTAACCACAAGGTGACCAACAACAGGCACTATGTACACCATAAATAAGTGCTGGGTGGTCCCATGACCTGGAAATCCCACACACTATGTGTGTGTGAAGTCCCAAGGAGCACTGAGAGTAGTGATGTCGAACTATTGAATCCTCAGGAGACAGTTCCAATGCAGAGTGGTAAATGTGGGGGGCAGAAGCCTTGATGACTTCGAAAAACCTAGAGACAAATTGAAAGTAGTCTCTGGCAGTATCAAGTAGTTCATTGTCCCTAACTACCTAAATTGAGGTATTAGTTCTCTTCACACCTGGGACTTAGAAGCAGGAGCAAACAAACCTCTTGAAGCCACAGTATAAGCTTTTCCAGTCCAATAATGGTATCCCTTGCAGCCCCAAGGACACTAACCACCTCTAACCATGCTAGGAACTTCTTCTCCAGGAAACAGTGGAGAACATGGAGGAAATCACCAGTATCCCCACTTATTCCATTGAGATGATTGTGCCAAGACTTGCAGGCATACTCCAATGCAGGACTGATGTGATCCTTAACCCTCTCTGACAGATCCTCAACCTCTGAATTTAGAGCATAGTCTGGGAGTGATAGGAGGTTCTTTTCCAAGGAGTTATTCATCAATTTCAGGCAGCTGATGGCAAGCTGCAGGTGGAGGGATCCAGGGGAGATGCAGAACCTCTTGTTGAGGCAGCGGGAGGGATCTGTGATGAAGTCAGGGAAGGACTTGTGGAATGGTTTTACAGCCTGGTTGGGGCCATCATGGAGCACAAGCAGTGATTGAACTGGGGTGAGAATCATCATGACCTGCTCAGCCTCCAGGCCAATGATTTCAGCAACTGCTGGTGGGGGAAGGGGGTTTACAAGTGAGACAACAGTGCCAATGGTAGACCGGATCAAAGAATCCTCCCCAGGGTCCTCTACATCAAAGTCAAAGGCTGTCTCGAGGATTGAGGTGTACAGAGAGTCAAGGGTTTCATTATTCCTGTACCGTGTCTGCCCCTCGTGGGTGGTGCATTCCGGGAGTTTTATGATCACATCCAATCGTTGTGCCGGGGGACGGGTTTTATGATCCAAAAACTTGACAGTTGCGACAGCATAGACGAAGAGTCCAGCCGCCCTTCGACAGAGCAGATCAATGTGTTCGTCGCTTGGCCACCCGTTGAGCTGAAACCGTTGTGCAAGAGCAGAGAGCCGAGCAGAGAGGAATCGCCGGATATCTGCATTGACAACAGAATGTTCAACCGTGTGGAGAACAAAGATATCCGTCAACGGCCGCAGGAGTTGGAGGCGGAACCCTGATTGGATACGAGGCTCCGGTCGGCCAGTGATGAGGAATTTGACCCGGGGAATCTCTTCAACCAATCGCCCCATAACGGAGAGGATAGCAGATTGTGGTTCGTCGTCCGTGCACTCGTCCAGCGCGTCGATTACTATAACTGTCGAAATCCCTTTCTCCTTGAGCGGCGCAACAATCAGCTTCTCCATCTGATTGCAGAGAGACTCGTATCCAATATCTGGGTTCGATTGGAGGAGAGGGACGAGGACGGATCGAAAGTCAGGGTATCTGTATGCGAGTTGGAACGAAAGAGTGGGGAATATGAGGCGGAGGTCGCTGCGGTCCTTGAAATCGCGCGAGCAAAAGAACGATGCCCCCAACCGTCCGTCAGAGAAGAGGCGTTCGGCAGTGGTTTGCGCAATCGTGGATTTGCCGGTACCGGCGAGTCCGTTGAGCCAGTATACAGGAGACCTGTCGAAGTCTTTGGTCCATGACTCGATCTCATCCAGTATGGCCTCCCTTGTCCCGGTTAGGCACCCTTGGCGATTGCCGTGTTCATATCCTGCTCCGCGAGCACGAGGGCAGGTGTTTAGCACCAGTAACTCGGCTGTCGAGCCATGAGCGCGCGCGTCGACCGACAGAGTGAAAATGTCCTACCTGCATCCTACAATAGCGTGTCAGTGTCGGTCCCTCGAATGAAACAACCAGTAACTTACAATCAATTTACAGTTTTGCTCGTATATCGCCTTTTGTTGCAAGAACTGTCCGTTGTGTCAACAAAGAGTTCTCTGATAACGGTGTTTCGAGACTGGTCCTCACCTGATACTCAACGATAGCGTCTCTGAGGGCTTCTGCACATTCGCAAACAGCATGCATGTCTGCTTCGTTTCTCTCGTGGCTGGCAGCGTTGGAGCGATCGGATATGGTCAATAGCTCATCCTTGATGTCCTCAAGAGCTCTGGGACGGGGTTAACAGTTAACCTGGATCTTCACTCGCCAAGAATGGAACTCACTCAAATAGGATCATGCGTCGCTTGAACTCGTCATCATCACCCGCCTCACCTACCACCGCTCCAAGTCTATCCAGTCGTGCAAGGACCAACTTGATTTTCCCAGCTATCTCCGGAGTTTGCTATCAATACATCAGTGCCCACTCCAAAACATTCATGAGCCATTTTACCTCGTTGAGTTTCAGAAATACGTCAAACGAGGACTTGAATCAACAGACGGTCAGTCGGTTCAATGCGAGGACCGCAAGAGGAAACTTACTGTCAACTGTGCGACCTGGTTGTGGATCGATTGCTGTTGAGACATCTGCCATCGTTCGAGTCAATCCTGCTCCAAGCCGGGAAATCTTAGCACACACTTGGTAGATGAGGATGGCTTTCTGAAGTTGATCGATGAGCTTAGTGACCGCCGAAGCGTCCTGCGTCTTATCGAGGACCCGAGCCACCTTTCCTTTCCCCAGCAACGCTTCGGATCGCTTCTCGATAACATCCAAGGACCTGCAGAAGATCAGCCCAGGATGGCAGGATGCTAGATACGCGATGCAAACTTTTTCAGCTGTTGTCGTCTCTCCGCTTCCTCGGAGTCGTCGCCCGCACCGGGTTTCGTCAGACTGTCCTCCAATTTGGTCACCCAAGGGACTAGGTCTTCTAGCTTGTCTTTCACGTCCTGAATTTGCTGTGAAGAACTCGTCAGAGAGGTAGAGGGATGTTATTTGGTGTGGATGTACATCGTAGTGTTTGATGAGCGCATTGATGCCTCCCAAGCAGGATTTGAGGGGAGGAAACGCGTCGGCCGATTCTTTTGCGATGTCCAGAAACGCCTTCGTGCCATCGATGAGTCGCTGCTTCTTTGCTGCTGGTAATCAGTGGGTTTGCAACTGTGGCGATTGTAGGAATCGTACATGAACTCGGTCCGATGGCTGTCCCACTCATAGTGGGCCGCCGTTTGCGAAGAAAAGCTGACATGGATTTTCTGTTGTCGATTTGTTGTGAGAGAGATTGAAGTTTGTCGTCGTCTTTTGCAAGATGGATCCGGACAGCCACAGCGCCAAAAATTGATTCCCACAAAGATGGGAGACCCGCGATGTTGAGGCTGGCCACCACTTTTACACTGTGTCCCCTTGTCACTGCTGTCCCCAATGGTGTTGACACGCTAGGACAATCCTCCAGGGAAACGACTAGGTTTGTACCGCACCCGGTGGATTTTCACCTGATGATCCACTCAACCCAGCCTCCTCATCGTCCCCCTCCCAAATTTTCGGAACCACGCACAGCTTCAAATGAATTACATTCATGCTAGCCCTTCCGCTCGACGGTTTCTATGAAGGCAATGGATGAGGTTATCCTCCCCGTGCGGATAATGGCTACCTGCTGACGAGTGCCACCGTAATCTTACATCTCCCAGTGGCCATGCATTTCTGACCGCGTCAGGCAGAATAGCCTATCAGTGTCCGCAGGTTAGACTGTTGCACGAGCAAACGACGGAACTCCGTCTCTCTGTGGTGTTCTAGAACGTATCCGAAGCCAGCTCGGCAGACGCGGAAATCCACTTGTGTCACGGTGCAGACGAGGATCAGTACTTGTAGTGGTGCGCTGGCAGTCGTTCGTTGACGAAGCACTTCATATTTGTAATTCAGGCAGAGAGTACATACGGTACAGAGTTTAGATAGCGGGAGAAAAACCCTCCATAAAACAGATATCAGTGTTCACTAAGGTTCGGAGTTTCAGTAACCTCGGGCAGAAAATGCAACGAAGAACGTACCACATATCGAATTCTTGCCCAAAATAATTCGAGTCACTCGCCTCGACGAACACCGTTCTTTCATCCATGAGCTCCAACCTATATTCCTCGGCTTCAGCCCTCGACATCGTCCCACCGTTCCCACCAGAGATCATATCGATCAGTTCCGTAGGGAGTCTGCCCAGCCACGACGAGTTGTCTGCCGTCAACATCGCTTCTCGGATGATTTCGCGTTGCTGGGGTGGAACGGTAGTGGCAGAAGGGATGGTGTACGTTGGATCAACGAGGAAGGCGACAAAGATCTTGCGGACTCCGGGCTTGGTGGGGTCTTCGAGACGGAAAGGCTGTATCTGGTGCTGGTAGATGTTGGGGAAGGCGACACAACGACCCTGAACGGTTTCGACACTTCCAAGTTCCTGTAAACACCTGTCATCACTAATAGAGGCAGACAGAGGCGGTCACAATGAGTTCGTTGACAATGACGACGTGAGATGAACCTGCCGATCCATATCGTAGAGGACGCGCATGCAGTACGTGTCATCTTGTCCATGGTATTCTGGCTCACAAGTCGATCTCCTGAACGCCAGCCGTGACGAAGTTATGTTTTCGCAGCCGTAGTACTGTGAACGGGATTAGC
>Ga0307515_10017945_pt1 | contig 12848 bp, 11 predicted proteins | sample 17_EM_MG_FD_194513 | JGI IMG/M metagenome (GOLD analysis project Ga0307515, IMG submission 194513) | Populus trichocarpa ectomycorrhiza microbial communities from riparian zone in the Pacific Northwest, United States - 17_EM | ecosystem: Host-associated > Plants > Roots > Unclassified | place... | reverse complement strand
CGCGTCTCGTGCGAGAGTTGGTCTCTGAACTCTTCTCCGCTGCCATCAGGGTGCTCAATTGAATGATGAAACGATCGATATCCGTGCTTGCAGTAATCATGCTTCGATATGTCGTTTTTAAGGCTGTAATCTCAATTGTTGACATTATGATGTGGCGCGTTTAGGGGTACGGCGATCGTGCAGACTTCGACAATGGGTGCTCAATCCAGCTGTCGGTATTTGAACTCGTCTCAATCGACCGTATGCAATTGGTTCTTTCGACTCGTGAATCCCGTGAGCGAAACGTATCCGTTTACTGAAAAAGCGATAATAGTGTAAGGGCACGTACGCCAGCGTTCGGCCTTATAGGCATACGTATGGTAATTAGAGGTATACGGTTGCAAACGTGGACTCGAGTGATAGTAAATAGGTGTATAGGTAAGATTATCGCTAGAGATCTAAGTCTCGTGGCGAGCTGACTATATAGAACGGCTGTTACCCGGACCTTGGTCACGTGCCGCCGTTACAATGTGGCGTCAGTGGATGGATGCGAATCCTCAAGAGGCTAATGACTTGGTCGGCAATGGTCATGGGATCATTGCTTGACTAATGCAAGCATATTATGTGGAAGAAAAAAGAGACGGATATTTAGGTGCTCCCAATTGGGTTTACGATGCCAATGGTATGGCCTATCAAGGAAACTTACCCCACCAACCCGAACTACCTAACACTCAAATATTGATTGAAGAACTTGACAAGATAGAAGAATTCAACGAATCTATTCGAATGATTGTTCCTGCAGACCACTTCTTAGAAGAAGACCATCCACAATCCAACCAACGATTGCCATTTCCATTGGGACATCCTCCTCCTTCTACTCCCCGACATATGACGCCGCCACCAATTCCATTTGGTCATGTCGTCACTTGTGCTGCAACAGTTGTTGATCCGCCTGAATGCTCTTGTTTCAAAGGGTATGCCTCTGAAGCTAGTATGTGGGATGCAATTCCTCGACCTCCTGCACAGGAACCTCTGCCTGGGGAATGAATCGAAGCAAGTCAGTGGGCAAATTTCAGTGTACTAACAGTTGAAGAACCAAAGTCGTATTGACAGTCCAGAGTGTCACCACAATGGTCAGATTGGAAGAAGGCGATGGATGAAGAACTAAAGTCACTTAAGGAAAATGATGTTTGGGATGTTAGCCCAACACAAGCGGGAAGAAAAATTGTGGCTAACAGATGGGTATATAAAGCTAAAGGAAATGCTCAAGGAGAAGTCGAACGATATAAAGCAAGGTTAGTTGCCAAAGGATTCACACAAATCCTAGCCCAGGATTACGATGAGATATTCGCCCCCGTGGTTCGTTGTGATTCTCTCTGACTTTCAAGGGCATTGTCAGCATACAACAGATGGCGACCTCGCCAACTGGAGGTCAAGACTGCATTTCTGTATGGGATATTGAAGGAAGAAGTTTATATGGATCTACCGGAAGGCAGCCGGTTAAATGGGATGGTGGCAAAATGACAGAAGTGTATTTACGGATTGAAACAATCACCGAGTGAATGATACTACCAGTTAGTAGAATCCCTAGGACTTTCAGATTTGCTATCTCTGCTAGGGATCCCTGTGTTCTCATTTACGAATCAGGAGATCTGTCTTTAGCTATATATGTGGACGCCATTCCACTGGTTGGAGCTACTGGAGAGCTAAAAGAGCAAACCATTAATGTGTTGAAGACTGAGTTCAAAATCAACAACATGGGTGAGCTTAATTGGCTTCTAGGAATCCAGATAACCTTTACAGACGATGGGTTCACTCTTTCCCAGACAACATATATTGACAAGATTCTGAACCATTTTCCGATACAAGATTGCAAGTCTGTTTCAACGCCTATCGACTCAAATGATCAGTGGAAGGCCATTGAAGATGATGACGAGTATACCGATGCAACGGCATATCAACAAATAATCGGTTCTTTGATGTATTTGTTTACTGGAACAATACCTGACCTAGCATATACAATCACTCACCTGTCTCAATTCGATTGATCACCCTCCACAAAGCACCTTGTAACGGGCGGGGTCGGATGTCCGTGATATTGGTAATGGTGATGTGATATCGTAATCCAAACAAGACGCTTTGAAGTTGGTATGGAGGGAATCACTACGTGACAGTAATCAGAGCTCATTCATAATCGTGTTTGCTTTGCTATACAAGACAACGAGTAAAGAGAGAAGAAATGGAAATCCTCCAACTCCAACAACCGCTCTTGATATACACTTCATCTGGCACCCTCGGATCATTCCCCATGCTCAGTTGTACCATCCGGATATCCAGCCATGATCTCACATACCCCCAACATGACTCTTATCAATACAAGGATACCACATCATCTGACGTCACAACACCTCAGACCACTTCCTTATCATAACAAATTATACCGCCACCATCCTCTAACGTTGCTACACCATCTCAGCGTCCACCCACGTCTCCGCCTTTTGGTAACACCAAATCCTTCCCTTCACCCAACACTATTCCTAGGTACCCATTGATCCATCATTCGCAATCCGAGCCCTGACCCAGCAAACTCCAGCAAACTGAGTACTTCAATATCTCCAAGGATCGATGCATAGACACCATTGTTATCAATGGAATACTCGACTCAAAAAGACTGCTTATACGGATGCATCTTACTGCAATTCTTTAGATACGAGAAGAAACTTTTCTGGATATATATCTCAAGTTGGGAATGCTACTGTCTCCCGGAGATGTCGGAAATAGCGGTCCGTTGCAAACTCTACTTGCGAGGCAGAGTATATGGCACCATATATGACGACAAAACATCATCCCTGGTTGAAGCGTGGAACTCAGGAGCTATTGAAAGAAGATACTCCTACAGCTCTCTTTTGCGATAGCAATGCTGCTATAGATGTGGCATATAATCCTAAAATTAACGACCGATCAAAACATATCGACATCGCACATCACTTCCCTTGTGAACAAATCGAACAAGAAAATGTGTCTGCTATGTATGTATCTTGGGAAGAAAATTTGGCAGATAGATGTACGAAGTGAATGTCGAGACATGTTAATGATCACTTATATTCAAATATATCTGGATCAAAGTGAGAAGGGGTATTGAACATACAGAAGTATCAACATTTCTCTTTACTAATGTTGTACTTTCTTAAGTATTCTCCTTACGATAAGATGGTACTTTATGGATAAGAATAATGTGGTGTGTTAATAACTTTTATTACTTTTGTTATCTTTTATGTTCAGGTTGTCTAGAAAGTTCTGGTTAGAACGTGTCTAGAACCTTCTTTTTGTTCCGTTGGAAAAGGGATTTATCAGCGCTTATCTTAAAAAGATCGCGCCTAGATGGTTCTGTTATATTCTTTACGGTTTTTATGTATTTATGTACAGCAGCAAAGTTTTTCTCTTCCTGTGTTGGAAATTGAGCCGCGACCGAGGTCACGGACAATCACTCGGTGATTATTGTATATATAGCTGCTGTTTCTCTGGATTGAGAACAGTTCGTTACTCTTGCTCAGGCATCGATCGGAATACTACAATATCTCCTCTCGAATCCTCTTCTCAGTATATGCTTGCATATCGAACACTTCCTGAAATCGTTATGCTTGCAATACTTCTCCTTTGTATACTTATTCTGAGATTCTAATGAATCTCTTCAGACTTTCGCTGTTATAATCGAATATGGCCATCCTCAGGCTACTGTAGTACTCTTACCCTGCTCACTCTCACAGGGTTTTAAGGACTCTACGATGGGAATCACTGTGTTTGTTTGTTTCCGCTCTTCTCATTTGTTTTCTTGCTCCATGGTGTCTAGCAAGAGGGGGAGTATAGCATGATAGGTCTCTGTCTTTTGTGGCCGGAGATGAGTCTCATACAGCAGGAGGTGAGCCTCGTATGATCGGAGATTGCTGTCGGCCTGAAGAGTCTATACATAGATGCGTACGCACGCATTCACACTTGTACTCATATATATATGGCCTTGTGGCACTCTTAGATAATATACAATCGAGCTTCTCTAAGTATCACTATTCTGAACAAGAAGCAATGACGGAAAGTTGGCAGCAAGCCCCGAAGGCTGCAAGAGGCAGATGAGAGACTGAACATGTTCGATAATATGTTGGATCTACTGGATGAGCTGGATAATATCAATTGGATGACAAGTAAGGCGGAGGCAGAAGGAGGTCCTTATGTACAAAATCCTTTGGTCAAAGGACCGATGTGGATGAGTTCGAATTGTGTGCCCAGTACCAGTTAATCGGAATACCTGTGTGGGGAGCTAGAGAATGTTTTGTTTGTGAGGTATTTCTGATGCCAGGATATGCAGCTGCATGCGAAATCGCTGGGCCGGAAGTCACTGTAGCATATAAGTGACCAGGGATGATCCAGGCGGCGGCATCACTATTACCGGCTGTTGCACTTCTAGCAGCACCACTAACAACTAAACTAGAAGTTCGGAGAAGAGAGAAGAAATGCCGCGAGAACTTCGTTGTCAATTTACACCTCTGAACCAGTAGGGGTTGGGGCAAAGGCGATCGATAAAATCTCAGAACAGAAGGTCTGGAGCGGACCTTACATAATAAACCGGAAGTGCACCTGGATAGGTGACTGAGATGAGTAGCATTCCCTGCCAGAGGGGAAGCCCAGAACGGAAGGTCTGGAGCGGACCTTAGACAATAACCCAGAAGTCCACTTGGATGAGTGATTTAGACAAGTAGCGTTCCCGCCCTGGTGGGAAGCTCTGAATGGAAGATCTTGTGTTGACCTTTAGAAAATAAACCGGAAGCTCACTTGGAACGAGAGAGACTTCATTTGACAGGAGTGAAAGTCTTAGACTATCAATAGTGCTGTGCTGAGCGAGCTCATAACCTGTTGGAAATGGTAGCGGGTGCTGTGAGAAGGTCCAAGAGCTATATCGTCCTCTCTACTCTAGCGGTCTCTCTATATACAGAATGGCAAGGCCACATTGGCCACTCCGCCATCGGGCAGACTCGGGCACGGGGTTGAGCGGATTTCCAATAGGCGGTACCGAGCTCGGAATGCATTGCGATCAGGATAGAAAACCCGTTCGCGCCGACCCCCACACACGCAATATACACAGACGTCTCGGATTATAGCGCTGCTGCTGCAGGCGTCAAAAATATATAAGCAGACCATCCTGTTACGTAACGACCCAGAAACTCTCCACCACACAGTCAAAATTCTAGGGCTGCTGGAATCTGGCTTGGCTGGAAATGAAACTTATATCAGCGAGAAATAGCTTGAATATTCTGACACTATCTATCGTATTCTGGGTTACACATGTGTTTCGTACAACCTTTCTAAAAGTAGCGCTTGTATTTACGTCAGAGGACTGTTTGATTATCTTCAAGTTCAGATGCATAATACCACGTCCATTGGAAAGTCAGTGCGATTCACCAAGCGCCTGCACCAATTATTATCTATGACTATGAAAGCGTATCTAGAGAGCAGAGTGTGCATTCAGCATTTCTAAAAAACGATATCTTTCAGATTGATAGCAATGGATTGATGCCCAAAGGAATATCGATATGCACCAAAGTAGCCAAGTCAAGATAAGCAGTCACATATATCACTCGCTTCTGCCCGATATCACTCCAAACCCCGGCGCAAGCATTGGAAAATCTCACAATATTACACCATCACTTCAACGATCACCCTCTTCAGTATAACCCCAGTCACTGCATACCTGACCACCCCACCTCACGCATCCCCCAAAGGACCCATTTAGGTAGGGAACCGTGGGGACGCCGCTCGACACTCAATTGCATACACCTTACATGCCTCCCGAGCGGACGACGTACGCAAGTTCAACTTCCACATCCAGATATCCACCTAAGGATCCGTATCGATCGATACGAGAAGTTAAACGAGGTCGGCGCTCCAACCGATGCGCGGCTAATCCGTGTACATATGATATGCATAAGCTTCCGACGCTCGCTGGTGACATTCAAACCCATATTCTATCGAAAACTATTGAAATGAATGATGGATGACACAGTAGTTGCAGGCCTCTCCAATACCCACATAGCTAAATTGTCTGGTAGTCGTGATAATAAATATTGCTGCATCGGATTTCCCTGCTTCTGCTGAAGGGGGAAGCGTAAATATGCCACTTCTTCATTGAACTGCTAGCCGTATGTGACCTCAAACACTAGGGCAAATACTCGAGAAATCGCTAGGTGATACACACCCAACGTTCCCAATGGAAGTTGGATATCTTGGCGGCTGATGCATTCTTTCTCGATTTTACTGTAGTTATTTACTAAAAGCGATTAAGAAGGTGTTTGGGTTTATCGCGGTATCGTTGTGCACAACAATTCTAAAGTCGGACGTTTTACGGTATAAAAGTCTGAAATTGGAATTTCTATGCACCGTGCCATGCAAACTTAATTTGATAGAATTTAGATGCTATAGCTATGGTAGAGATCTACCTACTAGTGCGGGCGTCTACTTATTTAAGGTTGGGGGCCATCCTAGCGGCCCTGGCCTGGTGTACCCCTTAACACTAGTACGAGATGACTGATGGCCTGGTTTGTTTCTCTGTGCGCAGACACCATGGGGCATAGGATTCGAAGCAAAACGAAGAACTAGTTGAAAAGCATTTAAATAAGTGCAGCTACTAGACCAATCGGTACTGCTCAGGTGAACTTGAAGCACAGGAAAACGGTATATTACTTTAATCACTTCTGGGTGTGGCACGCCGATATCATTTACCTAAAGCCAGAATCTTTCAGTAAGTAGCAGATAAATTGCGGTTGTGACGTGTGTATTGTATTGATGAAGGAAGGGATATCTCATTCGTCAATATATACCTACGTAGAAAACGTACGGTTGCACTACCTTTGTATTCAGTAAAATCTATCAGACATTTCCACCTATTTACGCGTGACCCCTTCTCTAAAACAAACACGTATCGCTTAATCAAAGTTGGAGCTGTTCAGCACCGGAAACTATCGGTTGTCAATATACATTCCCGTCGTGACTTGCGGATCTGCCTCGATTCAAGCCACGTGGGGATATTTGATAGTGAGCCATAATTGTGCTCTCCGTAAGTCCGTTTGTGTATTATCAACAGATAGAGCTCGCGGTATGCTATTCGGTAAATATTTTCCTGGTTGGCAATTTGGTGAGCATTTCTTGGTATCCCCCTAGTCTTTCTTGTTTAGTTAGACCTCTCCCAAATGCAGACCACCGGAAATGATCCGTCTATCAGATAGATCGTTTTCACCTTGAACTTGGACGGCTCGTAAGTATCGATTGACGAGTGCTTGGTATTCGATGATTACAGGTAGCGAGTGACGGGGGTGAGTGAGACTAAGTCGTTGCCGTGAATTATTTGAATGAAAATTTAAAATCTATTGAGATTTTACTACCTTGCATGTCGTTATTCTTTTCAGTAATTATTGTGTACTCGTACATTCTCTTAAGAGTTAGGTCGCCGATTTGGTAGGCGGCTACTTAATTTCCGCATATGGGAATTCTCGGAAATTAAAAAAACTTCGGAATATACTTCTCCACCGGTTTGAGGTGGATGGTTTCCTCATAGGGCGCACTAACCCAATCAGGGGCGTACCTCTCAAAGAGAGTGAGCACGGTATACTCTCTGCACGTAGTGCTCAAATGGGAGTTTAAGTTGTCAGGGAGACGAGGATTATTAAGTTACAAGGGTTGTGCCGGCGGTATGGCGGACAGTATAACTTCTATCTAGAATAGCGGAAATACGAGAAAGTCTCAATATCGCTGTGCAGATGACATCTTAGGCCTAAATAACATACACTCGCTCATAAAATTAACGTTAGAGGTTGGAAAGTGGGAGCAGTGAGATTCCATGTATAGGCTCATGAGAATAGACTCGACTCTCGGCCTGAGCTTTAAAAACTGCGGGTGACAATTGCACGGAAGTAATTGAGGCGGTAATAAAAAAAACTCTTCACGACTTTTTCTTTAAAACAGTCCGCTAGATGCTAAATGTGACTTTGTATTGGTGTATGCATGCAATAGGGTGGCAATTCCACACAGCCTCCTATTCAGACATATCCGCACGGTGCATGTGTGCGGGGTCACATACTCCCTTGCGTCTAATTTGTTCTAGCTTCCAAGACAGCGCACACATTTCGTCAGCACACGGACGATTAATACAGGCTCAAAAGTGGGTGTCTGTAATTAATATTTGATTTGCCTTTTTGGATTATGCCTACAGTCAGTATCCAATATGGCCCGGCAACAATCCCTGAGCAACCATAGCCACCATGCCAACACAGCTTCGATTCTTCAAACTTTGACAATACCCAAAGCAACAATGCATACGTCAGTGAGGCTGTGTCTGGAACCTGACTGACTTCAGGCAGCTGACCACCCAGCATAACACTATATATCGCCCTTTCTGCTTAGGTTGATAGTCAATAATACCCTAACGATCTAGCACCATATTCCATCGAAACACCATTCGCAACCAGGAATCAATTACAGCCGAGCGTGATCGTAGCCTCACATTTCCGGACTATCCCACCTTCGGCTTCCTCTCCACACCAAGTTCTTATATTCTACAACCAAAACTCGTCTCTTATAGCAAACATGTCATCAGATGATCGCATTATTGGTTGGCAACAGAATAGTAGAAACGTCGGCGATGGTCCTGAGTTGCCCTTCGTAAACCTCAACCCCTCCATATCAACAACCGCCAGCGCTAAGATTCCATCACCCATCAAGGAATGCCTACTTCGGATTGTCCGACTCTGTGAAAAAACTGATGAGGCTATTATCACGGGGCTATTGCGCACCTCTATAGAGGTCCATGTGCCAAGTGATGATGGTACGATAGGACCTAGTACGGCAGAGGGTAGAGCCAGTTACTACCGGGCTCTACAGCTGAAGGAAAGATACAACTGGTTCAATGTGGAGTATGGCGGTCAGCTTCAAACTGCACGGACTAAGCTACAAACACATGGCCCCGATGACATGTTCCGGTATTTGGCGGATACTTCTCAGTTAAGATTTTGGAATACTGAATTTTCCTGGGTGACGGAAGACTTGGCAGATGTTGCACAAGAAACGAAAGGTTGGACCCGCGTAACGGGTGTGAATATTGTCACTATAATGGGATGGTCGGAAACTGCTATACAACTTAAACACCAATTCACTCTTCTTCGAGAGCTGGAGAAACGTTTTCGGAACCAACTTCCATGGGATGCAAACTTTGGCATCAAAGATCGGGTAGATTCCTTGACATCGTTCGCAAAGGCTGCAGGGACGGCTTTAAAGAATGCTAGAAATCCAAACTACATGGGTTTAGTGTGAGTTCTCCAAACATACTGCATAAGATTTCGGCTGACGACACCTCACCAGGTTGGCCACGGTAGAAGATATAGAGGGCGCCGGTTCAGAACCATCCAAAATAAACGGGCACGTATTCAGGGCCCGGAATCCAGAAAACCAACTTGTCTCTACAATTACTGTCTGATACCTTTAAGTCTCTGAATGTAGAACCTCGCTAATTCAGCCAGGAAAATTCCACGGTCACGGCGTTCTCTTGCATCATTCCACTCCTCTCATCGGTATTTCAGGTCATATCATTCGTCAAGTCTTCCGAAACTACGCCGGGTCGGAGCATGGACCCTGGATTCCTAAGCGCCTTACAACAATTTATGATGAGCCTGCTAGCACTGTATGTCACCTTGGCACCGGGCTTTCGCACAGTTACCCTCCACGATCGTTTTGGCCAGTGGACATGGGCATTCGCCATATTTAGCATATCTTCTGGAGTATCCGCATTGATTCTTTATGTCACTGTCTCGCCAGCATGGTGTTCTTTCTTGTCGTTTGTAGCTGCTGCAGGACAAGCCTTCGTGGTGCTACAGTTGATACTGGGGATTAACATGGCAGCGGTTCAAGATAGCCTGGATGAGAAGAAGCAGCAGTGAGGGTCGGTTAATAGAGACAGTGAAGGAGATTCTGCTTGTGCATTCTATCGGTTTTAACCTACCCTGCTAGCTCTCTTATTCCCATCGTACTAGGGTTATGGGTTTGGGGGATGGTGTGGTTTTATGTGATGGGGAATGTGATGGGGAAGATTGTAGACGATCCCTGAGGGTGCGGGGGTATGATCGAGGAAGTGGGCCGGCGTGGTGAGTGCGCTGGTTCCGGGAGTGCTGCCACTGTTGGATGGATTCTATGTTGGCCGCGGGGTTGGCTTTCATAGATAATTCTTAGGGAGATCTACCCGCTCAATTGCCAATATATATATACATATTGGACATAGCATACGGACTCGAAACTACTCTCCGATGCTAGGGAGAGGTTTCTGCGGGCTAGAAGTCGTATAACAATACGTTAAGTTCATTCGCGGCTCAATTAAGCGATATTATGGTTTAACGTAACTTGATTGCTAGAACTTAACGGTTACTCGGTCGGTTCCGAGAGCCTAGTCAGTATCCAGTAACTCGTTAGCCTCTTATCACCGCTTATCATCCGCATACACCGGATAAGCTCCAGACCGTACGTTCCGGCGGCCATTTTCGCTTGGGTCGCATCAGGTTGCCCTCCTGGGTGTAATTGTAAAAGTGAAAGGTCTTCAAAGGTATCTCCGCGTATTATATCGAAGTCTATATAGAGTTGCACTTATTACACTGTGGCTGGCCGGCGCCCCATGTAGTTAAAACGAGTTTCTGCAGTCGTCCCATCCGCTGACTCCACCGTTAACTCGGCCTTGCTTTAGCCGTTAGCTCCGCCGTCCACATAACCTACCCCTCATCATCCCACTGTGCTCCCATGTACTCATAATTAACACCCAAGAATGTCCTCAATACACCCGATCTTCTCAACACCACACCTTGTTATCCGCCCTGACTGCATAGTGTCAAACGTTTTCATAGCATGGGGGTTGTTAAGTCACTTGGTAATAGTCCATATCACTAATTATAGCCAGATTTTCAGTTATTGGGTTGAGGTTAAGGGTAAAGTTCCAATAAGAAGTTGAAACTTACGAAAAGAGAACTACATCCTCTGACTAGAAGTTGGGAGTCTATCTGAGCCTAAACATCATGTTCCAGCTCCAAATTGAAACCTTCTCCACAGCAATGTCATTCCCAGACTGGATGTTAAGAATTGCACCCAGTCAGGTTCTATTTAATCATCTGGCTGGAAAATGAATATTGCTGAACGCTGGCGCCGACACTGAGACTATGGGCGATACACGTTTCGAAACTGCTATATACTTGGCGGAGAAGGAAAGGCAATATGCCGTTGCAAATTATATCAGAAATTACTCGGGGTAGGAGCGGATATTGGGCGCAGGGACTGTTCTATCTTTTTTTGTTTGACTATTTACACCCCGGAGGTCTGTTGAATTTCGAGCTTAGGATAGTGTATGGATATCAAAAGGGACTTTCACGATAGGTTGCTGGGTTTGAGGCAGCTTGTTCAATTATCTAGGAGATCTGTGGGGGTTTCAGGGGAAACACATCTTTGTTTGTGATGCTATCTATTCGGTATAGAATGATGGGAATACTGTTGGAGCGATAAGAAGAAATGGGTTCCGTATCTAACATTGTACGTTCGGTCGACAAGCATCAGGGAGCGCGGTATCCTGTATTTTCGGCGGCGGGCTGTGGGGTGTTGAGCAGGGGAGGGGGTGTATTGGTGCGGCACTGCAAGACGGTGGTGAGAGTTAGCTAGTCATTATAAAGGACGAGATCGAGCGTAGGAGAAAGTGAGGAGAGGGTTGCGCTTACATAACCGGAGTCTCCATAGTCTGCGTCAGAGCGTCGTAATGAAACTCTTTTATTCGTTGTACCTTCTGACCCACCTAGGTCGGTCATGTTCCTCCAGCACTTTGTTGTTCAGATGGCCTTCCCCATCGATGCCGTCTATGTTTGCCTTGACCATACACTCTCTCCGTCCCAGCCCGCTGATCCCCCCGCCGTGTGCTGGGTGATGCCCGCAGCAAGTCGACCTCTGTATCATCACTGAAATAACCACCAAATATCGCAACGGCTAGTTCACCCCTTCGCTTGCTGACCCTATGGACGATTAAAGTGATTTTCTATAAGTAGTGGGGAATCAATAGTCCGTCCGCCCGCCAGTCTTTGTGGGTCCAGTAGCGTTGTCCAAGGTGGAAGATCAGCGGACACCCAGGCCAGGGATCTGACCTATCGGGCGTTAGCGGAGGTTGCGCTGTCTTGCAACCCCCCGGTAAGTCATAGCCCGGGACACTGCCACCGCCCAGGACGGACTGTTAAGAGCCATGCGGACTGGTGTCGGTGGAACATGGAGACTCGAGTTCGTCATGGTAGCCGTGTCGGGTAGTCGTGTCGGCTGCCTACGTCGATGGCGCAACGCAGAGATCTCGGTGGAGTGCGGAGCGACTCTCTGGAAGGACAGAAAGTGTGAGTCGCAATGTCGCGGAGCGGTGGGCAGGTGAGAAAAGAGGTAAAGGTTGCGACGGGAGCTGGCGGTGTCAGTAACTTCGTTGTCTCGAGCTTCTTGTGTAGGGCGCTGGCGGGGGCGGAAGGGTGGAGTCGGAACATTGATCGTCGGGGATCAACCACCAAAATGCGGGGTAACTATTTTTGCGAGCGCATTCGGGTTGGAACCCAAAAAAGAGATCCCCAACCTTCAATAATCAATCTGGTCATTCCAGCGTTTTGACGCCATCAGTGCGGCTGAAAATGGGGCTGAAAATGAGGCTGAAATGAGCGCTGCAAATATCTAATCTAATCTAATCAGCGCCATCTCATCGGAGCCTATAGCTTGCATCGTACGCAGCACTAACACCTTAACGCGAACCAACTTCCCCGCCCGCGGCCGCCCCCCGCCCC
>Ga0307515_10017944_pt1 | contig 12849 bp, 4 predicted proteins | sample 17_EM_MG_FD_194513 | JGI IMG/M metagenome (GOLD analysis project Ga0307515, IMG submission 194513) | Populus trichocarpa ectomycorrhiza microbial communities from riparian zone in the Pacific Northwest, United States - 17_EM | ecosystem: Host-associated > Plants > Roots > Unclassified | place... | reverse complement strand
TTTGTCATGTAGGGAATGATGAGGATCTTGGCATTTCTTGTTGTATGGGGGGCAAAAGTCGGGCGCTCTTTTGCCCTGTGTCACCGCGTCCGAAATACCCTTGTACCCGAGTACATATCTGGAGGGAATTCTCAATAGTCATCATGAGCCTCGTTTCAAAGTGTTTCAAGACCTCAAGGCCACAGTGAGTTTCACCGAAGTAGTTTTGAGGATATGCCTTGGACATCAATCCTGTTGAACAATTTGGATTTGAACCAAAAGAACTTAGAATCTATCAGTGAAACCCAGCCTGTGGTTCCTGGTGGTGTGGAGGGCTGCAGCAGGGAGGGGTTTAATGAGAGTGACTCGCATCTTTTTGGGATCTCAAACCTCTGTTGTACACTCTGCGCATAGCTCATTCTTCTCTGTTCGTTAGGTCTTGATTTAGTCGAATAAGGCTTGAATGTTTGTGTACGCGTAAGTTTAATGATCCTAACTTAGTTCTTTGGCAATGGAATTCCTCCGAATCTGATCTAACGTTGAATTCTCCGTTGATTAGTCTACCTGAATGATCACCCTCTATCCGACCGAATATTACAGCTTTTTAATGCCCAGCCTACCTTCAGTCCTGATGTATTCATCGATACCCACGTCGTGGAATATGTTGTCCTTTTTAGAGAATACGCGTCAGCATTCGAGGTGGGCGGATTGCTGCCAAACAATGCTAAGATATACGGAAGTCATTGAAGTTGGAAAATTTAGGGTACATTCCACTGTACCACTACCACTCTGTACAGTTTGATGGGATCTTGCAATTGATTGAAGGAAAACTGGGTGTGATAGAATCCTATCTCTGTGGCCGAAGGGCTACCTAGTGCCCAGGAACCACAGAGCGATTATCGGTGAGTTATTTCTTCAGCCATGAATTCTAAGCGCATACTAACTCCACGAAGGGGACGAGAGTGGCAAGGACGTATTTAAAACGACAAGATGGCTCTGGTGCTTCGGCTAGAGTTTGTTTGCGAGCTTTGACGAGCAGCTACGGTAGAGCTATTACACTATATTCAGAGGGATCAGCACTCTATAACTACGGTGATCTCAGTCGGAGTGTGGTGATGTCAGTTAGAGCGTGGTTATCCCAGCTGGAATGTGGGTGATCTACAGATACCTTAGGTGCTGTAGGATTACAGGGCTTGGATACTTATGTTTGGATCGAGAATAGCAACTCCTCTCTACCGGGGAGACTCGGAGCAGATCACCCTAGATACCTGCAGAGGTCAACTATCAGATACGTCTCTCCATGCCCGATGCAACAGTTTAGCTAGGCGCAGAGAGTCCGTCTGTGCACTTTCATCCCGCAGTGGTACGAGACTTGTTGCGATCTCACCTGGAGCTGGCTATGTATGATGTTTAGCCCTCAAATGGAGCAGTACAGTACTCATGCGTTGACTGTTTAGGCCAATTCGGACTATGAGATGCGGCCCCGTCCGGCCTTTGCAAGAATCTGGATCACTGGGAACAGTGCTCTATATGTTCTAACTATGCGGAAGCCAGTGATAGAGTATCAACTGTTCAGACCAACCCGGCTCGGGGAATAAACTGGCTCAAGCTGTGCGATCCGGTTCGGAAAAGGAACCCGTTCATGGCAGCGAAAATTGTGCAGGAATCACCGATTCCAAATATTTAAGATGGGCCACAGACGATCACCTGGAACTGGTTGAACTGGTCCCCAACTAATCCTTTGAGAAATTGGATTAGCCCTATGCGGTCTGGAACCGGAATCGGGCCTGACCGTGGTTTGGATCAGTTCCGGGGGTCACCGTGGCGCGACCTCAAAGCCCTATCTTTTCTTACCTATTACGACATACAGCCGAGTTTCAGGCCATCGGGATTTAATAGTCCCGAAAATCCTTACTTTAGGGGTTAGGCTCGGCGACCTCGCAGCTATACTGCTCCGACCTCGCATTTGCATGCACTAATCTGCATGCATTGCACCGACTCAGACCCTCGCTAGTTTGCTTTGTGCTCGAACATGACTTATTGCCGCGGGGGTCTAAGAAGAGGTATCGAACGGTGGCAATATTTTCGCTAGCGCGCAGCCTATGTCTGACAGACTAAAGCAACAGCAATATTACAGATCATAAAGCATCACTCGAAGCATGCTTTCCATTTCTACGACAGGTCCTCCAAGCGAAACGCGAAACAAAGAAAAGAAAGACAATACATCCAAACAATGAAAGAAATAAATACAGCAACGAAAAACATGCCACCTATTTTTCATTGATTCGCACTCGACTTCTCCTTATCCTCCTATCTCAACATCTCACAGCAAAACCATACAGAGCGTGAGACTGAAGCAATACCCCAATATACATCTACGTGTATTTATCGATATGCCCAGTTAGGGGTTTCGGCAAAATTCCCCTCAAGTTTGGCGGCTTCAACTGGCGCCTAGGATGGCGGAAAGAGGGTTATTACGGGACTCCGTGACTCTTGCGTCAGTGATGGAACCGGGCAGCCGACATGCTGGCACGTGTTAACATTGTTGTGGACTGTGTATGAGGTAATACTAACAAGAAGCTTTTTGAGGAGGGACGGGTGGGCTGGGTGGGAGCGCTTGTTCAAACAAGGTTAACGCTGAACTTGCTGTTGGACGCTCATCTGGGTTGGGATCCAGCATTCTTCGCAACACTTCGACTACCTGTTGTGGAATTTCCAGTTTCAGCCGTTCGAGCCAAGCATTGACAGACGGACTCAACCCGACAAAATTCGTTTTGCGCTGGATATAGAATCGTTCCGACTGATCACAGAAGTCCTGTCCTTGCTGACTTTTAACTTGATCAATTCTCCTGTCCACCCGGAATTGCAGAAGGGCGCCTCTGCCGAAGAACCCCCACACAAACAGCTCGAGGAGAACACTGGCAAGGCTGGCAACGTCGAACTTACCATCGGGAATTCGATCGGCTGGATCCAGAGGGGCATACTGGCTATAATCCCGGTTTTTACAACTCCTCGCCCCTCTCCTCTCAGACTGGCCGAAATCGACTATGACATACCCATAGCCCTTACCTTTTTGCAAGATGTTTGCTGGGTTGATATCATAGTGGAAGCTCGCCAGGTGCATGCAGAATAGTGCTCTGCACAGCTGGCGACCATATTCTAAAATCATCCAGCGTAGTGAAGGTGGAGGGGAATTGAAAGATGTCATTTGCTCCTCCATACTTTGCCCCTCCAGTCGGAGCACAATATAATAATGAAGGTGGCGATCAGCGAACGCGGCCCCTCTCTCGATGACATCCGCGATGTAATGATGCAATGGTGACTTCTGCAATTCCAACACGTCTGCCTGATGTCTCCGTAATTGTGCTGACAACATCTGTGCGTTTGCGTCAAACATCCGTGCACGTGCGGAACACTCCTGTGCGTCTGTCCGTGTCCGTGTCCATGCGTGCCGCGCATGCCGCGCCTCTATCTCCGCGCGGTGTGCCTCTGTCTGTGCATGCTGCATGTTTCTCTCTGCATTCAGCGCAAGGTGTTGCGAATATTGCAAAAGCCAAGATGCCTTTTCGCGCAGAGTCGTGACGATGTGCAAGTGCTTAAGGAATTCGTCATTCCGAGACTTCTCATCTAGGAAACATTTTGCCGCATAGTACTTGTTGTCGAGTTTCAATATACGGACAGTAGCATGTCTCCCTTCCCCTATTTGCTTGCTTAATACTGCTGGCATTTCCTAAAATAGAGAAGCTGATATTCATTAGGTTAGCATATCACTCGCCACAATTACAATAAATACTCAGCGCTTTGTACACGAAGGCGAGTGATTTTCATGACTTTGTTACATAACCGAAGTCATGTGATTTCGGTGTGGTGCTTCTGATAATAACAATACGGAACCCGGTACCCAGGAACTTACATTGATTGAAGTTCACAACTCTGGAGATCAATCGATCCAATGAAGTATGCAGTCTCAGAACCGATGCTTCCGTCTGGCTGTCGAGAATAAGAACTTCGTCATCAGTTAGTGTGTTGGAGCTCTAGCTAGTGTAAAGAGGGCTCGGTTCGAGACTAGTCGACTGATCTGGCGACCGACGGAGGGTAGGGACAAACTTACGACCAACAAAAGAGTAATGCCGTGATGTTCGGGGTCGCTGTCGGGCGCGCCGTACGTTGCTTTTAGCCGCAATATGGATGCTACTGATTTGATGTCGTGGGAGGGGCGGGCGGTGTGGTGGTCGCGGGAATCTTCGCTGATGGTAGTGATGAGATAGATGGTTAGCGATGTGGGATTGATTAACGATCGTAGGGGTATGAGATTGGTGTGGCGGCTTCTCGTAGCAGGTTTCCACCGATGTTTGTCTGGGTGATTGTGCGAGGGGGATGGCTAAAGGACTGAAGGACCTGGAGGACCTGGAGGGGGGTTGTGTCAAAGTGAGAAGTCTGTGGATTGTCTGCCACTGAAGGTCACAGGGGATACCCGAAAACACATTTAGCGAAAAAACTTGGTTACAGCAGCCGGTTATAATACAGAGGGGCTTTCTTCATCTCTCGATCATTTTGAGGGGGTGAGTCCAGCAACGAACGATGGAAGTCCTTTCCAGGGCTCTTCATAATTTCAGCGAGAAAAATCAATTCAGATACGGCGAAGCTGAAGTATTGGCATGTGAGGAGTTCCCTGGTCTCTTTCAATCTCAAGGTTATTCGGTGTATCACCACCGCACCATCGGACGCTAATTATGGAATCTAGCCGCCACCAAGGCCCGCAACTGCGCCCAAACTTCTGCAATATCTTTACTAGAATTGTCTCACGATATATGACGTCAAGACTTCACTCTATGGAGGATTTGATTTTCGCTTATAACTAATCCAAATTTACTAAAATTCCATTTTACTTATAGATACGCGCAAATCAAATCTTCTGGATTTTATATTGAAAGTTCAATTAAGCAACAATTACTATTTAAGAAAAATAACTTTTTGAGTGATGGTAAAAAACGTGCTCAAATAGTAACTCCTCGAATCCCACAAAAAGCTATCCCCAGTCCATGTTTTACAAACATTATCCTCAAATCTGATTATCCGTAGCGTCATCCCAGTCCTATTAGATCGTATATCGTACTTATGGGTCGCATCTCAATGCTGCGCTGGTCTAACATGAAAAGTATATCAGTGGAGACGATGGTTTTTACCATAGAAGATTCCCGACTTTTAAAGTATGAGAATTAAGAAGGCGTACTAATGATCAGCGCTCGTGAGATTTATGTTTTTTTTTGGTGCTAGACTATGGGTTAATGAAAGCTTTGCTCAACGCGAGGTTCACAGGCGTTCTTGATGTTGAATACGCGCGGATGCGTAAAATGCGTCTAGTTGGTGTCGCAGTGCCTGGCGGCGTTTGCCGTGCAACATTAACTTTCAGTCACGTTTGATATACAGGGGCGCGACTCTACTTAGTAGCTCGAGTGTATAGTTAGTGGGACTTGTAGGAAGTGTATTGGTCAAGGCACGTCTTTCTAATTGCAGGCATTTTGATTTGTAGCATCTACACTTGATGGAAGTAATCCAAGATCGGATGGCCTGATAGACCTCCTTGCACTATCTATGCAGTCATGACGTCAGTCACCAACCGAAGCACTGAAACTGGAACCTAAAAATCCCTTTTAAGCGGTCCTAAATGCCTCTAGCTGACTGTGTCCCACTGGCTAGGCTGTCCCACTGTGCTGTCCAGTTGAAACCTTCATATATACTTGACGAATGTGATTGGATACCGTGAGCTCGTTACTTTAGGTCAGTGCAGCTTGCATTAACGTCTATTCGCCTTAATGCTTGAAGCGAGATGGCAATCTAATAGACTTGATACTCGAGTAAGAAATAAGAGTAAAGTATTCGATAACCAGCACTTACTACGAAAGTAATGAGTTGGACATATCGTACGTACGGGGGTGGTATCTAAGCCAAGTAACTATTAGAGGTAGTAAGTTTGAATGCTCACCTACCAATCGCGATATCCGTAAAAGCTTATCGTAGATAGATTGAGAGGTCGCCATATGTTCGTCTTCCGATTGTAGGTATATCTAGTAAAGATCTCTCGATCCTAGTTTATTATCCAATCAGTACTGCAGTATTACATCACTGGTGGATTGAACGTCGATAGCATAAAAACACAAGCCACCCGTCTTCCAATCTTTCGAGATCCTCTTGAGCTTCAACCTCTGGCGGTTGCTTTGAACTTGCGACTATCCATCCATCTAAATTGTAAGATCCAAAATCCCTGGTACATGAGTAACTCCAGTTGATTAATCCATCACTTGAAAACGGTTAAACGGATATATATTGAACCCGGCTTTCGAATGGGGAAGGGTTCCCACTACCTAGCCTATACCTTGACTTAACCAGAGGACTAGGATAGTGGGAAGGAATCGGGGACAGGATCCGTAAGGCCGAGGCGCATCTCACCACACTGCACTTGCCACTCGCCAGCGTTTAACATAAAAATCATCAGCATTACCCGATTCGAAGATTTGCGGTTGCTGCTTTGCCGCTGACAGTGAATCCTATATATGTCAATTCCTAATCGTCATCGATCCGAATGGCTTTAGTTGAGAGCAGTGGCGTTTTTCCGCAGGCGAGACAAGTTCGATCATAATCAAGAGCTCTTGCTTAGCAACTATCAAGAGAATCGGATTCCGGGACTATACCTACTTGCGGTAATTGAAGTTGTTGAGGTCAATACAGCATTTCATGATGGGGTATTATAACAAGATTCGGACACTTCCCTTTCAGATATCGATGTGCTGCTCTAGAGTAGCAGGTGCTACGAGCTGCACCGACACTGCAAGGCTCGGATATAATAACATTATGACCTTAGTAAGAGAGAGGTTGGTCTCTCGGTAAGAGGTTGGTCTCTCAGTAAGAGGTTGGTCTCTCAGTAAGAGGTTGGTCTCTCGGTAAAAGGTTGGTCTCTCGGTAAGAGGTTGGTCTCTCGGTAAGAGGTTGGTCTCTCGGTAAGAGGTTGGTCTCTCGGTAAGAGGCTGGTCTCTCGTTTTGTTGCGTTATAGTTCATGTAGCTTCGTACTTATTCATAAACTTGCTAACGTCTGTGGTAAAAAAATATTAGCTGGCTTCGGCTAATAATAGGAGATGAATAGGAAATGATACCTTGATTGCTGAGCCCGCGCTCTACATCTCAGCTCTCTCCACGGCTAGAACGAGGCTATCCCCACCTGACAGGCACACAAGAGGCACAAGGGACAATGAGGAGTGGTATAAACTTCGGAAAGAGATAACAGGAACCGTCCATTACATTCAGTTCGGTGGGCGTTGCAAACGGTGCTGCGAGCTAGTTGAGGAAAGTGGACGACGTATGTTGAGCGAACCACTGAATAGAAATAATCATTAATGATTGGGTTGATGGATTTGGCTGGGGCACTCGCTCGGGGTGCGGGTTCATTCGGTATGAACCAACTCTATAGGGGCGACGATGTTTCAAGCGTTTGTTGGGCTGAAGCAATGGATATCCTGTGCGACAGCTGGAGCAGCGAAGACCTCATCGTGGGAGGGAGCTCGACTGGCTTGTTAAACTATTGAGTTGTTGCTCCACGCAGACCGATCAGCACTACCTACAGGTAGGGGTGAGGTGGGATGGTGAGTGGGAAAAAAATTGTGGGGGGGGGTGGAGGGAAGAGGGAGTGAGTGAATGAGCCTAGTTAGTGGGTGCAAAGCGCTGTTTACATTCTAAATCAATGGAGAGATGGACGAAGAGTAATGAAATGATCTGATGAAAGGTTTAAAAGTAAGAAGCGTAGGCGAGGGAGATTGAGCTAGTGGGGGGCGGAAGTGTGGTAGTGGTGGCTGTAGTTGTAATAGGTAGTAGCGTGGTGGGGTCGGTTGCATAACAGATTCTGTTGGGCTCAGGTACTGTGACCATGACCGGGTAACCCATTCGATTTAGATCTGTCAATGCCACTCTCTGTTGCTAAATCAATCTACAAAAACCGAGCGTGTAGGGGATAGGCTTCCGGCAAAGCCCTGAATATCCAGTATCGCAATGCAACTCGCCAAGAAAGAAAAAACAAAGGCTACACCTCATGCTATATAGTACAGCTATTCCCACAAGAGCGGAATTGTTGCAGTTTGCCACAGTGAAGGTCTTACCGTACTGAGCTAAAGTGATATCAAAAGCAGTATCGTCTGGTCTACTCGAAATCACCAATAGCCAATGAGAAAATTCGCCACCTGCTGATCAGAACTCGAGTCTGGAGGGTAAAGGATCAGACGCTCTTGTTCTAGTATTAAATTTTGCTGCGTTATTGCCATTATTCAGATCGCATTTTACCGAAAACTATGTGTGGAACCCCCTAAGCTCGTGTACCAGCCCCCGCCCGATCCCGATCCGGGGGAGGGGCTGGACGATTTACGTTCCCGAATAGGTGATCAGTTTTACGGTGCAACTCCGAGGGTTGAACACCCGAACTCAACACCGAAAATCTAAAAAGAAGTTTTCGGTCACAGCCTATGTAGATAATAACTGCTCTAGTAGTCTGACTGCACTTGACCGAAATTTTTTGTGTGTGGTGGAGGTACTCCAGCATATCCCCGATGTCATGCAGGACAGACCCGAGTTCGGCCTACCTCTGAGTGAAGCATTGGCCAGCACTGAGGGCACTTCCTCCACACACTAACAATTTCGGTCAAGTATAGGCAGACTACCAGAGTAGTTATTATCTACATAGGCTGTGACTGAAAACTTTTTTTGATTTTCGGTGTTGAGTTCGGGAGCTCGTTGCCTCTCCGAACCTCGGAGTAACACCGACGACTAAGTCGTCTAACCCCTACCTGGGGCGGGTATTCATTCCCGCACCAGGAAGGGGCTGGCATACGAGCTTAGGCACCCCCAACTTAACCGTTTCTATGTTCTTTGCCAGAACAAGGTGCCTGCGTCCAATCCTTTAACTTCAACGCGAGTTCTTGCCCAAATAAAAAACTGCTACAAATCCGCCCTTCTTAAGCGTGTAGGGATGCATGATCGAAGCCGACACCCTTAGGATTCTGCCATCCCTAAATCCTTGAAAGATACACTACCTAGGGCTCACTTTTCACACGGCATTTTTACACGATGGGACTGTGAGTCGGCAGGGTGCAACCCGTTAGGCAGAAGCTTGCGGAGAGTGGCAAGAGGTACCCGATGTCAAAGGAAACCGTTAGTTAACTGTGGGTTAACGTTAGGTGGAATAGAGTAGTGTACTTCCTTGGAGTCCTTTCTCGTTGTCTGCCGAGTCGAAACAGATATCAACCCTACTACATCCACGGAAGCACAGACGAGAGCGAACCGATAAACGGATGTACTCAAGTCCACCGCATATCTTCACTTCAGGTACTTGAGCCTAGAAAGTGATGCCTAGAGTTTTAGGACATTTACCACCACTGTAGCCTCCTGTTGGCAGAGCAACTGAATTAACTGAAGTATTCAGTTTCTCTGCTACCACGATATGTGCCCACCATTAGCACTGAGAGCAAGATGATGTTAAATGTTAGGTCACTTCTAAAATTACGGTCTATGAAATTGTCTGATGATGGCTCTACGATAGTTCATCTACAATTGCAAGTACAATACCGTTGCCATAACCCAGTGCTCAGAGCAAATCATATAAAGCTGAAGGCCTACCTCCTTAGCCCCTCAAAGGCCATTGCACCTTTTTCAGCCCCCCCTCTCGGTACTTCTCCAATCTCATCGTCAGCTTTATGCTTATAGATCATCTGACGAAACTAGCCAGCTAGAAAGTCGATATTTAATAGCAGCGCCGGTATTATGACATTATGGTGGCCACTCGGCGGCAGCGGATGTGGGTTCAGTGATAATGTAGTGGTGGGATTTGGGGGTAGACCCATTTGTTTGCGGCTCAACCTGTCCTTCTCTCACCTGTACTCTTCAGCCTCGCCTTCACAGCAGCCCACCTACGAACCTTAAACCAATCGGCTCTCTGATCAACACTGCGTCCGCCATGATTTAGAGTAGACCGACTCACCGTCTTCACAACGAACCAGCGCCAGCGAGGCTCCGACCCAACGAATCCAGCAGATCTAGATCGCAATCGTGCGTTACTTGACGAATCGGGCAAAGCCGGCTGCAACTCGGGAGCCATGCCGCATTATCTGACCCGTATCTGGTTTAATTGTAGCGTCGCAGAGGCCAGATCCGTGACTTCTATTTGTCTATTCTGCCAGCCGTGTTGGCTTCTATGCAGCTTCACAACTTCAGGGCGAATAAAAGGTCGCTATCAGGACTACATATGCCAGCTGGGACGCTATAAAGAAACCGGATACGGTCAGATACTACGGTACTGTGCGCTACATCTACGAGGCCTGTGGTAGGTAGTCGGCGGAGCGGTTCTGAGACCGCGTAGGGTTTTACCATCTGCCTACACTTTCCTTGCATAGAGCCGGAGATATGGTTGTCAATTTGATATCACGTTAATGTTAGGTACTCTACAGTCAGCCAATCTTGGAGAGTACCACTACACTCTGAAACAACTAGGTAGCTTTAAGGTCCATGATTCATGATCCGATTAGGCACTCCATATTCTTCAACACCGAAAGCGAAAACAGCTGGATATGAACGCTTGTACTTACTCAAGCCACTGAAGAATTACTCGGAGACGGCCTATGCAAGGTGGATTTCATGGGGGATCTCCTGGCGGAAGCGATACTACTTTGAGGCTAGGGCTAGCGTCTTAACAGATCATTGCGCCATGTCAAGATGACTATATAGCATTTGGTTAAGTACAAAGCCATTAATATGTCAGTGGTGTCGACTAGTGCAGGAATCTCTCGAATCTATGGGGGGGCAGGGAGAAGTTATCGTGGGATAATATCGTGGGATGAAGGGATAACTGGTATGTAGTCTGTACATATACTTACCTAGAATGCTGTTTGTTCATACATGCTATTGAGCATGGATTCCACAGATGATTGATTATACAACCAACAGTTATCCGCAGCAAAGTTCAACCAGTTCCAATTTCAATTCGCGTCTCCTACTTTACACCTGGTCCTCCTAGGCTTGATAGCCCCACTAAACTATGTCCCGCACTGGCAAACCCCACAAGCTAACTGTGGGAACATCCGGTATCCTAAAGCTGCAATAAAAAGCTTCAATCCAGCTCACGGCCAACCATGTTGCATCCACCACTTTACAACTAATCGTCTTACTCATAGCCATCCAGGGCAATGGCCCACAGTCGAATGAGAAGCTGAATACAAACTTAACGCATGCCAATATACTCAGAGTTGACACGCCGTTCGCAATCCCCTTCGCAAGAAAGACGTCACTCGAGACTATAAGGAAGGACCCATTCGGTAACAATGAGGTTTGCGACAGTGACGATGTGGATATAATTTGCTACGGTGGATATAGGCGTTTGCAGGACTGACACGCCGTGAAATATACCGCATTAGTGCCTTGTCGTTTTCAAACTTGGAGAAGGTGCGTAGGTACAAACGTCTGCGGAAAGAGTTTGACTAAGACATCCAGTAGCTATTGGGCGAGTATAGGTCGCATAAGACGAGGTTTCGATGCTGGTTATAATTAAGCTCCATTATCCAAACAATAATCAGCAATTGTAGACGACTGAAGGTGGGAGGGCATACCGCGGATCTGATCAAAATCGAAACCTGAATAAGTTCTACCGTATGCTCTCACTCCCACGAACCATCATTGAATGAACAATTTTCCCTTCGCAGCAACACCAGACCCATTGTTGACCGATAATAAACCCATCCCAGCGTAAACACTTTGCGGTCAACGTTTTATCACATCCGCGATAATAAAGCCAAGTGAGTAGATAGCTAGGGACGCCCAATATTTGATCCCTAAGTTGTGACTGAACAATCTACCGAGCTCAAAACCGAGGTAATAAGGCCTAGAGTAACAATCCGAATGATCGAAGAAGCTTCGAAGGGGGTACTAAATTTCCAGTATGAACTCGGGAAGGCCGGCGTTTGGGCAGCTCGTGGCATCGCGATGTTCATGGACGGCGCCGAACTAGACGAGAAGAGGTATGCTCCCCAGCGAGATGACAGCGAAGGCACGGGTCAACTACCATTGTTGCTTTAAGGAGTGAATATAGTATGGGGTTGTAAGCAAGATAGAGATGGTATAGACGTTTCCAATGCCCACAGCATTTCGGTGAGCGAAGTTGAAGGCTGAGATTCTTTGATAAGAAACATTCCGGACGAGAGGCCCGCCCATCGAAGACACTATCACCAACCAAATTGCCTCATATGTAACCCATGATAGTCCCCTGCGCATTAAGATTAGCACGAGCTTGGTCAGTATGTGGACACGGTCCTGGTGGACATTCTGCGATGGCTGGGACTGGCTACCAGTTGATTGATAGTCGTTTGATAGGCTGTTGGTGATGGAGAAGTGTTCCCTTCATGAGTTCAGAAGTGGGGTTACTATTGCTTCCTTGGTGTTGCTTGGTATGAAAAGTTTGTACAACTAGCATACACAGAGGCATTGAGTGATAGGGAATCACCACCCTGCTTAAATCTGTCACCAACAAAGCTTATATTAATGGCAGCAATTTGACTACTGCTAAGGTGGAGGGATTTGGAGCAAGGATATATGGTTGTGGAGGTTATGTTTAGTGTTTAGGAGTGTTGGGGGAAGCCAGGCGCTGGTCCATTGTGGGAAGAGAGGAGTAATCACATATCACATCGCCAATCTTTGGCCTTAATCCAATGACAATCCGAAGGCAAACCGCTCGCTCGTAGCGTCTAAGCATTCCATAATAAGTATCTAGGTACTTTATATACAAGCACACTCTAATGATGTAGAGTACAACGCCATATAGAGCATATGTACCTCCATAACCC